>JAABUY010007324.1_pt1 | contig 10517 bp, 3 predicted proteins | sample 5560271 | NCBI WGS metagenome assembly JAABUY01 (sample SAMN10711886, study PRJNA513374) | rock metagenome | isolation source: Antarctica rocks | place: Antarctica: Victoria Land, University Valley
GAACGCTCTAAACGTCTCTTCAATCGATGAAACGGCTCAGAATTTGAAAGATATTAAAGCAAAGCTGTCATCGAAATATCATGAGTTTCTAGATGTTTTTGATCGAGCTCAATCGAATAAACTACCTCCTCATCGCTTCTACGATCATAAAATCGAGCTCATCAGTGATTCAACGCCTCCTCGCTGCCGGGCCTATCGAATGTTCCCTGCCAAACTTCTGAAAGTAAAGAAGTACTTAAACGAGAATCTGTCGAAGGAATTCATCACTTCTAGCCAGGCCCCCTATTCCTCCCCCGTTCTATTCGCCCTCAAAGCAAATGAAGATCTTCGATTCTGCGTGAACTATTGAAAGCTAAATGTCATTTCCAAAAGAAATAGGTATTCTCTATCGCTGATAGACGAGGTCATTGGTAAAATAGTGGGTTGCAAGCACCTGACTAGATTGAACATCATATCAGCGTTCAACAAACTTCGAATGCATTTCGATAGCGAGGATTACACCACTTTTATCACTGCTTTAGAAGCATATAAATACAAGGTGCTATCATTCGGACTGACTAACGGATCGACCTCCTTTCAGCAATATATGAATGACGTTCTATGAGACTTTCTGAACGACTTTTGCCAAGCCTATCTAGATGACATTCTCATCTATAGCAAAACGAGAAAGGAACATAGAGATCACGTCAAACTAGTATTGGATCGACTACGCGAAGCTGAACTGCAGATAGATATTCGAAAGTGCGAATTCGATGTAGAAGAGACTGTCTTTCTAGGAGTCATCGTATCAGGACTAGGCCTTCGTATGAATTTCAGCAAAGTGACAGTCATAGTCAGCTGAATCACTTCGATCAACCTAAAAGAAATTCAGAGCTTCGTGAAATTTGTTAACTTCTATCGTCGTTTCATTAAGGACTTCTCGAAGCTAGTCAAACCGTTCACTCAGCTGACTAGAAAGGACACGCCTTTTGTTTGAAACGAGGTCTGTGTTCAAGCCTTTGACAATCTAAAGAAACAAGTCAGCTCGGTCTCAGTACTTCGTCACTTCGACCTCAAACGACAAGCTATTCTGAAGACTGATGCTTCGAACTATGTAAAAGGTGAAATACTATCTCAGTACGATGACGAGGAAGTTCTTCATTCGATGATCTTCTACAGTAAAAGCATGATCTTCGCTGAAATCAATTATCACATCTATGACAAGGAATTGCTAGCCATTATTCGATGCTTCGAACACTGACGACCCGAGCTGAAATGCACTGAACTACTCATTCAGATGTTCATCGATCATCAGACTTTGAAGATCTTCATGGAAAACAAACAGTTGAGTCGACGACAAGTCAACTATCTGAACATTCTATCGAAGTTCAACTTTCAGATCATCTTTAGGTCAGGCAAAATGAACACTAAAGTCGATGCTCTAATCAGAATGCCCCTAACGAACGTCTCTGAACCAGCTCAGCGTCTTGAAGATCGTTTTCAGACTATTCTGACCTTCGATAGAGTCGATGTTCTATCTATTGAACCGGAAGCAAATCTCTATCAACGAGTACGAATGATCAATCAAACAGATGAGCTCTGCAGCGAATATAGGCAAGCTATGAACGAAAACAAGCTCAAATTCCATACCACTAAACTGAAGGACTGCGAAATCATTGAAGGCGTTCTATTTAGGAAAGGTCTACTGTGAGTCTCTGAGAACATGCACACGGAATTACTACAAGAAGTGCATGATCAACCTTCAACCTCTCATTCCGGCAATAGACGAATCATCGATCTAGTTCAGCGTTTCTACTATTGATCAGGCCATCGAGCTACTATCCGACGATACATTCGGAACTGTCATGCTTGTCAGCGAAGCAAAGTTTCTAGGGATAGCATCAATAGACTTCATCATTCTCTTCCGATTCCACAGGAACGCTGAAAAGATATAGCTATGAACTTCATCACTGAACTATTCCTGTCAGAAGACTATAACGCCATTTGCACAATCATATGTCGTCTCACCAAAGAACGTCACTATGTTTCCTGTCATTGAGAAGACGATGACATCTCAGCCGAAGAAACGATTTGAATCATGCTATGAAACGTCTATCGACTGCATGATCTATCCAGTTCTATTGTTTCGGACAGAGACTTTCAATTCATATCGACTATGTGGAAAAGTCTTTGCAAGCGACTGAGAATCACAGCTAGTCTATTCACAGCCTACCATCTCGAGATCGACGATCAATCGAAACGAGTCAATCAAGACATCGAACGAGAACTTAGAATCTACTGCAATTACATGCAGAACGACTGGGCCAAATGAATATCTATGATGAAATTCAGTGACAATTTCAATACCTTCTCGATCACTTCAATGACTCTCTTCTACTTCAATAAAGAATTTCATCCCCGAATGAGTTTCGATTCAGATACGACTGACTACGAAACAACTCGTGAACGACTTGAAGCTAGAAAAGTAGACGATATTGTCATTCGAATGAAAGAGCTACTGAACTTCGGCCGTCAACAATTGAAAAAGACGAAGCTGATCATCGAAGTTCAGATCAATAAACATAGACGGAACGTCATCTATGAAGTAGATGACTGAGTTTGACTATCTTTCAGAAACGTCAAGACAACGAGACTCTGCAAAGATTTGAAAGACAAACAGCTAGGTCTCTATCAAATCACTGCCAAAGTGAATATCTTCTATCATCTTCGCCTATCAGTCAGCATGAAGCATCTGCATCCGATGTTCAGCCCGAAGCTACTGCGGCCGTATTCAGAAGACTCTCTACCAGAACAGCATTCAGAACCACTCAGGCTCATCACTATCGAAGATGATGAACACTGAGAGATAGACGATATATTGAACTTCAGACGCTATCGAGGTCGAATACAGTACAAAGTCAAATGAACAGATCTAGATAGGGACGACGAATGGTACTATGCCGATAAAGGGGAATTCGATGGCTCAGAGAAAGTTTTGAACGAATTTCATAAGCTATATTCAAACAAACCGCGCTAAAATATCGGAATAACTATCAACAAAAGCGAGCAAATGAACTACATTCATGCGGACATGAATTTTCGAAGGGGGGGGTAATGTTACGAGCGTATCAAGGCTGAACAAGGCTGAAGCCCTAATCAATTCGCAGTGAACGCTAGCGAGTTCTCTGCGTAATGATTAGGGCTAACCAGCGAGCTAGTCAGGTTTGGCCCAGATATGGCCCAGATATGGCCCAACACCCTTTTCCTTCCCCAACACTCTTTTCTTTCATCAACACCTTGTTCATCTACATCACATTCTTCCCGTGTCACAAACACATCCCTTTCGAGCCTAGCGCAGTCTCTGAACATTACATAAATAGAAGCTTTTGTATCAACCTTCTTCTGTATTCTTAATATTCAGTTATAGCTATCTCTAAAGATCAAGCACTATCAACCCTGACCTTCATTGATTGTATCATCTAGGCACGGTCCTGACACAAAGTTCGTTTCAAAAGTGACTGATAAACTGAGTTTCACGATTCGAGATGATTGAATCAGATAATTCATGATGTTTTCATATTGCACGATAAAAAACTCGAGCTGTATTTAAAGCTGTAATTTCACTCATAGACTTGTAATGCACTTGTTTAGATAGTCTGTTCACGACTATCAGAATATTGATTGTCAAATTTTCATTCAGATTCTTACTTTCAGATACTGTCATGATGAAATTCATGACTATGTCTTTTCAGCGACGATTGAATACATCAAGAGACTTCAAAGCTCTCTGATATTTTTCTCTAGAGATTTTCATTCAAGAGCATAAATGACAATTGCATACAAAGCAAGCTACTGTCTTGATCATTTCGAATCAATAATAATGACGACTGAGTATTTCATAGATCTTGACTCTTTCTGAATGATTCGCAATAGACGTGTCATGACTTAACTGAAGCAGACGTAATTGCAGTTTCTCATCTTTAAGTATCAATAGTCTATCTTTATAGTAGACTCAATCACTTCGCAGCATACATTTCGCTAACGAAAATTCTTTAAGCTTTCGTTGATCATCTCTTAACGCAGTTATCATGATCTGTACTCATTCATCATTGAAATAGACTGCGAAGAGTTGTTCTTCTAGCTCATTCATAAACATTTTCTCTGATGATTCAGACTGCTCAGAAATCACTGATTCACTCTTTGAGTCACTTGATTTGAGTGCTTCAGAGTCACTATCATCGAGAACATTGATTAAGACTTGAATTTCCAGATTTTTTGATTTTAGCACGATCTGTCACTGATGTTCTCGACGACTATTCTCTTCGTTCAAGAAAAGATCTTCTGATCGACGTGTGAATGCATTGACTCGAGTGTTCAACTCACTTGAATGATACATGATTTTGAAGTTAAATCGAGAGAGAAATTCTGATCATCTGACTTGTCTTCGACTAAACAACTTAATTAACATGAAATATTCTAGATTCTTATGATCAAAAATGATCTCAACGAAGTCTAATGTATCTTTCAGTTCAAATCTTCATTTCTCAAAAGCTCTGATTATAGCTAAAAGTTTCTTGTCATAAATCTCATAGTTGCATTCTGCGAATAGCATTTTGAAAGAGAAATAGATCACAGATCTTAACTGCTCATTATCATCTCATTGAGACATGACTTCGATCACAACATAGTTGAAGACATTGATTTTCACAGTCACAAGTAGATTTAAATTATAGTGCATTAAGATAGAGACAGTGATGAACGTCTGCTTGAGTCAATCGAAGATGAATTGATACTTCTGAGTTCAATTAAATGACTGATCTTTTCTGATTAAGACAGTCAACGAATCAATCAGCTTGAAAAACTTCTTAACAAATCGTCTATAGAAGTTAACGAAGCTCAGAAAGTTCTGAACATCTTTGACGTCTTGAGATGCAGCTCAATTCATGATGACATTGATTTTCTCAGAATTCATTTTAATTTCGTGAATGATGATTATTAGACTCAAATACTTGATCTCGATAACTGAAAATTCGCATTTCTCGATATTTATCTGTAGTTCAACAACTCTAAGTCGCTTCAGTATCTGATGAACATTGTCATGATGTCAGATCATCAACTCGATTTAGAACATAGATCGTCGATGTTTTAGATAATTTCGATTCATTGAATCTGTTTCGCAGTTCAATGAATCAAGTCATCAATTTAGTCATCGTCATCTTAATCTAGTCTCAGCAATTCTGTTTCAATCATCTCAGTCATGCATGAACTTCTGCAATCTTAAGTCAATAAAACTATTGTCTAGTCTTGATTCTGCTCGATTCATGTATATAGAAGTCGAGTTCTCATTCTTTTCTTTCGCTCTTTGTCTTTCATCTTATACATTATTTGATGTATTGTCTTGTATCTAGATTCTATCAAAGTAATAATAATAATATCAGTCTTTTATATTGATAGTATCTTTAGTCTAGTTCAATTTCTGACATTACAAAAGATCTACACTTTCTGCAACGTTTTCATACGTTGAAATCTCGTCTAGTTACTCTTTCGCTCAAATGAAGTCGCTTCACAATCTCTCGATCGACGATGAGCGTGCTGTTGAACAGTTCGCTCAAAGTGTGATTGAAAATTCAGTCGAGATCTTTCGCGCAATGCAAGAGCTTCAAAATCAAGTTCGACAACATGATGTCATCACTTCATTCTCATTCATCGTTTTCAGTTCTTCAGTCTATATAAAATTGAATTCTCAGTTTCTTGCGATGATAGCTCAGATCGTCGCACAAATCTTGAACAATCAATTTCTTTTCATCGTTCACTTTTCTGCGAACTCTGTCGCTGTCTTCATCGCTTCTAGATTCGAGAAGCTTCTCGACATATTTGAGTATGAGAAAGACAAAGATCGATTAAATGTGTTAGGGGCCTGCCTAGAGCGGGTCAGATAGAAGTGTCATTTAACTAGAAGATAAATGCTAAGGAAGAAAGGTAGCTACGGGAAAGAAGCTGGCTACATATGTGTGTTCCTCAGCCGACGCTAGGCCCAATAGGGACTAGTCAAGGTGACGAAGCGAGGATAGGCCTGGTAAGGCTAGAAGGCTGAGCCTGACAAGGCTAGGATCGTGACATTACCCCCTTCCTTCGACGATTCATGTCCGCATGAATGTATTTTCTGCTCGGCTCGATTGATTGCTCAATCATGATTTCACAGGCTCAGGCCTGTTAAATCGTGATTGATTGAATTGTCGATTAGCGCGATTTGTTCGAGTATCGAATATGGAAATCGTCAACGACCTCCTGAGCGTTCATAAATTCGTCGCCATCAGCGTTGTATCAATTGAGATCATTGTCATAGTCATTCCATTTGACCCTATACTGAAGTCGTCTTCGATATCGACGGGAATTCAATATATCATCGATTTCCCACTCGTCTTCGTCGTTTACCACTATTGAACCTGAGGGTTCGTTCTTTTGATCAGGCAAGAGATCGTCGACGGCAGGGCGAAGCAGGTCAGGATGAAATACATCATGAACACGCATAGACTCTGGTAATTTCAGTTTATATGAAGAGTCGACGAGATCTAGGTTGGTGAAAGAATCGAGCATTTTGTCATCTAGCTTCTTGAAAGATCTCGCTGTAACAATGTTTCTTTCATTCAGGAACATCTTTGATTCGATCTCGTAATCAACTTCTTTTCTATGCTTATTGACTTGTTTCATCATTTGTTCCCGTGTTTTGGCTAGCGACTCGCGAGCAAACTTCAGTGTTTTGTTCATATTTTCAGATATATTCTCGGCTTTAGCCGTCTGCAAGCGTTCACGGGAACTTTTATATTCGATGACATCGGGTTCAAAGCTCATACGAGAATGGAAGTCTTTGTTTAGGAAGAAAGGAATCGAGAAGATGGCTGAGAACAGAGCATTATTGTCGGCGAACTCGGTCATGGATAGTAGCTTAGCCCAGTCATTCTGCATGTACGAACAGAAGGACCGAAGGTACCTTTCGACGTTCTGATTGACTCGTTCACTTTGATCGTCGATCTGGGGGTGGTAGGCTGTGAAGAGCCGAAGATTAATGCCTAGTCTTTTGCAAAGCGACTTTCATAGAATGAAGGTAAATTGGGGGCCTCGGTCCGAAACAATGAAATCGAGTAAATCGTGTATTCGATATATTCACTGAAGCATTAGCTCAGCTGTTTTTTCTGCTGTGATTTCCTCGTCATCAGTGAAGCAAGGAATATAATGTCGTTTCTTTGACAGTCTACATATCACTGTTAGTATGACGTTTTTGCCTTCCGAAGAAGATAAGTCGATGATGAAATTCATGACTATGTCCTTTCATCGCTGTTCGAGTATGAGTAGAGAATGTAGTAGTTCATTGAATTTATCTCGAGAAGCCTTTGATCGCTGGCAAATGTAGCAGTTTCGAATATATCGATCTATTGTCTTTCGCATTGAAGGCCAATAGTAGTACCTTCTTATGACCTTCATCGTTCTGAGAATTCCGGGATGATCAATAGAAGGTTGATCGTGAACTTCCCGAATTAGCTTCATTTGAAGATGCTCATCGGAGGAAACTCATAGAAGATCATCCCGGTATAGTATTTCGTTCTGAACTCGACAATCCCTTAATTTAGTACCTTCGTATTGAGCTTCATCTTTTAATACGACTTCACGAAGTAGAATACAATTCTCGTTGATTCTGTTAGCTTCTAGAATCAATCGGTAAATTGGTTCATCGTTCTCTTTCTCTTCTAGATCAGCGATTTTCATTCGATTCGGCGTGAGAATCGTAGTTCGCTGATAGCGACATCGTTCATTCTCGGGGCTTCTAGGAACTGAATCGACTCGACGAGTCAATGCATCGACTTTGATGTTTTGTTTGCCTGAGCGATACATGATTTTGAAGTTGAAGTCGATGAGCTTTTGTATCCAGCGCATTTGACGTCTACTTAGCTCTTTATCTTTCATTAATGACGTTAAAGCTTGGTGATCAGTGAACATCTTGATGAGTAGCTCAGTCAATTTCAGCTCAGGTCGTCAATGCTTGAAGGCACGAATGATTGCTAGTAGTTTCTTGTCATAGATCTCGTAATTGCACTCAGCGAGGCTCAGGTTCTTGCTGTAATAGATCATCGGATGCAATGTTTCTTCGTCGTCATACTGAGAAAGTATGTCATCGTTGACGTAGTCGAATGAGTCTGTTTCAAGAATAGTCTCCCTATTCTGATCAAAATGACGAAGGATAGAGACTTCAGTCATTCGTTTCTTCATATGATCAAAGGTCGTTTGACAAGCTTGATCTCATTCAAATATCACCTTTTTTTGAGTTAGTCGAATCAGAGAACGAACAATCTTTGAAAAGTCCTTTATAAAACGTCGATAGAAATTGCAGAAGTCGACGAAGAACTGCACCTGAGTGAGATTTGTAGAAGTAGGTCATTCGACTACTGCTTGTACTTTTCTGGAGTTCATCTTTAGTTCTTCGATAAATAGCAATAGTCTCAGGAAGAAGATCTTCTGAACATGAAACTCGCATTTGTTTATATTCATCTGAAGGCCAGTCTCTCGTAGTCTATGTAGAACTAATCGTACGTGTCGCTTATGTTTCTTCAGTGTTTTGCTGTAGATGATAATGTCATCTAGGTAGGCCTGGCAAAACTGATGAAGATAGTCAAATAACACGTCGTTCATATAGTGTTGATAGAAAGTCGAGCCGTTGATTAATCTGAAAGGCATCACGTGATATTTGTAGAAATCAAAAGAGATGATAAAGGTAGTCAAATCTTCGCTGCTCGAATGCATATGCAGTTTGTTGAAGGCGGCAATGATGTTCAATCGAGTCAGGTACCTGCTATCTTGAATACGAGCGAGAGTTTCGTCTATTAGCGGTAAGGAATAGCGATTTCGTTTGGTCAAAGCATTGAGCTTTCTGTAGTCTACACAGAAACGCAAGCTATTGTCTTTCTTTTCGACGAATAGTATGAGCGAAGCGTATGAAGCTGAGCTAGAAGATATAAAGTCTTTATTCAGATGCTCGATCAGGTAATTCTTCACCTTTTGAAGCTTGTAGTCAGACATATGATAGAGGCGACTTCGAGGAGATGTTCCCTCGCCGATCAACTCAATTTTATGATCGTAGAGGCGATGAGAGAATAGTTGATCAGCCATCGCTCGGTCAAACACGTCTAGATAGTCATGATATTCCGAAGAAAGCTTAGCTTTGACTTCTTTCAAGGCCTCTTCGTGTGAAAGCTCTTGTAGATTTACATCTTCGAGTTTATTTCTAGCTGTTTTTAGAAGTCGATCGATTTCCGTGACGATGATCGCGAAAGTAGTCACATTCGACCGTTTGGCTAGTGATCTATATGCTGCAGCCTCTATCATTGCTATGTTCATTGAACCGGAAGGCGAAGCGAAGTTGACTGAATTAGATGGTTCCACGATTTTACTGAATGAAGATGACTTCTCGCTGAGTCGAATGACGACAGAAGGGGTAGACCTCTTTAGTATTTGAGTAGGGGCCGAACTCTTCTGTTCTATCGCGATTTTCTTGCTCGGAAGAACAGTCGAATGAGCTTTGGTAGAACCTTTGATATGAGCTTCGGAACTAGAAAATTGAAGGCGATCGTCTCTCATATCAATAGTCACTTCGATCTTGTTCATTCATGTTTTTCCGAGAATCATCTGATGTTGATCTAATCGGGTGATCAGCATAGGGACGGAACGTTTCATATGATCTTGAACAGTTAGATTCGAATAAATCGCATGAGTAATGAGCTTTTTTGCATAATGGCCATCGAATCCCCTTATTGGTTTGGGCTTGGTTAAAGGTAAAGGTTCGATTTGCAAATGATCACAAACATTCTGCGCGGTTAATTCATCAATGAACGAATAGTCAGCTGCTTCAGTGTCAATCAATGACTTTAATGAGTAACTAATTTCATTGCTAGATAGTACACATTCAGTAGTCAAAGATTTCGGAGCAAAGAGATCATTTGAGCTGCTCGTTGTTGAAGAAATTAACACATCTTTCATCGCGCCTTTGATGAAAGTCACTAGTTTTTTGCCTCATTCTTCGATTTCTCTGTAAATAATTCCTCCTCTTCTTCCGGCATGATGATCTCATTGAGGCGAGGGGTGAATGCACGAGGTGCCGAAGTACTAGCCTTCAGATGAGAGCAGTTCTTTGAAAGGTGACTCGATACTTTACAGTTGAAGCAGGTGATTGACATTCTTGATCGTTCAGATTCGGGAGTGGAAAAAGTAGCGAGCCGAACATAGCTAGTAGTCGGGGTTGAAGCTGATGTCGACGAAGAAACAAAACGTTTTTCCGAAGCTGCTATCGATTTGACTGTTCGTTGCTCGCTACGTAGCTGATAATTGACTCGTTGTTTGTTATTCACATCTTGAAGAAAGGTCTTGAGCTTATCAAGCGAGCTAAACTCTATGAGACAAACTGACAACGCGTTCTGAAGACGATTGTTGATTTTATTCTGAATGTCGTTCATCAGAGTGACATCGTCGTAGTTCAGAAAGCTGAATAT
>JAABUY010007325.1_pt1:2500-10517 | contig 10517 bp, 10 predicted proteins | sample 5560271 | NCBI WGS metagenome assembly JAABUY01 (sample SAMN10711886, study PRJNA513374) | rock metagenome | isolation source: Antarctica rocks | place: Antarctica: Victoria Land, University Valley
TAAGGGAAAGCGTGTGAGGCAAGCAGGGCAGGCAATTGTCGAATCTGTAAGTAATGAAGTCACGGCTGGCAACACTGTAGACATGTCTTGCATGCTACAAGTGCATAATGAGGTCTTGCGCAGACTGCAGCAACAATTGGAGCTCAGCAGGTGCATGCTGAAGATGATGCGGCAGCCTACAGGACTCCATACCTTTGATGCATGCAACACATGTGTACATCATTGAAAATTCAATGACTGTCTGTACAGGACAGCACAGACGTGTGTCCAGACGTCTGCGTCCATTTTGAAAGCAAGAGGTATGTTGTACATATTGAAGCAACTGGCAGAACCACGTTGCCCTAACGGTGAAAATGCTGCTAACACTTTTGCTTGTCATACTTTCAAAGCAGTACTGCTGTTTGTCATATTCTCCAACTTGGCAGCAAAATGTACCTTATAAGTCTGTGGGTGGGCCAGGTTGCGTTGTAATCTTGCTGCAAGCTGCGTTTCTGCAGAGAGGATTTTGATATTTGCAGACACTGCCCGGCATACGGCTAACAACAGCACAGCCTGATGCATGCTCAGCTGTGCACTTGACTTTATATTTCTGCATGCACCTGCAGGCATGTCGCTCGTTCCCACATCGAATGCGCGTCGATCGCAGACCCATCAGCTTTGCCCAAATTGATCTTGCATCACAGGTGCTTGTGGATCCATGGCACTCAGGTGCCTCCTTAGACAGTATCAAGGACTAAGGCTGTTACCCCAGCATATTCGATGCTCCTCCTCGGCCCCAAGCATATATGATAGAATGTGAGAGTCCTCGCATCAGCAAACAACATCAAGCGCAAAACAAGCGATATGTCGGTTGTGCAGTCAGTGAGGGTTTCTTGCATGACTCTGCTGTTGGCGACCTTGCAGGGTCCAAATCACAGTGGTGGATGTATACGGTCAGCGTCACGTCCTTCGGGCCTTGACTGGGCACACACTGGTTGACGTCCTACAAGAGCATTCAGAGCTATTAGGCAGCGAAGGTAACTTAGCACACGAGCATGTCAATTGACTTTGAAGTAAGTGCAGCTCAACAACAAGAGCAATATGCAACCTTCAAGTCCATACAACCACATGCCCATGGTACAGAGTCCTAACGTCACATGATGCCTAAGGTACATATGGTGAACAAAAGCCATATGCGTCACGAACAGAATCGCTGGACAAACAGTTTGTGTAAGCTGTCATTAACTCCATTTTTTTGACCAATTCAGAGGTGACCGAGTCCCCCGAAGGAAGGGGTGTTGTGGAATGTGTGGTGTCAGTCCCCAATGAGTTTCTTGAGCAAATTCCACAGACAAAGGACTACCTTCAACAGCTGCGGCAGATCACACCCTCTGTGACTAGCAAGTAGGACCTGCCACCTTTTGTTGCAAATTTGCATTATTCCTACATCTTGCTGTCTGCTATACGCATGAGTTTTCTTTGCATCAGCTATCATGGCCTTTGTGTGCAACCATGTAGGCCAATTATGCTGCAGCTTGCATGCATGCATACCAGCACCTCAGCTGATCTGCAAATGCCTGTGCTTCAGCTGCACACATTGCCTTGCTCCATAACATCTGTATACTGATGTGCACTGTATTGAGTACTGTGGAGCTGTTGCTGCTGAAGCTTGTCCGAGGTTGCAAATTTTGGATGCAGCTGCCGGCTAGGAAGCAAAATCATCTTGACCAAAGAGATGAACGACATGCAAGTGGCCATGCACGAAGTATACCCATGGAGGACCATTTGACGGCACATTCTGGCACCCATATTGCAGCCTCTGTGTTGTGAAACAGTCACAGCATGATACACAATATGGTTCATCCGGTCAATACGAGCTTTACTTGGATCTGCTGGGCAGCTTGCGGATACTTAAAGCAGCCTGAACCAAACAATAGCACCAAAGGGATTGCTCATGACAGCTGATGTTGCTGCATCTTTCGAATCGTCCCTGATCACTGTATCGTTGACACAATGGCAAGCTGGACACTATAGTGGTACCAGTACGTACGACATTCAACCTCCTATGCAGTGAGACATACTCCTGAGCCTTGTTCTGCACTTGAGGTGCAAGCAGGTGGACAACACTGTAATACATCGTTATACTCTAGTTCCATGAGGTCCAATGCTGCAGTGAAGCGGTGTGCTTGCCATTGCAAAGATGAAAGCATGTGCAATGTGAGTAAAAACTGTGCTCTGTAGTTGCTCAGCATTTCAATGGTACTGACTGTTGGCTCAGCTGCGCACACAATGCCTGGCTATTCTTGATCCAGATCAGAAACAGCAATTTTGTGAATGGGGCAGCTTATTCAAGCATTGTGCCATGCTCCGCAACAGCTGCATCCAGAGTGTCTCTGAATTTCGAGTCCATCAAGACAGCACATATGTCCATGCCGATGGTAGTCCATGGCCAGGCGCATGGATCATTTGTGTGACCATTCCCTTCGGTAGGTCATTCTGTCTGGATTGAGATAGAGATCTGGGTCCTTCACGCACAGATAGGCTTGTGTTGGCTCTTGCCTGCAGAGCCAGAAAGACGTTCGAGCCCCCTGCTAAGAACCCACAGCATAGCACGCAAACCAGGACAAGGTGATTGCTTACCCCAGCTCAGACTTGAGGCACTCTCGCACATTTCTCCAAGCAGGCCGTACCTTGGCCCCAAACTCAAGTGTGAACAAGGCCTGTGCTGAGCAATACACTCTACTTAGAAACAACAAGCATTCATCAGCTGCAAGCTGTGGATCCTATCCTTTATGTGTGCTACCTATGACACAGCAATATGCTGCCGGGCGCACCTGCAGGAGATCTTCCACTCGAGCGTTACACCTATGCGGCCTGGCTTTCGGTCTTTCTGGCGGCCCCTGCGACTCGCTTGACATCAAAAATATCAGCAAACAGCACGAACACACGAAACAAACCACGCCAAGCGCATTGTCACGATTTGTCAACAAGCCTAGCATAAAGAGCATGTCAAACTTGACCTTGCGGCTCCGGAACCATTTACCTACCAAGACTCAAAGTCTCGACTGCATACTACATCGCGCTGTAAGTGTCCTACCGAGCTCGTCATGGTAAAGCTCACGCCCAAGCTGATCTCGCAGGAGTTTCCAGATGAGGATCCGCAATCCATGCAAAAGCTGACCCTGTCTGGCAAGGGCATTGAGAAGGTAGCTGAACTTACAGAGTCACTCCCGTCAAGTCTCACCGCAACTCAAGTCATCGCTGAGCTTGTGGCGCAGATTGTTCGTTTGAGTACGTGTTCTCAGCTGATCAGGCTGGATTTGAGCAACAACGATCTGACTAGTCTGGAAGGGGTCAGCCAAAATGTCACTCTCAAATGGCTGTCAGCACAGTCCAACCAGATTACAGCCTTGACTGGCCTGGATACGCTCAAGCAGCTGCAGGTGAATGTGTTGCTAGACTCTGAAAATGCTGCTGCACACCAGCCTTGCAGCAGCTACATTGCTTGATGTCACAACGCATTTAACAATGTCAGCTCACACACAGAATGCACACGGATTACCAAATCACTAGCTTGTCTAGCACCAAGGCTGCAACACAGAGCACACAACAACATGAGCAACAAGCAACAGCAAGCAATCCTCAGGTCATGAATCAGATAGTTTTGCAAGCGTGCAGGTGCTGGATTTAGGCCACAATGCTCTCAGCGGAAGACTCACAATCACCGGCCTCCCATCCCTGCGTGCACTCATGCTCAATGGCAATCAGCTCACAGGCATTGAAGGTACTGTACATACCCTGGTGCAGATTGAGTTGCAGCCAGCACAGAACAGCAGACTACATGGCATGATTTCTCATTTATGCATCATTAACGCTATCATTTCTGCCCTTCCATCATCACCTGAGCCACTATTACGCCCATGCCCATGAAATGCAGTCATTGCACATAAACTGCAAATGGCAAGAGGAACACACAACACTACACCTTTGACAGTCTGGTATCTGATGACATCTGAATTTGCTAATCTTGCAGGTCTTGGTGTGTTACCTGAGTTGAATACTTTGATCCTGAAGCAGAATCAAGTCACTGACCTGGGCACCTCCCTACATGGATGCACAGCTCTTGCCAAGCTGTCAGTAGCACACAACAGGTGCACACGCTTTCCTCTCACACAGACTCTGCAGTCAGTGAATTTTTGCAGCAGCTCTGGTCAAAACTTGCATATAGCTACAAACAGCATCACAGGCCATTTTGCTTAGCAGCTATTTGGGGTGTGCAAGATGTCAAAACAAGCTGCTTTGGTTGACTCTCTGACAGGCTGCAGCTATAGTAGAGGTGCTTTGGGAACAGCGTAAGAGCAATGCAAAGTGGCTCATCGCAACCCATGAGCATTTCTTCAGCAAGGTTGCACTGGCAGTACCTGAGCAGATCATGTTGGTGTGCAGGCTGCAGCAACTTGGCTCAGCACTCAGCGAGTGCAGCAGCCTAGCTGAGCTGCGAGTCAGCCACAATGCTCTCCAAAGTCTGCCTCAGGAACTCAGCCGCAATAAGCGGCTCAAGATCATTGAGGCAGGAGCCAACCAGATTGACAACTTTGAGGAAGTGCAGGTGAGCACCTGAGTCTTGGTCCTGATCGAATTCAGCTGGAAGCTGAACTTTGCGTGTACTGGTGGGGAGACATGGTCAGATGTACGGCGTATGCTGCATGAGCACTCCTAGGAATTGGTCCTTTTGTTGTTGAGAACAAGCAGCTACTTTCAGGCGCTTCGCAGTCTGTCAGAATGTGCTGGTGCTACCAGCGGCCTTCATCAGGGCTTTTGAAGACCGGCTTGAAGACCCACCCTAATCCATTTGTAGCCACAACTTCACTGGCGTCTGCAGTGTCCATCGCAAGCTGAACTTGTATGTGTCTTGTTGGCAGGTCCTGTCTCAGCTGCCGTCCTTACATCAGCTCAATCTGAGAGGCTGCCCAATAGCAGACGAGCCTGGCTACCAGCAGCAGCTGCTGCAGCAGCTGCCTATGCTTGACGTGCTGGACAGCAAGAAGATTGCTAAAACAGGCTTCTCAAGAGGCGCCAAGTCTGCTGTGCCTGCCGCTGTTAGCAAACAAGCCAAAAAGCCTAGCTTTGAGATAAGCTCTGGTACACCAAATGATGCACAGAAGAATGCTGACAACACTCCAAGGGGAGATGACACTTCAGTGAAAGAAGTTGATGCTGTGCTAAAAGGCAAGAAGAGGCAACTGCATGCTGACACAGATGCAGCAGATGTGCCTACAGCTAAGAAGGTACATAAGGACAACAGGAAGAAGCAGGGTTTAGAGGCTGATGCTGAGCCAAATCTACCAGTGACACAGCTTGCTGGCAAGAAGCAGTCCGCACCTAAGCCACCTATGCAGCAAACAGCAGATTTGGCAGTTGCAGATGCAGCAGGGGATCAGAGTGAGTTACAGCAAGAAAAGAAACATAAAGCAAAATTGAAGAAACAGTCGAATGCGAGTGACGGCAGCCGGAGTTTTTTGGCTGATGTACTGAATCCCGTGGAAGCCCAGGGACTACCACAGCCGCCTGCTGCTAAGCCAGACAATGCCAGAGCAGCAATTGCTGTTCCAGCTTCTAATCCTGCAGCAGCAGCTTCTGGTTTGGTCAAGGTCATAGAGGCAGCACCAGCTAAGAGGCTGAAAGGCAAGAAGGGCAAGCATGGGAAAGACTCAGTTGGCAAGTCTGACAAGAGAGTCGCCAGTCACACATCTGGCTCAAGTGCTGCTCAGCTATTACAGACTGGGCTTGGACTGGATGCATTGCAAGTGGGTCTGGGAGGAACCACAGCATGGAGCTGATGATGTCAGCATGTAAGTCAATGTACACTGGCATCCTGATTCCTTCCTCCTATTGCTGCTATGACCGCTTGTCCACCGTTCATAACCCATCGCTTCCCCCTTGTACAAGTTTGTTGTTTCAACTCTAATCAACTCATCAACTTTGAGAGTTGTAGATAAGGGGTTATGTCATATTGAGTTGGGTAGCTAGGCGTGAAAAGCAAGCTTTACAGTGCAGCCTGAGAGAACAAGCCATGTATATAAGGTGCTCAGGTAGTTACACGTGCCTAAAATTCGACTGTGCCTAGGACCCAGGTGGCTGCATCATGAATGCTTGCATCGTACAGGAGTTGAGATGAACTGCACTTTGACATGTTGCTTCTCACCAATACAAAACGCTTATCAGCCACTTCAGCTTGCTGGAGGTGTGCGTTTCTGTGCAGTGCCACAGTATCTGCGTTTCACACACGTGTGAAACGCAGATACGCACCTTCAGACGATACTTAACACGTCGCAGCGAACGTCGCGCTTTCTGGTGACGCCAGCAGTTTCTGCACACCGCATACGGCATGCTGTGTGCAATTTTGTAGAGTGTGACTATCGCATCTTTAGGCTGCGACGCACTTTTTGGTTTCAGAGACAACCACACCTGAACAAAACGGAACGGTCAACAGCAGACCACTCACCACTTCACCCCCGCAAAAGCGGTATCAAAACCAGTCCTAGCATCGACACGCAATGGCGTCTGAGGTACAGCAGGCAAACGCCCCGCAGGCTTATACACAGCCAACCTTCGTCGCGGCCTTGTTATCCAAGTCATTTTGGTGTGAATCTTTGCAGAACACTGAGGTGACATCTGCACGCATGGCTGCTGCGAAGGCCTTGGAGCTCTCAATCGACCCAAGCAGGGCCCGCTGTGTAGAGTTGGAGTGTCTGCTGCAGGCCAAAACAGCACACATATCCCATCTAGAGGTCAGGCCACTCACTCAACTATCCCAACCGCACCAAATCTGCGCATGATCTTGCAATGCAACATGACATGCAAAAGAAGATCTTCACACAGGCTGAGAGGGATGCTCAAGCTCGCTCCCATGCTGTTCGCTTGGCAGAACTTCAGGAAAGCTGTCATAAGAAGGTTCGTCAGCTTCAACAGCTTCACAGGAAGCAGCTGTCAGCTGCACAGGCAACTGCTGCTGCAGCTTTGACAGCAGCTGCAGCCCCAGCAGCTAGTGCGGCTGTGGCAGGTATGAACCTGACCAAGGCATTGCTGTTGTGCTTGTCAGTGTTGCATGTCATTGTTTTGTTATAGAATCTCCTGTTACAAAACACAAGGTGTATGAACTTGCTCAATGGGATGAGTGCTAGAGCATGCTGCTATGAATTAGACCACAGTCCTGTTGGGCTGTATTACCACTACACAGCCTAGGATTTGCTTCTGTGTTGTGCCAATCAAGAGTCATTGTATTTCAGATTTGGTTACAACACCTTGAATTGCCTGCACGCAGAAGAGATGAAAGCAATGTCAGCCATGTTTGAAGCAGAGCAGGCAAAGCGTGCAGCCGAGTGCAGCTCACTGCAGGACAAGCTACTGAGCGCTGAGCAGAGACAGGAGGACCTCAGAATAGCACTGGAGGCCAGTAGCAGTCAGATGACCAGCATGCAGCAACAAGAGCTGCAGGTCAGACAACAACTGGCAGACAGTCAAGCTGTTTATGCAGAGCTTGCTAGCAGCAGAGCAGCACTACAAGCACACTGCTGTGCTCTAGAAGCACAGCTTGCAAGCACGCAGTCTGACAGCAGCAAGTTTCAGAATCAAGGCTCAAGTGCCATGCAGCCTGACTCTGCAGCAGTCTTGCAGCTGTTAGAGCAACAGCTGGTCTCCCTCAGTCATAATTTAAGAGAAAAGGAACAGCAGATTGGTGCCCTGCAAGAGACTGTGCAACAGCAATGTGATGAGCGCACATTGATGCACATCAAGTATATGCAGCTGCAATCAGCTCATCAGACGGAGAGTCTCAGTACAGCTTCAGGCAACAGCCCAGTTCAGCACAGCCATGCTGCGCAGACAGCCAGTGCTGATGATGGCAGTATGAGCCATTCCACCTTGTTGTCAAGTCAAGTGTCAGCTGGGAAACCCGGGCCTGAAAAAGCTGAGGCTCCTGCACAAAGGGGTAAATTGAACAGGCTTGCATCTGCTTCAGAGCAACAGCATGGCAAGA
>JAABUY010007326.1_pt1 | contig 10515 bp, 13 predicted proteins | sample 5560271 | NCBI WGS metagenome assembly JAABUY01 (sample SAMN10711886, study PRJNA513374) | rock metagenome | isolation source: Antarctica rocks | place: Antarctica: Victoria Land, University Valley
GGCCGCTGCCGTGCAGCGCGCCCGCCTGACACGTTGATTTTGACTGCACACAAATGCACGGCTCCGCGGCAGCGCGCCGTGTTACAGGGAGGCATGGCGCCCGCGCGAGGGCCTGGGCCAGCAAATCGCTAATATGTGAATGAAGCGGGGCGGCAGGCGGTCTGCCTCGCGCGCATGGGTGCGGGAGAAACATTAGGGCTTGAGCAGGGTGCAGGGGGCAGAGGTTGTGCAGGTGTGAGAGGGCGTTCGCGCCGTGTACATCGTTGCTGCGAGGGAACCATTGCATAGACCGGGAGAACACTGCATAGACCGGGAGAACGTTCCTCGACCTGAGGGGTTTTGGTCCGGTTTTTCGCGGGCGCCCGCGGCACCGCGGGCGCTCATTGATCCGGCTCTGTATGACCATTGCTGGCGCCCCTAGGCTGCTCACTGATTCTTTGACTGACCGACGCATGACTGACTTGGTTGATGACTGACCACCTGACCTGACCGAAGTGAGATCCTGTATCTGCTGACCCCGCTGTCCGGCGACCCGCCGGCGGCGCGATTTGATTGACGCCTGACACTGCAGTTTGACATTTGTTTGACGCTGTGCTGACCGCTGACGGGGTTGACGGGGTTTTGTCTAGCTGCGGACGCCTGAATGTCTGTGTTATAGCTGGTGGTCGGGGCTGTGCAGCGCAGGTTGCCAGCGGGGCCTCTCCTTTCACGTGGCCCCTGCCTGTTAGCGAAGCTGCAGTGTCCTGGAGGCCCAGAGCGTTGCCTTGCCGTGTATGTCTTGTTGGGGAAGCGTTCTGCCTGAGTCGCACATGGACGTGCGTCCGCTGTGTGCGCCCCGTTTGGCCGCGCATCGCGTGATGCTCCGGCCACGGGACCTAGAGTGAAGGGATGAAAGCAACAGGAATGCAGGGACCCTCGCGCATGCACTCTCCTCGTGTCGAGTTGGCACGTTGAAACTAAAACACATAAAGTGACAAGGCTGGTGCCCCTGCCCGCACAGTCCGTTTTCATTCCCTTAATGCTTGCCAGCTGCAGTGTGCTTTCGCTTCGCAGAGGGCTGCCAGCTTTTGCACGTCAACGCACCGCACACCGCACAAGCAATAGAGTGCGAGCGAGCAACACAGTGCGCAGCTCGCTCGAGCGGCGCTCGGGCTACCCGGAAGAGCGCAGGTCCGCCGAGGCGCAGGCCGCGTATGATACAGGCTACAAGGTGTGAGCGTGCACTGGCTCGCTGCAATAGTCCCACATGTGAGTGGGCATGGCGACGACATACTCGCGCGGCGCAGAGGGGCTTTGCTGATGGCGCCAAGGTCGACATCAAGGTCAGCCTGCAGCGGGAGGTTGACGCCCCAGCGGTGCTCGGGCCCTCTCGCGCGCTTGCATTGGCACTGGAGTTTCTAGTTTCTTACTTGGCACACAGTCCTGTCGACGTGAACCGCCTCACAGTATGTTTGAGCACTGCAGCAGTGCTCCTGCTAACGCAGTGCCAAGCTAGCCCATGATATAGGCAGCAAGAGTGCCAACTTTGAGCGTACGCCCTGGCGGCAGGACACGCTGGTGCAGAGCGCGGTGAAGGGCATCGTGTGGCGGTTCTTCTCGTCCTGCATCACAGTGGCAGTCGTGCTGGTTGCGTTCGGGGACAGCGTGCGCGTCGAGCAGGCACTTGCCCTGGGCGGCGCTGAGGCAGTGCTGAAGTTCCTGGTGTACTTTGCGTACGAGCGCGTGTGGCTGCTGCTGCGCAAAGTGCAGGTGCCTGCTTGGCCTCCCTGAACGGGCAGTGCAGGGTGTTGTGAAGGGCCTTTCGGAACGAATAGATACGAATAGATACGAATAGCGTACGAACGTCTTTGCTCCTTGAAAGACGTTGTGCATCCAGGCACACCTGCGGCTGCCCCTGCACAGCCGCTTCAGGGTTGACATCAGCCGGTCTCATTCCGACGGTCGCCATGTGCTTGCGTGATCGCCACTGCGCGTTCGAGGACGCGCACGTCGCCATCACTGGGGGCGGCTCCGGCATCGGCCTGGAGCTGGCCCGCCAGTTCCTGCAGCAGGGCGCGGCCGGAGTCTCGCTGCTGGACATTAGTGATTGCGCGGCCGCGCTATCAGACCTTGGCGCGGAGCGCAGCAGGCATCCCGGCGCCCAGGGCCGGCTGGTCAGCTGCCGTGCAGACGTCACGGACTTCCAGCAGGCATGACCTTTGCCGGCGTGCAGGGCCACGCCCCTTGATCTGGTGCCCAGCAGCACGCCCACTGGCACCGCCGCCTCATGGCCCGTGAAGGCTGGCGCCGACAACTGACGTGAGCTCTGGCACAGCGCGCAGGTGCAGCAGGCGTTGGAGGATGTGGAGCGCCAGCAGGGCCGCCACGTTGACGTGCTGGTCGCGAACGCGGGCGTGGGGCCCTGCGGTGCGCCCCTCGCGTAGAGGCGCCTGTGGGGGTGCTCAGTGGTGCTAAAGGGCAGGCGTACAACATGCTCTGCACAGCACAGCAGCGAAGCCTGGACTCTCAAAACGCCGCGAGCGCCAAGTGCTGCTGACACACTGGACCTCAGACTGCAGCCTTGCACAAAGCAGAGCCAGCCAGGCACTCCACATCTGCTTCACAGCAACAGCTGCTGTTGGGCCCCACCACAGGTTGGCTCTGCACCTGTGGCGCCCGCGGGGCGCGCACGCTCCTGGTGCTGCTGAGGCTATGCATGTGGCTCGCCTGCCAGGTCGTGCGCTGCCTCATGCTCGCTTGCTCTGGGCCTGCCGGCCTGGGCAACAAGGCTGAGGTCCGTCTCTGTTGGCAGGCGTGCCAGTCATTTCAGCGCTGTGCATGCCCTCACCACCCACGCGTCGACGTGCGGTGTCCGCAGGCCTGTTCCTGGAGGCGGACGTTGGGCAGTGGGCGGCCGTGTGCGCCGTCAACTACCTGGGCGTGGTGCACACGCTCAAGGCAGGCGTGCCGGCCATGGCCGCGCGGCGCGCCGGGCGCGTACTCGTCATCAATTCCACCGGCGGCTTCATGGGCGCGCCCCTGGTCACCAGGGCAGAGCCAGTGCTCTTAGTACAACCAGACACTTCTATCAGCCTTGCATTGAAAGGAGAAGAACCCTTTGCGCCGTTGGCGCTGGCGTCAGCCCTGCAGCTGCAGCTCTGTGCGCTGGAGTCTGTGTTCATGCCCACGCGTGCGGTAGCCATGGTTGGAGCAAACAAACGGTGCAGTCTGCGCTTAGGCACTGCATCCAGCCAGCCATCCTCCAACACAGTGCCCCCAATACAGTGACGGCGCCGTGCGGCGGCAGGCGCGGCGGGCATCTCTGCGTACTGCGCATCCAAGTTTGCCGTCCGCGGCTTCATGGACTCGCTGCGGCTCGAGGCGCGCCGTCAGCACGGCCGTGCATGCCCCCAGCCCTGCGCACATTGTCCTGTAGTGCCTGCCTCAGGCCGCAGTTTGGTGTCGATGCACATGCCCAGCTAATGTTCACGAACTACACTAAGCGCGCGGAGGCCGGCTGCGACAGGAAACAGGCACATATCTTTTTACCTGAGAACACGCCCGTTCCTGCGCCTGCGGCTTGCCCGTGCCCATGCACGTTTCGGCTGTCCTGATGCGCCGCATGCGCGCCGGCAGCTGCTGGGCTCGGGCGTGACCCTGCACATGGCCTGCCCAGGGTTTGTGGACACGCCCATGATCCGCGAGGCGCAGGCGGCCGCGGTGCGGCGCCCCGCCCGCCCGCCGCACATGCCAAGCTGCGGCACCTGCACAGCCTGCTGCCTTTCGCCTGCCTCGCCCCTGCGGGCTGCCCCTGCTTTATTGCATGCACGGCCTCTATTGTTTTCCTTTATGCTACTAAGCCTCCTGCACCGGGGCCAGACCGAGAAGGTCAAGGCGCTCAAAGCCTCCTTCGTGCCCAACATGATGACGGCCGCCCAGGCGCGCCGCGCGTCGGAGCCTTTGCGCTGGCACCACGCAAGTGCGCATACACATGCATGCTTGCAGGGTGCCAGCTTGCGCCAGACGGGCCGCAGAGGTCATCTGCAGCGGCTGCATGACGCCATTTGCTGCGCAGCCTGGTGCACCAGAAGCTGGCCGGGGTGCGGCGCCCAGGTCGCCAAGTACACCGTGCGCGGGCTCGCGCGCGGCGGCTACCTCATCGGCTCGCCCGATCGGGGCGGCAACCTGATCGTGGGCAGCAGGTCCCTGCCCTGTCCTACCCTACCCTACCCTCATCAGCTCGCCCGAAAGGGGCGCCAAACCTGATTGTGGGCAGCAGGTCCTGCCTCGCAGGCCACGCGCCCGGCCGCCCCGCTGCTTGCGGCGCCGGCCGCCACGACCACCTGGCGCCGCAGCCCTAGGCCCAGGTTGAACCTCAGGCGCCACGCTTCAGCAAGGGCATGGAAACTCCAGAGCGGACCACCCCTGAGGCTTTCAGGCCTTGCGCTGAAGCACCGGGGCAGAGGTACACGCAAGGCAAGCGGCCGGGCGCCGCGCGCAGCCTGGCGGCCGTGAGCGCGCGCTTCTACCCGCTCTGGCTGGAGCTAATGGCGGCGCCGGGCTTCGTGCTGGCGCACTGGGCGCTGCGGCGCGCCGTGGAGTCGGCCACGCGCCGCGTGCTCGCGCCGCCGCCCGCCGATGTCCACCCTGACCCTGAATCAAACCCCAGCTCCGGATCCGCGTTGGCGCGCACCTGGCCATCCTGGCTGCCTGCATTCTGCCTGTGGGGAATGGCGGCCGACAAGTGGCCCAGCAGCCACGACCCGCGCAGCACGGCAGCCGAGGGCCCGGGGCCACGGAGCCTGCCGGTCGACGCCGTGCTGGCGGAGCCGCGCCCGGACACCCTCCCGCAGGCGCTGCCGCGCCCGGCCGCGGCCGCGGCGAAGGACCCGACTGCGCGCGAGGCTGGCGCAGGGAAGCGCGGCGCAGCCGCGCCGCTGCTGATATCGGCGCGCAGCGGCATCAAGCAGGACTGAGGCGCCGGGCCGGCGCCGCCGGCGCCCGACGGAGGAGCGACCAGGCGGCCGAGCGCAATGGGTGTGCGAACAAGGGCACAGCAGCTCTGGCGCAGGCATGCGGCGGGCGCGGCAGCGAGGGAGCGGCGGGTGCCCCGGCTGGCGTCATGCAGGGCGCGGGCTGCAGTCGCAAGCTTGGCATGGGCTGGCGCGATGCATCAAAATCTGAGGGAGCATGCTGGAGGATGCTGGGGCAGGAGCCACAATCCTCCAGGTGTTGCAGAAGGCACAACAAGCGCCTGTGAAGGTGCCAAACTAGCTCACACGCACATGCCAGGCGCCAAGGGCTGAGCTCCGCTGGCTGCAGCGTGCTGCAGGGGTGCAGGGCCTGCAGCGACTCACGCTGCCTGACAGGCAGGGCCATGGCCGCCACGGCAGCGCAACAGCACTGGGCCTTTTCAAAGCATGCTGATCCCCGCTAGACTCTCCAGCACAGGCATTCCGACTGTTGACTGAGCCAGGGTTGGAGCACACCGCACCCATGCCCGCTCGGACTCAGCCCAGGGACAGGCGCGGCAGCAGCGCGGGCGCCCATGCGGGCAGCTCGGCGACGCGCCCGGTCACATGCGCCGCGATCAGCGCCGCGGTCGCCGGGCCCAGGGTCAGCCCCGAGCCCTCGTGCCCTGCCGCGCCGACGCGCCGCGTCAGCGATGAACAGGGCCGGCCCTGAGGCATGGGCGAACTGCCCGCCCATGCCCGGCAGCACAGACAGGGCACAGCCACACACAGCATGCTCTGTGGTTTGAGGTAAGAGCTTGACCTTCAAGTCAGAGCGCTCAACATTGCTTCCAGCGGACGCAGCGCTGCAGAGGCTGCCCGCGAGAGGCCACAGCCGGCCGTGAACATGCGAGCACCGTTTGAAGTCCTCGGAGCCAGGGGCCGCCGCACCCGCGGCGAGCAGCAGGCCCGGCGCGCCCGGCACGGGGCCGACCGCGGGCAGGCCCGGGCCGCCGGCCGCGGCGGTGCAGTAGGGCCGCAGGCCCACCCGCACGTTGGTCAGGTCGCCCACTGTCACGTCCGCGAGCTGGGCGGCACAACAAAGGGTGAGGAGCCAGGTACCAAGCAGCCCGCGCGTCACAGCAAGTTTGGACTAGAATGGCGCGTGCGCCCAGGGTGATCGCCCAAGCAGCTGACACCCGCTGCGCCTGGGCCAGCAGAGCCCGCCGCGGCAGGGTCAGGGCGCGCGCGCCTGCGGCAGGAAGGCCGCGCCGCGCGCCAGGATGGCCGCCGCGACGCGCGCGCAGGGCGCCGCGTCAAAGCCCGCGTCCTCGCGGCTGCTGCCCAGCAGCAGGCCGCCGCCGGCGCCGCGCGTCGCCGTGAAGCTGATGTCCGCGGCGGGGCTGTGCTCGCCGCCGCGCGCCGCGGCAGCAGGCTGCTGAGGCACGAGCGTGCGCGCGGCTGCCTCTGGTGCGTTTCGAGAGGCGGCGGGAGCGGAAGAGCCGCCGCCAGCTGCCGAGGGCCGGCTGCCCGGAGCGGCCGCCGGCGCGACGGCTGCAGGCGTCAGCGCAGCGGCGTAGTGCTGCGCGTGTCGCAGCGCACAGTGAGTTGCGTGCTCTGTGGCCACGCGCGCTGCAGGGCAGTCAGCAAATGGTCCCTACGTCCGTTTGCTATGTTGTTTACTGCAAGTACTGCAGCTTGGTCGCTGTTTCTCAGCAAGCGGGGCTGCAACTCCCACCCGGCGCGTGCTAGAAACATGCGGCGCATGGGATTCTCATGCACGAGTGGGCTGCACGCTGCCTGGGCGCCTGGAGGCGCGCGCACGCCAGGCCGTACGCGACCTCCATGAGGGTACAGGGGTTAGGGTACGTGCGCGTGCCTTGGTGTACGCGGCCTCCATGAGCCCGCACGTCAGCGGCGCCATGCCCGCCGGGCGCGCCAGCTCCAGCAGGTGCCCCCGGCGCGGCTGGAACGCGTCCGCCCAGGCCGCCGCGGGGGAGCCCGGGCGCGGCGCGCCCTGGCCCGCGCCCTGCCCTGCGGCCAGGCCCGACGCCGCGACCAGGCGGCCCGTCCACGCGCCGGCGGCCAGCACCACCGCGCGCCTCGCCGTGACCCTGGACGGCCGCGCCGCGCCGATTGGTGGGCGCCCAGGCTACCGCATGAGCTGCGTCAAGGCATCCAGGCGCGTCAGGCCGCCTGGTGCGGCGTATCAGGCGCCGCACGGCTGCATGCGGACCGCAGCGTCCATCCAGGACCCCTCTCAGCAGGGCGCTTGGGCTTATTCACAGACGCGCGGCTCCTTGGGGCGCCCGCTCAGGGCGGCTGCCATACAAAGCGCTCCGCCTGTCACCGCGCAGCCGCCGCGACTGGCAGGGGGCACCGCTGTCGACCGCAGCGCGTGCATTGGCGCACGAGCGCGCGGCCGTCACGACGCCCGTCACGCGCCCGTCGCGCGCGCTGAGCCGCGCGGCGCCCTCGTGCAGCAGCGCGTGGAAGCGCCCGCGCGGGCCGCCACGCTCGGCGCAGCGCGCCAGCAGCACCGGCGCCGCGCGCCGCCCGTCCTGCGCAGCGCGCGCCTCCGCATGAGCGCCAGGCGGGCCGCCCGGGTGTGCACCCCGCGTGCCCGCAGGGAGCGCTGCACACGATGACAATGCGCCAGTCCGCACACCGCACGCGGCCATGGCACGCACCCCATTCACATGGACGGCCAGGAGGACATTTGGCTACCCAAGTTTGGGGCAGCCACCTGGCGCCGCACCAGCTGGGGTACCAACCCTAACCCCTATCCTGGCCATGAGCTTTTGCAGGCGCGCCGCACCAGCTGCGCGTCGGAGCTGACCAGCAGGCCGACTGCGCCGGCCGTGGCCGCGGCCGCCAGTGCCGGCTCGCGAGTCGCCAGCTCGCTGGCCTCCAGCAGCCGGCACGGCACGCCCGCGGCCGCCAGGCCCGCGGCGCGCGCGCGCAGGCGCGGCGCGTCGCCGGCGCCGCCCAGCAGCAGGCTGCCGAGCGGCTCGTACCCGAGCTCGCCCGGCGCCGCCAGGGCCTGCAGCGCAGATTTACACAGGTTTTTTTCTAAGTTTTCTGCATGTGAATTTGTAAACTTGCAGAAGACCATGGCGCTGCAGAGCTCCTCGCACAGCCGGAATTGGCCTTCCTACTGGGTGTTCAGGAGGACATGCGCGAGGCTGTGCAAAGCGGCGCTGCATGGTGGCTTCGCAGCATGGTGGCTGTGCAGCATGCATGCCTCCTGGCTGATGTTTGGCATCTCCTGTTAACCCACGGCATCGTCTGCCTGCTGGTCATGACCTTCATGCGGGTCATCATGGCTGTCACAGGGCATTATGAGGCACATCTCATCAGGCGGTGCCCGGCAGGGCACCATTCTCAGCGTTCTCAACGGACCAGGCCAGCCAGCGCATCCAGAGCCGCGTGCTGCCCTCCGCACGGGAGGGGCCCGAAAGGGGGCCACCCACCTCAGCGGACCCGTCGAGCCAGCGCGCCCAGAGCTGCTTGCTCCAGGCCGCCAGCGGCCAGCCCGGGCTGGCCACAGGGTCGCGGTGCACCTGCCACAGGTAGCCTTGCCCTGCGCGGCGCGGGCGGACGCGCTTATGACTCATAGGGCCATGCGGGGCGGGCGCATCCAGCGAGATGCACCAGGGCAGCAGCAATGAAACCTCACTCGGCGTGGGATGGCCGCGCCTGCGCCGGTAGCGCCCGCGCAGGGCACCTGCCGCTCCACCAGAGCGACCGACAGGTCGCGCGCCAGCAGCTCATGCGCGATGCACAGGCCTATGATGCCTGCTCTCCCAAAGCACGTGTCAGACTCCCACTGCTGTCGACCGCGGTGCACCTGTACTAGTGAGGAAGGGAGGCACCTCCGCCCACGACAGCAACGTCCACTGTGATATCGGAGCTGGCCTGCGCTGCAGCGCAGACCGCTGGCCTGCGCCGCCCCTGCGCGGGCCCGGCTCTGCTGGGATGTGCTGCAGGTCTGAACTTTATATGTCTGAGCAGCTCGCACTCTCCGACACGCTGGTGGCGCGGCGCGCGGCTTGTCTGCATAAGAGTCCAGTGCTCTCAACAAGCGGTGTCTGCCCCTCTCTCACAGGCAAGCGCTCCCATCCATTCTCCCAAACACGCAGAAGCGCGAAAGACAGCAAGATCAGGCTCCTGACAAGTCTCTCTCAGCCTGAGTGTCTAAGGTTAGCCAGCACATTGCTGGCATGCCCTGACACGCCCAGTGCCAGGGCATTGCTTCGCCTGGAAGCATGGAGACACAGATCAGGCTACAAGCGCCGCCGCTTTGCGCGGCCCGCGCGCCCGCCCGCTCCCCGCCGGCCGCCCCGCCTGCTGCGCGTCTTGGGCGCCCCGCCGCCGTCGCCGGCACCGGCCTCGCCGGCCGCGTCAACGGCGGCATCGGCCTCCTCTGCCTCGGCTGCGTCCGCCGGGGTGCCAGGCGCCTTGGCCACAGGCTCAGGCTCAAAAAAAACGCGCCCGTCGCCTGCCGGCACGCCGTTGGCACCAGCAGCGCTGTCGCCACCATGCTTGCCGGCGCTGGCGCTCGCCGCCGCCGGCGCAAGCTCAGGGCCGGCGGCGCTCGTGGCGGCCGCGCCGTCAGCTGCCGCGGCGCTCGCCGGGCCGCCCTCGCCGGCCGTGCTGTCTGCTTGCGCGGCGGCCGTTGCACCGGGCGGCGCCTGGTCGGCTACAGATTGTGCTGGCGGGCTCGAGGCAGCCGCTGTGTCGGCGGCGGCGGCGGCGGCGGCGGCAGCGGCGGCGGCCTTGCACTGCTCGGCGCGCTCGCGCGCGCGCGCCAGCGCCGCGGCCGGGATGTGCACGCGGTACTCCACCTGCGCGCCATGGCAATGACCTATGGTAGCGTATCTCGCTCGCTGCACCTCCTACACCCTGCGGACATGGGGCTGCGGACATCGCGCATGCGCTTCCCGCCACAGATAGAGGCCGGCTCAGACCACGGCCCGCCGCCAGCGTCCGTGCACGCCACCAGCGTCCACGCTCGAGGTTCAGCAACCCCACGGAAAACCCTTTGGCGACCCTGACTCTGCCCCAGGGCAGCACCTCCAGCCGCTCGCCCCCGGCCTCCAGGACGATGTCCTTCTTCGTGTACCGCTCGTCGTACACGGGCTTCTTGGGAGCCGCCGGCGCGCCACTCCGCCCTCCCGGGTCCGCCCGCCGCGCGCCGTCGCCCGCACCCGCCTCCACGGGCGCGCCCGCTGAGGCAGCAGCGGGCGCGCCCGCCTCGGGCGGCGCGGCCGGCCCGGCGGGCGCCGGAGCCGCGTCCGCGGACGCCGGCGCGGCGCCGGGCGCGGGGCCGTGCGACGGCGCTGGCGCGGCGCCGCTGCCTGCCCCGCCGCCTGCCCCGACGCCTTCAACCCCCACACCCTCTTCCGCGCCTGATGCTGGTCCGCCTGCAGGTCCGCCGTCAGCGGCTGCCGGCGCGCCCGCGTGCGCCGGCGGGTCGGCGGGCGCGCGCTCCTGCACACCCGCGGCGGCGGCGGCGGGCGGCGCAGGCTTGACCGGCGGCGCAAACACGATGGGCGGGCGCTTGCGCCGCGCCGTCGCGCCG
>JAABUY010007327.1_pt1 | contig 10515 bp, 10 predicted proteins | sample 5560271 | NCBI WGS metagenome assembly JAABUY01 (sample SAMN10711886, study PRJNA513374) | rock metagenome | isolation source: Antarctica rocks | place: Antarctica: Victoria Land, University Valley
CGACTGGATGAGCGACGACACGCCGAGTGACAAGCTGAACCACATCACCAAGATCGGCCAGCACTTCGGCTATCCGTACTGCCACCAGGGCGACCTGCCCGACCCGAAGTTCGCCCGTGGGCACTCGTGCGACGAGTTTACGCCGCCGGTGGTCAAGCTCGGCGCGCACGTGGCGCCGCTGGGGATGAAGTTCTATACCGGGAGCCAGTTCCCGGCGGAGTACCAGAACAACATCTTCATCGCCGAGCACGGGTCCTGGAACCGGCACAAGTACCAGGGCGCGCGCATCGACCGCGTCGTCATCGACGCGGACGGCAAGAACGCCCACCAAGAGGTGTTCGCCCAAGGTTGGCTGTCGGGTGATCAGGACTACTCGGGTCGGCCGACCGACGTGTTGCAGGCCAAAGATGGGTCACTGCTGGTGGCCGACGACTGGGCTGGCGCAATCTACCGCATCAGCTACGCCAAGTAGCGTTCCGAGGAACCGCCCGCCCCAGGACCGGGGCGGGCGGACTTTTTTAAACCAACACGGATAGTCCAATGCGAATGACGCCGACCCTGCTCGCGGCAGGGATTTGCTTGATAGCCGGCGCAGCGCCGGCCGCCGACATCGCCGCCGGGCGGGAGCGGGCCGAGGCATGCCAAGCCTGCCACGGCGCGGAGGGCGTGTCGGAGAACCCCGTGATCCCGTCGCTCGCCGGGCAGTTGGACAAGTTCCTGCAGTGGCAGCTCGTGTTCTTCCGGTCGGGCCGCCGGGCGAACGAGATCATGGGGCCAATGGCCGCCGACCTCACGGACGAGGACGTCCGCAACCTTGGCGCCTACTTCGCCTCGCTGCCCGCGGGGCCGCCGGCCGTGACGGAGATCGACCCGGCGCGGCGTGAGGCCGGGCAGCAAATCGCCGAGCAGCACCATTGCGCTGCCTGCCACACGGATACGTTCACCGGCAAGCAGGGCGCGCCCGCCATCGCCCACCAGCACGGGGAGTACCTGGCGAAGGCCCTGGGCGACTACCGCTCCGGCGCCCGGCCCAGCACCGGCGTTGCCGCCATGACCGAGGCGGCGTCCGGTCTGAGCGACGAGGACATAGCGACGCTGGCTCAGTACTTGGAAGCCTACAAGTGAGCGGCTCGGCGATGCAGCGTGTTGCGGCCGTTGTCCTGTTGCTGTCGCTCGCCAGCCCGGCCGTTGCCCAATGGCCTCCAGAAGATGTAGCCCGCCCAGAAGGTCCGGCCCACCCAGGAGGCCCGGCGCTGGACCGTCCGGACGCATTCGAGCGTGCGTTCGCCATTTCCTCCTACTCGTTCGACGCCTGCGGCGACTCGCTGGGCGGGCGCGTGTTCCGGCGTGCGCTGGTCGAGAAGTTCGCCCACTGCCCATTCTCGCCCGAGGCGCGGTCCCGCTTCCGGGAGCAGACCCGCTCCCAGCAGGCCAACGCGCGGAACATGATGGACAGCATGATTGCGGAGCATGGCGGCCTGCCCATTCGGTTGGAGGGCATGTCGACGACGTGCCATGCCCAGCAGGCCAGCGACGATTACAAGCGGTTCCGCAGCTTGTTGGACCAATATGAGCAGGGCAGCCTCCCGGCTGAGGCCGTCATCGCTGCACCCTGCGACGCGCCCGACCTCGCCCCCTAGGGCGGCAAGCAACCTATGCCGGGCCTGGAACGCTAATAGGGCGATGAGGCCGAACACCGTTAAAGCGAGGATGGGCACGGTCGTGGCCATCCGGCGCTATCCCGTGAAGTCCATGCAGGCGGAACCCCTGGATGCGGCGGAACTGCACTGGACCGGCCTGCACGGGGACCGGCAGTATGCATTCTGTCGAACCGCTGACACCTCCAGTTTTCCATGGTTGACCGGGCGGGTCGTGCCGGAGTTGGTGCTGCACTCCGCACGCTACTCCGATCCGCTGGATCCCAACCACACCAGGGTCCGCGTCACGACCCCCGATGGGGAGGAGCATGACATCACCGACCCGGTGCTCGCCGCCAGCCTGGCCGGAGCCGCTGACATGCCGGTCCGGCTGCTGCGGCTCGGGCGGGGAGCGTTCGACGCCATGCCGGTCTCGGTCATGACGACGACCACCGGCGACGCCGTCGACAAAGCGCACGGCGCTCCAGTGGGATTGGACCGGTTCCGCGCCAACCTGGTGATACGCCCGGACAACCCGACTGTCAGCGAGCGCGATTGGCTCGGCCGCACCCTGATGTTCGGCGACGGACCCGATCCGCCCGGCGTGCGCCTGGACTGGCCCATCCCGCGCTGCGCCATGGTCGCCATCAATCCTGAAACCGCAGTCTCCGACGCCGGCGTGTTGCGCACCGTCGTCCAGCGGTTCGACAACAAGGTCGGCGTCTACTGCGCCGTCCAGTCGCCGGGCACCATCCGGGTGGGCGACCGAGTGTGGGGCTGAAAAGGATGGAAAGATGCTGACCTGCTCTTGCGGGACCCACGCGCTGGGCCGGCGTTTCCTGCTCACGGCTGCCGCCGTGGCGCTGGCCTGCCCGGCCCTGGCGCAATCCCCTCCGGCGTCGGCCGGTGTGCCCGACGCAGCTTTGCTGGAGGACCTGGTAGCCGCCAACCGTATTCTGGCCGACCAGGGCGTGGTCGATGGCTTCGGCCATATCAGCGTGCGGCACGACAAGGACCCGAACCGCTTCCTGCTGTCCCGCAGCATGGCGCCGGCGTTGGTGACAGCCGGCGACATCATGGAATTCGACCTGGACGGCACGCCGGTCGACCCGCAGGGCCGCAGCCCCTACCTCGAACGCTTCATACACGGCGAAATCCTGCGCGCCCGGCCGGACGTGCAGTCGGTTGTGCACAACCACTCGCCCGGCGTGATCCCGTTCGGCGTGGCCGGTGCGGCACTGCGCCCGGTCTACCACCTCAGCGGTTTCCTGGGCGGCGGCGTGCCGGTGTTTGAGATCAGGGACGCAGCCGGGCCGGCCACTGACATGCTGGTGCGCAACCCTGGCCTCGGCCGCGCGCTGGCTGCGACGCTGGGGCAGCACCCGGTTGTGCTGATGCGTGGCCACGGCGCCGTGGTGGTGGGCACCGGCATCCAGCAGGCGGTGTTCCGCGCCGTCTACACCGAGGTGAACGCCCGCCTGCAAGCCGAGGCGCAGCGGCTTGGCCCCGTCGTCTTCTTGAACGACGAGGAGGCGGCAAAGGCGGCGGCGACCAATGACGGCCTGGTTGGCCGTCCTTGGGAGCTATGGCGCCGCAAGGCGATGGGGGGCTGAAAACAGGGCTACCGCATTTCGCATCGCAGGGAAGGACTAGTTTCGATGAGTATCAAGACCGACAAGCCGCCGCAGGCCGCCGCAAAAGGCCCCGAGGTCAACATCTCCGACGCGGGCAGCGCGCAGGCGCCGTTCCTGTATTTCGAGCGGGCCTCCGCGTTCGGGCATTTCGAGGGCCTGGTCAGGATCACCCTCGAATCACAGCGCATCCTGCCGCACTCCTCGGGCGGCGGCGTGACCGTGGACCGCGTGGTCAACGCCCACCTGCGCATGAGCATTCCCGCGGCACAGTCGCTCCAGCGTGCGATCGAGAGCGCCCTGCTGATGATGGCGCCGGAGAAATCGAAGAACTGACGCTTCGGCGATCAGGTGGATTGGCAATTAGGTGGGCGCTGCGGCGCGGGGTCCGCAGCCGTCGGATGTCTGCTAGCCCCAACAGCCGCTCGATGGCGCGGCTCAGCCAGTCCAAAGCAGCTTGTATTGGAAATCACTCAGGAAGAGCGCGACATTGCGAGCCGGCTTCGGCGCGGCAATCCAGGGCCACATGGGCCGACGTTCATGCGCCTGACCCTGGATTGCTTCGTCGCAAACACTCCTTGCAATGACATTGGGGAACTCTGCATAGTCTGGGCGGTGGCAGTCTAGATCGAATAGTCGAAGCTCGCGTAGGACAGCTCGCGCAGAACCTCATCGGCGCTGCGGGACGCATCGCCCGGCATGGCACGGCGGACGATGCGGGCCGGCACGCCAGCCACCGTTGCCCCCGCCGGCACCGTAGCCAGCACGACCGAGCCAGCGGCGACCCGTGCCTGCTCGCCAATCTCAATGTTGCCAAGGATTTTGGCTCCAGCGCCGATCATCACGCCACGGCCGATCTTCGGATGGCGGTCGCCGGCCTGCTTTCCGGTTCCGCCCAAGGTGATGTCCTGCAACAGCGACACATCGTCCCCGATCACTGCGGTCTCGCCCACCACCAGGCCGGTCGCGTGGTCCAGGAAGATGCCCCGGCCAATGCGCGCCGCCGGGTGGATGTCGGTCTGGAACACCTCGGAGGTGCGGCTTTGCAGGTATAATGCGAAGTCCCGCTCGCCGTTGCCCCATAGCCAATGCGTCAGCCGGTGCGCCTGCAGGGAGTGGAAACCCTTGAAGTAGAGGAACGGCTCGATCAGTCGCTCGCAGGCCGGGTCGCGGTCGAACACGGCGGAGATGTCGGCCTTCAGGCCCAGGCTGATCTCCGGCGTGGCGCTGGAGGCGCGGTGGAACGCCTGCAAGATCAGCGGCTGCGAGATCACGTCGTTCTTCAGCCGGGCGGCGATGCGGTGGAACATCGCTGCCTCGAAGCTCGGCTGGTTGATGATGCTGTCGAAGAACAGCGGCGCCAGCATGGGCGAGTTCGCGTAGGCCTGCTCGGCCTCAAGCCGCAACTGGCGCCATAGCGCATCGCTGAAGGCAGCCTCGTTGTCCCCGACTTCATCCGGAGCGACCAGCGTCAGGTGGCTTAGCCGCGAGCGCAAAACCATCTTTGTACTGCTCCAAGTTCTCGTCCAAGTTCTCGGCCCGCAGGCCAAGCCGGCGGAAAGCCGGACGCAGAGACACATTGTTCTCCCAAGGCCCCAGTTTAAGCCCGGCCGCGCCGCCGCACTGCCCAAGCGCCCCTGGCGATCGCTTGAACGGCGGCCCGCGCCACCAAACTCAAGGGGCTACCAAGCCCGCACGGAGCCAGCCATGTTCCCCAATCAACACTGCCACCTCCGCGCTGCTTGCCTCAAGGTCCGCGTGGCATGACCCGCCTGCTCCGGCTTGGCGCGTTCATGCGCCCGGTCGGCATCCACACGGCGTGGTGGCGCTACCCCGGCTCGCTGCCCGACGCCAACTTCAACCGCGGCGACCTCGTGCGCTTTGCCCAAACATTGGAGCGCGGGCGGTTCGACGCCTTCTTCATGGCCGACCACCTGGCGCTGCTGAACATGCCGATGAGCGCGTTGCAGCGCAGCGCCACGGTGACGTCGTTCGACCCTTTGACCTTGTTGCCGGCGCTGGCCATGGTGACGGACCACATCGGGCTGATCGCGACCGCGTCCACGACCTACAACGAGCCGTACCACATCGCCCGCAAGTTCGCCTCGCTGGACCACATCAGCGGCGGCCGGGCCGGGTGGAACCTGGTCACGACGTCGAACCCGGACGCCGCGCTGAACTTCGGGCTGGAGGCGGATGTCGAGCACGGCGAGCGCTACCGCCGCGGCCGGGAGTTCTACGATGTCGTGACCGGGCTGTGGGACAGTTGGGCGGACGACGCCTTCATCCGCGACGTCGAGAGCGGCATCTTCTTCGATCCGGCGCGGCTGCACGTGCTCGACCACAAGGGCGAGCATTTCTCGGTGCGCGGGCCGCTGAACGTCGCCCGGCCGGTGCAGGGCTGGCCGGTGATCGTGCAGGCGGGGGCGTCCGAGGCCGGGCGGCAGATCGCGGCGGAGACGGCGGAAGTCGTGTTCGCCAGCGGCGCGACGCTCGCGGAGGGGCAGCGCTTCTACGCCGACCTGAAGGGCCGCCTGCCGGCGCTGGGCCGCGACCCGGACCACCTGAAAATCCTGCCAGCCGCTTTGGTGATCGTCGGCGACAGCAAGGAGCAGGCGCAGGCGAAGCGGCGCGTCTTGGACAGCCTGGTGCATTCGGACAGCGCCATCGCCAACCTGTCGATGCGGCTGGGCACTGACGCCACCGCGTTCGACCCCGATAACCCGCTGCCCGACATCCCCGAGACGAACACCAGCAAAAGCGGGCGGCAGGGCCTGATCGACCTGGCGCAGCGCGAGGGCCTGACTGTCCGGCAGCTTGCGCAGCGGGTAGGCGGCCATGCCGGGCTGACGATGGTGGGCACGCCGGCCGAGATCGCCGACGAAATGCAGGAGTGGCTGGAGGGCGGGGCCTGCGACGGCTTCACCGTCATGTTCCCCTATGTGCCGGCGGGGCTTGACGATTTCGTGGATTTGGTCGTGCCGGAGTTGCAGCGCCGGGGCATTTTTCGGCGGGATTACGAGGGCAGGACGCTGCGCGAGAACTTGGGCCTGCCGCGGCCGGCGAACCGGTTTTTCCCCGAGAGCGGATGACGCTTCGTCCAGCTTGTGCCGATCGCAAACAATGTCATTGCAAGCTGGATTCGGCGCGGCAATCCGAACCCCATAAACCGGTGTTGGCGTGTGCGGCCTGGATCGCTCCGCCACCAGCGCTCCTCGCGGTGACAAGGCTGCTCCAAATCGGCTTAGAAACGGGTGCTCAGCCGCTGGCAGCGGCGATGCACGGATACAGCGCGCGGTAGCGGGTAAGCCGACCGGCGTAGGCTTCGCTGAGCGCCGGGTCTGGCGCGATGGTCTCAATACCGGCTGGCGGCGTGCAAACCGTGTCTGGTGCTTCCCCGGTCAACGCCAGGCGCGCGAGCCGGGCAGCGCCAAATGCGCCCCCGTGCTCACCGCCGGAGGGGCGGTGCAGCGGGACACCAAGCACCGCCGCAATGATGCCGGCCCACGCCGCCGAACGCGAGCCGCCGCCGATCAGCCCCGCCTCCGCCACCCGCGTCCCGGAGGCGGCGAGCGCGTCTAGGCAGTCGCGGAACGAGAAGGCGACGCCTTCAAGCACGGCCTGCGTCAGGGCAGCGCGCCCCGTGGCATGGGATAGCCCGGCGAATGCGCCACGCACCGCGCCATCGTTATGCGGCGTGCGTTCGCCGGCCAGATACGGCAAAAAAACCGCCTCGCTCGGCGCACGCACCGGGGGCAACTCCGCCAGCAGTTCCGCCTCCGAAGTGCCAGCAACCCCGGCCCACCAGGCCAGCGAGGCCGCCGCCGACAAGGTGACGCCCATCTGGTGCCAGGTGCCGGGCACGGCGTGGCAGAACGAATGCACCGCCGCCTGCGGATAGGGGACGAACCGCCCGGTGGTGGCCCATAGCACGCCGGACGTGCCGAGCGAGACGAAGGCGCTGCCCGGCCGGATCGCGCCGAGGCCAACCGCGCCGCCCGCATTGTCGCCTGCCCCACCGGCCAGCAACGGCGCACGGTCCATGCCCCAACGCAGGGCAAGCTCCGGCTTCAGGGCGCCGGCGGCTGCGGTGCCCTCCACCAAGCGCGGCATGTTGGCGCGCGACAACCCTGTGGCTTCGAGCGCCGCATCCGACCAGTCGCGCCGCCCGACATCGAGCCACAAGGTCCCGGAGGCGTCCGACATATCTTCGATGCACTCGCCGGTCAGGCGGAAGCGCAGCCACGCCTTGGGCAGCAGCACCCGCGCCGTGCGGCGGAAAGTGTCAGGCTCGTGCCGCCGCACCCAGAGCAGCTTCGGCGCGGTGAAGCCAGGCATGGCGAGGTTGCCAGTCACCTCATGCAAGGCGGGGAAGGCCCGCTCCAACTCCCGGCACTCCGCGATGGCGCGGGTGTCGTCCCACAGGATGCAGGGCCGCAACACGTCGCCAGCGCTGTCCAGCAGCACCGCGCCGTGCATCTGGCCGGCCAGCCCGATCGCCTCTACCGCCGCAAGCTCACGCGGATGCCCGGCCCGCAGCGCCTCCATCACCGTCAGCAACGCCTGCCACCACGCCTCGGGGTCCTGCTCGCTGTGTCCCGGCGCCGGACGCTGGACGGTCAACGGCGCTGCGGCACTGCCCACGACGTGCTGCGAGCCGTCGACCAGCAGCGCCTTCAGCGACGACGTGCCAAGGTCCAGGCCAAGGAACATGGCGGCCTGTCAGTGGACCTGCGAACGGCGCGTCAGGCTCTGGCCCCCGGCGTCGAACAGGTGGCAGCCCGCCGGGTCGAAGGCCAGGCGGATCGGCTGGTGCGCTTGGGTGAGATCGCTGCCCTCGATCTGCACCGTCACGTCCTCGCCCCCGGTGAGCCCGATATGCAGCAAAGTCAGGCCGCCCAGCCGCTCCACCAGGCGCACGTCGCCCGTGAGCGCGCCACCAGGGTCCGGCCGCAGCGCCTCCGGCCGGATGCCGAGCGTCACGGCGTCGCCGGGCTGCGCCGCCGCGGCCTGGGTGGGCACCACGACGCGGGTGCCGGCGGGCAGGTCCATCGCTATGCCCATGGCATCCGCGCCCACGACCCGCGCCGGCAACAGGTTCATCCGCGGCGAGCCGATGAACCCGGCCACGAACAGGTTGGCGGGGTTGTGGTACAGATCGAGCGGCGTGCCAACCTGCTCGACAAGCCCGGCCTGCAGCACGACAATCTTGTCGGCCATCGTCATGGCCTCGACCTGGTCGTGGGTGACGTAGATCATGGTCGCCGCCAGCTCCTCGTGGAGACGCGCCAGTTCGATGCGCATCTGGCCGCGCAGCGCCGCGTCGAGGTTGCTGAGCGGCTCGTCAAACAGGAACACGCGCGGGTTGCGCACGATGGCGCGGCCGATTGCCACCCGCTGCCGCTGGCCGCCCGAGAGGTCCTTCGGCGTGCGGTCCAGATAGGGGCCGAGCTGCAGGATACGGGCGGCGTCGGCCACCTTGCGGTCCCGCTCCGCCTTCGGGACGCGCGCGAGGCGCAGCGCGAAGCCCATGTTCTGCGCCACCGTCATATGCGGATACAGCGCGTAGGACTGGAACACCATCGCCAGCCCGCGGTCGGCGGGGCCGACGTCGTTGACGCGCTTGCCGTCGATTTGCAGGTCGCCGCTGGTGATCTCCTCCAGCCCGGCGATCATGCGGAGCAAGGTGGACTTGCCGCAGCCCGAGGGGCCGACGAACACGACGAACTCGCGGTCAGCGATGTCGAGGTCGACGCCCTTGATGACGTCGGCGGGTCCGTAGCTTTTGCGTAGAGAACGAAGCGCGAGAGTGGCCATGGTGCGATAAACCCCCTACTTCACGGCGCCGAACGTCAGCCCGCGCACGAGCTGGCGCTGGCTGAGCCAGCCGAACACCAAGATTGGCGCGACCGCAACCGTCGACGCCGCGGACAGCTTGGCGAAGAACAACCCTTGCGGGCTGGAGAACGACGCGATGAATTGGGTGAGCGGCGCCGCCTGGGACGAGGTGAGGTTCAGGCTCCAGAACGCCTCGTTCCAGCACAGGATCAGCGACAGCAACCCGGTGGAGGCGATGCCGGGCAGCGACAGCGGCAGCAGCAGGAACCAGAACTCGCCTGCGGTGCGCGCCCCGTCCATGCGGCCGGCCTCCAGGATTTCCTTTGGCACCTCCTTGAAGAAGGTGAACAGCATCCAGACCACGATCGGCAAGTTCATCAGCGCATAGATCGCGACCAACCCGGTGCGGGTGTCCAACAGCCCAAGGGTGCGGAACATCAGGTAGATCGGCACGAGCACGCCCACCGGCGGCAGCATCTTCGTCGACAGCATCCATAGCAGCGTGCCGCGGGTGCGCTGCGTGGGATGGAACGCCATGGCATAGGCGGCCGGCACGCCAAAGGCGAGTGCCAACAAGGTGCCGCCCACGGAGATGACGAGGCTGTTCAGCGCGAACAGCAGGTAGTTGGACCGGGCCTGCACCTCGACATAGCTTTCGAGCGTGGGGGCGAACAGCACCTGCGGCGGCGTGGCGATGGCCGCAACCTCGCTTTTGAAGCTGGTCAGCACCATCCAGAGAATCGGGAAGAACAGCAGCAGCGCCACGCCCCACCCAAGGGCGAAGATCAGGACGCGCTGGGCAACGCTCTGCCGCATGGTCCTAGGCCTCCAGCCGCTGGGCGATGCTGCGCACCAGGAAGAATGCGACGATGTTGGCCAGCACGATCGCCACGATGCCGCCCGCCGAGCCGCCGCCGACGTCGAATTGCAGCAGCGCGCGGGCGTAGATCAGGAAGGCTAGGTTGGTGGTGGCGTTGCCGGGGCCGCCCGAGGTGGTGACCAAGATCTCGGCGAACACTGACAGCAGGAAGATCGTCTCGATCATGATGACGACGGTGATGGCGCGGCGCATGTGCGGCAGCGTGATGAAGAAGAATTGCGCTATGGCGCCGGCGCCATCCATGCGCGCCGCCTCCTTCTGCTCATGGTCGAGCGACTGCACGGCCGTCAGCAGGATCAGCAGCGCGAACGGCAGCCACTGCCAGGATACGATGACGATGACCGAAAGCATCGGATGGTCCGCGAACCAGTCGACCGGCGTCATGCCCATGCCGCGGGCGAGCGAGCCGAGCACCCCGTAGATCGGGTGCATCATCAGGTTCTTCCAAACCAGCGCGCTGACGGTCGGCATGACGAAGAACGGCGCGACGGCGAGCAGCCGCGCTATGCCCTGGCCGGGGAAGGGCTGG
>JAABUY010007328.1_pt1 | contig 10512 bp, 8 predicted proteins | sample 5560271 | NCBI WGS metagenome assembly JAABUY01 (sample SAMN10711886, study PRJNA513374) | rock metagenome | isolation source: Antarctica rocks | place: Antarctica: Victoria Land, University Valley
CACTTTAATGTGGAGGTTTGGCCTGAGGCTAAAGGATTGATGAAACGTACATGCGCAATCCGCGCTGCGTCACGCCGACTGATCAGGTGCGGATCAGGAGATGAATCGTCTGACGCAAGTGTGCAGATCACATGCAAGTTTTCAAGTTTGTTCTAAGCTGTCTTGATGTCTTCCTAATTTGACCTTTGTCTGCTTCTATACGTGATCAGTCTTGTTGGCTGGCGAAAGCTACGCCAAGACGGTTGACATGTGCAAACCATGCTTATGCTGAAGCTGCGCAGCTTCAGCATACTGTAGGCAACCCTTGTTCCCTGGACCGTTTGTTGACAGCTCGCAGCCTTCTGTGAGTAATCCACAGCATGTTGTCCAGGAGGTTGTTGGCTGCCTGAGATGCACCTCTCCTCCTTGAATGTGTTGTGACTGGCGTTGTCTTTTCAAGTGCATGCGATGCTGCCATGTATAGCTATCTTTGTGAGGCTCACAAAGCAGGGTTGCAGGGGAAGTGATGAGGATCCTGCAGCCATGGCATTTCTTATACCAAAAGGCTGCTCTATGTCAGCAGCCCTCGGGTACAAGACACAGTAAGGCGGCATGCCGGAAAAAATTTCTGGACATTTTCAAAGTACTAGTATGCTTTGTGCAAGACAGCCAATCATGTTACTAAGGCTTTGAAGAAAGGACAGTAGTTGCAAGCAACACAGCACACACCTCAGGTCCATTCATGTTGCCAGCTTGCTTGTCAGTGCAGCTGTTGCAAACAGGGAAGCTACTCAGGATTTGCCTGTCTGAGGACACCCTTGACAACCTGGTGATTCAACATCCTTTGGACTCTCAATCCCTAAGCTGTCAAAGGTATCCTCAGCAAGGTCTGTTTGAGTAATTCCCTTGATCTGCATCATCACAACAGGGTGCATGTCACAAGGCAAAGGGAAATTGGCAGGCAGGTTACTCTAGACTTGCGAGACAGATTGGGTCAGTGAATGCAGCTGCTCTGTGATGACTTGTTTGCCGCCCTCCTGCTGTACAAGCTTTGATGAGGCTACTTGTTTGTCTTCAGCAGAAACTGTTTGCACCTCGACCACCTTCTTGCAATCCTTGAGATCTAGCAATAAGGATGGCAAGAAGGTCCGCAAGAGCAAACTGTGCCCGACAAACAAGCAGCCTTGCATGTACATGATCATATGATCATATCATCAAAAGCACGTCGCCAAGCTATAGACCAGCATGGACTTACTTTGGTGTTTTGCTCATGTAGGCTTGTTGGTATGTATACATGTGTATATATTCAAAGCGCCTCTAGACTGACCAATGATAGGCCACCACAGATGCAAAGCCTATCTTGCATGCAATGCTGCAGATGACAGATCCAAGCACAGATGCAATCTCTGTAGCTCACAGGTGTTAGATTATCTTATTCCAGCCCTGAGATGTGCTCACAGACCTCTTTAGGGAGTCCTGCTGTAGTGTGACAAGCTTTGCTCTTGTGGCCAAGACAATGGGGTCTGCACCTCACTTGCTACAACTAATGCTATGTGGCTGTTGAGCATGTACATGTTGGACCCAGAATGTCATGCCATGTAAATGTACATGAAGCATGTACAGCTGTGATTGCTATGTCACACTTTGGGACCAAACTGTGACTGCACCTGCTGCAAGTAAGCCAACGCAAAGTCATATGGCAACACACACATGCCAAAGCGTGCTGTCATGAGATGGCTCAAGGTTCATAACGTGGTGTGTGTCCTCCTCAAATCAACTCACACATCTGTAACATCGATGACACTGATGCAGCATTGCCAAAGGATGCAAGGTTTGAGGGTTCATATCAAGGTTGAACTGCAGCAGCTGCAATAAAACCTTCGGGTCAGACTTTGAACCATGCAAATCCTGGCAACTGCGATGATCGTGAATAGTCACTGCACAGCGTTTAAACAGCAATCAAGAAGCCATATGTATGTCATGACCTGTCAAGGGCAGAGGTGAGCCATGTGCACTAAGGTGCCTCCATGAAACTGTCCAGCAGTATTGCCACTCTACTGAAATTCATGCCATCCTACTAAGACAAGTTTGATGCCGCTCTACTAAAACCATGGGTCCACTGAGTGGCTGCAGTGGAGGGTGCTCCTGTGAAGGTTAGGGGTTCACTTGGAAGGCGTACATTGTAATATCAAAAAGCTATGCGTCCACCAATGCTTAGTATGTGTACACATGTGCATGATGTTTACTATATGCCATTATGTTGTACTTGTTATTTGTTTCCTCGTGGGATTGTTGTCGTATTGAAGGCAGGCTCTGGTTTTAAGTTTGTCAGTGCACATAAAATCAGGGCTTGCCTTTGATGCAACACTCTCAACTGGTTTGCAGATAGCAATCATGTTGGCATGGTGCTAGCTAGCAAGGGCTTCTGGTTATGACCAGAGGCTGGCTGGCTTGTTTATAGCCAGATGGTGTCTGGCGACAGGATGGTACACCTTGCTACAGCATGCAGGCTTATGCTCAATAAGGTGAAAGACATTGCTGCCTTACATGGAAATTGCTGCTGCTGCAAAGCTGCTATACTCTTTACCCAATGTGTTGTGCTGGATTTCTTCTGAGAGCAATTGCTCCCACAATGATCCAAGTGATTGATGTGTCACCTTAGCCCTTGTTGTTTTCAAGACTTTGAGCAGTTGCCCATGTACACACTTGTTCTTCCACATCATGCCGCGCCAGATTCCAAAAGGCATGAGGCGGACGAAGAAGTGTGCACAAGGACAACTCACTCATTGTATTGCATACAACAAGAGGTATGGTGACGCCAATCCTGTGTAAGTCTTCACTTGTCAGGATGCTGATGGTTGGCTTGTAAATGCAGACTTGCACAGACACCAAGAGGGCCATTGCCCTTGCAGCAGTCTCAAGGCCATGTCAGTCTGAAGAAGAAGCTGCACCTTTGCTTTGCTATGGTTGTGACTATGCTGCAGCATGATGTGGCTTGGGACTGCCGCAAAAAACCTGGGTCTTGCATGCTTGATGTTTGCCTGCGCAAATATAGACATGTGTTTATTAAGCGGCTTGCAAAAAGTGAAATGGCTGATGCATGCTAACAGAATGTCACACTGACTGTTGCAACAGTCAATTGACACGCTCTACAATGAGAATCCCAGACTGTTGATGATGAAGGTCAGTAACCAGAGTGACCTCCTGCACAGCTGCTGGCATAAGTCAGGTTCTGTGCTACTGTGTGAGAGATGAATACGTAGTTGGCAGTGCAGCGCTGCACAGGAACTTTGATTGCTGCATCAGATTTAGATTACTGTGTACTTATAATTACTGCAAGTGAGGCAATGTAGTGTCACATGGCCATGGAAGCAGAAACACGATTGTAAAGAGATGTGCTGTCATGGATTGGCTCAAGGCCCTATCATCTCCTGTCGCACAATCTCCAATATGAGGGCATTTCCAAAATAATCACCTTATGATCTGAGTACTTGAGCTTGTAAGAGCATCTCAGGCCATGTGTGCAATTCCATGCTGATTTGCTGCATGGCATGGTCCTCAATGATCTCTGTAATCTGTTTGACTACCCAGTCATAAGCAAAATCAGAGGGAACATCTGACAAGTCACAGGCCAAGTCATATGCACCATTCTTCTTGAGCAACATACAATGTTGTAACTGCCAACCACGCACACCAGCATGGTGTGCATGTGGCCCTTGCAAGGTTCAAGATCTTGAACCTCGCATAGGTGTACTAGCATACTATGCTCCAGCTGGTCAAACCTTAACAGACAACGGATGTCTAGACGTTACAGTTTCTCACTTCAGCCTTTCACGCACATAAGGATGCACCATGCAAGCATCATCACACTCGCACAGACACACATGGCTAAACCATATCACTGGCATACTAAAACTACAAGGTACAAGGTACTCGAAATTGCGCAAGTTTCAAGGTGTTCCTCAGTTGCTGAGTTCTGGATTTTGGTAGCCCTACATGAGCAGGGCACATGAGCAAGTCCATGCTATCTTGCTGCTTGGCTGCATACAACATCGTAAAAAGTGCGCTCTAAACTGAAGATTAGGTCAAACTGGTGTGCGCTGCTCATTTAGGCTTATATACCATACTTTCTTTGTTAGAGCATCTCTAGATTGACTAATCACAGGCCTTGGCAACTACAATATCTGCCAGGCACTAAAGCTGCAAGTGACAGATGCACGCAAAGATGCAGAATGCGTACATCGGACATGCTACAGTGTTTTGTTGCTGCAGCCTCATGGTCTCCTGCTGTATACAGTACGTAGTGTGACCAAATCTGCTGCTGTGGCAAAGACAATCTGATACCGATGAGGTTTGCACCTCACCGTTTGGCCAATACATGATCCTCCTGTCAGTGCTGCAATGGACGCAATGCTGCTGATCATGCGCATCAGCATAGTGTGCACTTGCCAAGGCTTGAATGATCTTGTTGCGTACCCATCCCAGGCCAGCACTCCAACTGTTTTGTGCTTCAGATAGCACGCATGCCTGTAGGTTGTCTGCCCATGGCCACAACTCCTGCCTGGGCAGAGCCTTGCACAAGTCTAATCTACAGAGTTCTGACCCACAAAGCTGCTCGAGCCTAGCTAATGGTGTGCGACTAGGCTGGAGACCAGACTAGCGCCAAATGCCAGGCAGAGGCCAGCAAGGTCAGGCTCAGCAGGGCAGGCATGGCAGCTGCACACAAGCATGCAAGCCAAGGATACACTCACTCAGTGACTGGTTCAGATGTCTTGCTTTGGCTCAGGACTCATGCAGACCTCTGCAGACATTGCACAGCTGCTGTTGTTGAATTGCACAACTTTTGTGACCTGCAAGGAAGACTCTGCTCTGATCAAAAGTTTTCCTCTTTGCGGCTGTTAGTGTGAGGGCAGTAGCCATGCCAACAATAGCAGGTCCCACTACTCAGTGAGTATTTGAAAGTAGTACGCTCCCACCTACTGTACAGTACTGGGACTCTGACATTATGATCTACTTGTTTGATGGTATCACCCTAGCCCTTGTTTTGTTGAACGCTTCAAGTAGACATCACTGTACAATATGCCATTTGTTTGTTCCCCCAGTGCTGCACATGACTTTGTAAAGCGGCTGTTGACAAGCGTCTTGTCTCGAGAGGCTTGCCCAAGACAGCATCATTGACATTTGTTAGCTTCAGATTGGAACACAGTTTTTTATGGTAAGAGTTTTTTGAGCTGTGGTACCAGTGGTCAGCTTTGCTGTGGCCGTGCTAAATGATCTTGGACCTGACATCAGACATATTTGGGCTCAATGTCACAATCGACACTGGCAATTGTGTTGGCCAAAGGTGATCATCATGAGCATGCAATCAAGCACACTGCAGAGGACTTGTGGTTTCTGCCTGCAGTGCACAAACATCAGAAGCAGGAGTGCCACCTGTTCATTCTGATACAACCAACTAAACCAACATGGCAATCATCTTATATTGGGCATACCTGCATCAAGCTGGATTGTATGTGCACATGCAGATGGACTGTACACTGGCGCAGCTTGAATTGGCAGAACAAAGTGCTGCATTACATGAAATGTTCTCAGCACCAACATGAGCCTTTGTTGCAGGCAATTGCTGTGTGTAGGTTTCTTGGCAAATTAGTCACTGGCAGTGCTGGGTTATTTGCTTTGCCTGGCCATGCCAGATCTGCAGCACACCCATAAAGCTTAACTGGCAAGACCTAGTTTTCTGGCCATTGCTGACAATCGACAAGATGGCAGCACATGCTATGCATCAGGGTGGTGTGAGCTGCAGCCATGACTGACAGGCCAACAACTCAGAAGTGCATGAGTAGTCTTGTCAACCTCTGACTCATGACCTGAGACTCAGAGCAGGACAAGTATCAGAGCCAATGCAGCTGCCAATTCCAGATGCGTCATCTGCATCACCTGAAGGGTGCATTGGCTGTGATTTTGAACCTAACCAGACGCATCATGTATATGTCCAGTTTCAAACAAGGAAGTTCCCAGCCAAATGAAACCAGGGGCCTTCTCTGATCAGAGTTCATGATCATGATTAGGGTAAGCTCCAAGGCTGTCACCTGCTGAGCTGACAAGGACACCTTTGCTGAGCAGCTCACAAATGACTCCTTAGGTCGACCTCGATCAAACCGTAACGCCATCGTTCAAAGTCGACGAAGAGGAGGATGGACAACAAGCAGGTAGCGTTAACCATCAACGTCTCTGTTGCGCAGCGGCCACGTTCTGTAAAATAGTTGTATTGTAGTCAGCAACTCAATCCCTTGTCGCTCCCAGCGATTCTCTTTGCAGAAAAAAAACAGCCATCCAGGCCGCGGCTCTCCAGCGGGTATTTGCAAGTTTTTGCTGCAGTGACTCAAGTCGACACCCTTCCGCGGTTCGAGCCATTTGGCGACCGGCAGCAGCCAAGATTTGCAGATCGTGTGGGTGACGCACCGAATCGGTAAGACGGCTCTGCCAGTCAGCTGCAAGCAGCTACCTCTTAACATGCATTGGAAGGCTGCCAGCGCAGCTGACGATGCAGATCTGACGCTTGTCTCCTGCTGACCTTCGCCGCATAAACTTCTTGCAGCATCCTTTCGTGCCTGCCTGTGTTTTGCCAACCAAACAGCTTATTTTCTTACCCAGCTGCACTCAAGCATCCATATACATATACTGGTTGCAGACAAGCTAAAGGCCAAGCAAGATGAGGTCTTTTGCAGCCTGCTTCATGGTGGCCATATTCCAGCTAGGTACAGCATGTTGTCAGCTCCCTACAGCAAACCTCTGGCAGGCTTCTTGGTTGGGCTTGCATAGCAGCTTGATATCTGAGCGACACATGTTTCCCTTGCACAGCAGGTGTTAACATACTTGATTCCGCAGCACTTATTGGTTTTGCAATGTCGTGTTGGGAATTGTTTAACTCACAATTGCTTGCTCATCAGTCACTGCATGCTGTGGCTATGCACGTAAGGTTGCAAACGCTGTCTCACACCCAGCTTGGGTCTCCAGAACAGCACACTTAGCTTGTGCTTTAGCTAGCAGCGCTTGCGCACCTCCTTGTGAAGCTCCATCTGCATGACACTATCATGCACAGGCAGCATCATTGCAACGGTTCACCATCAACGTTGACCAAGACATGTATCAAGACATATACACTACATAACAGTTTCACAACTAGCTGTCATGCAGGCCATGCCTTTGCCCAGACCACATCAGCAGGCACACATGCTTCAGCTCCAACCCCCGCACGTGCCCCTGCCCCCGCCCCAGCCCCAGGGCCCTCTGCATATGGGTGCTACACAGCCCTCAATGTCCTAGAAGCTAGCAGCCAATACACCACCCTGCTGAGTCTCCTGGACAGCACAGATTTGACAAGCTATTTTGACAACCCAAACCATTTCATCACAATCTTTGCGCCGACAAATGCTGGCATTCAAAGCACCCTGAATGGATTTGGGACCACTTTGGCAAAGTTTGCCAACTCGACGGCTGTCACAAATGTGTTAGAATATCATTTACTTCCGTCCCCAGTCTTGGTGAGTTGCTCATATCTTCACCTTGAGTACCAAGCAAGCACTTGTATGACGTTCTCTGGACATGATACCTTTTGCTTGCATTTGCATTGAGGTATGTGAGACTTGAGTGCAAAGCTTGCAAAGCACATGCCTGCTGTGAAAGCTGTAGCAGTCATCTCTCAGCTTTGCACTTTTCAGGTCTCAGATCTGTGCATGCATGTGATCTGCGCAGGCCATTTAGCAGTCATCATTGCATAATCAATGATAGGTGTACATGGCATTTGCTGCAACTGACAGTTTCTGTTCCCTAAGCACGCCCTGTCATCAGCTTACTCACTCACAGCATTGTGTGATGTGCAGGTTACAGCGCTGCAAAATGGTAACTCTTTTAACACTATGTTCACCCAGAACAACCAAGTCCAGACTGTCAGTGTGAACAGGACGTCAACACATATCACAGTTGAGGGATTCTTCAGCAACGCCAATGTGACAAGCACTGGCACTCAAGCATGCGGGGTATGGGTTGCTGTCTTGTCATACTGCTTCACATGTGGCACTGTATGTTCCAAAGCACAGAGAATGATGGCTTCTGTTCACAATGTGCGGCTGCTGCTTACTGTGCTACAAGAATGCACCAGTCTGAGAAGTTACAACAAGCGCACATTGACATGTGTTCTTTTGCATTTGTGCATTGACAGTGCAGCAATGCTGCTCTGTTTGTTCAGCTGGCCGTCCACAAATTGGATGCTGAATGCACCATGGTTCTGCTTACTAGGTCATGCAACTATGTGCACATACTGACTGTCGTGTCTCTGACTGCAGAGTGTGGTTTACTCTTTGGATGGGCTGCTGATCCCAGACATATCATTGAGCTTTGCTTCATCTTCTTGAGGCTACCTGCACCACAGGCCAAAGACCCATTTACTTGTTTGTGTTGATACTGATGGTAGAACCTACTCTGAAGCAACAGCAACGTGGATTCAGCATGCGAAAACTAGACACTGCTCATGTGCTTGAGAGCACTCAGGCAGCTTGTACACATAAGTATCAGCAGTGATGCAGGCTGCAATGTCTAGGCCTGTGCAGACAGCTTACATGGTCAGCTGATAGACCACCAGCAGGTACTTTGGAAGCCACACAGTAGCAGCATCTGCAGCCAGCTGTAGTTCCAAAATCTCTTTCATGCTGATTTCTCTGCGCCCATTGCCCTGGCTTCTGGCTGCATCAGCAACTGGTGGCACCCACCAGGCCTTTGGTATCTGCAGCCAAAGGCAGATGCCCTGTATTAGTCAAGCGTCACAGCCTTGCCCCAAGGTGTAGGGTTTGCTGCCTAGCCTAAACCCTAACCCACTGGTTCACATACTACATGGCGAAAAGGTGACACCAGACAGGTGCCGACAACCAGCACACACCATAGCCAGCATGCCGTCTGAATTCATGTACACCTAGTAAGTACCTAGCCAACCATTCTGGAACACCTGTATAATGAGTAAGCGAGTGAGCGAGTGAGCGAGTGAGTGAGTGAGTGAGTGAGTGAGTGAGTGAGTGAGTGAGTGAGTGAGTGAGTGAGTGAGTGAGTGAGTGAGTGAGTGAGTGAGTGCAAGGGAGTCAGTGAGTGAGTGTGAGTTAGTAGGTGTGAGAGAGCGAGTGAGCCAGTGAATGATTGAGTATGTACCGAAGAAGGAAAAAGACAGTGTGAGGTGAGGTATGCAAGCAAATACTTTACCTTTGAAACACCTTGAATGCCCTTAAACTTGAAAGCACCGATGCCCCACACTTCAATTGGTACCCTTTTGGCTGGGAAAGGCTTCCCTTCACTTGTGCTTGGCGTCCACACTGACCTGACGCTTACAGACTCTGCAAGCAAAGTAGCACAACAGTTTGATGTAGTCACTGTGTGACAACATGCAATTCAGGACCATAGAGGTCAAGTCCTGTAGTGTACTTGTTCTGTCATACATATACTTTCTTTGAAGGTCACGCTAGACTGCAGTGCTTTTGCAGTTTCTGGCAAGAAACAACATCAAATTTGCGGCAGCTGCTCACAGGGCAACATGATCGAAAACACAGCCAATGAGCAGTGAGCAGTATCCGTTGCGTTTGGTCCCTACTAGCTGCAGTCTGGTGCTTGCCAGCTGAAACTTGCTGATGATTGCCACAAGGAAAAAAATGACACATACAGGCGTTGAAAGCGATGCAAACTTGTGCCATGCACCATCTTTGGTGAGACAGTACCTCTAGGCTTGGCCTCTGTGACGACAGTGAGCTTGGAGTCTGATCTTCCAAGCAGACTTGGCCGCCGCGACACACTTATGCTTGTGCCGGAACTATCACTCCTGAGGCGAGCGACCACAGGAAAGCTGCCATGCAAATCCTGACTGTCATGTAGGCTCTTGCCAGACAATGCCTGCTGCAGGAATGATAGGCGGTGTGCAACCACCACTTCCTCCCTGCGGCCTTGCATGATGCCAGAGGCAGCCATGAACTTGAGCATGTGGCAGTTGCTGACAGCTAGAGAACTGGCAGCGGCATGTGGGGGGCAGCATGAGTCCAAAATTTCCAGCTGCATGAGCTCTGAGTCATCATAGCTGACCTGCCCGTCAGTGGATCGCCGCTTGGCAAAAGCTGCCACAGACGGCACCCTGGTGATAGGTCTGCGTTCTTTGAATTCAGGAGCGAAACTGACTGTGTTGCATTTTTCATGGGCTCCCGGGTTGCTGGAGACAGGCCGGATGCTGCGCACGTCAACACCAGGCGATAAAGGGGTCCAGCCTCGCAACTCTCTAGACCCCGCAGTGCGCCCACCTTGATCATGCTGGAGAGGCAGCTCAGGTGGCGGCAGAGAGGCCTCGCCCTTCAGCTGGAGTGTGATACCACCAGCAGCGACGTGACCATCCGAACTTTGTAGCGAATTCGTTAGAAGAGCACTTTTGATCCGCGGCGATGCCTCCGCCAGCTCAGGTAGCACAACGCTGCCAGACGCCAGCAGAGCAGCTCCTCGCGTAGGTTT
>JAABUY010007331.1_pt1 | contig 10508 bp, 8 predicted proteins | sample 5560271 | NCBI WGS metagenome assembly JAABUY01 (sample SAMN10711886, study PRJNA513374) | rock metagenome | isolation source: Antarctica rocks | place: Antarctica: Victoria Land, University Valley
AAGGCGGCGATGCGCGCGTTCATCGACGGCTGGAACGACCGCTGCGAACCGTTCATCTGGACCAAAGACGCCGTCACCATCCTGGCGAAGGCCAAGCGTAAACAAACTTCAAACACTCGACACTAGGCGGCGGGGGACCCGGTGCCGACGAGGCGGACGCCGGAGCCGGTCGCGCCCTTGGAGACGCTGATCTGCACCGGGATCCGCGTGCGCAGGTCGCTGACGTGGCTGACCACGCCCACCACCCGCCCACCATCGCGCAGCCCGTCGAGGACGGAGAGCACTTGTTCGAGGCTCTCGTCGTCGAGGGTGCCAAAACCCTCGTCGATGAACAGGGTCTGCAGGTCGAACCCGCCGGACTCCTCGCGGACGGCGTCGGCCAGCCCCAGGGCCAGGGCCAGGGAGGCCATGAACGACTCGCCTCCGGACAGGGACGAGGTGTCCCGGACCTGCCCGGTCCACAGGTCCTGGACGACAAGGCCGAGACCGCTGCGTCGGCCGCCGCCGGCGAGGGAGTCGGAGTGCTGCAGCTGGTAGCGGCCCTCGCCCAAGATGGCGAGCCGCTCGTTGGCGAGCACCGCGACCTTCTCCAGGCGGGCGGCGAGCACGAACGACGACAGCCGCATTCGCAACGAGTTGTTGCCGCCGAGGCCCGCCACGGTGTCGGCAAGGTCGGAGAGCTGGTCGGTGGCGGTGACCGCTGGCCCGAGGGCACCCACCCGTTCGGTGAGGAGCACCGCGAGCTGACCGAAGGCCCGGGCCGACGTCTCGGCGCGGGTCTGCGCCTGCTGGGCGGCCTTCAGCCGGGATCGGCACCGGGCCGCGACGTCCTCGAAGATGCCCAGATCGACGGGCGGGCGCGCCATCACCGCCACGACGTGCTCATCGGCCAGCGTCGCCGCCGCGGCCGCGCGTCGGTCGTCCACGGACCGGACCGACCGGCGCAGCTCCCGGATGACGTCCCCCTGCAGAGCTGCGGACGTCGCCGCCTCGGCCCGGTCGAAGCCGTTAGTGGACAACGCCTGTCGAGCCGCCTGTTCCGCCGCGAGGACCTCCTCGGCGAGGTCGGCGTGCGCCGACAACAGGCTGAGAACCCGCTGCGCCTCCTCGAGCACCCGGGCGTGCCGGGACCGGGTCCGGTCGAGCGACGACAGGAGGGCGTCGACGCCATCCGCGTCCCGGTCCGCCTGCCGCCGCGAAGACCCGCGTGAGGGAGGCTTGGGCGACGGCCCGTCGGTCGCACAGGGGCAGGTCGCGCCGTGCTTGGCCACCAGGTCGGTGAGCTCCTCACCACGTCTGGCTTCGCGCGCCTGGGAATCAGCGAGGTTGGCCTCTCGAGCCGCGGCACGCAGCGTGGTTGCCTCCACCTCGACATTCAGTCGTTCGTGCTCGCGCTCGGCGTGCTCGGCCGCGGTCGTGGCCGCGGCGAGCCGCGCAACCCGGTCCTGTGCCGCGGCGCATCGGGCGACCGCCCGGGTCAGCGCCGCGGCGAGCTCGGGGCCATCGGTCGAGGCGGGTCGGCTCTCCCCGCCTTCCGCCAAAGGATGGGAGGCGGCGGACCGGTCGTCGGGGCCGGAGGCGCCCCGGGCCAGGTCGGCGGACCGGGAGGCGACAGCCAGGTCGGCGGTGCGCGTCGTAACCACCTGCTGCTGGGCGACCCGGGCTTCGGCGTGGGCCGTCGTCACAGACCGCCGCTGCTGCCAGTGCCGCTCGGCGGCGGTGACGTCTTCCGCTGTGACGTCGTCGCCACCAGATGCTGGACGGGGGTGCTCCAGCGACCCACAGACCGCGCACGCTTCTCCGTCGACCAGGGTGCGGGCCAGCTCGCTCGCCATGCCGTTGAGCCGGGCCTGCTGCAGCCGCTGGTAGGCATCGCGCGCGTCCTGTTCCTGGTCGCGGGACGCCCCGACGAGGGCGTCGATCCGCCTCGCGTCGGCCGACGCCGCGTCGAGCTCGAGCCGCAAGCGCTGCAGCTCGTGGAGGCGGGCCACCTCTCGTTGTTCCAAGGCAACGTCGCCGTGCGCCGCCTGCGCCGTCGCCAGTGCCGCACGGGCTGCGGTCAGCCGGGCCTGCTCGGTCCCGCGCAGCGTGACCTGATATTCGCGTGTCGCGTGAGCTGCCTCCACCTGGCCGAGCAGCTCGGTCGATCGCCGGCGCGCCGAGGCAAGCTCCCGCGTCGCCCTGACGGCATCGGTCAGGTGCACACCGCGCTCGGTCAACGAGCTGACCCAAGCCGAAGCCGTCGCCACACTACAGTCCGCGATCCAGAGGTGGGCCAGCGCAGTTCGGGCCGTCGCGAGCTCGGCGGCGACGAGCTCGGCCCGCGTGCGGACCCGCGCCAGCACCCTGAGGTCACCGGCAACCGTCTCCGCGCGGGTCGCCGCGTCGAGCCGGTCGGTCAGCTGCCGGTGGGCTTCGGCCTCGCCGTCGAGTCTCGCGAGCGCGAGGCGGGCAGCCTCGCCGCGTCGCTGGCGGTCGGCGGCGCCCTCTGCCTCGCTGCGTGCCCGCTCGGTAGCTCCTCGAGCCACCTCCGCGGCATCCAGAGCGGCGAGCGTCTCCGTGGCGTGCGTGCCGAGGCGCCGGCCCAGCCCCTCCAGAACGCCGCGGAGTGCGTCGATGGGCACCGCCGTCCACTCGGGCCGCAGCCCGAGCACCTCTGGATCCACCTCCGCGAGGACGTCCTCGAGGCGGGCCAGGTCAGTCGTGAGGAGGGCGCGCGACTGCGCGACGTTCCCCGCCAGGAGGCGCCGTTGCTCGACGAGCCAAGCCTCGACACCGGTGTAGGGGGAGATGTCGAAGAGTCGCTCGAGCAGGGCCCGCCGCTCGTCCGCGGTGGCGCGAAGGAAGGCGGCGAACTCGCCCTGCGGAAGGAGGACGACCTTGCTGAACTGCTCGAGGCCCATGCCGAGCACCTCGGTGATGATCTCGCCGACCTCGTCGGCCCGCGTGCTTCGAGGGATCCACCGGCCGCCGAGGTGCTCCTCGAGCACGACCATCGCCTGGGTGCGGGCTTCACCGTCGCCGCGCTTCTTCGGCCGCAGGAACTCCGGCGAGCGGGTCACCCGGAAGCGGCGGGTGCCGGTGGTGAAGTCGAGGCTGACCGACGGTACGGCGTCGCGGGCCGCGTGGTCGCTGCGCAGCGCACGCCCGGCCGGCCGTGCTCCCGGCACCCCGGCATACAGGGCGAAGCAGACGGCGTCGAGCAGGCTCGTCTTGCCGGACCCGGTCGGCCCCTGGATGAGGAAGAGCCCGGCCAGACCCACCGCGTCGAAGTCCACCTCGACGGTGTCGGCGAACGGTCCGAACGCCGTGACCGTGAGGCGGTGGAGCTTCACGCCGCCCCCTCGGCGCCTGAGCCGAGGCGCTCCAGGCCGGGGAGCATCGCCCCGAGCTCGTCCGCTCTGCGGGCCCGCTCGACGCGCGAGGCGTCCAGGGCGGTGCGCAGGAGGGACTGCTCGTCCAGCGAGGCCCCGTGGCCGCCGCGGACGTGGGCGAGGAAGTCGCAGCAGACGTCGAAGTCGTCGTGTCGCGTCCCGAGCCGGGCGGCATACGTGCCCATCGGGACGACGGCGCCCTCCGGCTCGAACTGCAGCGCGAGGGTGTGTGGGAAGCGCCGCTTGAGCCGGTCCATCGCCCCCAGCGCCCGGACCGCGTCGGTCAGGGTGACCTGGCAGTATGCCGTCTCGGCGGCGCGGAGGCCCGGGTCGCCGAGCAGGTCGTCGAGCCTTCCGCGCAGCAACCGCAACGGTCGGTCGACCGGCGCCTCGGCGAATGTCGTTGACACACCGCGCCCATCCAGCTCGACGAGCCAGCTGCCCTTGGTGTGCCGGTGCTCGCTGAACGACATGGCCACGGGCGAGCCGGAGTAGTGCACCCGCTCGGAGAGCCGCTGAGCGCCGTGGAGGTGGCCCAGGGCGACGTAGTCGGCTGCGGCGAAGACGTCCGGTCGGACGGCGCTGACCCCACCGACGGAGATGTCACGCTCGGACTCGCTCGTCGCCCCGCCGGTCACGAAGGCGTGCGCCATGACCACCGACGACGCGGGGCGGCCGACGATGTCTGCCTCCACCCGCTTCATGGCCGCCCGCAGGACCCCTGCGTGGGTGCGTTCGTCGGACCCGAGCGGACCCGCGCTGATCGATGGCTCGAGGTAGGGCAGGGCATGGACGGCGACACCGCCAACGAGGACCGGGTCACCAATCGACGCGACCGAGGAGCGGATGTGCAGCCCGGCGCGCCCGAGCAGCTGCGAGGCGAACCCGAGCCGGATCGCGGAGTCGTGGTTGCCGCTCGACAGCACGACCTGGGCGCCTGCGTCAATCATCCGGGTCACCGCCTCGGACAACAGGGTCACCGTGTCGGGGGCGGGCAGCGCCCGGTCGTAGACATCACCGGAGACGAGCACCGCCTCCACGCGCTCACTGCGCACCGTCTCGACGAGGTGGTCGAGGAACCGGGCCTGGGCGCCCAGCAGACCCACCTGGTGGAACGAGCGTCCCAGGTGCCAGTCGGAGGTGTGGATCAGTCGCACGGGTCGAGGCTAGGACGAACGGCCGACAGAGCCCGGGATCTCGCCGGGTGCGCCCGACGCCGTTCCCTCCGGCATCGCGCCTGGCGTCGTGCCTGGCGTCGCGCATCGTGTTGCGCCTGGCGTTACGCATCGCGCCTGGCGAGCACGGCATACGCTCCCCTCATGGGCACCGAGGTGAACGCATCGAGTTTCACGAGGGAAGAGCGCCAGCGCTACCGCGAGAAGGTGCGCGTCGGCCTGGACGTCTTCGAGCAGATGCTCGCCCACAGCCAGTTCGAGTTCGACCGGCCGATGACCGGCATGGAGATCGAGCTCAACCTCGTCGACACGGACTACCGCCCCCGGATGGACAACGCCGAGGTCCTCAAGGCGATCGAGAACCCCGACTACCAGACCGAGCTGGCCCGCTACAACATCGAGTTCAACGTCAGCCCCCGCCCGTTGCGGGGTAATGCGGCCACGGAGCTCGAGGCCGACCTGCGCGAGTCGCTCAACCAGGCCGAAAAGAAGTGCAACGAGGTCGGCTCCCACATCGTCATGATCGGAATCCTCCCCACGGTCATGCCGGAGCACTTCGATGGCGACTGGATGAGCGCCAACACCCGTTATCAGGCCCTCAACGACGCCGTGCTCGCGGCGCGGGGCGAGGACATCTACCTCGACATCGAAGGCCCGTCGGGCGAGCGGCTCAACCGGTTCGCCGACTCCCTGGCTCCAGAGTCGGCCTGCACCTCGATGCAGCTGCACCTGCAGGTCGAGCCGGCTCAGTTCGCCGCGCACTGGAACGCCGCGCAGGTCCTCGCCGGAGCTCAGCTCGCCCTCGGTGCGAACAGCCCGTTCTTCCTGCGCAGGCAGCTGTGGCACGAGACCCGGATCGAGCTCTTCAGCCAGGCCGCCGACACCCGCTCCATCGAGCTGAAGAACCAGGGCGTCCGGCCACGCGTCTTCTTCGGCGAACGGTGGATCACGTCGATCTTCGACCTCTTCGAGGAGAACGTGCGTTACTTCCCGGCGCTCCTGCCGGAGATATCTGACGAGGACCCGGTGGCGGTGCTGGCGGCCGGGGGAGTGCCCGAGCTGCCCGAGCTGCGGCTGCACAACGGCACGGTCTACCGCTGGAACCGGCCGATCTACGACATCCTCGAGGGTCGTCCGCATCTACGGGTCGAGAACCGGGTGTTGCCCGCCGGCCCGAGCATCATCGACTCGATGGCGAACTCGGCGTTCTACTACGGGGTCCTGTGCATGCTCGCCCAGGACGACCGGCCCGTCTGGACGCGGATGAGCTTCGTGGCGGCCGAGGAGAACTTCTTCGCCGGCGCCCGGGACGGCATCGACTCGCGGCTCTACTGGCCGGGGCGCGGCGAGGTCCCCGCGACGGAGCTCGTGCTGCGCCACCTCCTACCGCTGGCCCACGAGGGGCTGAGCCAGTGGGGCGTCGCCCCCGAGGTGCGCGACCGCTATCTCTCGGTCATCGAGGGCCGCTGCCTGACCGGGACGAACGGGGCCTCCTGGCAGATCGAGGCGGTCCGGCGCCTGGAGGACGGCGGCGTCGATCGCGTCGAGGCGCTGCGCCGGATGCTCGCCCTTTACACCGAGCAGATGCACGCGAACGCCCCGGTACACACGTGGGAGCTGCCCTGACCGGCCGGGGAGCCGGGCCCTGGGGAACATTGGCCACGTCTTGACGTGATCGATGTTCCCCAGGAGGAGTTGGCCGACCAGCCCGTCTCCGCGCGCCTGTGGACAGGCGCTCCGGGCGGCCCGCGATCCACGAGGCTCGTCCCATGGACCGTGACGTTGAACGTCCAGGCGCTCAGCCAGTTCGGGCTGCTCACTCGCCAGCAGCTGTTGTCGCACGGCGTCTCCGCACGCTTCGTCGAGTGGCGGCTGTCGAGCAAGAGGTGGGTTACCGTCTTTCCTGGCGTCTACCTCACGAGGGTCGGAACGACTGGTCGGTCCGGTCGATGGCCGCCGTGCTCCACGTCGGCGAGGACGCGGTCCTGTCGCATGCCAGCGCCGCCTTCTCGTACGGGCTCCGGAGGTCACCACCCGACCGGGTGGAGATTCTCATCCCGCACGAGCGGCGGGTCCGGGAGCCTGAGGGCATCCGGATTCAGCGCTGCAGGGGGTTGGCGCGGCGCATCGACGACCGAGCCATGCCGGGGCTGACCACCGGTAGAGCACACGGTTCTGGACCTCGCAGCCGACGGCACCGCGGACGAGGCCGTGGCACTTGCCGCGCTCGCCTGCCAGAAAGGGCTTACGTGGGACAAGCGCCCCTCGACGTGCTCGAATCTCGACGGCGTCACCGGTGGATGTCGTTGCTGCGTGAGGCGCTCGGCGACATCGGCGATGGCGCGCAGAGCACCCCCGAGGTGCGCTACGTGCGGGATGTTGAACGCCCGCACGGTCTTCCGAAACGGTCATCGACGGCTGGGCGACCTTCCGCGCCTTCTGGCCCGATGTCGTCGACACGCCCTGCGGGCTGGCGTGGGACGTCGGTGCGCTCCTGTCGAGCCGCGGCTGGCGTGGCAGTCCGACTCGCTGTCGACGTCGAGGCTGCGGTGATGGCCAAGTCCGTGGGAAAGCCGCCCAACTCGAGGAAGAATGACTGTGGGGAAACCGGACCACGTCAGGCTGGGGTGAGGTTTCCTCAGAGCGGCGGCCTCGACCGACCCCGCGCGGTGAGCCGGTTCTCGGCCCGGCGGCGTAGGGTGGGTTCAACAGACCTTGACACCCTTGACGCCCGAAGGAACGAAAGGCGATGTCCGACCAGGTGCTTCCCATCACCGAGCGCAACGCCGTCTCCACCAGCGAGCTGCTGAACCGGCTCGAGGGCCTGCTCGCCGAACGGACCACGGAACTCGCCCGCCAGGGGCGAAGCCTACGTTCCCTCGGCGACCTCGACGACCTCGCCGCCAAGATGGTCGCCGCGCTGCCGAGCGTCCATCCCTACGACACGTCTCTCGGACCGTTCTACGACACCAACGGGCTGAACCAGTGGCTCGGCGTCAGTCGGCAGGCACTTGCCGATCGCGTCCGGCGCGGCACGCTGCTCGCCTGCCGCACCTCCGACCGGCATCTGCTGTATCCCGCTCTGCAGTTCGGCCGCACAGGTCAGGTCCGCCCCGGGGTCGTGGACGCCGTCGGCATCCTCTCCCGAGTCGGCGCGGACGGATGGGCCATCGGCGCCTGGCTCACGACGCCGGGTTCGGTCTTCGGCGGCGAGAGCGCGGTCGACCATTTGGTCCTGCACCATTCCTCACCGGCAGCGGTGGACCTCGTGGTCGCCGTGGCGCGGGCCGACGCAGCACGGTGGGCGTCGTGAGCGGTCGCGAGCAGGTGGCGCAGAGACCGCCGACCGGTGCCCTGCAAGGCTTCCCGACCTTCCGCCTGAAGCCGGCCACCCGACTCCACCGCGCCCACTCGAGGGACCGCGGCCCGTGGTGGTTCGGCTCGTCCGGGGGACGTTTCGACCTGCCGGCCCCCCTGGGCACCTGCTACCTCGCCGACTCGCCGCTGAGCGCCCTGCGCGAGCGGCTCGGCACGGTGCTGGGCGGCAGCGCCGCCGTGCCGGCCTCCCTGCTGGAGGACGCCGTCGTATCCGCCCTGTCCGTGCCCGAGGAGGTGGTCCTCGCGGACCTCGAGTCGAGTGCCGCAAGCCGCTTCGGTGTCACCCGCGAGCTCGCCACGATGGTGCCGTATGCCGTGCCGCAGGCGTGGGCGCGCGCCTTCCACGAGGCGCAGCACGGGGGCGTGCGCTACGGCCCGCGGTTCAGCACCGGACAGACCTGCTCATTTGCCGTGTTCTCAGCAGGTGGTGCCTCTGGCTGGCCGGTCGACGACGCTCCGGTCCCCGCGACCCGGGTCCCGGGCGCGCCCGCGGCACTCGAGCACCCGCGCCGCTGGGACCTGACCGTGGTCCGGCCCCCACGCACCCGGGGACGCTGACGTCGGGCGCCGTAGGCGCGGGCCAACGGCCGGGGATACACCGAGCGGGTGGCCGGTCCGGACACGGACCGACCACCTTCTCAGATGCAACTCTTGACGCCGCCTCGTCAGGGCTGGGACCCCTGCGAGACGATCACCGACGACCAGATCGCGACGACCTCCTTGATCTGTGCTTCCGTCGGTGGCTTCTTGGCCGGGTAGGTCAACTGCGTCCCGGTCACGAGCCCGTCATCACGGACACCGGCGAACACGGCGGTGGAGAGGGTCAACGAGCCCTGGCTCGTCGCGTACGTCCCCGACACCGCGCCCAGAGCCGTCTTGACGCGACCGGCATCGGGCCCGGCCTTGCAGGCAGACTTCTGGGCGTTGCCGAGGTCCTTGGCGGAGGCGTCCTCGAGCAGCTGGCACAGCTCGAGGTTGGTCGCCTTCTGTCCGGCGAACGCCTGTATCTGCACGTAGGCGGATGCCGCCTTGTTGACGACGAGAATGCCTCCCGACACCGTCTTGTCTATTTGCCAGCCTGCCGGCAACGTCGCCTTGACGCCCTCGGCCACGTCCACCTGGTTACCGCCGGTCGCCGGCGGAGTGGCGCCTCCGGTGGTCTTCGTGCTTGGGGTCGGTCCCGATGTGGTCGACCTGCCCGTCGGAGTGCTCGGACCTGCCCCCGGATCGGTGGGCCCGGACACCGTCGGCACGTCCGGTGGGAGCGGGTCCTGGTTCTTCTTCCCGAAGGCGAACATCAGGATGCCGCCGATGATCGCGGCAAGCACGACACCGGCAATGACCATGATGAGCAGCTTGTTGTTGCTATTCTGCGGCGCTCCGCCGTAGCCCGCACCGCCCGGACCGCCCGGACCGCCGGGCCCTTGCGGCCCCCGCGGTGGCGGCGGGTAGCCCTGCTGGCCGCCCTGGTAGCCCTGCTGGCCGCCCTGCGGCGGCGGGTAGCCCTGCTGGCCGCCCTGGTATGCCGGCTGGCCGCCCTGCGGCGGGAAGCCCTGTGTCGGAGCCGGTTGGGTCGGCGGCACCTGCGGTGGGTGCTGCGGCGTGTCCCCGGACCCACCCGGCATACCGGGCTCGTTGGGTCCGTCGGGCTGGTCGGGTGGGTTGACGTTGCTCATGCGATGTCCCCCTTCGCCGCGGTGCCGGTGTGCGCGTGCACCCCGATGCCCTTGGCGCGCAGCGACGTGCCACAGGCACTGCAGAAGCCGGCGTCGGGGAGCAGCGGCATCTCGCACTGCGGACAGAAGCCGAGCTCGCCGCTCTCGCCGATGCCTCCGTCACGGGCTGCCCGTTCGAGTGCTGCTTCCATGAGACCGAGGTGCAGCACGTTGCGCAGCCGCAGGATCAGCAGGCCGAGGACCAGCAGACCCCAGACGACGCCGAGGATCTGGCCGAGCGGCTGGTGACCCACGAAGCCGAGGAGGAAGACGCCGGCCTGGTAGAGGGCGTTCGCGACGACGGCGGTGATGAAGCCCTTGACGTAGCGGGCAGTGAAGCCGTCGTAGCCCCGGCCGAGTCCGGAGAACTCGGCGCAGGCCAGTCCGGTGGCCGTGCCGTAGACGAGCGGCTTGACGAAGCCCTCGGTGAAGACGATCGACATCCAGAGGGCCGGGTCGGCCGAGCCCTGGGGTCCGGCGCTGATGAGGTCCCAGTGGACGACCAGGGTCTCGACCGCCGCGAAGGCTACACCCGAGATCACCCCGAACGTCAGTCCGTCCATGAGGTCGTCGAACTTCGGGCGGCTCGCGAGGAAGAGTGGGCCGACCTCCTTGAGGATCTCCGAGACGATCGGGACGAGGATGACAAGGACGAGCAGATCGCGGAGCCGGGGTCCCGTGCTGGCACCGTTCAGACCACCGAAGGAGACCTGGAGCGGCAGGACGTTGAACCAGAACAGCGTGAACAGCACGCCGAGGACGCCCGTGAGCACGAAGGCGGCGACGGTGACCGACACCGGCTCGTCCTCCCAGAGGTTCACGTCGTAGATCTAGACGATGTAGACGATCGGAATGGCGAAGGCGGC
>JAABUY010007332.1_pt1 | contig 10507 bp, 9 predicted proteins | sample 5560271 | NCBI WGS metagenome assembly JAABUY01 (sample SAMN10711886, study PRJNA513374) | rock metagenome | isolation source: Antarctica rocks | place: Antarctica: Victoria Land, University Valley
GCCATGTGACCACGTCGATCGCCACCACACGCGCCACCATTACCCGCGCGCTTGCCAGGACATTGCCAAGATGCCCGTGCTGCCAACGGCAAAAAGCCCTAACAAACTTATGACACAGTAGGACTAGGCAGCCGTGATGCAATGGCTGCAACCGCTGCACGTCTTCAGGCGAACCCTTCCAGCACGATCTTCCCGCGCGACTGCCCGCTCTCGATCAGCGCGTGCGCGTGGCGCAGGTTGGCGGCATTGATCGTGCCGTAGTGCTGGTCGAGCGTGGTTCGCACCGCGCCGCGCTCGACCAGCCCCGCAACCTCGTCCAGCAAGGCGTGCTGCGCCGGCATGTCGGGCGTCTGGAACATCGAGCGGGTGAACATCGACTCCCAGTGCAGCGAAATCGATTTCGGCTTGGCCAGCGCCAGGTCGAACGGGCCGGGGTCGTCGATCAGCCCGATGCGGCCGCCCGGCGTCACCGCCGCCACGATGGCCGGCCAGTGCGCGTCGGTGTGGGTGATCGAGAATACGGCGTCGACCTGCGCCGCGCCGATCGGCGCCAGCTGCGCCGCCCAGTCGCCGTGGTGGTCGATGACGTCGTGCGCGCCCAGCGCCAGGCACCACTCCCGGGTTTGCGGGCGCGACGCGGTGGCGATCACCCGCAGGCCGGTAAGCTGGCGCGCCAGTTGGATCGCCATGCTGCCGACCCCGCCGCCGCCGCCGACCAGCAGCAGCGTCCCGCCAGCCGTCCCGCCGCGGGGCAGCTGGAGGCGGTCGAACAGCATCTCCCAGGCGGTGATGCCCGTCAGCGGCAGCGCCGCGGCCTCGGCGAACGACAGGTTCGCGGGCTTGCGTCCGACGATCCGCTCGTCGACCGCGTGCAGCTCGCTGTCGGTGCCCGGGCGGGTGATCGAGCCGGCGTAGAACACCGCGTCCCCCGGACGGAACAGGGTGCAGTCCGGGCCGGTCGCCTCGACCACGCCGGCGGCGTCCCAGCCCAGCACTTTCGGCGGATCGCCGGGCTTGCCGCGGCGGCGCACCTTGGCGTCGACCGGGTTGACGCTGACGGCGCGCACCCGGACCAGCAGGTCGCGGCCCTGCGCCACCGGATCGGGCAGGGTGGCGTCCTGCAGCGAACGCTCGTCCTCGATTGCGTACGGGCCGGTGCAGACGATGGCTTTCATGGGCGGTTTCCCGAAGATGCTGGCGCGCTATACTGCGGCATGAGCACGCACCCCGCCAATCCCACCGCCTGCCTGCTGGTCATCGGCAACGAGGTGCTGTCCGGCCGCACCCGCGACCTCAACATCCACTTCATCGCCGGCCGGCTCGGCAATATTGGGCTGCCGCTGCGCGAGGTGCGGGTGATCCCCGACATCGCCGAAGTGATCGTCCGCACCGTCAACGAGGTGCGGGCGCGCTACGACCAGGTGTTCACCACCGGCGGCATCGGCCCGACCCACGACGACATCACCGCCGAGTGCATCTCGATGGCGTTCGGCGTGCCGTGGGAGCCGCACCCGGAGGCGTTCGCGATGATGACGGCGCGCTACCCGCAAGGCGAGTTCAACGCCGCCCGGCAGCGCATGGCGACGATGCCGCGCGGCGCGAAGCTGATCCCCAACCCGGTCTCGTTCGCTCCCGGCTTCAGCGTCGGCAACGTCCACGTCATGGCCGGCGTGCCGCGGATCATGCAGGGCATGTGGGAGGGGCTGGAGCCGACCCTGCCGCGCGGGCGTCCGGTGGTGTCGCGCGCGGTCCACGCGACGCGGCTGCTGGAGGGGCTGATCGCCGCTGGTCTGTCGGCGATCCAGGACCGCCACCCCGACCTCGACCTCGGCAGCTATCCGTACGAACGGCCGGACGGCAACGGCGTCGCCATCGTGGCCAAGGGCGTGGACGCCGACGAGGCGGAGGCGGCGGTGGCGGAGGTGGCGGAGCTGATGCGCGGCCTCGGCCTCACGCCGATGATGGGCGAGCCTCCGGCGTTGTAAAAACGTGGGGCGGAGAAGCGCGCAGCGCCTTCCGCCACCCCGGGCGCTCCGAAGCGGCGGAAGGCGCTGCGCTTCTCCGCCCTACGGCGGACTATCCAGGCGCAGCGACAGCGCGTGCAGGCCGCTGTCGAATTCCGGCTGCAGCGCCGCGTGGACGGCGCGCGAACGGGCGAGGCGGGCTTGGCCGGCGAACGCCGCGCTGACCATCTCCACCGTGTAATGCGTCTCGCCGGCCGCCGTGGCCCCGGCATGGCCGGCGTGCTGCGCGCTGTCGTCGACCACGCGCAGCAACACCGGCGCGAAGGCGGCGGCGAGGGCGGCGGAGATGCGGTCGGAACGGCTCATGGCAGCGTCATAGCGGCGATCGGGCAGGCGGCGCAAACGCCTCTTCCCAAACCGCGCCAGGGGACGCACATAGCTCGCAATGACAAAGCGCCCCACCCGTTCCCGGGCCTACGCGCCCGATCCGGCAGCGCCGGGCCGCGGCTGCGACATGCCGGGCTGCCCGGCGGCCGGGGAGTACCGCGCGCCAAAATCGCGCGGCTCGCTGAACGACTACTGGTGGTTCTGCCTCGAGCACGTGCGCGCCTACAACGCCGGCTGGGACTTCTACAAAGGCATGACCGCCGAGCAGATCGAGGCGCAAACCAGGTCCGACATCGGCGGGCAACGCCCGACCTGGCCGCTGGGCAGCCTCGGCGGGCGCATCGACGAGGCGCTGCTGCGCGACCCGCTGCACGTGCTGAACGCCGGGATGCGCGGCTCCCGCAATGCCGCGCGGCCACGCGACGAGACGCCCGCCGAATTGCGCGAGCCGTTGGCAACTTTGGGGCTCGACTGGCCGCTTACCATCGACGTGCTGAAGCAGCGTTACAAGTCGCTCGCCAAGCTCCACCACCCCGACGCCAACGGCGGCGACCGGGCGGCGGAGGAGCGGCTCAAGACGATCAATCTCGCGTACGCCGCGCTGCGTGGGCGGGTCGCCGCCGAGCCACGCATGGCGGCGACCGGCTGATGCGGCTAGGCTGATGCGGCTACAATGCCAATCGCGAAATCACAGGATCGCCGGCCTATGAACAAGATCGCCCCCGTCGCCAATACCGGAGCCGCCGACACCGGAGCCTTCGCCGCCTCCTCGGTGATCGACCTGCCCGACACCACGGTCGACGCCCGCAGCGCCTTCGGCATCGCCCTCGACCTCGCGGTGCCGGCGTTCAGCGTCCGCACCGAGCACGTGCCGGAGATCGACGCCGCCTACCGCTTCGACCGCGAGACCACGCAGGCGATCCTGGCCGGCTTCATGTTCAACCGTCGGGTGATGATCCAGGGCTACCACGGCACCGGCAAGTCGACCCATATCGAGCAGGTCGCGGCGCGGCTGAACTGGCCCTGCGTGCGGATCAACCTCGACAGCCACATCAGCCGCATCGACCTGATCGGCAAGGACGCCATCGTGCTGCAGGACGGCAAGCAGGTGACGGAGTTCCGCGAAGGCATCCTGCCGTGGGCGTTGCAGCACCCCTGCGCGCTGGTGTTCGACGAGTACGACGCCGGCCGGCCGGACGTAATGTTCGTGATCCAGCGCGTGCTGGAGGTCGAGGGGCGGCTGACGCTGCTCGACCAGAACCGGGTGATCCGCCCGCATGGCGCGTTCCGCTTGTTCGCCACCGCCAACACGGTCGGGCTGGGCGACACCACCGGGCTGTACCATGGCACCCAGCAGATCAACCAGGGCCAGATGGACCGCTGGAACATCGTGGCCACCCTGAACTACCTGCCGCACGCGCAGGAAACCGAGATCGTGATGGCCAAGATGGGCCTGGAGATGACCAACAAGCCGGAGCGGCGGCGCATCGAGAGCATGGTGGCGCTGGCCGACCTGACCCGGGCGGGGTTCATCAACGGCGACATCTCGACGGTGATGAGTCCGCGCACCGTCATCACCTGGGCCGAGAACGCGCGCATCTTCGGCGATTTGAACTTCGCCTTCCGCGTCACCTTCCTGAACAAGTGCGACGAGGCCGAGCGCAGCACGGTGGCCGAGTACTACCAGCGCTGCTTCAACGAGGAACTCGTGACCGGCAACCTGGTGCGTAAGGCCGGTTAAGCTACGATGAGCGGGACCCGGGACGGCAGCCGCAGCGAGGACTTCAAGCGCGCCACCGCCGGGGCGTTGCGTGCGGTGGCCAACACTCCCGACGTGCAGGTGGCGTTCCAGCCCGGTCCCAGCGGCCTTGCCGGCAAGCGCGCCCGGTTGCCGCTGCCGACGCGGGCGTTGCCGGCACCCGAGATGGCGCGGCTGCGTGGGGCGGCCGACAGCGTGGCGCTGCGGCTGCGCCATCACGACGACGGCGTCCACGCCGCCCGCCAGCCGCTGCAGCGCGACGCGCGCGAAGCCTACGACGCCATGGAGCAGGCGCGGGTCGAGGTGCTGGGCGGCCAGACCATGACGGGGATCGCCGCCAACCTGCGCGCGCGGCTGTCCGATGAGTGCGACGCCGAGGGCTACGACCGCATGACCCGGCGCGACCAGCTGCCGGTGGCGACCGCCCTGGCGCTGCTGGCCCGCGAGCGGATGAGTGGCGAGCCAAGCCCGCCGGCGGTGACGCGGGTGCTCGACCAGTGGCGCGAGACGCTGGGCGAGGCGGCGGACCAGGCGCTGGACGAGATGGCCGGCGCCACCGCCGACCAAAGCGGTTTCACCCGCGCCGCCCGGCGCCTGCTGGCGGCGCTCGAACTGGCCGAGGCGGAGGTCGAGGCCGAGCCGGACGAGAGCGACGACAGCGAGGAGGGCGGCGAGCAGGCCGGGCAGGAGGAGACCAGCCCGGACGGCGAGGGCCAGAGCGAGACCGAGACCGAGAGCACGCTGGGCGCGCAGCCGGAGCTGGCCGAGGGCGAGAGCGCCGAGCAGCAGGACGGCGAGGACAGCGAGGACGAGGCCGCCACCGCGGAGGGCGAGGACCGGCCGGGCGGCCCGCAGCCGCGTCGCGACCGGCCCAACCTGGAGCCGGAGGTCGCCTACCGCGCGTACGCCCGCCAGTTCGACGAGGAGATCGCCGCGGAGGATTTGTGCGACGCCGAGGAGCTGTCCCGCTTGCGCCAGCAGCTCGACCAGCAGTTGCAGCACCTGCAGGGCGTGGTGTCCAAGCTGGCCAACCGGCTGCAGCGGCGGCTGCTGGCGCAGCAGACCCGGGCTTGGGACTTCGACCTGGAGGAGGGGATGCTCGACGCCGGGCGGCTGGCCCGCATCGTCGCCAACCCGACGCTGTCGCTGTCGTACAAGCGCGAGCGGGAGACCGATTTCCGCGACACCGTGGTGACGCTGCTGATCGACAACTCCGGCTCGATGCGCGGGCGGCCGATCACCGTGGCGGCGATGTGCGGCGACATCCTGGCGCGCACGCTGGAGCGGTGCGCGGTCAAGGTCGAGGTGCTGGGCTTCACCACCCGCGCCTGGAAGGGCGGCCAGTCGCGCGAACGCTGGGTCGCCGACGGCAAGCCGCGCAACCCCGGCCGGCTCAACGACCTGCGCCACATCGTCTACAAGTCGGCCGACTCCCCTTGGCGCCGGGCGCGGAAAAACCTTGGGCTGATGCTGCGCGAGGGGCTGCTCAAGGAGAACATCGACGGCGAGGCGCTGACCTGGGCGTATCGCCGCCTGCTCGGCCGCCCGGAGCACCGCCGCATCCTGATGGTCATCAGCGACGGCGCGCCGGTTGACGACAGCACGCTGTCGGTCAACCCCGGCAACTACCTGGAGCGGCACCTGCGCGAGGTGATCCGCGAGATCGAGGGCCGTGACCTGGTGGAGCTGATCGCCATCGGCATCGGCCATGACGTGACCCGGTACTACCGCCGCGCCGTCACCATCGTCGATGCCGAGGAACTCGGCGGCACCATGCTGAAGCAGCTCACCGAGCTGTTCGACGAGGACGCGGCGCTGGCCTGGGCACGCGCCAGCGCCGAGCGGGCGTCGCTGGTGGCCTGAGTCGGTCTACCTGAGTCGGTTTGGCGGCCCGTTCACGTTTTTTTGGCTGTCATCCAATCGCGCACGGGCGCGCGCCAACTCCTGTGCTATCGTGCCGCGAAATTGTCGGGAGAGTGCCATGGCCATCGACTGGAGCGCCGAAGCCAAACGTCCGGTGACGATCGGCCTTGCGGCCCTGGCGGTCATCGGATGGATCGTCGCGTTCTCGACGATGTCCTCGCAGTCCTCGTTGCGCGAGAAGACGGACGCCCAGATCGCCCAGCTTACGAGTTCGGGCCAGCAAACCCAGGCGGCGTTGGACGCGCAGCAGAAGGCGTCCGGCAACCTGGCCGACCTGCAGCGCAAGGCCACCGAGGTCACGACGGCCACCGGGCAAGCCACCAAGCAGCGGGCCGAAGCGGCGACCCAGCTTGCCGCGACCACCGCGTCGCTTGAGGCCGCGAAGCACGGCCTGACCGACAACCAGGCGCAGCTGAAGTCGACGACCGAGGAGTTGGCGAAGCTTCGCGACGCCGACGCCGACGCCGCCAAGACGCTCGGCCAGCAGAAGGAGCAGGCCGCCAAGCTGGCGCAGGACACCGCGACCCATACGCAGGAGCTGGCCGACGTCGGCAAGCGGATCGACGCCGCGCACAGCCAGGAGGCGCAGACCCGCCAAGCGCTGGCGCAGCTCACGCAGGAGGCGGCCACCCGCTCCGCCGACATCGCCAAGGCCGAGACGGCGCTGCAGCAGACCCAGAAATCCACGGCCCAGACCGAGGCGCAGATCGCCAGCGGCCGCACCCAGCTCGACGCCGTGACCAAGCAGCGGACCGACGCCGAGCAGCAGCTGAAGTCGTTGCAGCAGCAGGTGCCGGACGCCCAGAAGGCGGCCGAAGCGGCGCAGAAGCGGCTGGCCGACACCACGGCGCAGCTCGACCAGGCGGGCCAGCAGGCCACCGCGGCCGAGCAGAAGCTCGCCACGTTGCAGCATCAGGCCGAGGAGGCGCAGACCGCCGGCGACGCGGCGGCCAAACAGGTCGACGACGCCAAGGCGCAGCTCGCCCAGCTGACCGAGCAGCGCGGCGCGGCCGAACAGCAGCTCGCTTCGGTGCGGGCCGAGGTCGAGCGCGCCGGGCAGGCCGGCACGGCGGCGCAGCTTTTGGTCACCGAGGCCACGGCGCAGCTGGGCAAGGAGACCGAGCAGCGCAGCGCGTTGGCCACGCAGCTTCCGACGCTGCAGCAGCAGGCCGACGCCGCGAAGGCCGCTGTCGCCGCCGCGCAGAAGCAGGTGGACGACCTCAAGGCGCAAGCCACGCAGCAGGCCGCCGACAACGACGCCAAGGTCGCCGCCGCCCGCCAGCAGCTTGACCAGCTCACGTCTCAACAGGCTGCCGCCGAGCAGCAGCAGAAAGCCATGGCGCAGCAGCAGGTGGACGCCAAGGCCGCGGCCGATCAGGCGATGGCCAACCGCGACAAGGCGCTCGCCGACTTGCAGCAGACCCAGGAGCGGTTGACGCAGGACCAGGCGAGTGTCACGGCCACCGAGGCGCAGTTGGCGTCGTTGCAGCAGGCTATCGCGCGTCAGCCTTCGACGCCTCCGGCGGCGCCGGCCAACCAGAATGGCGACGCCCCACCTGCAGGCGCCGTGAAGCAGTGATGCGGCGGCGACGCTGCCCATGCCTGGGCAGCGTCGCCGTTGGCCCGGTGGAGAAAGTCAGATGCACCTGTCCAGCAAAGGATGGGCCGTCGTCAGTCAGTTTGAAACCTACGTTCGTTGTCGTCATGCCCGGACTTGATCCGGGCGTCCACGGGCCGCCCAAGGTCGCAGGTGGCACACGCCGCCGCACGGCCTGGGCATCCGCGTTGACGCGGTCGAGGTTGCCGGCGAAGGCGGCGTTGACCGGGTTCGCCATCGGCGGGCGGAACTTGGCGACGTCGATCCGCGCGAGTTGGAAATCCGTCCTACAGCTAATCCATCCTAAAGCTCCGGCATCCCGAACGGCTGCGCCAGCTCCAGCATCCTGGCCGCGCGCAGCACCAGGTCGTCGCGGTACAACGCCCCGGCCAGCTGCACCGAACGCGGCATGCCGCTGGCGCCGAAGCCCATCGGCACGGTGATGGCGGGCTGGCGGGTCAGGTTGAACGCGAAGGTCCACGGCGCCCACTGCGTCCACAGCGCCTGCACCGGATCGGCGACCGGCGCGTCGGCGGTGGGCGGCGGGTTCGGCACGGTGGGGCAGAGCACGAGATCGTAGGTCTGATGGAACCGCGCCATGGCATGCGCCGCCGCGATCCGCATCGCCTCCGCCTCGATCATCTCGCCGGCCGTCATGTCCGCCACCGACGCCGCGACCTGCAGCAGGCCGGGGTCGAGCATGTGCCGCCGCGTCTCCGGCACCCCGGCCACCAGCCGGCCCAGCGCCACGCCCCATAGCCGCCCGAAGATGACGCGGGTGTCGGGCAGGCCGGGATCGGCTTCCTCGACCTCGGCGCCGGCCTCCATCAGCAGTCGGGCGGCGTCCTCCACCGCGGCGATGCCCTCCCAGTCCACAGGCGCGTCGAAGCCGGGGCGGCGCACCACCGCCACGCGCAGCTCGGCGATGCCGTCCTCGATGCCGTGCAGCCAGTCGCGCGGGTCGTCGGGCAGGCAGAACGGGTCGCGCAGGTCGTGCCGCGCGAGGGCGCCCAGCATCAGCGCGGCGTCACGCACGGTGCGAGTGATCGGCCCCGCCACGGCGACCGGGGCGAACGCGCCGAGCGGCCATTGCGGCACCCGCCCGAAGCTCGGCTTCAGGCCGACCATCCCGCACCACGCGGCCGGGATGCGGATCGAGCCGCCGGCGTCGGTGCCGACATGCAGCGGCCCGAACCCCGCCGCCGCCGCCGCGGCTGCCCCGCAGGACGAGCCGCCCGGCGTCAGCTCGGCATTCCAGGGATTGCGCGTGATGCCGTGCAGCGGGCTGTCGCCCGGCGTCTTCCAGCCGTGCTCGGTGGTGGTGGTCTTGCCGATGACCACCGCTCCGGCGCGGCGCAGGCCCATGACCAGCGGCGCGTCCTCGGCCGCCGGCGCGGGGTCGCTGAGCCGGCTGCCGCGCCGCGTGGGCAGGCCGGCGATGTCGACCAGGTCCTTGACCGTGCACGGCACCCCGTCGAGCGCGCCCAATGGCCGCCCGGCCCGCCAGCGCGCGGCGCTCTCGCCGGCGGCGGCGAGGGCGGCGGGGTCCATGGCGGCGAAGGCGTTGACGCGCGGGTTGTGCGCGGCGATGCGCGCGGTCACCGCCTCCAGCGTCTCGACGGGGCTGAGCAGGCGGCGGGCGTAGTGGCCGAGCAGCTCCTCGGCGGTCATCAGGGCGGGGTCTGAGGTCATGGCGACAGCATAGGTGCGCTGCCGACATGCGGAAAGGCGGCGATGTCAAGCTCCGGATGTCAGGCTCCGGCTGCCGCGAGGCGCTGCGTTCGTGGTATGAAGCCGTCGTCCGCCACGGAGCCGCAGGATGTCCGAGACAAGCCTTGCTGCCGATCCGAGCGCCCGCGCCGCCATCCTGGACGCGATTGCCGGGCTGGAGGGCCAGGCGACCGAGTTGCTGGCCGGCCTGGTGCGCCACCGCAGCGTGCTGGGGCAGGAACGCGGCGCGCTCGATGCCATGGCGGCAGCCTACGAAAGCCTCGGACTCACGCCGATGCGGGTGCCGGTGGATGTGGGCGCGCTGTCGCGCCATCCCGGTTTCTCGCCGCCGCCGATGTCCTATGCCGGACGCGACAACGTGGTGGCGGAGCATCGTCCGACGACGCCGGCCGGCCGCAGCCTGATGCTGCAGGGCCATGTCGACGTGGTGCCGGAGGGGGCGGCCGACCTGTGGACCACGCCGCCGTTCGAACCCGACATCCGCGATGGCCGGATGTTCGGCCGCGGCGCCGGCGACATGAAGGCCGGGCTGGTCAGCATCGTCATGGCGGTGCGGGCGTTGCGCGAAGCCGGGCTGCAACCGGCGGCCCCGCTGCAGCTGGCCGCCGTGATCGAGGAGGAATGCACCGGCAACGGCGCGCTGGCGGTGATGCAGGCCTTGGCGAAGCCGGACGCCTGCCTGATCCCCGAGCCCGGCCCCGGCTTCCCGGCGCTGTATGTGGCCCAGGTCGGGGTGGTCTGGGCATGGGTGGTCGTCACCGGCAAGCCCGCCCATGTGCGCGAGAAGCAGGCCGGCGTGAGCTCAATCGAGGTTGCCTGGATCGTGGCCGAGGCGTTCCGGTCCTATGTGTCGGTCCGAAGACATCTTGCGGTATTGGAGTGGGTTGTGGTTCGCTGATGCGACTCGATGTGCAGGATGCCGCCGATGTGGACGAACCAGAACCGCAGCCGCTACGACCGCAGCAAGCTGCGCTATCCCAGTGACCTGACTGACGAGGAATGGATGCTGATCGCGCCGGTCATTCCAGGCGCAAAGCGCGGCGGCGGCAAGCGGACCGTTGATCTTCGTGAGGTGGTCAACGGCCTGATGTATGTGCTGAGCACCGGATGCCAGTGGCGGGCAATCCCAAAGGATCTCCCGCCCCG
>JAABUY010007339.1_pt1 | contig 10501 bp, 13 predicted proteins | sample 5560271 | NCBI WGS metagenome assembly JAABUY01 (sample SAMN10711886, study PRJNA513374) | rock metagenome | isolation source: Antarctica rocks | place: Antarctica: Victoria Land, University Valley
TGCTGCCCCAACCTGGGCTCCAGCCTGTGCGCGCGCGCGTCCTGCTCCGCGCTCGCCATCGGCACCATCTTCCTGCTCATCCTGCTCGCGTCCTGCTGCCTGGGCGGCTGCCTGGTCGTCAGGCGCGGCCCCTACCCCAAACCCACCCTACACCATACCCTAATTTCACCCTACACTATATAACCCACCCTACACCATATCCGATCCCGCTCGCGCCCCATCTCCCTGCTAAACAAGCTCGCGTCCGGCTGCGTGGGCGACTGCCTGGTCGTCAGGCGCGGCGCCGCCCCCGCCCCACGGCGGCCTTGCCTGCGGCGCCGTCTCGCTGGGCGTCCTGCATGCATCCTGTCGCTTGCACGGCTGCCCGGCCTTCAAGGCGCCGCTTCCCTCCTGCATGCTTGGCCGGCTGTGCCGGCTGCCTGCTGTGTAAAGCCTGAGCGTCGGCCCGTACACACGCGGTATCCGCAGAAACGTACGACCGTGGTGTGCAAGGGCCTGCGCGCAATCGAGCGCCGGCTGCCTGCCTAGCACTGCATCTCATTGGTGTTGGTCGGATTGCGCCTGCTGCAGCCCGTGCAATAGACAGTCTTGCTGGCGGCAGGGCGCGGCGGGTGGTGCGGCTGAGGCAGCGCCAGATTGAAGCGCGCGCCTATGCTGCGGGTGCGCGCTCTTCTTGAGCCGTCCGCAGCCTGCGCACGCGGCCTGCTGGGGCTGCAGCTGGGCCCTGCCAACACCTGTGCTTGGCTCCGCTTGTAGGTTCGGGGTGGGTGTCACCTGCGGGCGGCCTCTGCTGGCACTGGCGGCGGCGATTTCTGTGCCAGCTCAGTGCAGTATGAGAAAGAGCACATCCTTTCTCTCGGGCGCAGACAGAGCATGCAGTTGTGCCCGTTCGTCCACACATCGCTGTGCCACACTGCAGCATGAAGTGCAGGGCTGTACGTGAGGCTGGGCTTGTGCGCTCTGCGGCTGGCTCGCTGCGCGTGTCCTGAGCGCGGGCTCCTGGGTGCCGCAGAGGGGCCGGCGGGCGCTGCGCCCTGGGGGCCGGCGGGCGCGCCCTGCGCGCCGGGCGAGGTGCTGAAGGCCGTCCCGGTCGGCAGCCCGCCCGTAGAGCAGGAGGGCGTCGCGCGCGAGTGCCTCGTCTGCCTGAACGAGGCGCGAGGCCTTGCCCCGTGCAGTGCAGGTTTAATCAAATTGGGCCAAAGGTCAGTGCCTGCGCGGGGCCGAGGCGGTGCGAGATGGCGGACCCGGCGTGGTGCCCTGCTTTTGAGTCTTACAGACCTGCAACAATGGAAATGTGGATGTGCATTCAATGAAGGAGCACAGGTGCATGGCACGTCTGCGCAAGCCGCATATGAGCGGCAAGCCAGGGACCTGGCCAAAGAGGAGCCAGCAGGCTTTATGAGCCCACACTGGAGTGGCAGCTGTTCCACTCTATCTGTTTCTTGTGTATGTTGTGTGGCGCAAGTTTAGCAGCACAGTCTGTGGCTTGGGACGGCGCGCAGCCTGTCAGGCACCGACTCGGTGCCCCCCCTGCAGGTGCGCGCGAATGCGGACTGGCGCGTGTTCCCGTGCGGGCACATGACGTGCGCGGAGTGCTTTGCGCGGCTGCTGTGCGCGCGTACCGCGTGCTGCCCGCTGTGCCGCCTGCCGCTGCTGGAGCGCGCGCGCGTCGCGCCCGGTGCGCCCGGCCGCCCGGCTGCGCGCGCAGCACGGCTGCAGCGCGTCATCCTGCGCAGCATGCACGGGCGGCTCCCCTGCTTGAGCGCAGGTCCAGTGCAGTGCACAGCCTGTGCCGTGGCAGTCGCACGCTTTGGCTCGCAACGGCGTACCAGCATGCAGGTCATGATACAGCGCGTGCCACCTGCCTGGGCTTGAACGTGACCCTGGCCTCAGCGCGCGTGCACATGCAGGCGCGGTGCCCGGCGCGCGGTCGCCACCTGGGCTAGCGGAAGCTCGAGCGGGCGCAGCCGCCGCGGCCGGCGCTGCCGATGCCGCGCATGGGCCGCCAGGGGCCACGGCTGTGCCCGTGGCCTCGGCAGGGCCGGGAGCGGCGGCGCCTGGGGGCCCCGCGGCGCGCGCAGCGCGCGCCGGGGCCGGGCCGTCCGGGGGAGCCGGCACCGCCTGGGAGCGCGCCGGCGACGGCACGCTGTCGGCGGGCGCGGCGTGGGTTGAGATGCAGGCTGCATGGCGCGCCAGGCGCGCGGCGCGGCTCTGAGTGCGCCCTGGCTGCTGCGTAAGCGTGCAGCAGCGCCTTTTTTGGTGTACATGTTGGCAGCAGGCTTGCTGTCCGCAAGGCAGGTGGCCTGGCTGCTGTGCCTGCTGCCCCGGGCGGGCAGGCAGGCTGCACGGTGCGCCCGGCGGCAGTGAGCAGCTTCGCAGCACTTGCGCACTTCATTTTCGTGCCATATTGGCACCTTTGCGCATGCGTGTTAGGTTCCAAGTCTGTAGGACTTTATCAATGCTTTACCTGCTCTTGGGGCGCGGTCAGTGGCTGTGGTGCGGCCTGTGCAACTACTCAGCAGGCGTGGCTCACGGGCACGGTTGATAGGCAGCCTGCTGAGCAGGATGGTCCGCAAAGCACAGCAGCAAGGCAGGCCAGACTGGCGCGTCAATCAAGCAGAGAGGTCGCTGTGGTGCCATAGGTGCTCGGCATGCCAGTTCAGCTTGTATTCCTGGTGGAGGGTTGGTTCAACAAGTTCTGTGTGTATGCCTTTGCTGCGCTTCAGCCGCGCATAGTGCTGCTGCATGGCGTGTCCAGGAGTGAACGATTGTACTGTAAGTGCATTCACGCAGTAATGCAGCGTTTGCTCCGTATAGACCTTGCCGCCGACCTTGCCCAGTCGTTGAACACCGGCGGCATGTGGCGGCCATCTTCCGCGCAGCGCCTGCGGGTGTAACTAAGCAATCCCACACGCATGCGCTTTCCGAGTTCAGGGCTCTGTGTCTCGTCTGGGGCGTTGTACTTGGCCTACGCCGCTCCAGGCGAGACGCAAGCCCTGTACTCTGGAGAGCACGTGCGTGAGGGAATGATCGTCGTCACCCGCCAGCGCTCCGCAGAAGACGGGTGCTACACGCAGACGGCGCTCAACCACCTGGGCGAGGTCGAAGGCCACTTCTGTACGGAGCACGCGCATGAGGGGATGGTGCGTCCCACGCACGATGGCCCCGCTGCGTCGTGCCCGAGCGGCGCCGGCGCCCGCCGCACGGCCCGGCGTGTGCAGCCGGGTGGTAGAGGGCGGTGTATTGCCGGCACGGGGCGCTGCCTCACTGCCGAGGCGCGCAATGCCGCTTGCTGCTGTGCCTGCCTCGGTCGTTCTGCTGTCACCTTGTGCTCAGTATAGGGCCAGCAGCCGAGCTCAGCTCAAGCAAGACGCTTGCGCTTGGCCTGCCTGCTTGGCCTGCCGCTTGGCAGCACCGAGTTGTCCGCTGACTCCAACATGGATGTAACCACTCCTTTTTCAACCCTACATTCATCAGAGATCATCACAGAACTTTTCTAGCCAGTTAACCATAGCCACTTAACCATCACGATGCCGAAACCACAGCACTCTGGTGTCTGTGGGTGCCGCAGCCGGTGACGCTGTGAACACATCCCTGGCGCGCACATCTACATAACACGATGGCGGCAGTGCAGGAAGCTGCACCTGCAGTGGCCGCTGCAGCCCCGTCGCCGCATGCGGTCGTGATAGAGGAGCTCCTGCTGGCGCTGATTGGTTACACTGGTGACGTGTTTGTGGAGAGCGGCAGCTCGCACCAGCCGCTCGCGCCGTGGCAGAGCAACATCGAGCTAGCTGAAGACGTTGACTGGCTAGACCCGCCTGACAGGTGCCCTGCCAAGCTGCTCCAAGAGCGCAAAACAATTTTACTTCACCTCACTGAAGGACGGCAAAAGCAGCAAGAGAGGCGCCGCACGCAGGGAGAAGCTCAAGGCCCTGATCCCGCTGGGTTTCCACTGCCGGGAGCTGGAGGCCTTCGTCAAGGCCTGCCGCGTGCCAGGGCTCGAGCGCAGCATCTTCTGCTCCGCGCTTGCGTCCGGCATCGCTGGTGCGAGCGCCGCTGCGGGGTCGTGGTGTCCTGCTGCTGCACAGGTCGCTGGCCGCGCCAGGCACTCCTTCCCTTGCAAAAGCTCTCGTGGCGCTGTCACTGGCCACCTGGCCTGCTTGCTTGCCCCTGAGATAAGTAGACGCTGCCTCGGCCGCACCGGTTGGTCGCCTGGAGGCAGCCAGGCACACGGCGGCTGTGCTGAGCAGCGCTGGGGGCCTGCGCAGAGCTGCTGGACGTGTTCCGGGCCGCCGTGCTGGCCGCGCAGCAGGCCCTGCGGCGCGCGCCGGCGCCCTCGCTCGCCGCGCTGCACTGCTTCTTGGCGGAGTTCCAGGCGCGCCAGCATCAGACTGGGATGCCTTCCTTTGCATGAGCACCCACCTGCAGCCCAGGGGACTAATGAGTGCACATGAGCGGGCGAGCACTGGATGTACAGCATCTGCATGCATCCTGTGCGGCAGTTTACACCCTCGCCCTGAAGGCTTTCAAGCATGCACTGCCTGCGCGCACTACCCACAGGCATGCAACAGGCTGCGCAGCACAGCGTGGCGGGACAGCTGCGCCAGGTGGTTGCGTTAGCGCGCGGATATTCAGCCTTGCAAAGCAGCCAGGCCATGCAGCACACGCGAGCGCGGCGCGCGCGACCGCCGCGCCCCGCGCCAGGTGCTGCTGCCGGAGGTGCACGCGGTCGCGCACGAGGCGCGCGCGGGGGGCCTGGCGGGCGTGGCGCTGCTGCGGCGCCTGGGCGAGCGCGCGGCCTGCGGCGCGCCCGACCTGCAGGCCTGCTTCGGCCGCCTGCTCTGGCACTGCCACCGAGCGATGCTGCACGCGATGTCCGCCTGGTGCGCCGCGCGGGCCCTGGCGCCCACGATGTGCCCGGCACCGCGCGCGTGTGGCGCAGCCTCTGCTGCGACACACATGCACTCCTGCGCAGGCATACATTTCCTGCCTCAAGCCCAGGGACACGTCAGCGGAATCAGTGCCCGTGCGGCTCAGGAGCGCGCTGCACTCGCAAGTCTTTGTGCCATCGGCAGATGCGGTGCCTGCAATGCGGCGGGCGCTGCAGGATGGTGCATGGCCTGCTGGAGGGCGCGGCCGGCGAGCTATTCGTGCGGCAAGCGGAGCCGGGCGCGGACGCGCTGGCCGGCGTGCAGCCGTCCGCCGAGGACGTCGCCGCAGCGGAGTGGCACAGCGGCTTCTACGTGCGAGCCCGCGCTCCTGCGGCGCCTGCTGCCCCCCCGCACGTTAGGGCACACGCTCCAGGCCGTCCCAGGGTCATCATACGCTTGCAAAGCAGTGCGCTTGTGGTTGCAAGGGCATCTTGCCTGTAGACCCCGCCATGTGTGGGCCTGCATCTGTGTTCGCGAGGACCCACGCCTAGCACGGTGCAGGTAGCTGCGGCGGCCGTGCCGCCCGGCATCTCGATGGCGACTGCCGAGGCGGTGCTCTTCGTCGGCAAGGCCGTGCGCGCGCTGCGACAGCCGGCTGCGCGCGGCCCGTCCGCGAGGCCGCTCCAGCCCTGCACGGAGCCGCCTCTGGCCCAGGGCGCGGCGGGTACCGCCTGCGAGCGTGGCGGAGGGCCGGGAGTTGGCCCTGCCGGGATGGGTGAGCTCTGGGACGGCCAGGTGGCGGAGGCGGCGCAACAGGGCTGGGCTGCCGACCTGCGGCGGCTGGCAGCGGCGCCGTCCTTCAGCGCGCTGGACTTTGAGGCCACTGTGCAGTACATTCGCGCCCAGGTGCTGCGCTGCCTCTACTGCTGCAACAGACGGTCCTGTTAGTCAGTGGCGCTGGTGTGCTTGCTGCAGTATTGTCAAAACGCACCGAGCTGCGAGCGCGCCCTGTGCAGGAGCTCCAATGTATCATCAGCGCGCTGGGCATAGCGCGCAGCGTTGCACGTTTACGAGGTAGCCGGCCGCGGGAAAGACAAAAGATGCTCCCTCCAAGCGCTGTGCGCGGGATGCGCGCAGGCCGCGCAGCAGCTGTGGGCACGCGTGGGCGGGGGCGCGGGGCTGCCCGCGCACCTGGCCGCGCTACGCGCCTACCTGCTGCTCGGCCGCGGCGACCTGTTCCAGGGCTTCCTGGCGCAGGCGCGCGCGCCCATGAACTCCAACCCTAACCCTATTACCCCCAGCTTCAGATGAACGCCACACGCACCCCGCCGGCCTGCTGCATCTCACAGCGGCACACCCTGTGCCCCTGAGCACTCCCTGGTCTGCGGCCCGGCGTGCAAGGAGGTGCGTTGAATCAGTGCTACCTCGGCCGCCGCGCGTGCTGAGCGCTTCTTGCAAAGGGCGCGCGGCCACTTGCACCACAGTGCGCTGCACGCACGCGACGGCGGTCGCCGCCGCGCGACCAGGCGCGCCCGCTGCTGGCGCTGCCGCCGCGGCCGGGCTCGGCCGGCGCAGACGCGGCCGCCGCGCTGCAGGCGGCCGCCGCCGCCTGCGACGCCGCAACCGACCCGCTCTTCGCCAACGTGCGGCTGCGCTTTGCAGCGGACGGCGCGGCGCCCGCCCCGGTGCGGCCGCCCGTCGCGCATCGCGCTGCGTATGCCGTTGCGCGTTGTGCTTGCCACTCTGCAGCGGCCACAGGGCTTGCACGGCGCGGGCATGCAGCCATGCCATGGAGCAGCGGCCGGTCCGCCGCGGTTGGCGGGCTGGTACCGCCCCTGAGTGACGGCCGGATGCTCCTGCCCGGCTGCTTGACAGCGTGCTGCCGGCCCCCACCCACCGACCGCGCGTTGACCCGCCTATATTGCACTCGTCAAGACGAACCTTTCATTGGCATATTAATTTGACTTGGGCGCGCAGGCGGGCGGCCCCGCGCTGCACCTGCCCGCGTACGACGCCTGGGATGGCCTGGCGCTGGAGTATGCGGCGGCCTGGCCGCTGCCGCTGCTGCTCACGCCCGCCGCGCTGGCCGCCTACGGCGGCCTGTCGCGCTTCCTGCTGCGCCTCGCGCGCGCGTGCGCCGAGCTGGACGCCGCCTGGGCCGCGCTGCGCGGCGGCGGCCGCGGCGGCCGCGGCGCCGGGCGGCCGGCAGGCGCGGGCGCGGGAGCCGGCCTGCCGCGCGCGCTGTGGCACCTGCGGCACCGCGTGGCGCACCTGCTCGGCAACCTGCTCGTCTACGTGCAGGCGCGCGCCCGGGGCGCCCCTGGATCCGGGGGGCCGCCTGCGCGCCCAGCGGCAACGCGCTGGTTCTGCCGCGCGTGGTGCGCATGCGGCAGCCGCACCCCCCTTGCCAGTGCACAACTGCTGCAGATGGCTTTCTAGGCACTGCAGGGCAAATGCGGCGGGCTGCCAAGTCATGCGTGTCGGACTCGATTCGCATGCAGCCGCTCGGTGTCGCTTCTTCAGCATTGCCATTGTGTCAACCTACCCTGCCAGCACTACTGCCATAGCTTGAAGAGTTAGCACTTAACGTCGTTGTGCCGTGAAGGTGGACGTGGTGGAGCCGCAGTGCGCCGCGCTTGCTGCGGCGCTGGCCGACGCCAAGGACTTCAGCGCGGCCGAGCGCGCGCATCGAGCGTGCCTGGCAGCGCTGCTCTCGCAGGTGCGGCTGCTCCCACTGGACCAACGCCTTGCATGCCAGGGTATTAAGGATGCTTGTTGGCGCTGACAATAGGTCTGTGAGGTTGCATGCTCGGTCTGTGAGGTTGCGTGCTCGGCACTGATGGTCCCAGGAGCCGCACATGCATGTGAAGCCAGTATTGCAGTCATTGGCCTTGCTTAACCTGTCCGAACACCTGTTCTTCATGTGTTGGGAGACATTGGGCCATGACGTTAAAGCCCGGTGACCGGCGGCAGGCGCTGCTGGACATGCCCGAGCCGGCCGCAGCGCTTACGGCTGTCTTCGCGGTCTGCCGGCGCCTGTGCTCCGTCATACAGGTGCCGTCTGTGAGGTCGGGCCGAGCGGACTCTGCCGCACACAGTGCAGGAGCAGCGCGGCAAGTCGCCTGCCGGATAAGCCTGTTCATGAAGGCTGCTTGATCTGCCTGCCCAGAATATCTGTCCGTGTCCTGTCAAGCATGCCGCCCTCATCAGCGACCAAGCACCTTGCAACACCTGCGTGCCGCTCTGCGGAAATGCCCTGGCAGCACCGCACTCTGCAGCTGTTGCAGCTGCTTGCGTTGTTGCAGGCGGAGGCGGAGGCCGCCGACTGGGCCGCGGCGGACACGCCCGGCGGAGGCGCCCCGGGCGCCTCCGCCGCGCCCGCCGTTGGACGCGGCGCTGCCGAGGCGGCCGCCATCGCGTCCGAGTTTGAGGCGGCGGCGCGCGCGCTGCTGGCGCTGCTGCGCAGCAAGCAGCTCGAGGACGCGCGCCGCGCGCCGCACCTGCGCCAGCTGCTGCTGCGGCTGAGCTTCGGCGCGCCGGGGGCGGGCGGCTCCGACCCGTAATGCGCGTCCGCTGCAGGGGGCCATCCAATGTTGCATGTGCCATGTGGCTGCAGAGAAGGAGCCGTGTCTGCAGCTCAGGAGGGCGCGCCTCGAGCCTTATCATGTCAACCTGCACTCTGGTGAAAGTCCCCTGCGCTTGTTTGTTGTTGCGTGAGGCTGTAAATATTCCTGCCGGGCTTGCCATCTTCCACATACGAACCAGGGGGTGCCAGTCCTCACTCGAGTTCAGGGACAGAGCAGAGGCAAGGAGGCATGTGTAGCAATAGACAAATGGTTTTACATGGCGGCAGTTCCCCCGTCCCAACCACGGCGGTGGCCACCGTCACCGTCTGCTCAGCGTTTCGCCCCCTCCGACTGACCACATCGTTTTCGCCCGGCGCTACCAGCCCACCCCGGCGCATGCGCCCGCCCCAGCAGGGCGGGCGCGCCCCCAAGGCAAGCGACCGCCGGTTTACGCCGCCACGTGCGGTGGCCTGACATCAACAGCAACCAGGCGGGCAGGCACGTCTTGATGCAAGCCTCTTGATTGCCCCTGGCCCTTGGTGCGCCCTCATGACGTTACAGCATGCGCCCGGGCAGAGCGGCGCCCGCCGCTCCCGGCCCTTGGGCTGCCACGCATACTTTCAACGCACCTGCATGCGCGCTGCTGCGCGCCGGTGCGCTGCTCTACCTGCAGGAAACACAGACTGAACCAGAAGGGCGCAGGCCCCACCCCCAGAAATTCACACTGCTTGCCCAGCCCCAGCAGCGACCTGCGCCTGACGCGCCACATTGCCACTCCTGCCCCCATAGCAGGCCCCACCCTGCCCGCATGCGCGACCCCAGCAGCATGGCGTGCATGATGCAGAGCCCAGCCCCTCCCCAGGAGCTCCCGGACCGCTTCGCCCCCATCCCAGACAGGCCGAGGATGCTCCGAAAAGCTCAAAGCAGTACATGTGCGCACCACAGCACACAGCATTTGCATCATCCACCACGACGACCGTCATGCGCCCGACCCGTTGCCTGACAACGCCACAGCGCGAGTTTCCCCCAACATTGTGACGCCTGCCGAGCAGCCAAAAGGACCACTCCAAGCTCGCCTGCCCCTGGCACACCGCGCAGCCCGCATTTGGCCAGACAACCCCTCAGGCGCGCGCCCGCGCGCACGCGCTCCTCGCCCCCGTGCTGGCCAGCAACAGGCGCGCCGGTGAGCCTCGGCCGCGCTCTGCCTAGGCCGCGGCGCCTGCTCAGGCGTCGAGCTCCTCGTCGTATGCGGGCTCCTCCTCGGCGCTGGCGTCCTGGTACTGCTGGTACTCGCTGACCAGGTCGTTCATGTTGGACTCGGCCTCCGTGAACTCCATCTCGTCCATGCCCTCGCCTGCGCAGCCGCCCGTTCTTGGCGTATGGGGTATGGGTATGAGTGTGTGAGTGCATGTGAGGTGCAGGAGCACGCCGTGCCCATGCCCCTGCCCGCATGCTGTGTGGCGACGCAATGAGGCAGATAGCAGTAGCACTGACTGCACAATAAAGTAAAGAGCTCCACCACGCAAGACCGAGGCTCCAGTCTGGACAAGCGGAACATCCTTGGCATCGCCCAATGAGCTCAAGGCACGGGGCCTGCGGCACGTTGAGCGAGGCACGAATGCAGAGCCCTACAGCGCAAAGAGACCATTGAGGAGGACACGCACCGGTGTACCAGTGCAGGAAAGCCTTGCGCCGGAACATGGCAGTGAACTGCGCGCGCGCGCGCACACCCCCGGTCAGCCCAGGGCGTCGGCCGCAGGCGTGTGTGTGCTGGCAAGCTGAAGCGCACGCCTGCACGTGTGCAGGCCTGCGCCAGAGCACATGCAAAGCTTGCCACAGCAGTTGCTGACAGTTTCACGCAGCAACCCTGCTGGTCATGCGCCTCTGCAGCTCAGCTCCCGCGGCCTCCGCAAGGGGCGCATTTGGGCGCAGGGGAAAGGTGCGCGCGCGCCTGCTGCGACACGCGCTGGAACATCTCCTGGATGGCGGTGGAGTTGCCCACGAACGTCGCGCTCATCTTGAGGCCGGTGGGCGGGATGTCGCAGACGGACGTCTTGACGTTGT
>JAABUY010007342.1_pt1 | contig 10496 bp, 12 predicted proteins | sample 5560271 | NCBI WGS metagenome assembly JAABUY01 (sample SAMN10711886, study PRJNA513374) | rock metagenome | isolation source: Antarctica rocks | place: Antarctica: Victoria Land, University Valley
TGCCCTTCCAGAGACTGGTTCGTGAGATTGCTCAGGATTTCAAGACTGACCTGAGGTTTCAGTCTTCAGCAGTGCTGGCCCTCCAAGAGGCAGCTGAGGCGTATCTGGTTGGTCTGTTTGAGGACACAAACTTGGCTGCCATTCACGCCAAGCGTGTCACCATTATGCCTAAGGATATCCAGCTGGCTCGCCGCATCCGTGGTGAGCGTGCTTAGGCCCTAGCAGATCAAAGTACCTCGACACAAATGGTGTTATTTCAACACCACCTAACCTGGGTTAAGCAATCCACAAAGCTGTGATGCATGTTGTGAGACATAATGTCACTATCTGCATCTTGTTATGGAACCCTAGCTGTATGTCTTTGCACTGTCTCATTGGTTGCAATTGATTGACCGAAATTGGTGTGGACTCAACCCTAGGAATACGGTCACATCATATAGGATGTCAATAGCAACAAACATGCACAACAAAGGCATGTGATACCAGCGTAGTATTTGTACTCTCTTTTCTTTATCACGTGGTCTTGGTCTGACCATATTCATGTATGTTGCACTGCATCTATATCATCAAAGAGTATCCGTAGACCATTTTGATGACTTGAGCCTGGACCGCGCAGTCATTGCATCTTCAGGCAACACTGTAGGAAGACTTGTACCCTTCAGACATACTCTATAAGGAAGCACAACCATAGCAAATATGGACCCAGCAGGTGAACACTTGATGCGTTGCGCTTTTGTATTGACTTCTGGTGCTGCGAACTGATAAAACATATGATTGTAGTAAGCTCCCATACAGAGCAGGCCACCTCACATCTGCATCACATCAAGCAGTTGTGTTGTTGCAGTACACAAATGGACTTTAGCTGGTGACGCACCAATGCAAGACCAGTTCAAAACCAAATATCATGCTTGTGCTGCCAACATCATGCTGTACCGTTCAAAGATTCCAACAGCTACGAGCAGTGGAATCTGAGTGACTTTTCAACATGCAAGTGATTGTGGCCATACAACATCTGAGCTAAGCTACTGAGGCGCATCTACAGCAACAAACATATGTATGCATACCAGTACAAGCAAAGATGTCATGTGCACTTCACACGGCATCCATAAATGCTGATGTGTCAACGTTGGTCACTGTGCACAGCTACCACGGACGCGAACATAATGCAAACACGGCAAGCAGTACCCCCAAGCCGTAGCGCTCATTTACACTGGATGCACCTTGCCTTTGGTACCACATCAGCACATCACACCAACTGATCTACATTGCATTTGAGCAACACCCCGTTGTGAGCTGGAGTTGACCTTGTGACACCAAAGGCTTGCTGTAGCAGCGAATGCAGCTCTAAAGCTGTCCCCTCCCCTTATTTGCTGCTGTCATTAGCCATGACTAGCGCATGCATGATTGCCTGCACACCTGAGCACATACCATTCACTAGCTCACAGGGTACAAAACCACCATCACGCACTGTGCTGATTGACTTTGTACACATCAGATGGTAGCTATGTAGTATACTGCAGTATACTGCAAACATGATACATGCATGCAGCGCAGGCGCTCCATGGCGCAACTAATTTGACGCTGCTTCATGGCATGCTACTAGCGGTGGTTTGGTGGTGAGGCTGGCATCGCTCTTGCAGCCAGAGCATTGTGCAATGACAAAACACGTGTTGCAAAGCAGCAGCCTACCTCATTGACAGAATACCTCATCAAAGCAGTGAAGCTCCCAGCCTTTTGAAAAGGTGCAGGGCATGGCATGCCTGCACTGGGAATTTCCAGTGTACACGGTCTGCATATCAGAGTTGATTTGACACCATATTGGCACAATCAGAGGAGCTTGCTACACTCCTGCCACGCAAAAAAAACTGCATTTTTGGACTACCATTTTGTCTGGTCCCTTTTGGCATGCAATGTGCCAGACTGGCAAAAGGTCATAGCATGTGAGGCATGCTGTGGCAGTCTGTGCCAGTGACAGATGCAACAATCCCCAGAGTGAGGGGATGGCAACTTTGCTCACAAGAGCCGATTCCCCCTCACGGGGTAGGGCCTTAGCCTTGGCAGGAATGTATGTTTATGCTGGCAACCATCGGGGTATGCCTTGTACACTAAGTCAACCACTGCTAAACTGAGGCAACTTGCTGTGCAGCTGCTTGGCTGCCGGGGTGATTGGCAGTGGAGGCAAACGCTGAGGATGCAGCTTGCAAAATCATTGATTCACTGCAAGATAAAGTAAATTCTGTAGCTGAGCCGAGGCCAGTACATGTATGATGCAGAAGCTGATATGAAGGCGGGCAGTGAAATGTTGTCACGATTACATCATATATAGGTAAATAGGTGTGCTGTCCAGCAAAGTTGCGGCCCCCTTGGCTGCTATCCAGGCTGCAGCTGTGCAAGGAGCATGGCATGCAGAGTCTGCTGCCTCTTGAACTTCTGGCTGCTGCTGCTTGGCTGTTGTGATTGCTGCATGCTGTCAGATTGCTTGCCCCTCAGCACTTGCTTTGTCAACAGCCTGGATAGCAGCAGCAGTCAGGCACAAGACAAAGTTGCACTTGAACCCAAGTCATAGTGAGCAAACATGTGATTCATGAGTCGCTGTCTTCTTGTTGGACTTGCCATTCTTGACACAGTCAGACTTCCATTACATCTTTTGGAATCAGCAAAGATCTCTTTTGGAGCAAGAATGGGGTCTTGGCCTCACCAATATTCCTTGTAGGCTTGCCCGTGTGGCTGTGGACACAGTTTTCATGTGTAGGAAACCAGATGCATGATTTTTGCATATGTGTGATGGTGTGCTGCTCTGGAGAGACAAGACTTGTCATGCACATACCTAGCTCATCATCCGTTGGAAAGCGTTATGATCATTTTTATCTTTATTTTCATTTTTATTATTATATGCTGTGGTTCAAAGTTGGAGCGCCGGCAGGTGAGTGGAACTTTGCAAGCAGGCACTAAAACTACATGAGCATTACCAAACAAATATCCTTTAGTGCATGCGCCACAGGGAGATGGAAGTATAAGACCCAAAGGTGACACAATGTAGGCTTCCCCGTACAGAGATAGAGTCTTACCGTTGCACTGCTTCACGTCAGCGTGGCAGAGCAAAAGGTGGTGTCCTGTTGCCAGTACAGATGCAAAAGCTTGATTTGACACCCTAGGCGAGAGAGCAAGACAGCAGCCAAACAGCCTGCATCACTGTACCTGCACAACAAACAGAGCCTGGGCTGGATTTGATAGCTGTGTCCTGTGAGCCAAATCATAGCCCAGAGCAGGGCGGCGTATTAAACACAGGCAGTTACAGCACTCAGGCAGGCATTGCACTGACTTCAGCTAGCCCATGCGCACCCACAACAACTGATGACCTGCATCATGCCCAGCACAGGCTGAGACAAACAGCAAGCCATCAGGAGCAACACCATTGCTACAGACACACAGCAAGAGACTTGCATGTGACAAGTAACAGCATACAGTGTACATTTGATAGCAACTGGACTGTCTCCATGCTTCGCTGCTTTGTCTGCAAAACCTACAATACAGAGCGCTTGACAAAGTGTATCAGACACATGTTGGTTGTCATGTGTGCTGACAGGTATATACCACTTCCTCATCCATCTTTGCTCACTGTGCATAAGGTACATCCAACCTTCTGACCTGGTGATCATCAGGTGCTACCAGCATGTCCAGCAGAGAGCAGCGTCACCACGAGTTGACAATGCTGTGCCTATAAAACAATATGGGGATGCCTGGATAGGGTACGTAGCAACATACTCAAACAGCATGCTGCGCAGGTGAGCAAAGCAGCACCAGGCTCTGAGGCAGTAGTATTGCCAGCATATAGCTGATATATGTGATGCATGTTGCGTACTTGCCATGTTTCATTGCACTGGCATGTCTATCCTGCACTGCTTCTGCACGCCTGCTTGCTGTGCATTCTGAGGCTGTGCTGCACAAAGCATGCACAAGACTGCTGGCTTGGTGCTAGCAGCAATGATCAGCACAACACAGCGTATAGTCATGTCTGCATGGTTAAAACAGGCTTATCAGGCATCCCTCAACATGACAAGTTATGGTTGTGTTGAACTTGAGCATCTTGCAATTTGCCTGATAGCATTGCTGGTCTCGTAGCCATTCATGCAACCACAAGAAATGCACGGACTGACAAGTGCATGTTGGCGTTTCAGCAGCGCTCTGCAATGACAACTCTGCCATGACAACTGTTGCAGGGCAGAAAGACAGAGAAACGTCGCATGCTTGCCTGCTGACAAGTGAAAGACGTTGCTGCCTGTTGTTTCCAGTCGACTTGGCAGCAGTTGCAGTAAGCGTCCAAAGAGCCTCCTGCTGCTGCCGTCATGGCCATGCCTCACTGTGTCGCAGTCACCCACAAAACTGTGCAGAAGATTTGTTGATTTGTGCAGTTGCTGGTTTTGCTTAGATATGTCAGTGACGTCAATAGCCTTCACCATTAATTGATACAGGGAATTGCTCCGCATACATATTTGTTTGGCCGTGCTGGATTCATTGGCCGGAAAGGTGACCTAGGTGCAGTGAGCTTGCGTTGCCACTCAGCTGCCATGTGTTGCTGTTTGTCTGTGTGTTGATCTTGTCTTGTCTGCACGGAGGCTATGCATGGCTGCTCTGCTATGCCTTGATGCTTGCGTTGTGGGGCCCTATCCCCTGCAGACTTGTCCGACTAGCATGTTCATCAGTTTGTCAGGGTTCTCATGCCTGGCACATCCATAGAGCTGAAGAAGAAGAAGATTGCGAGCTTTGGCCAGCCAGTAAGTCTGATAGCTCGTGGCAGAGCCTCAGCAACGCTGCTTAGCCAGGGGCCAGGCCAGGGACTCTGCCTTTTTGGCTAGCGGTAAGCTCTGTTCCACACTACAAAAGCAGTTCTCTATATGCGTTATATGGAACAAATCTTTAATTTTTATTGCCAATATTGAGCAGCTTCCCATGGCAAGCAAGCTGTGTTGATTCCAAAACCATCCATCAAGTCTATAAGGTAGTCTTGTTCATGCTGGCCACGCAGCACCCAGCAGGGTGTTGTCCTCTTGGGACAACCTTTTTGGTGATTTCAAAATTTAACTGTTGATGAGAGACGTTCATCCTTCTACAAAAAAATGTCAAGCCTTGACTTCCTGAAAGGACTTGAGTGTTGATTGATCATGTTTTTTTTGAATGAGGTGATACAAGTTACAACAGGTCCTTAGCTGTAAGCAATTTGTTGACTTTTTTCTCGACAGATGAGAGGTGTTCGTTCTTCATCCCTCCCAAAAGAAACATGACAGCTGTCAAGCACTTTTGAACTTTATTGAGTGTTGATTGATCATATTCTGTTTGAATGAGGTCATACAGGCTGCAACCAGGTCTTCAGCTATAAGCAATTCGGTGACCTTTTTCTTGACAGATGAGAGATGTTCAACAAACGGTTCGTTGTTCATCCCTTCACAAAAAAATCCTGACAACTGTCTAGCACTTTTTGCATTTATTGAGTGATGTACTGATCATGTTTTGTTTGAACGAGCTTTTACAAGTTACAACCAGGTCTTCAGCTGTAAGCAATTCGGTGACTTATTTCTCGACAGGTGAGGGATGTTCGTTCCTCTTCTTCACCAAAAAATGTAAAGCACTGTCAAGCCTTGACATTTTGCCAGTTCTTGTTTGAGAAATGGTCATGATTTGTTTCAATGAGGTCATACAGGTTGCAACCAGGCCTTCAGCTGTGAGCAATTTGTTTGTTTTTTTTGGTAATGATGAGCGATCATCCCTCTGCAAAAAATCTCGACAGATTTCAAGCCTCGACCATTTTTGAGTCACTCATTGATGACTGGTCATGTTCTGTTTCATTGCGCTCATACAAGCTGCAACCAGGTCTTCAGCTGTGAGCGATTCGGTGACATTCTCTTCGACATATGAGGGATGTGCGTTCCTCTTCTTCACAAAAAAATGCCGAGCGCTGTCAAGCCTTGACTTCCTGAAAGGTCTTGACTGCTTACTGATCATGTTCTGTTTGAATGAGCTCATACAAGCTGCAATAAGGTCTTCAGTTGTGAGCAAATTGGTGATATTGTTTTTGACAGATAAGGGATGTTCCTTCCTCTTCATCACCAAAAAATGTCGAGCGCTGTCAAGCCTTATATTTTTGGATGGCTGTCGATTGATATCTGATCATGATCTGTTCTGTCGAGGTCATACAAGGTGCAACCCGGCCTTGAGCTGTGAGCAGTTTGATGATTATTTGACTACTGCGATGCTCACCAAGCTGTAAAAATAATTCCACAAATGTTTCACATGAATATCACTGTGTTGTCTTTGCCAACACGGGTACTGGTCCATGCTGGGTTTTCATGCCAATGCCAAGACAGAGGATTGGCTTGGTGCTGCCCACAAACGGCAGGAAGGTGCCCAAAAGCTGGCAGGGTCATCAAGCTCACAGTTGAGTTCCAAGTCCCAGTCACCGACATTTTCTTGAGTCTTGAGTGGTGATCACTGAGTTGCTGATCTCTCAAAGATGAGTTCAAGCATATTTCCCAGCAATTCCCCAGCATGACCAATGCGTGCTGTTATATGTATTCTGTAAAGATTGAAAAGATTTCAGATTTTTTCTAATCTTGCTTGATCCCTTACGGTCTACCCGGCTGCTTACGGCCCAACCACCGTCAGGCAATATATCCCTTCTAGGGAAGTCAAACTGGCTTGGGCTTGACCAGAACTCGGCTGAGTGATCGCCCGGGAACTTGAAGTGCTGATGTGTTGTGCTTAATAAATTACATGAACAAGCTTCTTATTGCTTGTTTGTTGCTGGGCAGCGCAGCACAGCGACAGATTTCTCTATCTTTGCTTCTTGCAGGGCATTTGCAATTGATCTACCACCTCGGGTGATTACCAAACTGGAAAACCGAATGAGACACTCGGTACTGGCCCTCGTATTACTACTACGCAAACTGGAGCCAGCTCCCCAGCAGCCTGGCTGTTAACAACGTTGAATGACGCTCAGCTGGGAATCTACAATGCTATCATTTATGGTGCTGCCTAAAGCAAATCCAGCAGAGCTTTCTCGATTGGTCTGAACAGTTGAAATCCTTCGTTGACAATGTGTTCTTCCCACCTGATTCAACCTAGTCTAATGTGTGTTCAATATCACGAGTACGCCCACACAGTCCATACAAGTCAACAAATTTACTACGATCAATAATTGGTCTGTCAGTACAGGTCTAGACGTATCTCTTAAAACATTGCAGTGTGCACCCAGCATTGTAGGCAAGGCTTGAAATCTTGTGCATGATGTGCCTCTTGTTGATCTGCCTACGTGGCACCCTGTGCCAGTACGCCCTGGCATGTGGCTTTGGCAGTGCACAATGCGTCTGTTTGCTGAACCTGCTGGCTTTCACCTGCTGTAGCCTTGGTTCAAGTGGAGCTAGAGGTTTCACACTGTACAACTCAGGAGCTATAGCCAGAAGAGGACACATTCTCATGATCACGTCACGGTGCACAACAATCAAATCCTGCTGCTGACGGGCATACTTCAGAAGCTTTGGTGAAGCTCTTGCAGTTGTGGCCCAGACATAGACAAGCTCCACTGGTACAGAGTTGCCCGTTGCGTTCCACCTACACCAAGGTACAAGTCAACCATGAACGACACAGCTTGCTTTGCCACCACATTGAACCTTCACAGACACTGACCATGCAAACAGCTACAGAATAGCCCTGTCTGCTGTTCAAGAAAGTATGCACTCAGCTCAAGCGAGGCATGTTGTTGATGCATCGTGGTGCAACCCCACCACGAGACACACTGATGCCTGAGCAACAACTGTGAAACAGTTGTGTGGAACGGGTCCTTGAAGCAATGCCAATACAGGATGTGATAGCATTGATGTGTTGAAATTGTTTGTGAATTTAGTTGGATGACTGCCTGATCTGAAAGCATGCAGCTGACAGGCACAACCGTGGCTATTGATGGTGTGGCGGTAGAAGAAATGATGTATATGCTACAATCACCATAGACACAAGCACAGTTGGGCCCAACACTGAGTCTGCAACTGATAGGTATGACAGAATCACACATTCACAGCAAGAGTATCACCTGTCAAAGCATGCTCTGAGCTGTATCAGATGGTGCTCAATGTCCTGTATTGATGCTGTGCGATCACGCCCTGCCTTTGTACCAGCGCCAACCTTTTTGCACTGCACAACCACCACTTGCCGTTTGCCAGTGAACGTCTCTACCACATACCTCAGATCTCCGGAAGGTGCAGGAGGTCCAGAGACAGAGTCCATGAAGACAAGGCAGTTGGGATCATCCCATGCGAGATGAGAACTCAGATTCCCTGTTGTTTCCAGACACGTCTCAGCGTCCACTGTCAAGTCAAAGCTCCCTCCTCCACTTTGTGTGCCTGCAAATAGCATGCAGCATTGATATAAACACCAAAGCTTGGCACAATATACCAGGTTCTGTTACATCAGCAGTAGGATTGCAATGCACTCATCAGCTACTGGATTGGGGATGCATGGCCTCAATAGTGCAACTCACTTCTGAATAGCTGGCGGCGATCCTGAGCTAGCTGCAAAGCTCTGACTGTGAACTTTGAGCTCCCTAGCATCCCGCTCATTGCAGCACTTGGGAAGAAGTGGCCCCAAGTGTGCTTTTTTTACGCCTGTAACATGTGAGGACAGCTCCTAGGTCAGTAGCAACAGACCTCAAACTTCTGAATACAGACGTATGCAGCAGGCCAAACATCCTGATTGCATGATCGCAAATTGACTTGCTCTGACACACACCAAACAAACATGATGTCATGGTCAAGTGTCACCTCACAGTATAACCACAGACACCGACAAAGACAAAAATGTGTACATCACAAAGGGACTTACATTGGTGATGCCAACAGAGAAGAGGTGTGTTCTGGAAGCAATGCTGATGGCCACAAGCCTCTCAAAGGGAGGTCCATCAATGGTGTTGTTGTAGGGAAATGGCATACACTCTTGCATTGCCTCTAGAAAGCTTGTCCATTGCGGCAATTGCATCTGAAATCACACAGACACTCAAGTTGTAACTTTGTCTGGCTAGACACTGCTTGCACCTGTTTGCATGCTTTGCTTGTTCACTGGGCTGTACAGTCATGAGCAGCAGCACGTGCTCACCTGACTCAAGCAGTAAGTCACTGCTTGGTACTGCACAACAGGCTGCAGTATTGCTTGTACACCATCTTCATGTGCCAAGGTCCAAACAATACCAGAGTAGGTGCTAGCATCCTCCAGAGTCATGCCAGTTGAGATAAATGTATTCCTGCAGGAGCAGAGATAAAAGCAACATGAGAAGACTGCAAAAACCAAAGCAGTGCTCATCGACATCCAGTGTCAGCTTTGGAATGCAATATTCATGTTCAGTCATTCTTCAAAGAAAGGACACTAAACTGGCAAGAAGCCGTACTCGTTGATTGTAACTCCTGACAGTGACATGAGCAGTAGCCGAAACACCACCTCTGCACCAAGAGCCCGAAAATCATCCTTCAACCTGGATCTGATCTTGTCCCTCACACCTGTCGATACTTGGCCTGCTAGTTGCCTGCAAAACCAGTGTTTGACCATAAGTTACTCTTTGCAGCACATTTGTGTCTGTACTCTTGCAAGGCTACAACGATCGTTTGTAACTGCACTGGGTGTCACTTGCCAATGGCAAAAGCTGCTGACCTGAATTCTTGATCATTCTGAGGGAGACCAGTCTTCAAACTGGCATGCAGAACACCAAGGGCCATGTCCATGAAGCCAGGAAGGCCCATGAGCAGGTTAAGCTGCACCCTCATGGCTCTATGGCCCAGAAGGTCGTTTGCTTGCTGAACTGTGAGCCTGTTGACTTTCGCAATGGAGTCTGCCATCAAATTTGAGACTTGTGCCAGACTGAGATGACGGATTTGCCTAGACATCTTCTGATAGCCTGACAAGCCTAATTTTGCACCAGACCAGTGCCAATGAGGACAGTTAAGCAAACACATTTGTCAGCACCTCCTGCAGCCATTTCACATGTCTGAAGTCATGCTGTGCACGATGTCCTGCACACACGACAGAGAATATTGCCAGGACTAAGGCGCCAGAAGGAGCAGAGTGTCAGCGAAGGACAAACATGAAGCGAAAATGAAGCCTGCAGAGCAGTTGGAAAGCTTCATGTTGACGCGCATGCCAGTTACCTGATATCATCCAACTTGCCAAATTGCCAATGAGGACGTCCACAAGCTTACGAGAATTGTTCTGCAGCACTTCAGATTGTCCAAAGACCAACTGCAGCTCATCAATTGTCATGACCTGCAGCACTGCTGCGTCATTGCCTAGCCCCAAGGATTTGCGCTTCTGACTTGCGAGATATTTCATGACCTCTTTGAGTGTGAATAAATGCTGACACTGGACTGACAAATGTCGCCGTAGCTGAGACAAGTCACAGTGGAAAATGTTTCTGGCAGCAACCCTAAGACCGAGGATGCACTCTGTAGCGATATGATCATCGG
>JAABUY010007343.1_pt1 | contig 10496 bp, 15 predicted proteins | sample 5560271 | NCBI WGS metagenome assembly JAABUY01 (sample SAMN10711886, study PRJNA513374) | rock metagenome | isolation source: Antarctica rocks | place: Antarctica: Victoria Land, University Valley
AGCCTGGCCAGAGCAGCGCAAGTCTTTCATGGTCGATGTGTACAAAGCATGTGATGCCTCTCCTTACCTGATCCATGCTAAGGGGTCACCTTACAGTTCATCATCAAATGATGAACCCTGCTATGTGGTAGATCTGGAGCCCATTGGGGTCCCATTGCACAGCGGGCATAGCCCTAGCAAGCCCAAAAATCAAGCAGAACTGAGGCGCCTCGTCAAGTGAGGCTGTTTTTTGTTTCATCATTCACTTGCTGTATGAGCTCTATGATGATGCAAACAATGTCTGATTTCATAAGCGCACTTTCTCTTTGTGCTTTGTGTGTCTGAAGTTTCTATCCAAAGTGTTTATCATCTTACTGTGTGTCACCATGTACATGCAGGTGTGTGATGACAGGTCTGCAGGCACTGCACGACGCCAACTATGGCCACACAGATGTTCGCTGGGAAAATATCATCCAATGTGGCTCTGTGTACCGCCTCATCGATTTGGAGTTTGCATGCAAGCTGAAGCAGAAGCCATTCACTCCTAAAGGTCAGCAAATTCCCTGTGTAAGTCTGTTCTGGTGCGTCTTGTCACAAAATAACAAGGGCAAGGTGTGCTTGCAGCTTTGAAGTACTTAGATATGCCTGCTCCCTCAGTAATTGGCACCTGCTTGACAAAGACCACAAAATCATTTCCTGGGTGTCTTGGGTGCAGGGCATGAGAGAAAAGCTCGACCTGAGCTGTATGTTCAGAAGTGGACAGCTCAACATGACCTTGTCTTAGTAGGGGACCTTCTTCAGTCATGTGGCATACTCGACCTAGATGCTCAAGGGCAAGACTTGATGAGGCCATGCAAGCAGGGGAAATGACAACATCAATTGCGCTGCAACACCCATGGCTGGCGTGAAGGATATCAGCCCTGAGAGCACTGCATAGCGTAGTATTGTCTTGCAAGTGAACATCTCATCATTATTGTCTTGTATTGCCTTACTGTCTTGACTATGGCTAGCATGTCACAGGTGAGTGTCAGCAATGAATACTAGACATGCTTTACCTAGGGAAAACAGTGTCAATGGCTGGTGAGATTAGGTATTCTGCTAGCACCTTTGGGTCACAATGGGCTTCTGCAAAATGCGTTTTGCACAGACCACTGTATTTTGCACAGACAACTGTATTACAATGGTGTTACAGCTCATGTCTTCACATGTATTTTACTGTAGATGTTTGAAGTGTTGCTGTTGCTGTTGTCTAGTCGAGATGCAACGGCTTGCATCAGCCGTTCAAATGCTTCATCGGAAGCCTTGACTGTCGCACTTGGGTCCTGCAGGTTGACAAGCTCTAAGGCTTTCTCCTCAGACTTCACATTATGCTTTGGACACTGCATCTGGTGCCTCATAAGAAACGCATCAATCTTCTGGCAAATCTTGTTTCACAGGTCAACTTTTCAACTTGCTTCACTGCCTCAATTTCTGGCAGGCCTTGGATCCTGAGGGCTTCAACTGCTTCTGGGAGGTGCAGCTTTTTTGCCAGTTCAGACTTACTGTTGAAATGGTTCTCACCGCTTCCTTGTAGACTCAATTTGCCACCTTTTCCTTCACACAACAGGCTCTTGACAGGTCCTTACTGCAGCAGTGGTTGTCCCTCTGAACAGCTTTACTCCAACTGTCTTGACATTGTGCTTGTGATTTCATGGGCGGCTGAATCAGGACATTTTTGTTACTAGACAACAATGGCATCTTGCAGCCAGGATTCAGTTCCTGCCTCATTAGCAAGTCTCTTGCTGGGCCGCCTAGACTGCCATGTTGTCAACAGCAATGGCAGCATCTGCTTCAGCTACTTCTTTTGCCAACTATCCTCGCTCCTGTGCCATTTGCATGTCGAATCTCATGCATTCTATTGCTTCTGCATGTGCAGCATGCTCCCTTCGCTTCTGTGCCACAGCCAATCCAACTGTAGCTTGGACCTCAGTGGTTTTCAGTCTCAGCCGTTGTGTGGCAGGCTCGTCTGATTCAGCATAGTTCAGAGAAGCCTGCTCTTGTGCCCATTTCTTCAAGTAGGGTATCTTGAGGCCAAGCTTCTCCATATTGTCAAGCTCTGCCTTTCTGACACTTGTTGCAAATATGCTGTATTCGTCTGTTGCCATGACCTCTTTTATCCGTTGAGCTGCTTCTTTTCAAAGTCTGCTCTGTATTTGAGCATTGTAATCGGCAGGGCTTGCCAAAACGCTTGCACAAACAGCTTAATGCACTGCAGGGTTTCACGTACTCCATATGGTAGGTCCAACACAGCGTCTAGAACAACTTGAAGACCTGGCAGCAGTGCATTGTGCCAAGCTTCTGGCACACATATGTCTGCTCTCCCAAGGTAATGATGCTCACGAAAATCTTTGACAAAACCTGCTGCTTTTGCCTGTGCTTCCATGTCTGCTTGCATGCTCTCTCTGGCATAGTTCTTGTCTTGAGTGCCTCCATTCCAGCCTGAATGAAAGTCCACTTCAGCTTTGCTTGCATCAGCTGCCCTCAGATTTCCAACACATGTACTGGCATCAATTCAACTGTCACACCATCATCTGTTGACATCGATGATGCCGAAGCTGGGTTCTTGAGCAGTAACTTTGATACAGATGATGAGGGAGGTCCTTGCCGCTCTGCAGAAGAGCAAGATGCATCAAAAGAGAGCTCACACGAAGAGCTCTGCAGATCCGTCAAACGAATGCGCCTAGAACAGGCAACACTACTTCACTTTCCGGTCCAATTTACATACATTTGCGTCCTCGCAATGCTGTGCAACACTGGCCTCATATACATGTTGTCGTTAATGTCCGCTGCATTTTGTCTCAACAAGCTACACGTTTAAACAATTACTTGTGAAGGTGTCACGCTTTGCTGTATACTTGGAAACCTAAATTGTCCCCAGAATAGATATGTACGATACAAACCCTAATTATATCTGGGACAAAGTCAGATTCAGCAGACCATTGTACATGTTGCTGTAGGCTGTTAACTTGCCTCACAGTTTGTCCCCAAAACAAATGTACGTGCTATACCACTTCCAATTATTCCTGGGACAAAATCAGCCGCAACAGGCCCCTTTTCAAACTGCTGTAGGCTGTCAATCTTCATCTCAGTTTGTCCCCCAAACAAGTGGCATCAGAGGCAGCTTTGTCTGTAGCGTCAGCCGGTAGGGCCCATTTGCTTGCTTCTTCAATTTGAACCACTCCAGCGCCCGAACACCTGGTTGACTGCATTCATCATCACCACTGCAGCTGACTAGTCTTTGGCATTTGGATTCTTCTTTCTGTGAGCTCTGATGGATTCTTTGTAGTCCAGTACCTGCGCACGTGCGTGGACACGTCAGCAGTCGAGATAGGGAGAGCACCTATGACGTCAGCCAAGGCATCTGCAGCTTCCCAGCAATGCCCAGTCGGCATCAAGTGGCTGAAGACCGTAGTGCTAGAGGAACCCACCTCCGCGGCGTGCGTGCCGGCCTCCGTGGGAGAGGACTACGGAGAGCGTACATCGTGGGAGGATGACAAGGATAGGATGACCTTCAAGCCACGTGGCAACAACAACACCGCCATGAGAAACATGCTTGGGGAGGATTACGAGAAGGCAGCTCTAAAGCAGGACTTCGCTAGGCTGAGCAGCATGAAATGCGTGCTGCCCCTCACCCACATCACCAAGCTTGTTGGCAAGCAGTTCGTGGGGCAGTCCTGGATGCGCATCAACGAGGATGACCTGAAGAGAGATTTCGAAGCGTTGGGAGCAGAATTCAAACCTGCAAAATTGGCGGAAAAAGCCAGGCGCAACATGGTGATCTTCCCCTGTATAGAGGGCATCATCTACCTTCTAGTCAAAAAGTGGTGGATGACAAGGGAGGAAGCTGACGACGATCTGGAAGACTATATTTAGATTCCTTTTGTACACGTTTTCAGCAATCCATATGGCTGGGGAGGCTCTTTTTTGGCTTGACCTAACTTCATTTAGAATACCGTAAATGTGGCGTTACGTTTCTCTTGACCTAACGACGTTCCTCTTCCTCCATTACGTAATAAGCAGTGTGAGTGTGCGTGCGTGCGTGCGTGCGTGCGTGCGTGCGTGCGTGCGTGCGTGCGTGCGTGCGTGCGTGTGTGTGTGTGTGTGTGTGGCAAGCAGCAAGCACCTTGCATAGCAGCTTGTCAGCAATGTGACAGAAGAGAGGCCATGCCTTGTCAACCTCTTATTGTGTGGTATGCTGAGCTACAGTTGAGAAAAGCTTGCCACGCATGCAAAGATCAGCGGCAGCCTGTGTTGCACATCTCTCTTCCAGCAGTAGCACATCAATGTCATAGACAACTTGGGGACACAAGCCCACAAGTGAGGGTACCTGAAGGATGCAGTTGCCCTTCTCTGAGTCAAGACTCTCCTGCTCCCATGCAGGCTCACTTCCGTCCAAGCGCCTCCAGTGATCAACAGTAGTCTTTTGGTCTTCCGATTCACCATAAAATGGGTCAGCCTTTGATTGACCCCTCTGATGGGTGTAGAGCTGAAAGCCCCTGGCGGGTGACCATGACCAGGAAGACATCAATGAGGCCTTGCTGCTCTGCCTCTGCCAGCAGGCTGGCCATCTGCTGGTGCTACTCATGCAGCTGCTTTATGTTGTTTAAGTGCTCGGCTTCATACCTTTGACCCAGACAGAGAGCATATCAGGGCTATGATTTCACGGATCCACGGCATTGCAGTATGCTTTGAGACAGAACTGTAAGACTGCTGCAGGTTGCTTAGGGATGCATAAAGCCTTGCTGCATGTTGCTGTTAAACTGTGCAATGTCCACATCCTGCAGGAGAGGCGGCAATGTACGCCAAGCGAAAACGATACTTGTTCCGCTACCACGCGGTTCACACGCAACAATCTGGTTTGAATACTGCAATGAGCAAACCATGCAGACATAGATGCATGGGCAGTGCAGAGTCGACAGTGCATGAGTGTGTATTGTTTGTAGGCAGCAGCTTACTGGTGTTCAAACAAGTAGAAGCTGCGGCGTGGACTTGGAGTGCGCTGTGCCTCGGCACCCATGAGTTCCTTGAGGCAACTCAGAAACCAGGCTCGATCCTTGATGATGACGGGCAGGCTAGCGGGCTGAACAAGCTGATAAATCATGAATGCATAGCACTTGTTCCCAGTGACTTGCAGCGTGTATTCGCACCCTGTGTCCGAATAGCTCAACTATTGCTTGAGCTGACAAGGTATGCCACTGTTGACTTGAATGACAAGGTGCACCAGCAGGACATTGTGAGACCAGATTTTGCATTAAAATGCCAGTGCAGATACTTGCCGGGCCGTGCAAGCAGTCCAGGCATATGCTGCAAAAGCAATGCACAGCATAGAGGCAGGCACACATGCAAAGCTGTGCTCTCAAATACTCAATAAAGCAGTCAAGATGATGTACCTTTGAAACAGGCAATGCAGACAAGCCGATACAATGCCAATGTGATACTGCAGCGTGGGTGATTGCTGACGGCCAGCACTTGGCGGCCCTGATGCACTGTAGCTTGCACTTTCTGCAACAGCATTTCCAGGTTTGCACAGCTACTGATCTTGCACACTATTCAGGCCACAGGCCATAGACATGACTTTGCCTATTCCTAAGCGTCTGTTTTTGAGCCTGGCATCGCAGCAGACACATACCGCATGGGGTGGAAGCAACAGGACTACCATGGTGGCAAAAGCATATGGCGGTGTGTCTGTCTCCAAGCTGAAGTTGAAGCTGTCGGACTTGTCACATAGTGTGACCTGTTGCAGCACAGCCTCTACGCTTGCTCAAGACAGTAGACCAAGCTCCTTGCTGAGGTGTTCCGCAAGGCTACATATTGTGTCCTCCCAGTCTGTGTGCACAAAGCCCCATGATTAGCATTTACAAGGCTCCGTGAACTCCCTAAACCAAGAAAGTTTTCAGTGTCTTGCCTGGATTGTTTGCTGCCAAGAGTGAGAGGTTCAGCTGCCAGACTTTGTGATCAGATTGTCCAGCTGGGCCTTGCTGAGGCAGGTCTTTCTGCTGACAGGTTTGCCGTAATTGATCGCGAGCGCTTTGCGCCAACGGAACAGAAACTGTTCCAACCCCAGACACATGTAAGTCAGGTCCGTCTGACTGTCGGCTGTGCGCGCAGGCAAAACGACCTAAAGTATTGCGATGCGTCAATATTTGTGTTTGTGCCTTTAGGTTTGTTCTTGACACACATGCCGGCATTCAAATCACCTAACAGTCTCAAATCGTCCAGAAAGCGCCGCAAAGTTATGAATATCCGGCATGGACACACTCTTTTTTGGGTGAAGGATGCCGTCGGTATTGCCAGCACTGTTGCGCGTGAGGTCAGCTGATGTCAGAGCGTGTTGGTAGCGACAAGCAGCGAGTTTAATGAGTCGAGTAAGCGAGGTATGGTGTCTTATGCCTGTTTGCGTCGCGGGAATGCCCTTTCTGTCAACTTGCTTCAGTCTGCTTCCCGGACTTCAGGTAGCACAACATGACTAAGATGACAAAGCTGATCAAGCAGCCGATCTATCGCTGAACTTGCAGCTAAAGCAAGGCTAGTACTCCCGGTTTTGCCCTTTGGGGCCTCCTGTGGCCAGAACAGTACTTTAGGACTGAATACTTGCGGATTTTTGCCAAGTTTTCAACTTGCATCCCCTGGGCAGTCCCGTGCCATACCCTGCATCCCTGCAGCAGGCGGAAGCTATCACATGCTTACGTGAACCAAATCTGCTCCCATACTCGGCTCATCGTTTCTGTAAGGGTTGGGCAGCTGGGGTTTGGCTTGGATCATGTGTCATTGCTGCCCAAGAGGCCCGGCTGCTCAGCCTGCCACTTGGCAGAGCTGTGAGCCGGGTCTAGTTGGGATGAGCCAGCAGTAGTAGATTCGTCAGGAAGTAGCACCTGACATGCTGCTGGACACTAATTTTGTGCTTGGCTGCTATCAAGCAAGTCAAGATAATTTGTGCAATCTTGGTTGTTAAAGTGTGTCTGTCCAGCAACTGTACTGCTTTGGTACTCTGATGCACACAACACATCTCAGATCAAAGTGGGGCAGGGGTGGAGGCGTTTACTCTGGCTGGCTGGACATGCCAACTGGGTGTGCCATGCTGTAGCTTGCACCATAACATGAACGCATCAAATATACTGCTGCCACATGCATGGTCTGAAGGTTCACACACAAATACCGTTCAGAATCTCATGCTACAACGTGGCTGATAGCAAGCAGGTGCATCAACAAAAACATGTCTGTTGACTTGAATGCCTGTCCTTTCAAGACTTGGGGAAGCTGTCATGTGTGATATCAAAGATGTTGATGGCTGCAGCAGCTTAGCAGACACAACATGCAGTCAAGCTGTGGCAATCACACAGGTGCAACACAAGTCAAGTTCGACTTCAGAAAGCGAAATGGCTTGAGTCAGCATGCAACATTGGAAACAGATTGATTTCAGCATGCCTAAAATCAGGGCTCAGAAGATTCAGGTGTCACTGGCCGCTGCAAGCTGAGGAGTGTAATCTGAGGTTCAGGCTCAGGCTCAGGTTCTGGCTGGTGCGGAGTCACACGGTCTTCAGGAGGTGGTTGTCCGCTTTGCAAGAACAACCCAACTACCACCTGTTTGCCAAACACATCTCACTTGTCATTGCAACTGTTTGAAGTGGTGAAAGTTATGAAATGCTGCATGACGCTGTGAGATTTGACATGTGCATTTCCTAGCCTACAAGAGCATCTAGACTTGCACAGGTTGCTGGCAAGATGGAGCACTGCACAGCATTGTATCAAGTTCATTGAAAGTGGTGAAGAGGCTAGAAGATGCCGGCCGGCAGCAAAAGGTGACCAGTCTTGTCTCACCTGGCTGAACACCCTCTGCAGTGTTGCCAGCATTGATGTGGCCTCCTGAACCCTCCTCAGCTTGTCTGCATCAGATTCCTTGATGCAACTGTAGACATCATCCTTGAAGATGATGTCTACAGCACAAACATGCCCTTGAGTGTCAGCATAAGGCCGCAGCTGTCTGCAAGTATAAGGTGATTTGTCAGGTCAACATGTTGGTGTGCCCAACAGCTTGGGCAAAGCAAAAATGCGCTTGGCTTGCACACACAAGCAGCACTGACACATGGAGTTAACATGCGCAGCAAAGCATGGTCCAACATATGCATTGCAGACCTTAAGGCATGTGCGCAGGGTGTGCCAACAGCAAAGTTGTGGAGTTGTATCCAGGTATAGCCAACAAACATCTTGTGCATGTGAACAACAGATACGGCAGACGCTGCTGTCCTGGAGCTTGGAACCTGCTTACCCGTGGCAAGTTGAGTACTAAAAGTGGTGCAAATCATGCAGCTGGTGCAATGTAATCTATATAGCATATAATAGTACGCTATATACAGCACGTGCTTAACTGATACCATGCTCTGCTTCCTTACGGCCACCTAAAGCAAGAGTCTGTGTCTGATCTGGGTGTGCGAGGAAACTCTGCAGCATCTGACAGACATTGCAGGTGCACCTGTCCTGGATGTCAAGGGGCTGGGGCTGAGCTGCCTGCCTGAGCTGCTGCACACACCCCGCCATCAGCTTGATAGCCACAGGAGATTCTGCAGCAGCAAAGCCTATCCCTCTTAACACCAAGGGAACAGCTGGAACTGGCCAGCTTGGCATGCCAGGACTGCTAAGTAAACCGTGTTGACTTCTGAACCACCCGTATATGAAGCAGCAGCTGCAGAATCACGGAACAGAGTGTATGAAACATGTGCCTAACTACAGCATACAGCCATTGAGCCTGCTTAGTCAATGCTGTTGAGAAGCAAACCAGCTTATTGCTTCAAAATCTTACAAATTCTTATAATAGCTATGTATAGCTTGCTGGCTACAGCACTGCTGTAGACAGATGCATGCAGGCAACAGCCGCTGTTGCAGTTCTGAGTCAGACCCTTATATAAGCACAGCAAGACTGACTCCCTGCACCATTTTGTTTAGCCACATAGGGTCGCGTATGCAAGTTGTCTAAGCTGCAATCAGCGGGGCTTTGCTCTTCTTAGGCAATCTTGTTTATCGTATGCTCAGCCCGCGCTGCTGTCAATGTACATGCATGCATTGTATGGCCTGGTCATGACAAGTGTCATGCAAACTCACCTGCAAGACTTGGTAGGTGTGCTTGAAGCCCAGCGATTTGCATGCACGCAGGTCCCAGCGCCTCCACCACATGAAAGTACTGTGGGTTTGTCAGATACGCTTCTATCAGAGTGCAACTGGCTTTCTCCAAGCCTGCAGAGCAGCAGGGCAAGCTGAATATATTCAAGATGTCATTGGCAGAAGGTGCAACTGAACCTCTTGCCAACAGCAAGAGGATGATGCATCAGGTGCATGCATGGGCTCCAGGACCAGTGCTGCAATCAGCAAGTATTCACAAGAATAGTCTGTTGGCTTGTTGCTCGAAAGCATCGATCAGAGCTCTTGTGTGCACAATGTCTGATTCAGTAAAGCTTCCTCTGGTCAGCCAAAATGAGAACCCTGCTATTTAGACAACTCTAGGTTGCTCCGGCATTGCACTCGGTTGTCAAATGCCGCGCTACACTAAGCGCCCAGTTCCAAGACAGTGTTGCATAAATAAATTGACACATGCACAAGTTGCCAACATCTCAAATCCTCCACATAACTATGCATGGTGCATGCACATATATGTTCTTGCAGTGCAACAAACAATAGTCAGAACCAGTATATCAACACCTTCAATGGAGATTCCAGCTTGTTTTGCTTTTGCTGTGAGGGACTGGAACAGCTCTTTAGCAGTCACAACCAGTTTGCAAGTGTCAGCACGCATGCCACCGTCGCTGCCATCACCGCCGTCCTGTCTGTCGTACCATGGCGTGTTCATTGCTTGAAGACATCTTCCGCTATGTGAAGCATCAGCGACAGAGTAGTCCCAAATCTTTGTGCTGCACCCCGGGACCACATATCCAAAAGAATTCATCAGCATCCTGCAGGAGTCAACTGATATGACCTGCTGCAAGGCACCAGCCACCTGCACACCAATGGTGGCCACAGCTGACAGCATGCCTGAGTCATTGACACCTATAAATAAGGACACCAGGTTTTCAGTCAAGATGTGCAGCCCACAACAAGCTGCTTGCATAGCACAAAGCAGACTGCTTGCAAAGCACAGACCAGGCTGGCTTGCACCTCACAACATGCCATCAGTGCCAATCAGTAACATTGCCTGCTTGACTGGTAGAACGAGGCTACATCAGCATGCCCTGACACATTACAGTACATGCACGGTTGCTACAGCAGCTGCTGCAAAGAGGAGTGCAAAAGGATAAAACGATACAGAATTCATGATCTGCCCCTTGTCTAGGTACATGTCCTTGCTGCAAATTGACAGCGTCTTACCAAGCAACAAGTCTAGCCCTTCAAGGGCTCTCAGAAAATGCAACACCCCCCAAGCGCTCCAAGTCGGGGTCCAGGCCCAGGTGGCTTCTGCCAGCTTGGTGAGGAGAGGGTACAAGCTGGACCAC
>JAABUY010007346.1_pt1 | contig 10492 bp, 13 predicted proteins | sample 5560271 | NCBI WGS metagenome assembly JAABUY01 (sample SAMN10711886, study PRJNA513374) | rock metagenome | isolation source: Antarctica rocks | place: Antarctica: Victoria Land, University Valley
TTGCCAGGCTCTGCAAATCAGTGCATCCTTGGGAACATGCATCTGAGACATGATCTAAGAAGGGGACTTTGGGGTGTTTGCAGCATGCATGTGCTATCAAACTTTGCAAGGCTCCCTCACAGTGGTCAAGCATGCCCTATAGGCTGCCTGTCTACTGCACCTGTCTAGCTGTTGAGGTGATGCCAGCTTGAATGCTCAGGTGCTTGATTGTACAATGCCACTGCAATGGTCACAAGCCATTGCGAGCCCTGACCAATCCATTAAGTTTACTTTTGCAGGGAAAACCTATCACGACTATGACATATATGAGACGTGTGTACTTTGCAATCGACTGACAGCCACCGAAAGCATGCTGCTGCTCTGGCAGATCATGATCAAGCAGTTCACAGAGCATCTAGTACGATCACTGGTCTGACAGAGAACATTGCGCAGATGAACAAGCCCATGAATACAACACGCATTTTGGATCCAATTCCGGACATAATGGATTTGGCCTTTGTATGTGCATGATCGCTTGTCAGTAGCATAAAATGCACCCTGATGCAGCATCCAACCACCCTGGATGATGGGGCACATGGACGAAAATCCACTCAACAGATCTGACACCTAAGTATGGTGTAATGTAGCTGCAGGCTCGCTCCAGCATGTCTGGCTGACAAGTACCCCGCCTGGAGCGAACAGACAGCAGTGCACCCAAGACGATCCTCACAATGCATTGTGTGCAAGGTCTAAATGATCGAAATTTTAATCAGGGTTTGACTAGATCTTATCTGTTTCAGTCAGCGCAGCCCTGTTCCGAAAGTTCCGGCAATCGCTGCTGACTTTCGTTTGACATATCGATACGATCCATCTTCAGTCATGGACACGATGCAGACGACTCATACACAGAGCATACCCACCGCGTGCAACTGCAGGTTGCCAATTGTACTTCTCGATTTCGCGAGCCTGCATGCACACCAGCGCAGGAGTCCTTGTTATTAGACTGATCGCGCGCGCGATGCTGCAGGGCACCAAAGATTCGCAGCAAGCCCGTGAGCAGGCAGCAGCAAGCCCTTCGGCAACAGGAAAAGCGAATTCAGCAGTCCTGTCATTTGCAGCAAAGGTCACATAAGAAAAAGCACAGCCACATCACATGTGCAGCGGCTACTGCTGAGCTCGCCACAGAGAAGGCGACTGTCAAGATTGGTACCAGAGGATCACCACTTGCTTTGGCCCAGGCCTACATGACACGTGACTTTCTGAAGGTGTGCAAAGAAGCACGAGTTGACTGGCGTTGTGATGCCTGGCCAGTAACAACAGTGCGGGAGCAAGCTTGAGTCATGTACACACAGTCTCTGCAGCAAAATGAACGTATGCACATGTGCCTACATGTGTGTGAGCAGACTACTGGGTTTGTGAGCTGCTGCTGACTGGCGAGAACTTGCCACCAAATCGCAAAGCAATGACTGCGTCCCGTTTGAGCAGCGCATGGCACAGCAGATGCTGGTCGTCCGTGACCAGACAGACCCAAGACCGACCACACTTTTTGTGTCTGTAGGCTGCATTCCCTGAGCTAGCACAAGAGGGAGCTTTAGACATTGTCATCATCAAAACAACTGGAGACAAGGTGTTAAACCAGCCTCTGGCCGATATTGGTGGCAAAGGGCTGTTCACCAAGGAAATTGATGACGCCCTGCTTGGGGGTGACATTGACATCGCAGTGCACTCCATGAAGGTGAAAATGCTGTAGCTGTACTAAGAGGATAGCCAAATGCAAGCTGGTCTCATGACACAATCCACATTGTGACTTAGCATATGCAATCATGGAAGATGTCTCAAGTTGAACTAATGCACGCATGTCTTGCATCCGCCTATTTTGGCTGCAGCATATGGGCAGACAGCATATGAGCAGGCAGCATATGAGCAGGCAGCATATCAGAAAGCAGCATGAAAATTAGCTGGTACCAGCTCCCAGACTGCATATAGTACAGTGTGGCCCTCAACCGAGCATGCATCTGCTCCTCAAGGACTGGCCCACATTTGCTTGGACCATTCAAGGCCGTTTTCAAAAGCTGAGAAACTCATGGGTGCAGGATGTGCCAACATATCTGCCAAAGGGCATGATCTTGCCTTGCAATCTGGAGAGGGAAGATGTGAGGGATGCCTTCATCTGCCCCTCAGCCTCCAGCTTAGCAGAGCTGCCAGCAGGATCTATTATTGGCAGTGCCAGTCTCAGGCGGCAAGTGCAGATACTGCACAAGTACCCTCAACTGGAGGTACGCTACCTATTCATCGTCATTCATTCATTCATTCAGCACAGTCTCCAGGTACTTACAGTCCTGAGGAGCTCCTTGTTTTGGCTCCTGTTCAATCTGCCTTCCCATACAGAGGGCACCCTTTCAGGCTCGCTGGCAGCATGCACAGCAGAGCACGCATATATCCTGTCCTGAGTGTGTCTACTGACACCATACATTGGCTACTATCTGGGTAAGTTGAGCACTTGTGTAGTGAGACATGTTGCAGATTGCACACCGTGCTTGCAGCAGTCAAAGTATAGTTGTCGATCCACATCGGTCAACGCAGCAAAAAGGAGCGTGCTGGTGCTTGCATGTTGGCATTTTGGAGTCAAATTTGGCTTTTGCCCTACAGGTGGTCAATTTCAGAGGGAACGTGCAGTCTCGGTTGCGGAAGCTAAATGAGAAGGTGGTGGATGCCACCCTCTTGGCGTATGCTGGGCTCAAGCGATTAGACATGGCTGACAAGCTCACTGCCATCCTCGATACTGAGGACATGCTTCCTGCTGTCGCACAGGTATGGAATTTTCCTGTTTCATCGTGCAGAAATATAATAAGCTGTTGGATCTGCTCTTTTATCACTTCGTTTGGGCTTGGTATCAATGTTCTGCTTTAGAGGTCCGTCTTCTTGCTCGCCTTCAAAGCACTACCCATCACAGATCATAGGATGTCCTGTAACATAGGGAAGTTTCAGCCTTCCTCGAGCTTCACTCAATATTTTTCCTGCTCCCACTGAGTATGTAGCTTTTCTTCAGAGGGTTGTGAAAAAAGGCAACGTCTTTCCTTTTTCTGTCCTGTTTCACGTCCTGTTTGGCATGCAAGACGGCGCTGGTCTGCAGCCATGTTGCTGACCTGGCGGTCTGTCACATGATACTACTGGGATCTCATCTGGCTCAGCATGTGCTTGCCTATGGCACGACCCAATGCAATCAATCAGTCATCAATTTCACTTTTCCTGTCCCTGTGACTCCTCAATGGGCAAGATGCTGTCTTCAATGCTGTCATGTGACAGGCCGCCGGGTCAGCAACATGCGCTGCAGACCAGCGCTTCTCGATGCAGCCATCTCCTGGTGGTCAGGTCACTTGCTGCTATCTGCAGCAAACACATGCGATGTTCAGAAGTCGTGTTTGCATCCCTCATGTTTCAGGTCACATACGTGATATATTCTAGTTTTCATCAATGATCTGTGGCATGCAATCATACAGCTTGATGTAATGCTGTCAGTATGCCAGTTGATGCAAAAAGTACAGCAAAGCAAAAGGGGCCGCCACCCAGTCGAGACAGTGTGTACCTTTAACGCGCACTGTTGGAGAAGCTTTGGTAGCCGGCATGAACCTTTGGCGCCTATTCCTTGCGCTGTTGGCAAAGTTTCTTGTATTCTTGCTGGCAGTAATCGTAGAGGCTTCTGTACATTCTCACAAACACACTTGGACGCTGCACACTTCATGCAGCTGTAGCTTCAGGACTAGTTGGTCAAGGCGGAGCAAGGGAGAAAAGTGATCATGCTGGCGTCAGTGGGCTTGTACACATATGATAGCTTGTGCACGTATGATAGCTTGTGGTAAAATCGTTTGCTTGTGTCTGTCTAGGCCACACCATGTGTCTGTCTAGGCCACGCTATGTGTCTGTCTAGCCCACACCATATAGCACTCTAGCATGTGGCCGTGTGGCACTCAAAACTATTTTAGCCACACTGAAACCGAGAAATGGCATAGCATCAGGTTCATTGCAGCTTCACTGATTCCTTTGATCCTCCTGGCATGTTGGCATGATAAGTTGCTGTCCAATCTCGCAAACTTTGCATTTCGCGCTGCAGGGAGCAATTGGAATTGCATGCAGAGAGGATGACTCCGACACACAAAAGCTATTGGCCTCATTGAATCACGAAGACACCAGGATAGCCATCCAGTGTGAGAGGGCTTTCTTGGGCACCCTTGATGGGTCCTGCAGGACCCCCATTGCCGGCCTAGCGCAGAAGAACGACAAGGGAGGCTTGACTTTTAGAGGCTTGGTGGCTTCCCCAGATGGCAAGAATGTGTACACAACATCAAGGTACACTTGCTGTGATGTGCAACAACATGCAACATGACTGCTGTCATGTCGTACAGCCCATGTCACAACAGTCATACAGGAGGTATGTCACCAATCAAATTGCAAACTGCATGTTTCTTGCGTGTCTGATGGCATACATGCTGTACGGTTGTTGTGACATGGGCTGTATGACAGGACAGCAACAATGTACAATCCAACCAGCCTATGATCACGCTAGGTAAAGCCGCAGCCTGTGTACATCGAGACAGAAGCTGGGCGCAAAATTGGGAACATGCAGACAAGCACCCTAGATATACACATAGTACACTTTGTATACTGATGCCATGCACCTGTATGTGTCTTGCTCATGCGGTGGGTTTGACGGTACCCACCGTGTGTCAAGGTGTGCACTCATCAAATGCGGTGCTGAGCAGAAACTGGCTTAAATGCAGAGAGGGATCCTGGACAGAACAGGATGCCATTGCTGTTGGCGTAGAGGCTGGCAAAGAGCTCAAGCAGCAAGCAGGCGATGAGTTCTTTGACTGGGCTCGTCAGAATGTCTACTGAGACATTTGCCCAGTTTCAGTGTTTCTTTGCATGTTTCAAGCTGAGGTGCTTTCCATCTGTAGCTGTTAGTTTTGTTGGTGTTGCTGTACAGTTTCTGGTACTTTCTTCCAGTGTGTACGTGTTCAAGCAGGCTATAGCCTAGCTATAGCTAGTGCTGTAGACAAGAACCTCCGTGTGCACATTGAGGCTCAATTAGTCAGGTGTGTGTAGTGCGACCTCATGTCCACTGCCCTACAGCTTTTGCCCGTTCGTTGCACTGCAAGGTTTCATGCACTACCGTGGCAGACCTGTGGTAACGGTACAGTGTTAGACAAACGAACTCCTCAGACGTTTGCAAGACATTGCTTGCTGTCGAAGCTGTTCAAGGTGTGCCACAGAGCTGATGCACAGCTCTACGATGCTTGGAACTAGCAAACAGGATTGACACTGCCTAAGTCTGAGCCCTAAGTCTTGGCCGCACACATTACTAACCGGGCTGTCGTTGTAACGCCCTCTCGTCGTAACGCCCTCGTTGCGCAAATAACGCGGTCTGAACCCATACAACGCGAACAAGCACATACTCTGATTAGAAGGCGAGCAGGCTTTCGTACTGTTGGTGTACTCGTCTCTGGTCCAGCAACCTAAGCCAGATCGAGTGCTGTCTCAGGTGCCAGAACTTGCTTGTGGGGCGTCTGCCATCAGGGCAGGAGCAGCTAGACAACAGGCTCGGGCGCAAACCCTGCTGCTCAAGGGCCTGAGGCGATGACAACATACAAGGTGCGTGATGTGTACCACAATAAGCCATTCTTTTGTTTCGTTTCATCGCCATCAGACTAGCGACATGGCAGACTTTGTCTCGCCACTAAGCATCAGAGCGCTGCTGCAGGACGTCAACATGAACCCAAGCAGCTCTTTTGACGAACCCAACTATTCAATGGTGGATGAGGCCGCTATGAATCGGGCATACTACATGGGGCTGCAGAGCAGCCAGCCTACTGCCTGCCCATTGCCACTGGAAGTTGACCCTCTAGCAGGTAAGCCGCCTGGCCCAGCATGGTCTTTTCAGCAAATTCATGCCTGAGCTTCCTTAATGTATTGACAACTACCTCTGCCATGACCTGATCTGTTGAGACTCCGCCATCAAGCAAGCTGGTGTGTGACATGTGTCCTTGTCAACAGGGCTATCAGACAATGCAGCAGCAGCAGTCGTCAACCCCATACCTGACCCTGCATGCCACCCCTTGATGGATGCTCCCCCTGCCATGGCGGCGCCCCTCAGCTATAGGGCAGACCACAGGCGGCGCAAACAGAAGGTCCTGTCCGTAAGGCAGCAGGAGGTGCAGGACGAGATGTACAAGGCAGAAAAGGAGAGGCAGAAGCAGCTGAAGGTGCAGGAGCAGAGGCGCCAGCAGAGGCTGCAAGCGTTGGCAGCAGCTAGGGAAGCGGTCAAGGTGAAGACTGAGGCCAGAAGGCTGAAGGCTCAGGCCCAACGTCAGAAGACTGTAGCGATGAGAGTGCAGAGGGCAGCTGCGATAGCGGCAGGCGCTGCAGCAGCAGCATCAGGTGCCACAGCAGGGGAAGCAACTGTGGCAGCGACCTCAGCAGCACCTGGTACTGAAGCTGCTGGGGGTAGTGGCCAGGGATTGAGGGCTGTGGGGGCGAGCGCCAGGGACAATGGAGGGGCAGCTGCCCCTCTGACTCAGCCCATTGGGAGGGCTTCTCCCAGGAGGAGGGTCCCCAACAGGAGGTTCCAGGATGAGGTAAATGCCTGTTGATCTGTTTGTGGACTTTTCAGCTAAGTAAATTGGTTTTGCATGAGTCAGTGCTGCCAGAGGGCATTTCCAACGATGACTTGCTACCGTTGCTGAATTGCATCATGTGCTGAGGTCATTGTGGGGCCCCCATGATTGGCACAATGTTGCCATGCAAGGTATATTCAGTAATAAAAATTTATAATATAGTACAATATACAATAACGGCATATAATGTAAAAACATCTCAGCTCTGCCGCCTGCAAATATTGTTTTGATCACGCATAACATTGAGGGCTGCATGTGCAGCAGGGAGTGCCATCATGCCATGCACATATGGTGATATGTTACATACTGCAATCTGGCGTAAGACAAATCATTGCATGGGCTTTGGGTTCTCACGGTAATCATTGCGCATGACAAGAAACATTGCAACTGCAGGTGGATGCAGCTCCAGGGCCTGTGCCAAATGGCCCGGTCAAGGCCATCAAGGGCAGGGTCAGCCCTACCAGCCCTACAAAGAAGGCCAACAGGCTGGAGCCCCAGACTCCTGCCAAGCTTGCCACCAGGGCCATGCCCCGTAGCCCTTCAAACAGCCCTTATTCGTCTGCTTCACGCGAGGCTGCGGCTGTCTTCAGCAGGGCGTCTCCTTACAGTCCTAGAGTCAGGGCCAGCAGCCCCACTACCTCCTCCAAGTCTGTGGAAGAGATCCAGGATGGCAGGTGGTGTGAACCCAGGCGTTGCTCGTGCTGTTGGGCGTCAACCAAGGCATCTGGCTCAGGTAGTCCTCTACAGCGTTTGCCTGGTCATTTGTATGGTCAAGATGTTGGCATTACAGTGTTACTTTGTGGTGTTGGAAGTTTCAACCGTGCCCAGCAAGGCAATATGTTTTCGGACATGCATCTCGGCCTAGCCAAACTTTTGTGCCGTGACGGTCCCTGCTACCAACTTGCGTGCTCTGCAGCTTACATCAAGCTCAACATTGCTGACTCGAGTGCCCATCAACTGGAACCCTCAGTCATCACTATGCGAACCTGCCTGTCATGTAAAACCATGTGTATGCATGGGCAGCAATTGCAAAACCAGCTCTGAGGCAAAAGTGTGACAGCAATACAAGCAACAGCAACAAAAGCCGAAATGATTTCCAGGAACGAAAGAATTGAATGCTTTTGTTTGGCAGGGCCGCCTACCTGGCGTAAGGGGAGCATAGCCCCCTTTGTGGACCTGAGCTTGTGCAATGCGTGTGGAATCTTTGAGGACCGGCACGGCGAGTCTCTTCTGGACTGCAGCGAGCCTGTCAGGGTAATCACCTATACTCATGCTCGATGTGTGTTACACATGATGCATTCTTACCACATTGCTTGTAACATAGTAATACCTTTGTTTTGAGGAGAGATACATTACTGACAATATCAGTGTCATGACTCTGGTGATACGTCACTAAAAGGTGATGCACTGGCTGCACAAGTCTCAAGTTGCAAACATTATACTGACGCACACTATAGCTTCATTGTGAATGGAAGCATGCAGGGCACATTGCCAAGAGCCCTTGTCTAGTACACATGCTAACCATCTGTGCTGCCTTCTATCACTGGATCATGTAGCTTTTGCACATGTCTGAGTCAATGACAAAACATCTTGCCTAGCAGGATGACATGCAGTTCTGCATTCAAAGGGGCAAACAAACGTCTCTTGCAACATGACGGCAGATACTGCAGCTTTCATCCCATCGTGCCCAGACTTGAACGTATGCACAGACATAAAGAGACACTTTAAGGCCATATTGCATTGCATCAGTCTCTGCAGCATTCAGTTGCAGCATGCTCAAAGTTGTTTAGTCATGATGCACAGGCATAACAAGATGTTTTCAAGGCCATCATATTGCATCTGTCTCTGACATTGTGAGTGTCGCTTCAGGTCAACCGCTGGAAGGCTGAGTACAATGCTCTCTACGGCGACCAGGCTGCCTTTGGTGGTGGCAGTGGCAACAAGGACAATGGAGTTGGGCATGCCAATGCCACTGGCACTGTCAGCAGCAGTGAGAGTGGGTCTGACTCAGACAGCAGTGGCGGCAGTGGTGGTGCCGGTCCTGAGAATGGAAGCAGTGGTGGTGAAAGCAGAACTGGTGGCGGAGCTCACGAGCTGAGAGCTTCACAGAAGAAGGTTTGCTCATTTACTTCCTTGGTAATCATATGAGATCAGCACATGCTGCATTTTTTACATGTTGGGCAACTAGAAGTGGGGGCTGACCACTGACAATGCATCAGCTGTGCCAAATGCGGCTGCAGTGTTAGCTGGATGAGTGGTGTGAATTGGCAATGAAGCATTGCCACAACAGTGTGTCATCCTGCATTCCCTGTTCTTTGATGGAGTTGCACCATCGATGCTTTGCATGCATTGTGAGTCAGCAGCAAAGCTCTTACCGGAGGCCTTACCATGCATGTTGTTGGATGCATCAATGCTGTGTGGGAATGTTCAAGCCTTGGGGACCTCAGCAGTGATCTGCATGCTGAGAATGCTGTGTTCCTGGCTGCAGGTGTTGGCAGATTTGAGGTATGCAGAGGCACATGGCCCCTCAGTTCAGCATTCTTCGTCTCACCTTGGCACCAGGGGCAGCTCAGGACAGGGCCACAGCCCTTCTGTCTACCCCTCCTCACCCAAGGCTTCAACCAATCTGGTGGACATGAGCAGGGGTGAGCCAGGACAGAGCTGCAGCCCCTCTGTCCACTCTTCCTTGCCTCAGGGCATGCCCTTTGGTGGGACACTGGAAGGCAGCGGTCGTTTTGACAACGCAGCCTCCTTGGCTTTCAGCCCTGCAGCTGCGGCCCAGCTCACCCATCAGCGCACCCCAGCTGCTCTTGGCACAGCCGCTCAGAGGGACAGGAATGCTTCCTTTGGGGAGTCTCCAACAGCTGTTGGTCAGCAGCTAACTACAGACCCAGTGCGTCAGTATGACAGCAAGCCCCTGACCAATGACTGCGCACGTCCCTTGTCTCACCAGAGCCTGCAGAAGAGCAGTGGATCAGCGAGTGCAGCAGTGACTAACACTAGCAAGAAGCGAGCAGCCGAGGTCAGCTGTGCAGAGCCTGGTGCTAAGCAATTGACAGTAGCAGAAGGCGGTACTGTACTTGCAAGGCATCGTAGACAGGGCACCACAGCTGCGGGAGGTGCATTTGGTCATGTGGGTGAGGCCACAGCTGTGGCAGGTGGTGGTGCAGGCTGCACATCATATGCTGCAGTTACTGCTGATGGTGACGCTGACAAGGATGGTGACACTGCAATGGCTGATGGTGAGCCGAAAGGCAGGAGGCGCATGGTCAAGTTGAAGAAGAAGGACGTCACCAGGGCAGTTGGAGACCAGGGTTACCACGGTGGTGGGGAGGTCCAGGCAGAGGGCAGATGCTAAGCGCAGCCTCAGTCCGTGAACCGTTGCTGGATGTTGTTCTCAACTGCAGCAAGTCTTCTGGCTACTGCAGTGCAGCACAGCCCACATACAGCGTCAGGCGTGTCGAAAGTGAGAGTGTGCCGCCTTTGCCCACTTCTGCAGTTTCTCTTTTGTGTATACTCAGCTCCAAATTCGTCACATCCTTGTGAGTTGCTTTTGATGCCCGGCTTTTTCATTACAATGCAATCCTTTTTGTACCTTGCACAGCTTCTTTCAATTTGCTTTGTAGCTGCAGACTTGACTGCCTTGTAGCTATGTACAGAACTGCTTTGTAGCGAATGCACACACGGCTTTGTAGCTGTACCCTTGCTTGTTTTGCAGCTGCGCTCCCATCTGCTTTGTAGCTGTAGTCTCACTTTTGCTTTGTAGATACAGCTTGCTGTGCTGTTCAGCTAAGCCACGGTAATCTTTTGACGCTTTGCCAAGCTGGGCTCTTTATGTTCCT
>JAABUY010007347.1_pt1 | contig 10491 bp, 11 predicted proteins | sample 5560271 | NCBI WGS metagenome assembly JAABUY01 (sample SAMN10711886, study PRJNA513374) | rock metagenome | isolation source: Antarctica rocks | place: Antarctica: Victoria Land, University Valley
CATCATGACATCCACGAAGAGATATGTGAGCGATGTCAGCGAGCCATTGCCCATTTCCAGATCTTTTTACAGTAACGCCATCGAGTCTTACAGTGGCGTCGATTATGTGACCCTGCCCTTGAGCCAACCGATTCCCCCCGCTTCGACTACAGGACTACGCGGTGATGAGACATTCTATGATGACGAGGACATGTGAGCTTTCAATATGTTCAGACTGTCAGAGACATCTCTGCCGAGTGCACCAAACAGCAGTATGGTAGCTTTTGTACACAATGAGAATCATTACCGCCAGCCACAGACAGTCAGTGGCTCTTGCTGTTTCAAATCCATTGAAGTGCGTTATAGCCAAGATCTCGGGAAATCCTTGACACGGTCTGTCCCTATCACTAACAAGGGGGTGCAAAAGGAACCGCAACAGTGTACAGCCGAGGGAGGCACGGGTGATATGACCGCCAAGTGCAATCCGCACAAGAAACAATTGGTAGTGTTGGCGCAAGAGGCTGAAGGATCACTGACCATGTCCGTTTCAAGCGACCTTCTTGCTGCTCCTGAGTCTTGGAGTCGTATCGATCTTGTTTCCGATAAGACTGCCCCAAGCTTCAAAGGCGACGTAATGCCTCACGGTGATCTCTCGAATATTGCGGGCAGTAACCCGATTATCATTCGCGACCAGAAGAATGACGTCTGGAATATGGTGTGCGCGAGATGGGGTGAAGGGACTGCGTATAGCAAGAGCTCCGACCTTACAACGTGAGATAAGCCGTTCATGCTCTACGAGGGCGATATGCATACGGTGAACCCAAAGTACCCTACGCTGATTGGCGACGAGGGGGATACGCTGGCAAATGATGATACTACAACGCTATACTTTGCCAGTGACGCGAAGGTGAACTTTGGTAGAGGGCTGTAGTACATCAAGTTGACCTTCTAGACCTGAGTGTAGAGCCTATTAATACCCTCACCTAAGGCTGCTACCTTGACATCAGCCTATTGATATATGAGGGTCAGAGCGAATATATGCATGTAGATATATTGACTATCTAGTAGGTAGAGCATATGGTAGAGCATACAGATGAAGGAAGAAGTGGGAGGAAGGATAAATACCCCTAGCGCCAAGCCGCTTCGGCCGGAGCGAAAATAACTAACCGTCGAGGTATACGTATGAACATACGTATGATCATACATATGTGCATACGTACCCCGTTTCCAACACTCCCTCTTAGAAATTGAAGCTTCATGTGAAGCTATTCAGACCTTCTATGTATACCGTGCTCTTTTACTCGCCGACGCCATGCTTGACGAGATAGCCTCATTTCTTGAAGCTAGTCTCATAACTGATCTGAACCTTAGAAATTTGCCTGAGTTCAGAGATTTGATTAGATCATCAGTCATCATTTGATCGATGAATATGTATTTCAATCTGATTGCTTTCTCTTCTACCTTATTTCAAACATAGTGATACGACGTATCAATGTGCTTAGCTTGAAGATGATTGACGAAATTGTTATTCATTTTTATAGTCGCTTAATTGTCAGCTAAAATGATAGTTGAATTCATATCTGAATCATCATATCTCACTTCTTTCAATGCTTGAATCAGAAAGATCAATTCTTTGACTGCATTACATTCGTTGATGTATTCAGCTTCAGCAGATGACGTGCTAATGCATTGCTGATGTTTAAAGCTTCAGCTAATTGATTCATTTCATAGAAAAAACATTTAGTTGAAAATGAATCTTCAAGAATTCAAGCAATTTGCATAAGCTGAATTGATATATTCAAAGAATTCAGCTTTCTTAACTCTTTTCACTTTGAAAGATTCATATTGAAGTTTCAGCTCAGCAGTATCAACTAAATATCAAATGATTTGTTTAACAGCTAAATCATGATTGAAAGTAGAATTCATCGAATATTTGCTGCATTTGCTCACTGCATAGATTATGTTTGATCATGTTTGACAGACTATTCACATCAGTGTTTCAATGATTGATTGATAACTTTCTATTTCTTCAGAAATAACTTGATATTCAACTCACTTCTTTGACTTTCAATAAACATTCTTTTTAAGCTGACATCTGTGATGCATTGATGTTTTAGTTGAGCTGCAATTGCTTATGCTCAGAAGCTTAATGACTTGCTTGATATAAATGCTTTGATTGATTCAAAAAGTTCATTCAACTTTATTATGAGTTATGTACATTTTTAAATATCATTCAATTGAGTCAAGATCTTTTATTTGAAAGTGTTTTGCAAATTGCAGCTTCAGTGTGAGTAGCTTGAGAAACGCGCAGTCACACTAGAGAATATGTGCGTAGATAATATGATCAAATTTGATAGTAGCTTAGTAATATCTATTCATATAGAAAGTTAACACTAGACTATGAAATACAGAAGCGAACTCTTCTTTATATATTCAGAAGACTAAGCTTAAGCATCATCAATGAGACAAGCAAGATTACATGCAACTCATGTGAGATTTCTCGAAGATTGTATGTGACTTGAATTCTTATCATCAATGAAACATCAAGAATTGTATGTTGATAGACTCAGAGACTCTGAGAATTGACGATAGAGATTCTCATAGACTCAGATTCTCATCTGAGAAATTGATGATAACGTTAAAGAATAATTCTTGTGTCTGTTCTTTATTCTTTGAAGAGTTTTGACTTTCATAAATCTGAATTCTGACAATTATCTCTTCTCTTAATAACAACGTTCTCGTTGTTGAATTGTGAATGATCGCAAGCAGAAAAACGATGACGTCATGCGATGCATGACATCAGAACTCACTGTGCATAATTGTGTTCTTGAGATTCTCTTTCAATAGTGCGTAAGCATTGTTTTATTCTTTGAGTTGCAAGCATCAAGTCTTTACAGAGTTAACAGTAGCATTCATGTTTATTTTCTTGATTCTTGTAGATCTAAATTCTGATGATAGCATATTTTTTAACTTCTGATTCTCATAAATGTAAACTGAACATTCTCTGCAACTCATGTAAGATCTTTAAATGATCAGCAGTAGCATTTATGTTTATTCTTTGATTTTCGTAGATCTGAATTCTGACAATTATTTTGTTGTTTCATTATATTTCAACTGTCGCTTTGCAGACGTTTTATGTAGTTATACAGTGTGTTGTCATGATCTTGATGCTTTCTTTTGTTAATGCATGCATGTTGACTAGACTTGAATTCTCATGATGATAATTGTAGCAAGAATCGAGATTTGCTCAATTTGAAGTTTTTTCTTCTCTTTTATCTTCTGCGTGATCTTCAGCTTTCTTTCTTCTTCAACTTTCATTCTTGCATTCAGTCTTCATCTTGTTATTTTACTTGATCTTTTATTCATTTTGTAGAGTAGTTCTGTACAATTTCTTCGAGTATCATGATCATAGTGAGTATGAATCAGCTTCTTGATTTAATGATGATGAGCTGATGATATCTTGAATGAAGATGAAGAAAATTAAAAGAAGTGAGCGACGCAGTTCTTCATCGTATCTCTTTCTTAGAACAAGAAACATGCTCGCATCACATCTGCTTGCTTTCTTCATTATTGATTTTTCGTCTTGCATCAACGCGCTCGCTGTGTTTGCTGTTCACATTTAATTCTCTCATTCTTATGTCATCTCTGATCAAAGATCTGTCTCTCTTTCTCTTTATATGAGAAATCTCACGTCATTAACTCAGCATCACAAAACAGCTTTGAATGTGTACAGCAAAGAAGTTGTGATACAACTTTTGAATAAATGTAAAAAGTGCGTGAAAAGAAATATAAACTGCATAAAAATAAAGTTTTCTATTGAAAAGGATTTCAAGAAATGCGCACTATGCGTCGTTATTGAGACAAATTGCAAGTATGAGTTGTAAGTATAATTTTCAGTAGCTTCAAGATGTGAAAATTTAATGATTAATTGATGCTTTTTAAAGCACTCAAGAGTGATTCAACGCTCATTTTTGTCAGTTCTGCTCTCTCTTCATCTGACTTAAGCACTTCTCTGTCTTGCTCAAACTCTTTTCATGTCAAGATTACATCTAATCTTGAGTTCAATCTCGTCAGTTCTGCTTCTTCATCACTTCACTCAAGCTCTCTTTCTTCTCAATCTTATGCAAGTCTCTTCTCGTTCTTTGTTGCATCTGATTCTGAGTCTGTGATCAAGAAGATAATGATTGCTTTTCGTGATCTTTCTTTCAACTCAGCTCAGAGTCAGATATTTCTTGAATTTGAAGAGTATATTGAAAAAAAGCTGCGTTCTCTCGTTCTTGATATTGAGATAAACAAAAATGACATCAGCAAAATGAAGAAGAATGTTGAAGACGCGACTATCAATTGCAGAGAGATGCGAAAGCAAATGATGATACAAGAAACTCAAATCAATGATCTGCTGTGTTGAATTGCAAGACAGAACAAGATCATTGAAGATCTGTGAAAGCAGATTGAAAAGTATGATAATCTTTGACTCATCTTGATCACTCAGACTCAGAGTGCTCTGACTCTTCTTGCGATGCATTTGAAAGATCAGAATGTCTCTGTTGCAATTGAAACATGCTCTTTTGTGATGTCATCTTTGTTCTTGTTCTCTTTGCTTTCTCATGTCTTTCTGCTTTTGCTCTTGTCTGATTCATTTCTGTTGATGACTTCTTCTCTTCTTTCATCTTTAACATTAATCATGCAGTCTATCATCAAAGAGATGAAAAATGCTTCGCTCTTGTCTGATTCATTTCTGTCGATGACTTCTTCTCTTCTCTCATCTTTGATGTCAATCACGCAATCTATCATTGAAGAGATGAAGAATACAGTGAGCTTTGATATGAGCTTCTTATTTCATTCATTCTGTTAATACAATAGCTTGTGCATGTTTTGTGCTATCTGATTAATAGTTGCAAGAGTTTATTATCATTAACTTTTAAATTTTCGAGAAAGTGAAAGCTGAATGATACACATATTGTATGAAACTCATGAGTTATTCATGTGTCAATTTCTGCATTTGCTAACGACTTTTTTAGACTGTTGAGTCGAGTATTGACGAGAATGATTGAGCGAGAAAGTCTTGTTTTTCTTTTCTTTTTAATGATAGTTAAATAACTATCAATCTTTTTACTTCGTTTTATGCATACTTGTGATCTTTCGTGATGATGTTAACAACTTACTTTCGAGCTTGATGAAATGTCTGCAATGAAAGAATCTCAATAAAGTCTTGCAGTTGTTAAGACAGTCTGATGATTCTCAGATATTTTCTGAAGCTTCAAAGTTCTTTCAGCTAAGCAGATATTGCAACTGATTGTTCTGTATGCAACTATTCAGTATGTTATTAATCTTTCAGCTATCATGTATCTCTTTCTCTAGCTCAAGATCTTTCACGAGTGACTCATTCAATTTTCTCTCTTTTGAGCAGAAAGATTTCAGCAAGCTGACATTAAATATCGAGTGTATACGCGTCTTTGAAGACAGTTTCAGATGATAGACTTGTCTGCTCAGATGTTTCAAAATTTTATACAATTCATATTTTCTGACTTCAAGTTTCTTGAAAGACTTCTTGATTTGAATGTTCTTGACATTCAATCACATCAACTGATTGACAAGATACATCTTAACAGAGTGTTTTTTATCATGCTGAGTTGCATAGTCAACGTTTGTCTCTGCAAGTCTGTAGTGAAGATTCTCGTGCAGTCTTTTCATTCTCATTATGTAGTTCGTGATTGACTCTGATTTCTTTGAGTGATTCTTGACGCTGAACTTCATTCTCGAATGTCTTTCTGTGATTGCAAAGAATGATGTTATCAATGTTGCAATGTGAATGCTGTTATTGTAGAAAAACTCGATCATGACAAGAAGATGAACTCAATCATTTTGAACATCATTGCAGTATGTTTGAAGATAAGTCTCGAGAGTTTGATTCTGTCTTTTGATTTGATCATTAATGCAAGAATGAAACGCAGTGCTAAGTTTTTGCTTGATCAAAAGATGATAGCACAGTAACATTCAAAAGTATGATGTAAATATGAAATCTCTGTCAGAGACTATATCATCAGAAGTCTTGTGATATTAAACTACTTTGTTAAGAAAAAGATTAATCAGATTGAAAGCAATTATTATCTTTCAAGTAGAAATGTAGTGCGTCATCTTGAAAAAATGATCGACTACAATCATAATGCTGTCGTAGAAGATGTCTGAAACGCTTGTGCTGTCAGAAAGATTGATGATGAAGTTCATGATAATGCTCTCTCATACTTTTCAAGAAATGAGCTCACTATTCAGAAGTTTTCTGATTCTGTGACGTAGTATCTTATGTTGCTGACATGATTTACAGATTCTGCAATATTTCTTAATGTTTCTATTTGTGAATGATCAGTTGAAGATTCATTGAACAAGCTTTAAACATCATTGAGAGTTGAGATGTTCTGCAAGAGAGCTGTCATGATGTCATTTCATAATTTTTGCTTTAAATTCATTTTATGCAAAGACATAAATGAATTTTTGAAATATTATGATGTCGTCTGTGATTTTCTTCGATCAGTTGATCATGAAGATGCTGAAGTCAATCTCAATATCACGTGTGCTTGAGTTTTTCTTTTTCATTAATTCTCATACTGTGATGACAAGATGATTTGTTTTCTGCTGTTTAAAAATCAGTCAAGTCAGATTCTCAAAAGAGTAGCTTGCAAGATCAACAAAGCTCAAGATCAGAACATCATTTTGTATCAATGAATTAAAGTGTTTATGAATTTTCATAAACTTCATGACTGTGTCATTTGTCTCATCTGAATCATTTTGAATCGCAACGAAATGATTCTCTGATGCATTCACTTTCTCTCTTGTGAGTAAAGCTTTCTTCTCTTCAGCAGAACGATGCATAATTGAATCTCTGCTCTGACTTATGATCAAACATTCACTTTTCTCAGCAGATAACACATGATCGAAACTTTGCTCTTACTCATGATCAAACATTCGCTCTTCTTAACAGAACGATGCATAGTTGAATCTCTGCTCTGACTCATGATCAAACATTCGCTTTCTTCAACAGAAGAATTTGTTCTTCTGCGTTTTCATCTCATTTGAATGATGTTTCTCTCAGTCTTAGCGACAGTGATAAACATCAACTTGATGTTCTCATGAAAGCAAATATCTTCTTTAGTCTCAGCAACAGTAGTAAATGTTGACTCAATGTTTTTGCAAGAACAAACATCTTCTTTAATCTCAATGACAGTAGTAAATGTTGACTCAATGTTCTTGCAAGAACAAATGTTTTTCTGACGAGAAATAATGATGTTTTGAATTTATCATTGAGACTTTTCATCAGCAGTTGAGAATTTCTTCAAAGTCTGAGAAACTTTTCTGATTCTTCTTGTAAACGCTGATAAGTTGATGATCTTTTTAAATGATTTGATGATTATTCTTTCATGATTCTTGATGCTTAGAGTCTTGAACTGTCGAGTGAAGATGATAAGCGTTGATGCTGATTGACTTAAAAGATTCTTCAAGAGTTCTTTCATGTATGCTAGATCATGAGTGAATTCTCTCTCATTCACATTAATATCTTTCTCATAGTTGAGTCTTCTTGATGAGTCATTAACAAAGTTACTCACTTTCTTTTGATAGAAGATCTTGAAGTTGTATGCAGTAAATCTGTTGATTCACTTCATCTGTTTGCAAAAAAGCTTGATTATTGTCATGAAGTGTTGAAGATTTGCATGATCGTTGATTATCTTTATTTCATGTCAAGTTTCTTTTAAATAATGTTTTCAATAATTCATGCTTTCAACAATCATCAGCATTTTCTGATCATGTGCATCATAGTTTTGTTCAATCAATTGTCACTTTCTTGATCAAATAACTATTGAATGTCAGTGTAGATTCTTGAGTGTGATATCTGTTTGTTGAAACATCATCAATTTCTTTGCAAATTCAAAAACATTCGTTTTCAATTTTATGACTTTTGCAGAATTGAAATGCTGAAGAACAACATTTTGAGCAAAGATGACTTTCAGCTTCTGAAAAGCATTTCAAGCACTGTTGATGAATTCAATTCACTTCGTCTGCTCTTTGAAAATTCGTCTCTTTTTTATGTTAGAAAAGAAGCTTGTTTTGAGATGATTGATCAAGAATGAGATTATTCTTGAATAATTCTTTATGAATTGATGATAGAAGTTGACAAAGTCGAGCAATGTTTGAATCTTTTTCATCATTCTCAATTGTGATCAATCTTGAATGATTTGCACTCAATTGTTCTTCATTGAAATTTCTTTTTTTTCTACTTTATATTTTAGAAAGAATAACTCTTTCTTGAAGAATTTGCATTTGAAGAGCTTGATGTAAAGCTTTAAAATCTGCAGTCTGTCAAGAATTTGTTGTATGTGATGAACATGTTTCTTGCAAGTTTTGTTGAATATTAGAATGTCATTCAGATAGACAAGACAAATGATGTTGAGAAATTCAAACAGAGTCTGATTCATATAGATTTGAAAGAAAGTCGATGCATTGATGAGATCAAAGAGCATCACGAGATACTCGTATAAGTCAAATCTCATATGAAATGTTATCTTTCATTCATCTTCTTCTCATATGCAAAGTTTGTTGAACGCGTTCTTGATGTCAAGCTTGATAAATCACTTGACATCTGCAAGATGATCAAGAGCTTCATTGATCAGCAAAAGAGAACATCTATTCTTGAGAATGATTGCGTTGAGTTCTCAATAATTAATGTATGATCACAACGTTTCATCTTTTTTAGATGTAAAGAGCATGAGTGCTTCAGCTGAAGAGATGAAGTATCATATCATGTTTGCTTGAAGCTGTTTCTCAATATACATCTTTTGTGCAATGAGTTTGACTGCAAAAAAATTGTACAAAGAATCTCAGAGAATGATACGACTTTTCTCGATGTCAATAGTATGATCGTGAGATTCATGAGTCAAAAAAACTTTGACTTTTTGAGTAAAGAAATTCGCGAAATTCATAAATTCTTTTGAAACATTTAAGAATTGATCAACTATTGTATTCTTGATCTGTGTGAGTCAAAAGATTTCTTCTGTCACTGAGAAACTCAAAGAATCGTACAAAGCATCTAGAAGTGATCAAATGTGTATTGTGATGCTCTGTTACTTGAGATTCTGAGTCGATCAAGCGCTTGAGACTTTTCGTTTCTTCTGATGATTACATTGATGAAAGAACTTGAAAGTGACTTTTCTCATGTAGCTAAATTGACAAATATTGCATGCAAAAAAACTTGACGCAAGTCTTGCTTCATTAAACATTATGTAAAATGATTCTGAAACTGTTCTTCAATGAGATAGTTTCTTTCTTTCATTCTAAGCACACAAGATTCTTCAGCGTAAGCGTTGATAGAAAAACTCATGAATGAGATTATGCTTTTCAAAGAATAAAAGATTTAACATGAGATTTTTTGAAACATATTTAACAATGATAAAGATCTTCAAGATGCATAAATTGTTTTCATTGAAGTTCTGAATGTTCAGATCAAGCAGTATTGTTTCATGTAATCACATCGATTTATCATTGAAGAAAATTTTCGTGAACTTTTAAGAATGAATATTCTCAATCTTATTTAAACGTTTCATGAGACTGTGATGAATCATGTTTAACATACACTCAATGTTTATCATGATTTAAGTTTCAAGAAGATTGAGACATTCTGACTTGATCTTGACTACAAGAGTGAATGATGTTGTGACTGAGTTTGAGTTCTTCAACATTGTCAATGCGTTCAGTTCAACAGACAGTTGATTGATTAAGTTGATTCATTGAGTTTTGTACTCTTCAGTTGCTTTCTTTTCTTGAGCGATCAATAGATGAGAGAAATCTATCAAATTAAATCTTTTTTCAAGATGTTAACAATGAGAATGTTGTTAGAAGCAAAAAAAGCTTCTGAGAAAAAAGCTTCTGAAAAGATGAATCATGAGTTTAAACAATTCAATTCTGCGTGATCTTTAAATTTGCATCTGACGCACGCTTTCTCGCTGACTCTGTGATATTTTTTCTTTGAAAAGACTGTTTTTCTCAGTTCTGATTTTCATTGCTCTTGTTGATCATCAAAGTATTCTTCTTTTTCTTGACTATTAATTCTTTGCAAAGAACTCTGCGAGCTTTTCTTGTGTGATCAATTCTCAAGAAATGAGTTTGTTTTTGATTGTTGACTCTGCTGAGCATAGTTCAAAGCGTGCTGCGTGTTGATGTACTTCATTAATTCTCAACAGAACATCTTGCTTCATTGAGCGAAAGTTAGTACGATTAGCTTGATTTTGTTTGAAAGAAGTAACTCACTCAGAAATCTGAATAATAGCACTTTTTCAGACTTCATGATTTCAACATGATTTTAAAAATGTATCTTGTTGAGTTTCAGAAAGAATGACACGTGTTGAGAAGTGCGATGGCAGGCTTGTTCCTAGCAGCTTATTGCGGTAGCTCTGGATCCAGTCTGGATCCAGTCAGGCTTGTTCCTAGCAGCTCTCTCTAGACTAGCGTCAGGGGTAAAGCCGC
>JAABUY010007348.1_pt1 | contig 10490 bp, 12 predicted proteins | sample 5560271 | NCBI WGS metagenome assembly JAABUY01 (sample SAMN10711886, study PRJNA513374) | rock metagenome | isolation source: Antarctica rocks | place: Antarctica: Victoria Land, University Valley
CTGCGCATGCTGGCCAACGTGCAGCAGGCCACGATCAAGCCGGTCATCACCGCCGCAGTCGTCCCGGGCACCCTTGTCCACACGGACGAGTATAGCATCTACGCACGCCTGCCAGCCTGGGGCTACGAACATAAGACGGTCTGCCACGCCCGAGGCGAGTATGCCCGCGACGAGGACGGCGACGGGTTTTGCGAGATCCACGTCAACACCATGGAAGGGTTTTGGTCGCTGCTGCGCTCCTGGTTGCGCCCGCATCGCGGCATCTCGCAGGACAAGCTGCCGCTCTATCTCGGCTTCTTCCAGTTCGTGCACAACGCGCGCCGGCGCGGCAAAGCCCTGCTCGGCACGCTCATCGCAGGCCTGGTTGCGTGACGGATCCGGCACCACCCCGGAACCCGACAAGAGCCTTATTTTGATGCGCGACAACCTTGGCCACGGTTGTCAGGGGGTGACACGACACAGCCGGTTAGCCTGTCTCAGACCGGATCCGGACATCGTCATATCATTGAGAAACAAAGCAAAAGTCACCTGGTGTCGGTAAGCCTCCTCCCACACCCCTCCCCGTCCACTCTGCCAGCACGACCTACCCCCCTCTCCCATTCACCCCGATCACCTCCGGTAACGGCGAATCTCTGCCCAATCCCGACGCGAGAACCTAACCCGCGAGAATAGGGGTTATCACGAGTTGACGTGCTAGAACGCAGTGGCGAGGATGGCTGGTGAGCCCACCTCGGTGAGTTTGCGGAAGGAAAGCGTAGGCATGGACAGCAGCAACGCCTCCGAGGGCGAGCTCATCCCGTTCCGCACCCTGGTGCTCGACGAGGACGGCGGCACCCTCGTGCCGCGGCCACGGCCCACCTCGGAGCGGGCCCGGCAGTTCCGCGCCCAGGCCGACGCGCCGGCGACCCTGCGCGCCTACGCCGCCGACTGGCGCCACTTCGAGCGCTGGTGCCGAGAGCGCGGGCACCGGCCGTTTCAGGATCCAGCGGCGCTGGAGCCGGTGGTCGGCGACTACCTGGCCGACATCGGCACCACGCAGGCGATGTCCACCCTGCGCCGGCGTGTCGCCGCCATCGTCCGCCAGGCCCGCCTCGCTCGGGTGCCATTCGACACCAAGAGCCCGGATATCCGCGAGGTGCTGCGCGGCATCGGCCACACGCACCGCCGCGACCCGCGCCAGGCGGCGGCGCTGACCACGCCGGAGATCCAGCAGCTGGTCCGCGCCTGCGGTTCCGACCTCGCGGGCCTGCGCGACCGGGCGCTGATCCTCGTCGGCTTCGCCGGCGCGCTGCGGCGCTCCGAGCTGGTGGCGCTCGGGCGCCGGCACGTGCAGTGGACGGCGCGCGGCATGACGCTGCGCATCGCCCGCTCCAAGACGGACAGCGAGGGCAAGGACATCGGCATCCCGCTCGGCCGCCGCGCCGAGACCTGCCCGGTGACCCACCTGCGGCGCTGGGTGGCCGCGGCCGTGATCGAGGACGGCGCGCTGTTTCGCCGGGTGGACCGTTGGGGCCGGGCCGGCGCCCGGCCGATGAACCCGGACAGCGTGCGGCTGGTCCTCGCACGTCTCGCCGCTGCGGCCGGCATGGTGGGCACCCCGCTCGAGCCGATCAGCCCGCACGGGCTGCGCGCGGGCTTCATCACCACCGCCTACGGCAACGGCGTGTCCGACGAGCGGATCATGGAGCACACAAGGCAGAAGAGCCTGGAGACCATGCGCGGCTATGTCCGCCGCGCCCGGCTCGACCGCGACAGTCCCGCCGGCAACGTTGGGTTGTGAGCAACGCGGCGAACGGTCGCACTTCAGCTGGATAAGGTGATCTCACAGCCTATTTGCCCTACCTGTATATGCATGGCACTGACCTGGATTGATTAGGTTTAGCGCAAATGCGCACCGGTGCCGAGCACGCCATACCATCGGATCGATCCCGAGCAGCCAAACCTTGACCTGCACGGTCCCTCCTTCCATCGACGGGGCAGTCTTAATGGCTGGTCCGGCTTGCTTCGGCGCTCGGTCACCCCCTCAATTTGCCAGTGATCACCCCTCGCCGATTAGAGCAGGATAATTATGACTGGAGGCAGGTTACGGATCGCGGTGGACATCGCCTGCTTGGCAACCTCCGGCAGCGGCGTGCCCTTCTCCAGACCCTTGATCGCCACGAGGAAGGTGGATGCGCCGCTCTGCGGGAAGGCCGGGCCGGTGGCCAATACGAAGTCCTGGGTGCTGTTGCCCTCATGCCCGTCCAGCTTCGGGCCATCCACGCCGAACACTTTGATCGCCATGCCGCGGTGCGTGCTGACGCTGTCGGACAGCACCTCGCCGGGACCTTGTGCCAGACGGACCACGACGGGGTAGGTGCGGGGCATGCTGAATAGCCCTTGGGCCAGCGCCGGCGGCAAGCCGTTCAGCACCCGCAGTTCGCCTTTCAGCAGCCCGTTGCTCTTGGCGTGGGAGGCGCGGACCGTCTTGCCGTCGCGATTGGCGACGGTTTGGCTTTCCCGTGTCATCAACAGAATGATCTGGCCGACGACCTCGTCTTCCTCTGCCGTCTTGGTCTCAACGTTGTCGTCATAGTGGACAAAAACGTGCGGATCAGACACGGATGACCTCTGCTGTTGCAATGCTGAAGAGGTAGGGCTGCATCGTTGCAACCCTGGTCCAAACGCCCGATTTTAGCGAGTTATACCAAGTCCTGCTGATTAGAACCTATGCGCCCAGTCACGCAGTCCGATGGACATGATGGTCCAAGGCTGGTCGACGAGCTTGTTCCAGGCCGCGCAGCAGTGGTCGACCAGGTTGTCGTATGAGGTGAACACGCGGTTCGACAGCCAGTTGTCGCGCATGAACTGCCAGACGTTCTCCTGCGGGTTCAGCTCCGGGCATTTCGGCGGCAGCGGCACGATGGTGATGGTCTCCGGCACGACAAGATGGGCCGACATGTGCCAACTCGCCTGGTCGAGCAGCAGGACAGCATGGCGGCCGGGCTCGATTTTAGCCGCGATCGCCGCGAGGTGCTGGGCCATGGCCTCGGTGTTGCACCAGGGCATGACCAGGGCCGCACCCTTGCCCTCCTTGGGGCAGATGGCACCGAAGATGTAGGTCGATGCCGTGCGCTGGTCCTGCGGTGCCGAGGGCCGGGTGCCGCGCTTGGCCCAGCGCCGGGTCAGCTTGTTTTTCTGGCCGATGCGGGCTTCGTCGCCGAACCAGACCTCAAGGTCAGCGGGGTCAACGCCCTTCTCGCGCGCGATCGCGTCCAGATGGGCTGGGAGGCTTTTTTAAAAAGCTCGATCGCACCCTCGGCTTGCGCATGGTGGCGCGGACGCGCGGACAGCTTGCGGTAGTTCATGGCGCGCAGCTCACGGCTCAGCGTCTGCTTGGCCACCGTCACGTGGTGCTCCTCCCATAGCCACTGACACAGATCGACCAGCCGCCAGCGCACGACGCCATGGATCGCAGGGGCCGGTCCGCTCTCGATCATTGCCGCAAGCGCCGCCCGGTGCGCGTCGTTGAGCCGGGACGGCTGGCCCGGCGCCTTGCGATCGAGGAGGCCTTCGGGTCCATCGGCGTTGAGCTTCAGCACCCAGTCCCGCACGATCTGCAGCGTGACACCGCCGATCACCGCAGCCTCCGTGCGCGTTCCCCCATCGTAGATGGCAGCCAAGGCCAGAAGGCGCCGCGCTTGCGGCCCATCCTTCGTCTTCTTCGCAGCCGCCCGCAGTTGCGACGCGTCGAAATCAGCCCGGAGCGGAAGCGACATAGGCACGGCAAACCTCCATGATTTGCCGTGTTGAAACAGATCAGCAGCAATTTGAAAAGCCTAGTAAGTCACGCTCACTGAGATCAGGTATTACCTGCTGGGTTTACGCTTAACAACCCGTTAGTGGACGGAAGCCCAGTTCAGGATCGCCTGGTTGGCCAGCGTCGGCCGTTCGAAAATGCTGGCGTGCGATGCACCCAGGATGACGGCAAGCTGCGCGTTGGGAATGGCGGCCTTCGCCATCTGTGAAATCGGGAACGCATAGACCGGGTCCTCGAGACCGATCACGACCAGGGTCGGCACCTTGATGGAGCCGAGCAGGCTCGTGTAGTCGGGCCGGGTCGCCAGCGCCTGGCCGCCGCCAAGGATGCCGTTGACCGATGCTTCGGCCAGAATGTTCATCATCGTGGTCGACTTGGCGCTATCCGTGGCACGCGTGGCGCCGGTCAGCAGCTGGGGCTCGATGATGGGCACGATCGAGGACACGCCCGCGTTCGCGCCCTGCTCCCGGTAACCCTGCCACTGGCCCTTCTCGACGAACGAGGCCCCCATCGGGTTGGTGTCGATCAGCAGCATGCCGGCGAAGCGCGCGGGCTGCTGCTTGTACATCTCCAGCGTAATCTGGCCGCCCATAGAGTGGCCGCCGATGATCGCGGTCTTGATCCCGAGACGGTCCAGCAGGGCCAGCATGTCCTGCGCGTAGGTTGCGATCGAGGCGTTGCCGTCGGGCGCCTCGCTTTTGCCGAAGCCGCGCAGGTCGGGGGTGATTACCTGGAAGTGGCTGCTGAGCCCCGCGAGCTGCGACTGATATAGCTGACCCGATAGCGGAAAGCCGTGGATCAGCAGCAACGGCGTGCCGTGACCGGCAACCTGGTAGAAGATGCGCGCCCCGTTGACGTCGACGAACGCTCCCTGGCGCTGGTCGGCCTGGGCTGCCTGGGCCGGCGTAGGCGGGGGCGTGAGCGGGGGCAGGTACTGCGCGAGCTGCTCGGGTGTCGGCAACTGCTGGGCGATGCCCGGTGCGGAGAGCGACATCACGCCTGCAGCCAGGATCGACAGGCCGACCAGGACCTTAGCTTTCAGTTTCACTTGCTATGTTCCTTGCGTTCTTGTTTGCATCGACTTTCTGCGAGCGACAGCTTGGCCGCCCTATGACCTTCAAGGGCGGACTCATTCGCGATTTGCGCGCCGGGCAGGTCCGGCTGTGGCTTCACGGTCATTGCTCTGGAAGCCGCTCCCAAAGCGGCGGTTCCGGCGAGACTGGTGGCGCCGAGCAGCTTTTGGACGCAAAGTCGGCTGATCTGGACGCTTAAGCGCCGTCTGGTAGCGTTTCCACATCCCCGGACGCCAAGGGGGAGCGGATGGCGGGCTGCGCCGCCGCGGGACCGTCAAGCCGTCTAGGCTCGCGTTCGTCGTGGTGGCCCAGGCTGCGGTAGGTCATGGGATCAGTTCCGTAGGTGCCCCGGAATGCTCGGGAGAAGGACGTCGGACCTGCGTAGCCGGTGCTTTGGGCGATCACCTTCAACGGCAGGTCCGTGGTCGTGAGAAGGCGCGCGGCAATGCGCAGCCGGACTTTCTGCACGAAGTCGATCGGCCCCTGCTGGAAGGCTTGGGAGAAGTGCCCGGCGAAGGACGCACGGCTCATTCCTGCCAGTGACGCCAGGCTCTCGACGGTGTGGGACGCTGCCGGGTTCTCGATCACGGCCAAGACGGCGCGCGCCAGGCGAGGATGGTGTAGTGCCGAGAACACGGGCGAGCTCGCATCGTCACGCGTCAGATGCTGGCGCAGCAGCGCGATCAGGCACTGCTTCATCAGTGCTTCCGTCATGGCCTGCGTACCGAGGCCAGGGTTGGCGACCTCGGCAAGCATGAGCTCGAAGACAGGTCGGACAACGCCACCTTCGGAGAAGCTATCGATCATCGGCTCGCGCAGGAGATCAAACAGCCCGAGGGCGCCGCCGTAGGAGGCCGAGATGGCGCCGCATAGCAGCAGCGTGTCACGGCTGCCATCGCCGGCTGTGAAGGTGACGAGGCCGTCGGCGAGCAGGGAGCAGTGGTCGTCGGCATAGACCATCCGCCCAGTGGGTCCGGCATCCCCGACGACGTGCGACTGGCATGCTGGTATGACAAGGATGCTCTGGGCGGCGAACGGCAGCCACGGGCCGTTGCTTACGCGCAGGGCACCAGAACCCTTGAGGACATAGTGGACCGTAATCGCCTCGAACGAGGAGAATGCAAGGCCCCATCCTTGCTGGATTTCGCACACGGAGAACGCATGGAGGCGCACGGCTAGCGCGGTCAGGAGCCGATCGAGGGTGTCCGTTGCCATTCCGGCACGGGGCTTAGGCCGATGTTTGTTATGGCGTCCAGCGACATGTTCGCGACCGCAACGCAGTCGCGGTGTCGCTTTACTGATCTCCGTTTGCTGGACCCACCTTCATCGGCGGTGGCGCGCCTGACGCGGCTCCCGCTTTGACACTGCCAACCGCCGCTGCAGACGGTCCGCTACCAGGGCCGTGGCGACCCCGAACAGGGCATGGACCGCCACATGCTGAAGGTTGCTGGCCGGCGTGTCGCGCCACGGCGGCGGCGCTACGCGCAGGGCCGGCCCGGCGCCGCCATAGGCCAGCGCCAGGAAGCCCATGCCGAACGCCAGCCCGGCCTCGATCGGAGCGACGCCGTCCGGCTTCAACGCGCCGTAAAGCGCCCCGGACGCGGCCGACAGCGCGAGGTGGCGGCCATGCGCCGCGCCTTCCTCCTGCAAGTTGGCGTCGCCCTGCACCCAGGACGGGGTGCGCGGCGATGCGAGCTTGCGCTGGAGCTGCACGAGGTCCGACGGCTGCCCCGTGACCGCCTGCTTGAGCAGCAGGACCGCCGACACCAGCAGCCCGCCGGCTAGGCCGCCCACCGCGCCCGCCGCGGCACGGTGGCCAAGGCCGGGCTTCTGCGGGCTGGGCCGCGCGTTGCGAAAGCCTTCGCGCCCCGGCGTGGTGCCTACGGCGCTGGCCGGCGCATCGGAAAGGCCGACCGCCGACCGCGGCTCCGGGTTGGGCTGGCCATTGTGTTCCGCCCGGAAGGCGGACATCGCGGCATAAGCGGGCCGGCGCACCCGGGTGACGGACCCGAGCGGCTGGTGCGCGAGGAGGCCGTGCCAGGGCGAGAACGCCAGCCCGTCATCGGCCTGCGCCGCGCGCGCCTCGCTCCAGGCCGGCTGGGCGGGGACGCGGATGCGGGCCACTGGGCGGTAAGGGCTTTCGTCCTCCGGCCACTGCTTCGAGGCGTCCTCGACCGGCATCCGGTCCAGGTCGGTGCAAAGCTGCACGCGCACCTCCCACTCGCCGCCGTCCTGGGCCAGGGCGTCAATCGCCGCCTGGCGCAGCCTGTTGGGGTTGTCGCGCAAGTCCAGCGGCTTGTCCTTCAGGGCCGCAAGGTTCGGCGACACGGGCGCGACCATGACCTTGGCGACATAGTCGCCGTAGCGCAGCGGCGCTTGGCTGTAGAAGTGTTCGCCCAGCGGGTGCGTCAGCGGCTGTCCGCCCATGTTCGTCACCGTCGGGCTTTCCACGCCAACGGTTTTCAGGGCGGCGCCCACCCCTCGCAGCGCCGCGGGCAACGCCACCTTGGCGCCCTCCGCCTTGTCGGTGGTGGCGGCGAGCAGCTTGAGGCTGCCCAGGAACGCCTTGGCGTCGGGCGCGACGAACGCCGGGCCGTTCGCCATGACGAAGTCTTGCGTCACCGCGCCCTCTGCCCCCGGCAGGCGCTCGCCGTCCACGCCGATCACCTTGACCGCCAGGCCGCGCGGCGCGGACACCCGGTCGTCCAGGATGTCGCCGGGGTTGGTCGAGACGCGCATCACCACGGGATAGGCTGCGGGGCGCGCGAACATGCCCTGGGCCAACTCGGGCGGCAGGCCGTCAAGTACGGTCAGATCGCCTTCCAGTAGAGCGTGGCTCTTGGCGTGGACGCTGCACACGGCATGGCCGTAGTCGCGGAACGTCGTTTCCGCGATGGAGCGCATCGTCGCGGTCAGCGCCTCGCGCGTTTCGGCCTCGTCCGGGGCGACATGCTCCAGCGAAGGGTCGTAGCGGACCGGGGCGCCCATCAGCGGGCGCCCCCGGCCGTGCCGGCCCGTTGCCGGGCCATTAGCCCCAGCACGGCAAGGCCCGCGGCCAGAACTGGCCAGCTTCCCGGCTCCGGTACGCTGGCCGGCACGATTGCGGCCGCCACGTCGGCGGCGATCACGCCGTAGCCCAGCGCACTGGGGTGGACGTTGCCGATAGGCAGCACGCCGCCAAACTGGCCGGCGACGCTGGATCCGGCTGGCTGCAATGCCTGGTAGGTGTAGCGCGCCTCGTTGCGAGAGCAGTGCCCGTTCATCGTCACTCGGCCACCATGGCAAGCTTCAGCTCGGTCTTGATCCAGCCAGCCTCGCGCTTGTCGAAATGCCCATAGGCCTCAATCGCGTCCGTCAGCGGCTGCACCTTGGTCAGCACCTTGACCGGGTCGATCACGCCGATGCGCACCATCTCGACGAGCTTCGGGATATAGGCGCGGTGGTTGCAGTTCCCCGCGTTGATCGACAGGTTCTTGTTCATTGCCTTGCCGATCGGGAAGCTCTCGGCGGCTGGCGGATAGACGCCGATGATGCCGAGCGTGCCGGCCTTGGCGATGCAGTCCACCGCCCATTGCAGCGCCTCGCTGGGAGCGTCGCCGGGAGTGAACGTGCCGTCGTCATGCGGGTGTTGCTCAGGAGCAACCTGCTGCACCTCCTTTGCGAATTACTGCTCTTGCTCTTTTGCCTTTTCGCCGGCGGGTCCGTGATGCGCGCGCATGGCGTCCACGCCGACCGCGTCAATCACCCGGTCCACGCCGATGCCGCCGGTCAGCTTCTTGATGGTCTCGACCGGGTCCTCGGCCTCGAAGTTGACGGTGAACGCCCCCTGGCGGCGCGCCATGGCGAGCCGGTCATCGTATTTGTCCACGGCGATCACCCGGCCGGCGCCCTGCAGGATGGCGCTCGCGATAGCGAACTGGCCGACGGGGCCGCAGCCGAACACCGCCATGGTGTCGCCCTCGCCGACCTCGGCCAGCAGCGCGCCATACCAACCATTCGGGAAGATGTCGGAGATCAAGATGGCCTGGTCGTCGCTCACCTGGTCTGGCAGCCTCACCATCGTGGTCGCGGCGAAGGGGATGCGCGCGCGCTCGGCCTGCAGGCCGTTCACCGGGCCGGTGTCGGCCGGGCCGCCGAAGAAGCAGGTCCCGGCGCTGGGGCCGTTCGGGTTGGCGTTGTCGCACTGCGCGAAGTAGCCGGCCCGGCAATAGGAGCAGGTGCCGCAGGCGACAGTCGAGCAGACCACCGCCCGGTCGCCGACGTCGAAGTTGCGCACGTCGGCGCCGAGTGCCTCGACGACGCCGACACCCTCATGCCCCAGGATGGTGCCAGGCTTCATGCCGGAGAAGGTGCCGCGGACGAAATGCAGGTCCGTGCCGCAGATCGCCGAGGCCGTCAGCGGATGACCGCATCGGTCGGCTGCTCCAACTTGGGGTCCGCGACCTCGTCGAGGCGGATGTCGCCGATGCCGCGCCAAACGACTGCCTTCATGTCAGGCCGCCCTCTTGTTGACGCGGCTCTCGGCGATCTCGGTCAGCTTTTTGTCCGTCGCCTTCTCCTCGTCCAGCGTCTGCTGAAGCACGCTCGCGCAGTCGTTGCGGCCGAGTTCCTTGGCGTAGGCGATCAGGCTGCCGTAGCGGGTCATCTCGTAGTGCTCGACGGCTTGGGCCGCCGACAGCATCGCGGCGTCGCGCACCCCGTCGTCGTCGCAGTCGCCCATGATCTCCTTGGCCTCGGACAGGATGCCGTCCATGGCGGCGCAGTCCACACCTTTTACCGGCTGGCCATGCATCTGGAACACCTGCTCCAGCCGCTTCACCTGGCCTTGCGTCTCCGTCAGGTGCTGCTGGAAGGCCGACTTCAGCTCCGGGTTGGACGCCTTCTCAATCATGGTCGGCAGGTTTTTCACGATCTGGTTCTCGGCGTAGTAGATGTCCTGCAGCGTATGCACGAACAGGTCATCCAGCGTCTTGATCGGCTTCGAGAACAGGCCCATGGCGCGCTCCTTCGTTGATGGCTAGCACTCCTTGAACGGAGAGCCTGGCAACCAGACGCGGGATGCCCTAGCCGGTTCACCGAGGCACCTTGACGGTTTGGTGACTGGCGGGGCTTCAGCCGGCAGGCCGCCGTCAGCCCTTCGCGCCACCCGGCAGCAGTGCGCCAACCATCTCGCGGGCCGTGTTGGCGAGCACGCTCGCCCTGTCCGGCTCGCCCGTGAACAGGGCGTGGGCAAACGTGCGGGCCTGCTTCAGCGTGATATGCGGCGGCAGCGGCGGTACGTTCGGGTCCGTTACCATGTCCAGCACTACCGGCCGGTCCGCCGCCAGCGCCTCGGCCCAGGCAGGGCCGACGCCCTCGGGCGCTTCCACCCGGATGCCGCGCAGGCCCATCAGCTCGGCAATGCCGGCATAAGGCAGGTCGGGGAGTTGCTGCGCCGCATCGAACTTTGGGTCGCCCGCCTGCACCCGCTGCTCCCACGTCACGTAGGCAAGGTCCCGAGGCTCTTGTCGGGTTCCGGGGTGGTGGATGTGGGTGGTGCCGTTGGAGGGTATCTGGTGTGATGGCTGAAGCGCGAGCAGCCAACCGGCTCACGCGAGGAGTCTCCGCCATCATGCCTG
>JAABUY010007349.1_pt1 | contig 10489 bp, 12 predicted proteins | sample 5560271 | NCBI WGS metagenome assembly JAABUY01 (sample SAMN10711886, study PRJNA513374) | rock metagenome | isolation source: Antarctica rocks | place: Antarctica: Victoria Land, University Valley
TGGTCATGACCTGTTTTCCATTGACATCCTGATTGAGGAGCAGCCAGGTGTACCACATGACATTGCTGTGGAAGTTGATGGGCCTGATAATTTCATTCACAGTGAACCAGACAAGCACAGGTGAGCAGGTGTTTTTGAAATGAGTGAGTGGCTCCGTTTGGCTATCTTCAATGTATGTCAGATACATTGTGTGCTGACCTGCAGGTTATTAGGCCCCACAGCCTTTCGAAACTCGATGCTTCTGCGGCAGGTGCCATGCCTCATCACCATACCATATTATGAATGGGTGGACAAGGGGATGCACGTGGCACATACATATTTGCAGGATAAACTGAGAAAAGAGGGGCAGTGCAATCTACCTGATTTTGTTTTGCCGGAATGACTTCAGTTTTGCTGAGGGAAGACATTTCTGTACTAGCAGCTTTACTTTGTTTGGTGGCTCCATTGTTGCCATCAGTAGATCTCATGCTGCAACAGCTTTAAATGTGGCTTCTGCTGCTTGGTAGATTTGTCTGATTGAGTATAGGACATCAACTATAGCACTTGTAGTTTTTGCTTGTTTATGGTGTTTTATTATTGAATACTCAATTGCTGATTTCTGGCTATATGATGCTATTGCTAGACATGTTTCTCATGTCAAACAGGGTGGTTTTTCAGATACCAAAGGACACAGGATCACTATAGGCGATGCAACAACAGTAATCATTAAAAGCTACCAGACGAAGTTTACAAATATGAAGCCCGCATAGCAGACTCAGTTGTACATAAAATAGGCAGCCATGTATGCTTTTGGTAGAATTGTGACAGATGTCTCAATGCGGCTGTGCAAGGATGGCACGTCAGAAAGACATTGTTGTGAGAGCTGCAGCAGTTACCTATGACTACTGCAGCTAGAAATGTTCGGCATTCTTTACCTAATCACAAACAGCATTCTTGACTCACCAATCACAAATGGCACAAGACTTTCATGCGCATTGAGCTGAGACACGCCTGAGGCAACAATCATTTGATCATGTTTAGTTGTCACTGAGTTCAACCTGCCTAGCTTTTGATTTCTTTACCATTGTGTAACCAGCATGCTTGTCAAGACCCTTGTACCGTCGGTAAGCAAACACACCTCCAGCTGCAGCAACCATCACAATGGCAACAATCCCAAGCACAGCTGTCCAGCCAGTCAGTGTCAGGCCCCCAGTATTCCTGGAGCTGAGAGTCCCAGGACGCAATCCCAGCTTGGTTTCCAAAGCTTCAACTTGTGATGAAGCCACTGACGCTGACAGAGATGTCTGATACTGAGCAAATGCATCAGAAGGCTCAGCCAGAAGCACCAAGTTCTTGCACCGCGGTGACAAGACGTCAGTCTTTGCCTGTTGCAGCAATTTGCGTCGGTGCAACTCGTGAATGGCTGCAGCTGCCAGGTAACTGTCGAGCAGCTTCCGGCCTGTGGTGGTGGTGGCAGATTTATCAGCAGCAATGGCTTCTGCATTTGTTGCACTGGACAAAGCATCAGCAGCTGCTACTCCGGGTCTGTTAGATGCAGTGGGAGCTGCCTCAGCAGCTTCAGCCTGCATAGTCAGGCAAGATAGTCAGCGAGTCTTCTCCCAGTCTTGCTAAAAGCCATCAATGGTGCAAGACCTTCGTACACACTGGCTGGATTTATGATTCAGGTTGTGCAAATGACCAGCAACCATCCACGCAGGGATGTCAAGAACCAAGTACGCATTTACAGTGGATTGCAAGCGTCATCAGATTAGATGCCAGATCTGAATGACATGGGATGTCATTGTGCCAACATCCCAGACAATACAGCACATGCCATACAGGACTCGATGCATCATCACCAGCATCCTGCTTGATGCGATGATGCAACAAATACATGCCGTGTCCATTGTTGGGTCTACGGGCAGACGCCTAGACGGGAAATCTAGGGGCGGCTTCTAGACCCTACCTCTGCAGCAAGCAAAATAGAAGGGTCCTGGGGTACACCCAAGTTGACCAAGCACGCCTTGACCTGGCCAACAGCAAAGGTGTCTAGTCCCTGTGTCTTCATGCATTGCGCCATGATGTCTGCATCACAGTCTGACGTGACTGGAAGTCCCTGCACACCATTAAAAACTGACATCAATCCTCACATGGGACACTGTTGACTCACTTGATTGACACCATGCAGAGGAGTTATCGCAGCAGTATTAGCCTGCTGCAGGTGGATACTTTTCTAGAGACACTTTGCCCATCATGGGACAACCCCGTGTGTCTTGTGTAGATGTGTAGTCAGTCAATACTTTCTGAACATTGGAAAACTAGGAGGCCTTTGTGTGACAGCTATTGATGACCAACAAGCATGCGGCTGAAATGATCTGCATGCTGCCCCTTGCACCGCACTCAGCATTCAACAGCTAATGTAGCGCATCATCCGTGCGCTTGACAGCAAGGCCAACACAGCTTGATGCAAAGCATTATATGTTGATGCACCCCACATGCAGGGTTGTCACATACCAGAATTCAGTCAAGGGATGACCAGAGACTTACCGGCTGATACAGGATGAGGGCGCTGGCAACAGTCCTCTGTACCTCACTGAGGCAGGAGGTGGTGAGGGACTGGTTGGCGGCCACAAGGCATTTCAGCACAGCCCCGCTGCCCTCATCCTCAGAGTTGTGATCAGCTGCGCCACAGTACTGCAAAAAGCAAGACTTGCAAATGAGCAACATGCGCCTTGTGTGCATGCACACAAAGTAAGTGTTCATGGTACAAAACGTTACACAATGACAGGTTATGTGATAAACATGCCGGTTGGGACTGAGCGGCTCATGCTCATCACATGCAAAGACAGCTGGTTGTGCTGCATCACATGCAGTTTCATCTAGCTATGCTGTGTGGCGCTTTCTGCACCAGCAACAAACACAAACAGGGTACTTGGTATGAGGGGCAAATCCTGTGCTGCGTCACCGCAGTCAGGAAGGTGAAGATTGCCCATACAGTATGGGCTTCATGCCTACAACACTGACTGCAAACCCTGGCTGCTCATCACCTTGGACACATCATCCTTGCACTGCCTCCGGACTCCATAGTCCAGACGCCAGTTCCTCAACCTGTTGCCCTGTGTTGCCTTCAGGTTGCTATTGCAGCTTGCAGTCATGTTCATCTGCACAGCAATGGTCAGAATTGGCCTGACAGCATGTCATCACTGCAACACACTGCACATCAGTGGCAAAGCAGAAGAGAAAAGAAAAGACTATGCCTTTTAGCTTTGATGACAGATGAAAGAAAAGCCCAAGGGTGAGGTATGTTGGACTTCCCTGTGGGAGTGCCAGAGCATGTTTGCTGAAGGACACTGCTGCTGCAAGTCGCATCAAAATGTCTGCATAGTCTGACAACCATACCTGGCAACCCGGCTCAGCAAGGTTGGTATGCAGCAAGACACGTGTGCATACTACAAAGGTGACATCAGCGCACCAAAGCTGGTCGCAGGGATGCTGCACAGGAGCGACATGCACACCTTGTCAGCATTTGCCAGGAGGCAGTTGAAGACCCGAGCCTTGCCAGGGGTGACCCCCTTGCAGTGGGCTTGCCTCTCTGAAGCACAGGCCTTCCCTAAGCTGGGGCTCAGCTCCACATTCGAAGCTGCTGTGATGCTGAGGTGATTCGTCTCTGCTCGACAAGCTACTGTCAGGGAGTCTTGGTGGTCAACAAGGCACTGGTGCACTTTGCCATCTCCAGGCTTGACAGATGCACAGTATTGATCCACATCCTGCCGGCAGGCTTCTGCCAAGATGACGTCGTTCCGAAAGTCTCGCACCTGTGACAGGCATGCAGATGAAAGCAGGGAATGTAAGCAGCAGTGTCAAACTTCTGGGTCATGCAGTAGATGGAAGGAAGGTGGACAAATGGGGTGGGGGTGGGAGGGAGGAGGGGGGGAGGGGCGGTTAAGCCCCTGTCTGATACAGTATAGGGTGTACTACTGTATCAGGCTGGGGTGCACATACACAACGATGGAGGCCCTGGGTTTGCTGCAAGAGCCCTAATGCAGGGTGGGGCCCTAGCACAGGTGCAAGTCAGATCAGGTTGGCTGTTGACATAGCTTGATGTCTTGCCTAACTAATCCCCTCAGCATTTGACAATGAAAGAGATTTGAGTCCAAAGAGCAAGAGCTAGTCAAGGCATTATATCCAGTTTGCTACATTGGACAGCATGGCCAACGGGCAAGCCCTGCATGCCGTACCTGAAAGCGCATAAATGATCGCACTCTGCGCTACTTATAAAGCACACACCACCAGCTTGACACTGAAATCAACCCACGTATCTGGCTCCACATCCCAGAGGGTGCAGTACTACACAAAACACACAAACTGAAAACCTGTCCTGCAAGACTCACCTCCATCTTCTGGAAGTAGAGGAGCTCTTGTTTGCAGGTGTCGTCGTTGATGTCATCAATCTTGTCTGCTAGGCAGCGCAGCACAGTGCCCCCACAGGCCTTGTCCATGTTCTCCTCGTCCGGACATACGTTCACACACACCTCCTTCAGGACCTCACCACACGCCTGAGTCAGGCGGTAATTCAACCTGCATCAGGCACCACAGTAATGCTATTGCAGCACGGCGTGACAAGAGGTGCCATACTTGCCTGGTCAGTGTAGTCTGTGACTGCCTGGGGAGTGCACCCGGGGGATCGATGGTGTACACCCGGGGGATCAATGGTGTGCACCCTGGGGACTAACGATGAGCACCATGGGGACTAACGTTGTCCACCCTGGAGACTAACGTCATCCACCCTGGGGACCAATGGTGTGCACTCAGGGGATCAATGGTGTGCACCGTGGGGACCAATGGTGTGCACTCTGGGGACCAATGGTGTGCACCCTGGGGACCAATGGTGTGCACCCTGAAATCGATGGTGTCCACTGAAGAAAACCACACTGCCTAACCTCAAAACCCAATACAGATGAGATGTTTGAGGCACAGCATGCGCCATGCTGTATGCACAGAGTGACGGCAGCACAGACAGATATCAAACAAGAAGAAACTCAACAAAGAATCACAGACCATCAAGGATAACTGTATACAGCAGGAAATGACCGAACTGTACAAAACAAGCACCTGTAGTCTGTCGAGGCGGTCTGCTCGTATCTCTGCACTTCAGCTTTGCAGCTCTGGGTGAAGTTGTTGGCCTTCAGGTTGTCCTGTAAACACCTGCACAGGACACACTAACCGTCTCATCTGTGCCCCCACAGGGGGCAATGACTGCTTTTCCCACCATGTTGCATGCATGCAACATCTGTGTAGAAGGAGGCTGCAAGTGAAGTCACATCTTGCCGACTTTGCAGACTCTCATTGGATGCTCATTCTGCAGCACTGAATTTGGTCTGTGGCAGACACACAGCCAGGTGACAGGGCTCAAAGCATAAACATGAGTGTCAGGCCAGCTGTTGCCGACAAGTCCTACGCAGCAACAATGTTGGAGCAGTTGAGTGCTGGGACATCAAACCTGATGACTCGTGCATGGCCATGTGGCACATTCTTGCAGAAGGTGGAGATTTCCCGCCTGCAGGCTGTCTTCATGGGAATCTGGAAGTCGATCGACTCAGCCATGTCCACTTCCTCATCAAACAGCTGCGCTGAACATTGAGCTGACAGGTCCTGTCGGCTGCACACACATGTGACAGACTCCTCAGGCTTCACCCTGGTCTTGAAATAAGCCAAACAGGCTGTCTGACATTGCAGGATTTCTTACAAAACTTGGAAATGTGGATTAGGATTTTCAGCTGTTCTTACATGAAACTTTGTGTGATTTGACAACATTGTGACTGACTCTACCTTGTGGGTTGCATTAGTCTGACCAAAGCACTTTGGTGCAGCAAACGTTTCAACTGAGTATGGGGCATGCACAGTGCATAGGAACAAATGACGGACCTGTCATACCTGTCTTGGAGACACCTGATGACACGTGCTGAGCCAGGAGGCACCCCACTGCAGAACTGGCGCCTGTCATCATAGCAGGCTTCAGCCAAGGGGATGTCAAAGCGAATGTCTGAAGCCGCCAGCTCCTTCACCTTGGTCACTCTGGCCTTGCAAGACGGGTTCTCAATCTCATCCCTGCAACCATACCACTTGGTCTTGGGCCACATGCTTTCAACTGCCCTCAAGCAGTGAGGCGTTTTGCAGAACATAATGCCACGTTTTGCAGAGATGCACAGTGACTCTGATGGTCCTGAAGGCATGCCCACACATGTGCTTCCTGACAAGCTGCCAGAGCGATTCCTGCCCTGACAGTAGAAAAACACGTGAGCCATACAGCTCTGCACAGAGAAGTTGGTTGCATACATCCAGACAACAGTGCAGCAGACACACAGACACCTCACTGACTGTCCAGAGACATTCAGCATGAGGGCAGATCACATGCTCATAAACGTGCAGTGTCAGCATTAGGACATGCCTCACTCAGACTGATGTGAAGGGGGGAGACAGCTCACACAGACTGTTGCACAGGGTGATCATCAGCAGCAACAGAGCAGGTTGTTATGCCAGCATTGGTACCTGTAGTCCTGCAGGCACGCGATGACTATGGCGTGGTCATCAGGCAGGTCCGCCACCTCAAACTTCTGTGGCATGCACAGGTGTTCTATGTCTTTTGTGCACTGCCTCTTCAGCTGTGAGTCCAGCCTGAAGTCAGCTGATCGAGCTTGGATCATAGTCTCCAGCTCCTCCTTGCAGCCGCTGGAGAAGTTGGCCTCCTCGCGGTGCTGCTCCAGGCACTCTTTGGCACGAGCATTGCCAGGTGCTACGTCACCGCAGAACTGCATACACTTGCAATGGATCAGCCCAAGTTGACAGGCCTCGCTGGGAAAATTTGCTCATCTGCTCAGAGTAGCACTGGATTGAGCAAGGTTGATGGGGCCCACTTGACGTGTGCTTCTCTGCTTGGAGTAAGCACATTTTGGGTGCCGCTGCAAGTGGCAGCAGCTGGGCAGTGACTATGAACTCAGGGCAACACTACAACATATATGCAATTTGATGACAAGAAACAGCTGAACATTGCAGCTAGCAATCACTTCAGAACCTCTGCAACACCGGCAGCTGGACATAAGCCTGCAACAGCCTTACGTGTGACAGCAGTAGCCCTATGTGACAGCAGCTGCACACAGCTGATGTGCATTCTGTCTGGACATGCTGTGCATGCATTCAGTGCCCTACCTGGATTTTGTCATTGAGACACTTGTGAAAGAGGCGGATGCTGAGGCGCAGATCTTCACTGTCCTCCTGCTCTTGCCTGAACAGCTCTGCCTGGCAGTCATAGCTGAGGGAGAAGCGGTTGCTGGTGAGGCACTCCTGCACCTTGCCTCCATGAGGGTCGATGTCGCGGCACAGGGACTGCGCATCTGCCTGTTCACACACCAGAGAAGTGATGAGAAGCCCTGGGCAACAACCCTATTTCGCTCACTGGAGGGGGCAGGAGCACTGTTTCTTGATCATTGAACAAGCGCTTCAGCAGCAGCTTGAAGCACGCAGCAGGCTGCTGGCTCGCGCAAGTCATAGATGCTGACGACAGCAGAGTGCAGCAGGTTGCATGAGCAGGGGGGGGGGTGTGACAGGAAGTGACCTGGCATGCAGTGTACAGCTCCTTGTCCAGTCTGAAGTCATCTGCTGCATTCTCCTGACGTCTGAAGATCTCTGATGAGCACTCTCCAGATACCTGGTCCTTGTGCTCCCTGCAATGCACATGAGCCACTGACATTACATTGCAAAACTCTCTGTCCTCAAAGCATGTATGTAAGCAGTATCAAGGCACACAGTGAATCCTGTTGTCATGAAATGGCAACACGAACTTGTGGATGTATGACATTGCCATGCAAAGTATGGCAATGAGCAATGATCTCACATTCTCAGACTGTGCAACAGAGAAGATGTGCATTTGCTGACTTCGCATGCCTGAGGAAAGGACAGACATGTTTGTGAGGAGTTCTACACTGTTGCTTCACAGATCAATCGCCAATCAGAAATAGGCCAGGAGCTGGATGCAATGTTGAGACATGAGCAGGTTAGGATTGTACCTAAGACAGCTCAAGGAGGACTCGCCCTCAGCCAACCGGCTGCACAGGGTCTGAACATCATCACTGCATGCTTGAGCTGCAGCACAGCACCCAGAATTCAGCAATCACTGCAGTACATGCCATGATACCAAAACTTGGGGAAGCTGCATAGAAATCTGGGATCAGGTGCTTGTGAATCAATTGAAACATGCAGCACAAAGATCTGCAGACAGGCAAAGGCTGCATCAGCTGGTGTACAGCTTACAAACGCTGGCCATTTTGATTGAGTTTGTGACCGGTTGTTCTCCTGACATTGACAGCTAATATAAGTTGGAGCAGGAGCTTGCAGAGTGCAGTTTGGCTTTGCAATCAGACGTGTGGGTACAGGCAATATGCACTGGCGGTGGTTGGATCTGCTGCAACTTGAATCAATATGCATGGCAGGTGTAGCATCAGGTGTAAGACATTCAGCTGAAAAGTAGACTGGGTTTTGCCTCCCTCAAATCAAAGATGTGTTAGTGCAGGGATGGTACTTGGTGTAAGGTACTTGATGCACCTACTTACCAAGGGGCAAGTCCAGGTTGATGTTGCCAGATTGATCCCTCCTGAACTTGTCCAGCTCTTGACTGCAGGTCTGGCTGACTTTGGTGCCGCTGTATCCTTCCTTGCCTTGCTCCTTGATTTGATCAGACAGGCAGATGGCAAGGCGCCCAAGCCCAGGCATGACATCAAGGCAGTATTGATCAATATCATCCTCACATACGCCTGCACAAGACAGTGGCAATCAGCAAAACCTGGCAAGATCTCTGCCGCAGCATTTGCTGATCTGCACTTTATGGTTGCAGCTGGACTTGCTTGTGTAATGCCAAATGCAATGAGCTGGAACACTGTGATAGCCAGCCTGCAACGGCACAACTGGGCCATTGTCTCAAGACAACCTGGTAGCAGTGATCATGAAATGCTGTAGAGCTGCTCAGCATGCAAAATTTGCGTGCCAGGGTACGCGACCTCCACTGCATCTGCCTCCAAAGCATCACAGCTGGGCAGAGCACAAGGCCTAGACCCTGTCTCAAGCTAATCTGTACATGAACTTGTTGGGTTTGTGCTAGCAATGTAGGCTCAGCTTGAGAACAGTCATGCTGACCTGTTGTGGACAAATCAGCGTCTCCGTTTGCAAGCTCTGCAGCAGGCTCCTGATCTACGACCTGGGCAACAACTTTGAAGCTTGGGTCCTCCTTGTATGCCTGTGCATCTGCATTTTCCCGGACAGCAGCATCCAGCTCTTCCCCTTCCAGAGCTTCTGCTGGATCTACAGCATTCACGTGCTTGTCAGCATACTTTTGCCAATCAGCACTGATATGCCACTCAGGTCTGAGGAATACGCTAATGAAGCGACTTCACTTAGCCAACACTGCACAGGCAGCCTCACTCACAGACCATCCAAACAGCAGCACGATAAGCAACGTGTCGCAGAATGTTTGGCAAAGAGAGAGACATGGATTATCAAGGCCGATCAGAACATAAGGGTTGGTGCAACTGAACACACTGTTTGACCATACTTGCTGAGGCTGCAACAGCAGCTGTGGTCTTGTTGGCTATGCTCTCTGCTGCAGTTGATGTTGCGTTTGCCACAGTGCCACCTGCTTTTGAGGCTGCACTTTTCACTGTCTTAGCAGCTGTCGAGGCTGCATCAGACAGTTCATCACCAAAGTCTTGGCTACTGCCAGCTATGGTGTCAACTATGCCTGAGCTGCCTGCTTGAGCTTGTGCAGCTGCATGATGTATGCGCAACAAGCACAGCAGGAGCAGCAACCGCCCCCATTTAAGCCTCATAGTCCAGTGACCGCCTCACTCCCTCCGGATCCGCTTTTCTGCCTCCGAGATAGGTCAGTACAGAGATCTAACAACCGACCTCAGGTCCAGATAGCCGCAATCAGTGGCCTTGGTGAAGCGCAACTGCCTGATGAGACGCTTGTCGGTAGCGTGAACGTGATTGGTTGACACTTGCTGCAGCGCACAGCTACCTATTGACAAGCTTGCTCGGCCCTGCGTATGAGGATGCAGCAACGAGCTGACGCCAGAGCCCCCAACACCCCACAGGCCCAGCTGCAAAAACTGATCGCAGAAATTTGAGTTGGATATTAGGGGCCACCGTATCACGGCTTGCAGGCTAGAGCGATGGGCTCCCACTTTCCCCCCGCCATGCACCTGCCTTCAGCGCATGTGACATATACCCTATCAGACCTGCTGTGAATTGGCCGAATGTCCCCTGTCAAAACCTATCATCGCAAGAAGTCAATTCGGTAAAATCGGACTCCACGTGAGATTTATGGAGAACTTCCACGGCAAATTAGCCCTGCAATGGGGCAATTGGACAGTTCAAATCCGTTCGACACGAAGCAAACGACCACTAGCTGATTGAGGTCGCAGCAGGATCGCAGCATGAGGTGTTGACCACCTTCCGAGGC
>JAABUY010007353.1_pt1 | contig 10487 bp, 7 predicted proteins | sample 5560271 | NCBI WGS metagenome assembly JAABUY01 (sample SAMN10711886, study PRJNA513374) | rock metagenome | isolation source: Antarctica rocks | place: Antarctica: Victoria Land, University Valley
ACGTGTCTCGCCGGGACGCGTGCGGCGTTGGGCATAGACAACCTCGGCGCCCTGACGCCACTGCGCGACCAACTCGAGGATAACCTCGGGCGGGTCCTGCAGGTCCGAGTCGATGATGATGACGGCCTCACCACGGGCATGGTCGAGCCCGGCGGAGATAGCGACCTGATGCCCGAAGTTGCGCGAAAAATCGACGACGCGGACCCGCGGGTCGCGCTCATGGAGGGCGCGCATGACAGCGATAGAATCATCACGGCTGCCATCGTTGACGAGCACAAGCTCGAACGGCTCGTCGAGGCGCTCCATCGCCGCGACAACACGGATATAAAAGTGCGGCAACGTTTCTGCTTCGTTATAAATGGGCGCCACGACCGAGAAGACGGGTCGCGCCGTCTCTATCCGTGGCGCGTCCCTGAGTTGCGCGACCATCATCCCTCCTATCGGCCCTACGGTGACCCTTGTAGTCCCAGCCACCGTGCGCCCTATCCTTCATTCTCTTTATCCCCGTCAAGCGTTGTTCACCATGCCATACGACGTATCGGTCCCTTGCGGCCTACTCCCAGCATACCCCCTATCTTTGGGGTGTGTTTCATTCGTGTTGGGGCCTGCCCTCACCCCTGGCCCCCTCGCCCGCGCACGGGCGAGGGGGAGCCCCCTGCCAACTCAACTGGACCACTCCCCTATCCTTGCCTATCCCTCGGGGCGCTCTCACGCCGCGGATTCAGACCCGGCGACCGCCTCGTCGGTCATGGACGTCGCGCGCCCTCGAAAGACGAGACGATCGCCGATGACGAAGTTGCCGAGGGAGGCCACGCCGATGCCCAGCGCCGAGGCCACGAGCGCCGGCAATACATGGCGGGCCGTCGCGAAGACCATGATGTTGAGCAGGCCCGTCCCAGCGATCGACCCGTGGAACATCAGCCAGCGGCGCCACAGCGTCTGACGCACGGAGCGGCCGCGCCAGGTAAACGTATAGTTCAAAGCGAAGTTCACCTGCGCGGAAACCAGGAAAGCAACGATGTCGGCCGGAAATTCGTCCCAGCCGTGGCGCGTCAGGAGCGCGAGCAGGACGAGCTGGACGACCGCAGCGGCGCCGCCGCTGAACGCGAAACGGACCGGTCGCGCCGCATCAGACAAGAGGAGCGTACGCGCGCGTCCTCGACGCGTCGGGAGTCGCCGTCCTGGTAGAGAAAGTCCTGTTTCGTACCCTGTTTCGCCGCTCGCACGCAGCGCCGATGTAAAAGCCATTGTTACGCGCTTCTGTTCTTGCCGACAGCGCGCGCGACGCGCTCAGGGGAAGGGAGAGAAATCGCGCGCGTGGCGCCGCCGGGAAAGCCGTGGCCGGTTAGGAACGGCCGCAGTACCGTCGCGGCGTCGGCGACGCAGCCGAAGTCGGCGACCTCCAGCGTCACGTTGTCCGCCGGGTCGTCCCCCGCGATCACCCGGTACAGCGCGCGATGTTCGCATTCGACCCCCAGGAAGCGCGCGGACAGCAGCGCCAGGTCGAACCGGCCAAGTGCGCCAAAGCGCCGTATCGCGGCAAGGTAGGCCCCGATAAAAGCCGTCTCGAGATGGTCTATCGCCCACAGAAATGTGCCAGGATGGCTCGTATAGCCCAACTCACTGAAAGTCGCGGCCGGGAAGTAAAACCGGTCGACCGGCGACGTGGCGCCTGCTTGCCCCAGGATCTGCGCGTGCTTGTGTTCCTGGTCGAGTGCGGCCTGCAAGTACGCGGCGTTAGCCCGATCCCCATCGCGCGACACAGCGTTTGGATTAGCGCCGTAGCCCGCCACTTTGCGGTTACCCGCGATCGCCGCTGTGGTCAAGCCCGTGTAGTAGAAGGTCGTGGCCAGGCGCTCCGCCACCAGCGCCGTGTCGATGATTTCCTGCACGCTCTCGCCACACCTGCCTGCGGCGGCGGGAGCGGCGGGGGAGGACAATGCGCGCGCCGGTAAAGGCGCTATGGCGGCCAGCGCCGCCCCCGCACCGGTCGCGGTTGCCGCGTACAGGAACTGGCGGCGCGCCGTGGCGCGACGAGCCTGTCCCTGCGTCTGCTCATAGTCGTTCATTGCGAGTTCCTCTTTCACCGGAATGTCTTGACGAGGCGCGTGCCGTAGGGGCCGACAACGCGGGCGATCTGCGCGGCGGTGGGGACAGAAATCGCCCGCGTGGCGCCGCTAAATCCGTGGCCCGTGACGAAGGGACGCAGCGCCACACCGACGTCGCCCACGCAGGCATAGGGGGTCGCCTCGATCGTCAGATTGTTGGCGGGGGTCACCCCGGCGATGGCGCGGCCCAGCGCGCGGTGCTCCGCCTCTACACCCATGATCCTGGCCATGGTCCCCGCAAGCGCGCCGTGGCCCAGCTGTAAAAGTTGGCTCATCGCCACAGCATACGCGTCCACGAACGCCGTTTCGAGCGTTTCCAACATCCCCAACAGGCTCTCCCGGTCCGCGGGCGTCCCCAGCCGCGCGAACGTGGCTGTCGGGAAGTGAAAACGTTCCACGGGCGACACGGCCCCTTCCCGAACGAGCAGCGCCGCGTGCTTTGTTTCGGCGTCGAGCGCGGCTTGTACGTAGCGCACATGGTGAGAGTTGCCGCTCGGCCGGAGCCTGCGCGCGTTCGGGTCCACGTAGCGCCCGCCCAGCCGGCTATCGCGCATCACGGCGGGCGTGGTGAGCGCCGTGTAGTAGAAGGTTGTCGCGAGCCGTTCGGCCGTCAACGCCGTATTGACGATGGTGGGGACGGTATCGGTGCAATGGCCCGGCACGATGTCGTCCGCGGCGGCGGACTCGGCGTCGAGGCCGGCGAGCGCCAACCCCGCGCCCGCGGTTGCGGCGCCTCTAATGAAGTCCGCGCGGCGCGGGCGTTGCGATGTAATGTCTGTCATGTCTAGGCCTCCTCGCCTGTCACACTGTTAATTCTATAAGGGGCGATGTGCGTTGGTACGGCGTCACCTCCCATCCGCTACGACGAGCATGCGCGACACAGGCGAGCCCCCCTGCGTGGCATTTCCCTGCACCACGACGCGCGCCGTGATTCGCCCGTGGCCCCGTGCGAGGCCACGCGGCGCCGGCACGGCGAGCGTGAGGCGGCCATGGGCGTCCGTCGTGTCGTAGAACGAGTCCGGCGATTGGCCCGGGACGGTGACGGTGACGCGCACGAGCGCGTCCGGGGCGTAAGAGATCGCGATCCGCGCATCGCGGGACTGCATATAATCGCTCCTCACGACGACCCGCAACATCGGCCTTATCGCCGACGAATTGCTATGTTGTCCCATAGGCTTCGCTACTCCCAGCAAGGGATATTCACTGTACTCGTCGCCATGCCCAACAAATGTGCGTTGCGGCACAAGTACATAGTTGGATGACACAGCAATAGCCGCGTCTTGGTCCTTCTTCCCCCACGCAGCGAGCTTGATATCGACATTACTGGCCGCAGGAACGCGCACGGGCTTTCGGTAGGTGCCGCCACGCCCTTTCGTGTTTACAAGGGCCGTGATAGCAACGCTGTTCGGGTTGAACAACGTCAGGTATGCGGCGTGTATGTCGTGGGTGGCGCTCTGCGGCACGGCGGCGAAGCGCCAGACGCGGGCCGCCTGCGGAATCCCTGCAGGCTCTCCGTGCCAGTTCCACCGCTCCCCCGGCGTTCCAAAGGGAGATGCAAACGGTTGCCGCAACGTCGGGGCGATGTAGGTGAGCGTGCGCACCTCTTGGATGGTCTCGGGCCGGACCTGCTCCGTCGCCGCCACCGTGGGAATGAGCGAGTAGCGCACGAGTTGGACATTGATGTAGCTACCCGGGTACCGATCCTGGTTGCGCTGGTAGGGTCCGCCGTAGATCACCTGATGGCCGCTGGTATGGGTCGCCAGATAGGGCCGGATCACCCCCCCAGGCACGGCATGATCGAAGTTTGTCTCCAGGTAATACACGACCCACAGGTTCTTATGTCCCGCTTCCATGGCCCCCATATAACGGTTGAGTGTTGCCGTGTCCAACCGCAGATTACGCCCCGTGCCGTACCCCGGCGGCAACTGATATGCCGGCAGGTTCAGGTGCGCATAGTACGAGTAAGCGTCCTGATTGAAAGCTGAGTCGAGGGCGACGATATCGTCAGGATGCGCATGCGCCTGGATGTAGGCGACGGCGCTGCGATAGTCCTCCTGGTTCGGGTTGGCGGCGCTCGTTTCCGCGACACCCAGGGATAACAGGAGTATCGCAAGGGTGAGCGCCGCGACGACGAACCGCGGCAAGCCCCGCCCTAGCCGTGCAAAAGCCACGGCCAGCAAGATGTAAAGCGCGGGCGTGGCGACGATGAGATAGCGTTCGGCGATGAACGGACGAATCGTGAGCGACACGAGGTACGGAAGAACGACGGGCACGAGGAAAAGCAGCCACATTAAGGAGCTACGCCTTGTCATCCGGCCTGCGAAGATAGTAAGGCCTAGCGCCACCATGATGAGCAGCGGCCACGCCGCGAGCAGTTGCGAGGTGAGCGGGGTGGAGAGATAGCCGAACAAGAATCCCGTCAGGATGATCAGGGGCGTGTACAGCCCCGGCTTTTGCAAGCTGGGATCACTCCCAGCCGACGGGGTGTGCAGCACGAAGAGCGCCCAAGGCAGGAAGGCCAGCGCGGCCAGTGTCATTGTGCTGAGCCAGGCGAGCAACTGTCCGCGCGTGTAGTGCCGCCAGTGCAACGCCACAAACACACCCTGCGCAAAGAGCACGAAGATAGCAAAATACTGCATGTAGAGGGCGATTACGGAGCCAGCGAAGAGGACTGGCCAGCCCCACCAGCGGCGGTGCTCCAGGGCCTCCACCAGCCCGTACGTACTGACGATGCAAAAGAGTAATAGGAAGGGATACATGCGCACTTCCTGGGCATGCCAGATCCAGAGGGGCGAGAAAGCTCCAAGGGTCGCGGCGCCAAGGCCGACGATACGGCTGTAGAGGCTAGCGCCGAGCAAGTAGAGGGCTGGCACCGCCAGGAGGCCGGCGAGCTCGCTGGGCAGGCGCAGCAGCGCAAGGTCGGTCCCGACAGCCTGCATCCAGACGTGGAGCAGCAGCAGGTAGCCGGGAGGGTGCACGTCGGAGGCCGTGGCCTGGAACAGGGACGGAGCAAGCAACATTTTGCCATTATAGGCGGGCGTGAGCGGCCAGGCGGCCCAGCGCATGCTGAACGACTCGTCGATGCGCAGGCTCTGCGACGTGCTATGCCACAGGCGCAGGAAGGTCGCCGCCACCGTGATCCCCGTCAGCAGCAGCGCCGTGACGACGGCGGATGGGGCCGGCGACACCACCCTCCCCGACGTTGGATGGTAGCCCGACCCCGCGTCCCGGTCGGGGAGCGGGTAGAGCATGGGGGGGACGGGCGATAGCGGGGCCGGACGCGTGCGAGGGGCTACAGCCATGGAGGATATCCTTCTTTGTTCGTGTACTGGATGTGACGTCATGCCGGAACCTTCTCGGATGTTTCAGGGGCCGCGTCGACGGGGACCGCGCCGGGCCGCACCAGCGCATTGGCGCGTTGCGGCGCCGCGCCGCGGATGATCGCCGAGAGCATGACCACATTGAAGAGCGCCCAGCAGGCGTTCGTGACTGTGCCCGGGCCGGCGTAGTGCGCGAAGCCGACCAGAATCGAGAGCGCCGAGACAGCGGCCACGGCCAACTGCGGGACGACGAGGTGGTAGAAGCTTTGCGTGCGCCCTTCTTTGGGCGTGACGGCGAAGCCGGCTTTGCGGCCGGTCAGCACCGAGTAGAACGCGCCGCTGAACACCGGGAAGAGCCCATAGGAGAGCTGGATGGCGCGGAAGCGCAATCGCCCCTCGGCCGAGCGCGCCAGGATGAAGATCGTGGTGAAGATATACGGCAGGAAGTGCGCGATGAAGTCGGTCGACAGGGCGCTCACCGTCTGAATCCCGAACAGCAGATAAAGGCAGGGCATTGCCATATATAAGATGGTCGTGAGGCTCGTGAGGTAGTACATGGCCGACCACGCGTACTGGACGCGCAGGCGCAGCGGCATGCGGCGACGCAGCACCCGCGCGCGCAGCAGCATCTCGATGTTGCCGCGCGCCCAACGGCGCTGCTGCGACACGTAGGCGCCGAGATCCTCGGGGGCGAGGCCGTCGGCCAGGCGCTCGTCGACGTAGCGCGAGGTCCAGCCGTGCTCGTGCAGATCGAGCGAGGTCGCGGCGTCCTCGGTAATGGAGTCCTCGCGGAAGCCCCCGACCTCCTCGACGGCGGCGCGCCGCATCACCATATTGGTGCCGCAACAGAACACGGCCCCCAGCCCATCCTTGCCACGGCAGATCGGCCCGAAGAACAACTCCTGCTGGTCCATAGCGCCCGCCGTGACGTAGTTGAGGCCCCGGTTCGCGTAGTACTGCGGCGCCTGCGCGAAGGCCACCTGCGAGTCGGACAGGAAGGGCATCATGCGGTCGAGGAAGTGGGGCTGCGGCACATGGTCGGCGTCGAAGACCGCGAAGAATTCCGCGTCGGTCAGCGTGAGGGCATGGTTGATGTTGCCAGCCTTGGCGCCACGGTTGTCCGGCCGCGTCACCCAACGCGCGCCGTGCCGCGCCGCCAGCGCGCCCATCTCTGGACGGTTACCGTCGTCGAGCACGTAGGTTCGGTGGGGATAGGGCATGGCTACCGCCGCGCGGACGGTTTCCTCGACCACCTCGACCGGCTCGTTGTAGGTCGCTATGAAGACGTCGACCCGCCCCTCTACCCTGGCACGCTTACGCTCCGGCGCACGTTCGTGCCAGATGGTATACCAGTAGCCAAGGACCTGCACAACGTTGAAGCACTCGGCCAGCACCAGCAGCGTGTAAAGCACAGGGTTGGCTGCGTTGCTCGGACGGAATAACCAGTCCAGCCACCAGAGCAGGCCCAGCACGTTGGCTGCGACCAGCGCGCGCACGGCGCGCCTACGGCGCTTCCAGTCCACCTGGCCCTGCGCGAACTGTTTCCGATCAGCCTCGTGGCGCGCCGCCTCGATCGATAACTCGGTGACCGTGGCGTCGCGCGCCATTACCGAGTCCACCGTGGGCTCGCGCAGCCAGCGCACCGGAGTGGACAGGGGAAGAGGCTGCAGGTCGACGGTGACGGCGCTGCTCTGGCCCTGTGCGGCCAGCGCCTCCGACGTCGCGATCGCGAGGCGGTTGGCTACGTGCCCCGCCTCCTGTGACGTGACGCCGAAGGCGGTCACGAGCGCCGTGCCGGGCTGCCGCTCAACGACGACCGTGTCGGCCGTGCGGCGGGCGGACTCGATGGCGCGTGCCAGGGGCAGGTCGTCGCGCCCGTTCGTCTGATGGATCGTGATGAGAGAGACGGTGCGGTCGCGCTCGCCCGGCGTCAGCGGACGGGCCGCGTCAAGCCGCGCCTGTACGCCCTTGCGTATGCCGTAGATGTCGCGCAACATCAGCGCCGAGTCGCGCAGCGGCGACACCGTCGTCCCCGGGACGTCCGACCACGTCACGCCGATCTCACGCGTCTGGTAGCCCAGGTCCTGCGCTAGGAGCAGGACCTCGACGTCGAAGGCAAACCGCTCGATCGTCAGCTGCCCGAATATATGGCGCGCGGCCGCGGTGCGGAAAGCTTTGAATCCGCACTGGCTGTCGCGGATGCCCCGAAGCGCCAGCCCGTGAACCAGGCGACGGAACATCCGCCCCATCACCCGACGCCGGAGGGGCTGCGCAGTCAGGATGTGCGAGTCTGGCATGGCCCGCGAACCGATCACGACATCGGCGTCGTCTTGCAGAAGTGGCAGCATGCGGCCGATCTCCGCGATGGGAGTCGCGAGGTCGGCGTCCGAGAATAAGGTGTAGGCGCCGCGCGCGGCGAACACGCCCCGTCGCACGGCGGCGCCCTTGCCGCCGTTGCGCTCCGTGGGCAGGACGCGCAGTTGCGGCCATTGCTCAGCGAAGGTGTAGGCCGTCGCCAGCGTGTGGTCGGCGCTGCCGTCGTCGACGACGAGAACTTCCCACTGGTAGGGCTGGCCCGCAAAGTAGGCGGTAATCTTGTCGAGCGTCGGCCCCAGGCGTCGCTCCTCGTTGTAGGTCGGGATGATCACGCTAAGCAGCGGGGCTCCGCCGCGCGGCCGGCTCGCGTGCGGGCCATCAGGCCGTCCGAACGTGACGCCGTTATTTACAGGCATACGTGCTGTACCTTTGTGTCCACTATGTCTACTGACTGGTTGAAAAAGTTGAAGCCGCGGTCAAAAAGTCTATGAGGCGGCGCCGCGGCGAGGCGCGGCCGCTGTCCCGCGGACGCGGCGGACGAGGCCATGGAGGGGCGTGCGAAGCGGGCCGCGCCGCGCGCCAGGGGGCACGTCCGCAGCCTTGCCCGTTTCCGTCAACTCCTGTCCCAGCGACGCCTGGCACTCCGCCAACGCCGCCGCGAGGCTATTCGCGCCGGTATAACGTCGCGTCGGCTCCGTGGCGAGGCAGCGCAGGACAACCGCCTCAAGCGCGGCGTTGATGCGCGGATTGAGCGTCCGCGGGGACGGCGGCTCGGCGCGCATGTGGCCCTGGGCTAGCGTCACGAGGTCGGAGGCCGCGACAGGGAGTCGCCCCGTGCAGACTTGGTAGAGCATCACGCCCAGGGCATAGATGTCGGACGCGGGGGACAACTCGTCGCCCGCGACCTGCTCGGGGCTCAGATAGGCGATCGGTGTCGCATCATCGCCCGCGCCGGCCAACGCGCCATACGGCCGCCGGGTCAGGGCTATATCGGCGAGCAAGGCGTCGCCGTCCGTGCGCAGCAGGATGTTCGCCGGTTTCAGGTTGAGGTGGAGCAGCCCGGCCCCGTGGATATAGTCCAGGCCCAGGCATGCTTGCGTGAGGATCTCGAGCGCGCCCCGCAACACGTTGTCGCCACGCCCGCTGCGCCCGCTGCGCCCGTTGCGCCCGCTGCGCCCGCTGCGCCCGCTGCGCCCGCTGCGCCCGTTGCGCCCGTTGCGCCCGTTGCGCCCCTTGGGCTCCGATATATACTGCCCCAGGTTGCCCCCGTCGATGTACGGGCTTACCGTGTAATAGCCCTCGTCGGCATACCCATAGGCCAGCAGCTTCAGGACGTAGGGACTGCGTAGCGCGCGGGCCTGCCGCGCGCTGCGGCGGAAGTTGACTACGAAGTCGAGGTCGCGGCGCAGGCGGTGGTCGTAGCGTTTGACGACGACGGCCTCACCGTTACGGACGTCGGTACCACGGTAGAGGCTGGCAGCAACCCCGTGGCCAATAGCCTCGCCGAGCGCGTAGCGGTCTTGGAGGGCCGGACGAGCGGTCGTATTAAGCACGGGTCGCACTCTCCCCAGCGGCGACCATATCCCGATTGGCCGTGTCCGTGTCCTCGACGGAACTCGCATTTTGCTCGACCATGTCCACGTCGACCGTCCAGTGATCGCTCAGGACGAAGGCCATCCTCCGCTGAGCCCTGCCCACCATAGGCGGCGTGAGGGTTCCGCGCGCGACAATCGTGGTCGGCGCTACGAGGTGTCCACTGATGCTCTGGCGGGCCAGATCGATGCACACCAGACCTTCGTTGTCCGGTGTCCGCGCCAACCGATCCGTGCGCGGGTCGACCACCTCGATGGCTGGAAGGTCGTTGAGGTTTTCCCACTCGTCGGGTGCTCCCGAGCCCTCCCCCGCGATGCGGTCGAACTCCAGCAGCCCCGTCATGACCCGCTCCGTTGTCCCGACAGCGTACGGCTCAACGATGGGCAACACATCTTCCAGCAACGTGGGCTCGGCCGTGCAGGCGGCGACGAGAGCCTGCGCGAACTGTGCGTCCGCGCCGAAGCTGACCGTTTTCTCTACGTCGTGAATCGTGAACCGTGCCATCTTCCTACTCCTTTGTCCAACCATGAGCAAATCTATAGAGGCGTATTTGTCCGAACATCTGTGCCACGCCCGCCTGTGGTCCCTGGCGGTATAGCCACCCGCCCGCCACGCCGGCCGGATCCCCGGGGGCCGTCGTCGTCGTGGCCAGCCAGATGGCGCGTGCATGCGGGTCCAACGCCGCCGCGAGGTCCCGTCCCTCTTCCCGACCCCTCAGGCGAACCAGGCGCGCCGGCGGGTGAGGATATGCTCCCCAGAGCCGCACGAAGGCGTCCGCCCCCTCGCCGCGCACGAGCACGAGGTCGTGCGGCGCGACGTGGTGTAGCGTGACGCCCGCGGCGTCGAGCCACGAAGCCGAGGCCGCGGAGGCGCCGGACGCGATGGGGAGGGTCATGAGGCGATAAACAGTGACCCCCGTGAATGCGCGCGTCCCGACAAGACGTCGTCGCGCTCGCAGCCAGGAACCGGCGGGGCCGATCGGGTCGGCGCCGGCATCCGCGTCCCGCGCGATGAACCAGACGGTCCGTGCCCCGGATGTCGCCTGAGCCAGCGCCCGATCCGTCGTCAGGTCTCCCGGGTGGTCCTTGAGCAAGCCCTCGTCGTAGGGATAGCCGCGCTGCGCGTTGCGCAAGTTGTAGCGGTTCCAATA
>JAABUY010007359.1_pt1 | contig 10483 bp, 19 predicted proteins | sample 5560271 | NCBI WGS metagenome assembly JAABUY01 (sample SAMN10711886, study PRJNA513374) | rock metagenome | isolation source: Antarctica rocks | place: Antarctica: Victoria Land, University Valley
GCTGGCGCGGGAGCAGCAGCGCATGCGCAGCGAATACGAGCAGCGCTTGCGCGACCTGGAGAGCGAGCGCCTCACTGCTGAGCACGACAAGGCACAGGCGCGCCAGCCACCAACACATGCAGGACCCTGCGGGTCATTGTGACCTGCCATGGTGATCAGTGACGAGCCTCTCTGCCGCTCACACGAGCATGCGCCTGCAGGTGGACCGGTACAAGGCGCTGCTGGTGAAGCAGCGCGACATCATGATCGCGCTGACCGCGCGCCTGAATGAGCGCGACGACTCCATCCTGGGCCTGCAGGAGGAGCTGGAGGCATATGACGCGCACCAGAAGTGCGCGCTCCTGATATGGCCAGCGCAGGCTCCAGCTGAAAGTAGTCCGTGACTAGGGAAGCGATGTGCACAGCTCATGTGCAAAGGCAAAGGCCCATTGCCGCACTCGCACACCATGACGCAGTTGTGTCGCAAGCCGTGCAGGCCACCTAGGCGGCAGCTGCGCTGAAACACGATGTCATGCTGGCCTCCTCATGCGCATGCCGTGGCGAGACGCGTGTCCAGTGCCATTGTGCAGTGAACATGCAGGCTCCACTCGCTGGCGCGCCACCGTGCAGTGAAGTATGCAGGATCCAGTCGCTGGCGCGCGCGCCGTCGCAGGCGCCTGGAGGACACGCTGGACCTGCGCACGTCGGAGCTGATCGCGCTGCGCAAGGCGGCCGTGGAGCACAGCGCGGCCTCGCCGGTCAAGTCCGCGCAGCTCGCGCTCGCGCTCGGCGCGTGGGCCACGGGCTCCGCGCCAGGGTGCCGCGCCCTCACCCGCCTGCCACCCGCGTCTCTGCATCCATCAGGCCCGGTCCAGCCTCGAGAGGCTGTCGCACCAGAGGGCATTTGGATACTGTGTCACGTGCGCAAGTTCACAGCGCACTGCCTTCCACCGCCATCCACTCGTAAGATGGGTAGCAGCTCCGACACGGCAGCATTGCTCCTCCCACTGTTTAACCAGTCCTAGGGCAGCAGGTGAGTCTGCTGACAAAACCGCTGTGCCATGGGTTTCAGGCCTGGCGCAGCCATCGCCGGGCCCAGCGGCATGGACGCTCCACAGCCCAGCCTCGCCCCAGTGGATGCGCTTGCGGTGCGCTCATATGCCAAGGGCCGTCGGCACCTGCAGCATAGGAGTAGCGAGGAAACTTGAGTCATGGCTGCAGCTCGCACTGCAGCTGAACACTTGCACCTCAGAACATTCAGGACTATCGCGCATTGCTCACTCAGCACTATTGCTATAATGTAGTCACAGTGTTCCTCAGACTATAACATAGCCACAATGTTCAGCGTGATTGCATGCAGACGTGCTGATGACATGGCAGTCCGGCGCCAGGAGCGCTCCGCGAGCGGCGGCAGCGCAGAGTCGGCGGGCACGGCGACGCCGGCCGCGGCCGGCGGCGCGGCTGCGGCGGCGGTCGATGACCTGCGGCGGCAGTGCGCGGTGGCCGCGCAGGAGCGCGCGGCGCTGCACACCATCCTGGATGCAAAGGTGGCCGCGCTTGTGGCGGACATCTCGGTCGGCCTGCGCAAGCTGCCGGAGGAGGTGAGCGTCGCTTGTGCCATGCCATCTGCTCAGCGCCTGCATGACTGTATAGTGGACTTCTTTGCTGGCTTGCGAGAGCCAGGAGGAGGCCTGATGAAACTGCCTTCTTTTCAGTATGTGTTGAGACGTGCAGGCGTATGCAGGCATATGAGTTTTGACAACCCCTTGCTCTGCGTCCTGCTCAATCACATGGGAAGGCACTGCGAGAAGCATGCAGCCTTTTCTGGCTGATGCAAGCTGCATCTCTTGCCTTTCATGAATGGCAACACTCTACAGACGCTCACAGCACCTGAGGGAGTGGGTGCTGTGGAAGCACATGCTGGAGGCAGTGGCCTCAATCTATGCTATAGGCTCTTCATGTGCGTGTAGGTACAGGCGCCGCGGCTACGGGGCCAGGTGGACGCGCTGGAGCGGCTGGTTGCTGCCACCATCCGTGCTATGTCCAGCGGCGGCCCGCCCAGGCCCTCCGCTTGAGGTTGTAGATGTACAGGCAGCTAAGGCATGTCACACGCAGACTGTTGCAGGCCGTTATTGCATAGTACTATGCAGTCCCATGTGCGCTAGCGCAGACTTCACACGCAGGAGTTTTGTACTTGCGGGACCTGGCGCATGGGCTGTGCTGCTGCCCCGTCATCCCAAAGCTGTCAGAAATAGATTGCCTGTCTCTGACAGTATTGTACAAAGACAACAGATTGTAGACATGCCCGGGAGTGCAGCATAGCTGCAGGTCGCGTTATCTCTGTGCTTGTTGGCCCACCGTGCGCAAGCCAGAGACCACCGCTCTGTATCAAGGATGATCTGCAGTCCAGATCCAGCGACGTGACGGAGAAGCACTTGTCATTTGCCCATCAGAGCATCTCAGGTTCATTGATTGTTCTCCACACCCTCACAAGACGCAGCCACCCAACTTGTGCTACTCCTCGTCAAGCACGTACATGCACAAGTTGGCTGAGTGCATGCACAACCTTTGTGCCCCGCTGTTACTTCAAACATTTCAGCTTCCACTTCGCAACAGAGTGCAGTGTCCATAACGGCTTTCCTGGAAACCCAGGCATGGCATGCTGTGCACAAATACGGCAGAGGCCACGGGGTGTTCAGCACTTCGCTGCTCTAGCTGCACTTCACTGGCCATGAGGTGTTAACTCCGCTACAGATGGCTGCAGCTGCCCTGGCAGGTGCGGCGCGCGGCTGTCCACCCCCACGCGGCCCTCTGCGCCCATGCCAGCGTCAGGCGCTGAGCAGCCGCCATTGCCGCCCCTGGCCGCACTCTTTGGTTGCCCAGCGAGCGCTTCGCCAGGCGAAGGAGTGCTAGGAGCGCTAGCAGCTGCTGCAGCCAGGCCCGGCTCCGCCGACTTGCTGATGCTCAGCCGCGTCTTCCTTCCTCCCGGCGCCCTGTCCTGCATGGCAGATATGGAGCTCAGCAGACACAGCGGGCTCGTCATGTGGCAGCAAACCTTCCCCACCAGCTTCCATTGCATCGTGCTACAGATGCAGACAAGCAAAGAGTTGCTTCGGCTCCAAGCACGCTGCACACCTAGCACACTGGCACCCTCATTGCCACTACATCACAGTCTGCAGCAAGGAGGCGCCCTCTTCGAAGCCTGCTCACCTTCACTGCATGACTCGGAGAGCAGGAATGCAGCATGGCCCGCACCTGTGACATTGCCTGAGGTATGCTGGCAATGGTCCACGCAGCATCGCCGGTGCTGCCGCCGCTCTGCGAGCGCATGCTGGCGCCAGAGGGCCGAGCAAGGTCGCTGGTGGTGCCGCCACTGTGCGGGGGCGAGCCGGCGGGAGGTCGTATAAAGTCCGCAATGGCGCCCCCGCTGTGCGACCGCGAGAAGGACGACGCGCGCCGCGTGCGGCCGGGGTCGGCTTGCTCGGCCTCATGCAGCGCTGCGATGACCTGCCGCAACCCAGGCGCTTGATGACCTGATGGTCAGCGGCACTCTTCGCCTCCCGACTGCTACCGGTTGCGTGCTGGGTTTCGGCGGAGCAGCATGGTACTCAAGCAAGGCGCACTCCTGCCGCTTTGTATCTGCATGTGCCTTTTGTCTATAATGGCATAGTAGCCATGGCGTCCGTACATGCTGTCTGCATGCATGACATGTTTGCTGACGAGGCGGGCAAAGCTCAGCGCAGTATGGCCGGCTCTGGGCCCTGCAGTCATTACAAGAAAGTGCAGGCATGTGTTGATGGTATGTGCAAGGGTAGGCGCGCACGGGGTTTCGAAGACTGCTCTGCGCGAGGCCGAGCGCCTCGGTGCTCTGCACAATACTGTCCCGCGGCGTGTAGTAGCCCATTGTGCCTGGCGCCTCAGAGGGCACATAGCCTGTGCGCGCAAGAGTCGCAAGGGAGCGAGTCAGGGACCGTTGGGCACTGCTGTGGTTAAGAGACCCCTCTGCCGGCTGTGTTTTCTCTCCGTGGCTTCTGACATGGCTTTCGTCTGAAGCAGCAGAACACGCTTGCAATTCCGAACATCGCACAGCTAGGCGAGGACAGGCGCCTACAGACATGGGACCTGACTGAAGATGGCAGGGCTTTGGCGCGCCGTCTCAGATACCAAATCGGAGCGCGCGAGGGTGCAAACAGGGGTGCAAGCGCGCGAGCACACCAGTGTTGACGCTCAGCCTGCGCTGCAGCGCCTGAGATCCTGTTGCGCGGGCGACCAGCGGCGTGGCCTCAGCCTTGCCAGGGCCGGGGGCATCAAAGCCCCGCGCGCCGCACACCTGCGCCTCTATGGCCAGCCGCCGGTCGCCCGGCCACAGCTGCCTGCACGGCATGCCTGCATGTCAGACCCTGCCCGATGCCTTTTGGCAGAGCGCAAACACCTGCACAGCGTTCCGCCTGTGGCAACCAGGACCTGAACCAAGCCTCTCACAGGGCTTTGGCATACGAGGAGCCTCTCATGTGCTGTTGGCTCCTGGCGTTGTCACACGGTCGCATGAAAGCCTGCATCGCATCTGCCTTGCATGCATGCAGTCGCGCGCACACTGGCTGCCGCACGGTTTCTGAGCCCAGCGCGCCTGGCGACGGAGCGCAGCAGGAAAGTGGGCAGGACGCAGGCGGCGGGCACGAGCGCGGTGACGAGCCAGAAGGCCGGCATGGGCGCGAGCGCGCGCGCCAGCAGGCCGTAGACGTTGCCGCTGATCCACAGCGGCAGCGCGCCGTACACGAGCAGGTACACGAACCAGATGCCTGCGCGCGCGGCGCGCGGCTGGCCGGCCGGCGGCCGGGCGCGGCGCGCGCGCGGCGGCGCAGGCGCCTGCTGGCAGCACGGGTAGTATGCGACTGGGTGCATGCCCTCGGCTTGGCTGGCTGGTGCTTCCCTATGCTGCCTCGGCGGTTTGGCTCAACGCAGCTGCTTGGCTCCGTCGCAGCAGGCACGCAGTAGTTTGTCCGTGCGGGGGTGGCAGCGGGGCGGAGCGCGCACACACGGAGAACCAGATGGCGAAGCAGTGCAGCCATGTCCAGTGCTCCAGCACGGTCGCGAGCTCCAGGTGCACCGTGATCACGACCACCGTGAACAGCAGCGTGCCTACCTGCACGACACGACGGCATGCCAGTACAGCAAGCTCCGTTGGGCGCGCTGCTGCAAATGTGACCAGGACTGACAGCGGGCATGGTGCTGAGGGAAACACGTCGCACAGCGCATGTATGGTGTGTTGCTATGCGTGCACATATGACAATGTCTTGTGCGAGCATGCCATGTCATTGTTTTCACTGTAAAGGAGCTACTTGAGCACCACCAATGATGCTGATGGAGTGCCCTGCCAATCTGCTAATACTAACATTCTGCCCTTTATGAATGAGGTTTCACGGCTATGCGGATGGGCTACAAGAGCGCAGATCGTAGGCTCCAATGCACAATACATGCGCTGAAACTCTGCGCCTGAGCCCCGCGGCGCTGGCGAGCGGCCGGCGGCCGCACCTCCCAGTGGGACCAGGTGGACCCGTCGGCGCGGCTGGCGGCCGTGGGCGCGGTGGCCGCCATGACCAGCGACACCATGCCGCCCGCCTGCGCCGCCGCGGCCAGCAGCCACGGCGCGAGCGCCGCCGGGCGGAAGTACCGATTCCGCGCGCCCGCCGCGTACAGCCCTGCGCCGGCGCACGCGGCAGCATGAGGCGGGGGCGCCCGGCATGCTGGGAGGGCTGCACGCACTGCCGACAGCCCCCACAGCCAAACATCCGGCCAGGCTGCCTGCGAGCGTGGAGAAAGCAGGTGCAAGGCAGACTCACAGAGCACACTAGACCGCAATCAGCTACCATCACTTTATCTTGGAGCGTAATCAGATACGATAATTCTATTCTGCAAAGCGCGGTCAACCGCAATGACGTCATTGCTGGCACTCGCGCCAGGATGGCTGAGGCTGGTGGCGCGGTTGACGTCCTGGTCGATGGTCCCGATGACCAGCGGCGCCAGCATGGTGAACACCACGTTGAACAGGGACATGTAAAAGTCTGCGCGCGCGCTGCGACGCATGGACACCGGGGCAGCATTGCAGCCGCAAAGTCTGCCTCCTCGAGACAGCTTGCCGCTGTAGACAGCAAACACGTCCGAGACGTGCGCCTCCAACTATATGTGGTCCTTCAGGAAATACCAGACATGTGCTTGCACACACCAATCCACGCAGCGAACGTCCCAACAACAGGCACTGCTGCCAGGATGCATGTGGGTACTGTGAAAGCTCCGCTGCATTAAGCATGCAAGGGGGCGCGCACCGTCGAACAGGATCTGCCCCGAGAAAGAGCACAAGATGTTGTAGAAGAAGATGGTGAGGCCGAACAGCAGGTTCTTGTAGAAGAAGAAGGCGACCATGCGCGCGATGCGCAGGTAGGACCAGCGCCCGTGCACCAGCAGCAGCGGCTCCAGGAAGCGGAACTGCGCACGCCCCGCCGCGCGTGCGCTGATCAGCCTGCTCTATAACACGAACGATTGCGAGCGTGCAGGGTGGTAACAGGCAAACCGGCGGCCGCATGAGCTTGGACAGAGGACCAGCGCGGTGCATTGCAGGGCGCTGGCAGACGGCCGGGCGGGTGGACGGGGACATGGGGAGAGACGAAGATGTGACACCGCACAGGCCCAAGCGGGAGAGGCGGCCCTGCGGCGCGGACCTGGGCGATGGAGAAGTTGCTGCTCATGACGGCCTGCATGCCCTCCTGCCCGCTGATGCCCACGCCTGCGGCCCGCCGGCCCCGCCCTGTTGGTTGTGCTTGTGTGGGGCTGGACACACGACGCACCCGACCAGATACTGCACTACAGGGCGGCTGTTGCTGTGTTGACAGGCTAGCGCGTTTCTGCCTACCAGTTGCACCGCGCCCCATGCCCAACTGCCGCGTCCTTCCTCTGCGACCATGACACTTGGCAGCTTGGCTCTGGCCGACAGACTGGCGCTCAGCAGCATCTCTGCCTGTCGGGCAGTGCTGCCTATAAGGGCATGGCCGCCCGCGCATGTAAGGGCATGGCCGCCTGCGCGCGTGAGAGCATGGCTGCGCGAGCGCGCACCGATGTGCGCCTCCTGGATCATGCTGACGTCATTGGCGCCGTCGCCGATGCCCAGCGTGATGACGCCGGTGCTCTTGACCAGCGCGGTCACCAGGGCCTTCTGCTTGGGCGACACGCGGCAGCACACCACCGCCGCGCACGCGCGCCCCACCTGCGCGCGCGGCCCGAACCCCAGCTGCCTGACGCGGCGTGTGAGCAGCCTTGGTGATCAGAGGCACTGCGCGAGCAGCCTGCGGCGGCCAGCCCCTGGCTGCAAGCAAGGACTGTACAAGTGCAGTGAGGCGCTCAGCGGTTGCACGTCCTTGCGGGAGGAGGCGCTCCCCGAGCGGATATGCGTGGTTCACAGATCAGGGTCAGCAGCCTCTGGCGCATGTCCGGCCCAAAGGCATGCGCCTCTTCAGCATTGCCTTGCTGCGGCATACCTATAGCTCATAGACTGGGTGCACACAAAAGCACAAGCCCCTGTGCGGCCTTGAGCCGCGGCACTTGCAGGGCCGGCGCACCGCCAGCAGGCTCGCGCGCATGTCCGGCCCCAGCGCGTGCGCGAGCGCCTTGCCGTCGATGACGAGCGCGCTGTCGCCGCCGCCGCCGCCGGCCAGCTCGGCCGCGGCCTCAATGGCCAGCCGCGCCTCCGCCAGCTGTTCCCGCACCGCCGCCGCCGCGAGCAACGCCGCCTTCACGGAGCAGCGCGCGGCTGGGCATCACTTTCGGGCATCACTGCGCTCGCCTGACCTGGCTCACGCAGTTGCCGACAGGCCAAGGTGGGCCAACGCGCCCAGAGCAGCCAGCCCTGCAGCGGTGCATGCCTGCGGTGTTTGCAAGCAGTGCAGGGCAGCACGGCGCGTGCCGGGCGTCCCGGCGGACCTCCGCAAACTGGCCCGCGTCCTCCAGCTTGACCACCGCCGGCAGCTCCGCGGTGACCCTGTACAGGGCCATGTCGGTGCGCAGCAGGCTGCAGGCGAACCCGATGTTCACCGCGGTCTCCTGCCGCACACATCGCTCGCCTCGCGCAGCTCGCCGTGGACAGTGGGACGTCTGCGGCACGTGCAAGCCCTGACATCCCTGACGGTCCAAGTCCTGCATGAAGCGTGAGTGCTTGCAAGTGCGGGAGCGGGCGCCCCGCCTGCTTGTCGCCGGTGAGGACCCAGAGGCGGATGCCGGCGGCCGCCAGGTTGGCGATGGCCGCCGGCACGCCTGCCTGCAGCTTGTCCTCGATGGCCGTGCAGCCCAGCAGCTGCAGGCGCGTCTCGATCGCCTCTGCGGCGGCCGCCACGGCCTCCGCGCGCCCGGTCAGCGCCGTACGCGCTGCGGCATAGCTGTCCGCCCACCTGCACGGCGCGCGCGGTGTGTGTGGAAACATGTTTTGTCCGTAGCGTATACGCAATATTGGCACTTGTCTGAGTACTCAAGGCCAACGATAAAGTGTGGCGCAGGAGACCTCACACACAGAACACGGATGCTGAAGGCTTGGCTGACATCTTTCCGCATGAGGCCTAGCGCGACGCAGGGGCGAGCAGCGCGCACGCGTCGTACTGGTCGGGGTCGAGCTCAGCACAGGCCAGGCACAGCGTGCGCAGGCCGGCGGCGCCAAAGCCCTCCATGTGCTCGCGGGTAATGCCTCGCAGTTCCGCATTTACTGCGTTGTTAGGGTCCAGCCGCTCGTAGATCACGGTGTCGGCGCCCTGCAAGGCGGAGCGGCCTGGTGACGCAGAGGCTCACACAGACAGCATGCGGATGCACGCCGGGGGACCTTCAGGCGACACCAGCCCAGAGCATACCATGCAAGCAGCTCTTGCACGGTATGCACGCCTCTTCATACACATGGCGTCTGCGATCTGCAGCAGAGAGTAGCACAGGCAGTCCGCAAGACATGCATTGGATAGCTATATGGACAGCCGCGCGGGCGCCAGCGGCGCGCCTTGCAGTACAGCATGATGCGGTCCTCAGGCGTGCGGCAGATGACGCTCATGCGCTTGCGCGTGGAGTCGAACTCCAGGATGTTGAGCACCTCGTACGCCGCGTCGGCGCCGCCCTCGCGCACGCGCACCGCCGTGCTGGTGCGCGCGTGGAAGACAAAGCCGAACGCGCGCGCGGCCGCGACCAGCGCAGCCTCGTCCGGCGACTCTGCCTGGTATGTCATGCGCTCCGGGTCCTCGGGGCCTGCGCGCGGTGCGACCAGCGCATGCCGTCTCTGCGGTGCATGTGTCCGCGTGTCCATGTGTCTGTGTCAAAATATATGTTCAACGAGGCTGTGCAGCTGGCGGCCCTGGAGAAGTCGGGGCTTAGAGCCCAGAGTCTGGGGGAATGCGCCAGGACACGGTGGCAAAAGGCGCTGATGCTGGGCGGCACGGAGCTGCCGACACATGCAGGACGCATGACGCTCCGGCGCGACGGAGTGCCCCGCTGCCTGCGACGCGCCCCGCGCGCATGCCACACTGCGGCGCGGCGCGCCGTCCGGGATGACCGTGTGGCAGACCGCGAGCGCGCGGAAGAACTCGCGCAGCAGCTCCGGCCGCGCCTCGCGCCGCCAGGCGCCGCCCATCAGCCGCGCGTCGCGGAAATTGAAGCCCTTGGTAGAGTTTGGGCCTGGCCCGGCCGCCGCCGGCGCCCCCGCGTCCCCGGCGGGGCCCGGCGCGCCAGCGCCGGGCGATCCGCGGGCGCTGGCCTCCGGGCGCGCGCCCGCAGCAGCGGCGGCCGGGGCGCGCGCCAGCGCGGGCGCGCCGCCCGTGCGGCCGGCGGCCGCGCGCTCCGTCTCGGTCGTGCCCTGGCCGTAGGACACGCCGCCGACGCTGCACTGCAGCCCGCGCAGCGGGCTCAGCTTGGCCGCACGCGCGACGGGCTCTGGACAGAGGGCGCTCTGTGCGGCGCATTACCATCTGCGTGGCACAGCTGTGACTGCGGGTGAGTACCAGGCAGTAGCCAAGGTGGTTGCTGGGGAGGGGCGGCGGCAGCGGTCACCTTGAAGAACTCCATCTCGTTGCAGGTGAGCGTGCCTGCAGCGCCGGGAGCGGTCAGGACCCGAACGCTGCGGCCAATGTAGGCGCGCAGCGGAGCCTCGGAGCATCGGTTGGTGCACGGTCATGCAGACGGACGCTCAAGTTGCAACCAAGCTGCTGCCGGATGCCCTCATCTCAAAGCGCTTTGGTCAAGCACTCAATGTTGGTTTGTCAGGCGCATCCAGACAGACGGGCCTCGGGATGGGGTCAGGGGCGCGGGGGCGCGCCTGTCTTGTCGGACAGGATGGTGTGCACCATGCCCAGCTCCTCGTTGAGGTTGGACGTGCGCGCGGCCGCGGGCGTGTCGCTTGCAGCATGGTACATGCCGCGGTCGCTGTTGATGAAGAGGAACGCCTGCGCGCAGCGCGGTGTGGGCGCGCTCCCACATCCGCTGCGTGCGC
>JAABUY010007360.1_pt1 | contig 10482 bp, 13 predicted proteins | sample 5560271 | NCBI WGS metagenome assembly JAABUY01 (sample SAMN10711886, study PRJNA513374) | rock metagenome | isolation source: Antarctica rocks | place: Antarctica: Victoria Land, University Valley
GGAGAGGAGAGGGGAGGGGAGGGGAGGAGAGGAGAGGAGAGGAGAGGTGAGGTGAGGGAAGAAGAAGGAAGAAAAGGAGAGGAGAGGGAAGGAGAGGGAAGGGGAGGAGAGGAGAGGAGAGGGGAGGGGAGGGAAGGCGAGGAGAGGAGAGGAGAGGGGAAGGAAGGAAGGAAGCATGAGTAACGGGGAAGAAGGGTGGTCAGGCCAGGGGAGGAGAGGAGAGGAAAGGGTTGGGAACGAGTGCAATGTCGTGAAGAAAGAAAGTGAGTGATGAGGGGGAAAGAATAGTTGATACGAGAATAAAACTATAAACAAGACATAGACTCCATCTTGATACTGCTAGCTAGCTAGCTGCTCACAACTCTCTTATTCGCAACACCTCACCCTCCCTCCAGCCTTTCAAGACCCCATCCGACCGACCAGCACCCACGTCCATTATCTTAGAAGAAGTATGCACGCAATGGTGATACGATTCTCGCCAGCACTGAATACATGCAGCTTGACACTCACACCCAATGACGAAGGTAATTACATCTTTACTACAATTTACCAGAAACGGTATGTACACCCCAAACTCACTCTGTACCTTCCTGTCCCTACTTCCTCACTTCCCAAACGAGTAAGTCGAAAACGCCACGCATGCACATCCTCCTCTCCTTTAGTCGAAACCAAAAGGGTTTTGCGGCGCTAAGCACCCGTCAGTGAACAACCAACAACATGGATACAGGACGGGAGAGCCCACTCGCATGGCTCAAATTGGCCTTCCTGCCCGTCGGCTGCGGGAGCAATTTCTTGCCATCCCCGACTCCAAACCTCACTGGTGGCGGCGGCCCCGTTTTGTGCGGCTGTAGTGGCTGCAGCGTCGGTTGCTGTATTGGCATTGGCGGCATGGGCGGTATAGGCGATGGAGATTGGCCGAAGCCAGGACGGCTGGGGAAACCGCCATTTGTGATGCCGGTGGGTTGGGGCTGGAGGGCCGGGGGAAGGATGGAATTAAGGCCTGTGGGTTGGGGCTGCAGGGGTTGGAAGGGGGATTGGGATGGTTGAAATTGTGGTTGAGGCTGGAATTGCTGTTGGAAGCCTGTGGGCTGGGAAGATAGCGGGAGGAAACCACCTGGCTGTTGAGTGGTTCGAGGGTCCGCAAAAGGACTGCCGGTCTGTTGGCCGTTCATGAAAGGTTGTTGGTTCTGAAACCCAGACTGCTGTGGCGCCATTTGTAGCTGTTGTGGCTGCTGACCAAAGCCAGTTTGCTGGGGAGCGATACCGTTTCCGAACTGACCGAAATTCTGATTAGGTTGCCCAAAGCCCGTTTGTTGTGGATACATCTGCTGCTGGCCATACTGCTGCTGGTTCCGCATCTGACTCATGTCGTTCAATGTTTGGCCTGGAGGGGCAAGCGGAGGGAGGTTGCTAGGGTTCTGGAAACCGGTCAATTGTGGTTGTAAAGGAGGAGGACCGAAGCCGTTGGTCAGCGATTGCTTCTGAGGTGCAGATAAAGGCCTCGGTGGCGGCGGCAGCATGAACGAGCCTTGCTGTATAGATGGCGGGGCCTGCGGTCTTTGTCTTGCAGCCATGTTTTGTTGCGCCTGTTGCTGGCCTTGGAACTGTTGTTGAGGGTTGGTCATCGGCAGAGGTAGAGCTTGAGGAGCTTGTTGCTGTTGGAATTGTGCGCCAGTCGGTTGCTGACCGAGTTGCGAGAAGAAGGATGGGTTTGCTCCAGTAGGCTGCTGCTGCAATTGCGGCGGTAGAGGAGCCTGTGCTGGCGGCTGACTCTGCAGTTGCGGAGGCTGCTGTGGAGCGGTAGGTTGTGCTGGAGTGGGTTGTAATGGTGGAGATAATAGAGACAGTTCTGCCATTGAACCTGTTAACGCAGGTTGGCTAGGGGTACTTGTTGCTGGCGCGGGTGCAGCTGGCTGGGAAGTTTCTGGAGCACTCGGCCGTTGCTTTGAAGGCTTGATATCCCACGCATCGTCGTCAAAACCACCAGCTATCTTCTTCGGGGGTGCATGCGCCGGTGCCGATGGAGTTGTTGTTGCGTTAAAAACATTCGCTCCACCCTCAGTGCCTGTTTTCTGCCTAAAGGTACTGGCATCAACAACATCGTCATTTTGCACTGCTGGAGCTGGACGTCCCTTTCGAGTATTGTTCCTAAGAGCACCACCAGGACCAGAGAAGAGCCCTCCACCTGGGCCGTTGGGAGATGTTGCACCAGCCTTCTCTTCCTCACCACTAATAACCTCTTCACCCCCAAAACTCACGTTCCTAAGTTTCGACTTTGCCCCGGTACGACCATACTTGTTATCCAAGAACTTCATTACTCGAAGAACGTCACCTTCCTTAAGACCCAGAGCTCGCAGTACGGATGGCGTAATGTCAGGAAGCACGCTCTCATCCATTGAGTCTTTGGTAAAATTAGAGGCGTACCTCTCGCATTGGTAAGGGTTAACGCCAGCTTTCAAGAAAAAGTCAAACCAGTCGTATTCTGGTCCTTTTGGTTCTTGCTTTGGGCGTTCCACTGACGCCCCCGTCTTCTGGCTTGATTCCGCCTTTTTTCGACCAGTTCCACTCTGGGTACTCCTACGCTTGATATCTGACAGCGGCTTATCGTCATCAAGAGAAACGCCTGTAACTTTCTCTACGTACTCGAGATCTTCAATGGCCATTTTCACGACCGGAACTGCAATCTTGACCCCATTGAGTTTGTGTAAGTGTATCTTACCGTCTTTCAAACCAATGAACTCCGCTTCAACCTTGAATGATCCAGATCTATCAGTCCAAGTCCGAGTCCTGAAGGCATCAGGTTCTACCAGTTCATTAGTTTGGTTTCCATGCCAGACCTCAGATAGATACATACTTGACTTTGAGGTAGATACTTTGCCATCTTTCTTGCTCCGCTGTGAAGAACGTTGGTCACCATCAGTTCCACCCATGAGGCTGCTACCCCTTTCGGGTAGCTTTACGCCCGGGCCTACCTCTGAGCCCTTTGCGTCACTCCCTCCCCGCCTTCTATTCACTCTTGTAGCTTCCTTTGCTAGCTGTTCTTCTTCGAGTCTATTCTGTTCCACGACCGAACGACCCGCATTGAGCCCACTCGTACTTGACGAAGTCGGTACGATGCCCGTCACATCGACATAACTACTAGGCACTACTCCCTCCTTTCCATTCTTTAGTCGTCGGATCATCCACCATTCGTCACTTTTACTATCGTCGATCACAATGACTTCATCGCCAACTGCGACCGTGACCTCGTCCTCACCTTGTGCCATAAATTCATACAGCATCTTCCCTTTCTTCTGTCCACCTTTAGATCCAGCACCAGCCTCAAGGACTTCTCGGAGCCCCTCTGCCCTGGCAGCACCAGCTATTTCGCCCAAACCAGCAACAATTTCTTGAGCGGTGTCCTTGGTGCCAGCGTGAAAGTCGATGCTCTTACTTGGTCGCACGAGTTCCATAAAGACATGCTTCCCTTCAATTGAATAGTGGGTGAGCTTCTCCGCTGACCATGTCTGTTGTGGTCCATCACGGGATTTCTCTGGTGCGATCATTATATCTCCAGTAGCAAGATTCAGGCCGAGAGTTGTCGCCAATTTCTTCTTCTTCCCAAGAGCGGAAACCATCTCGTTGATGTTGTACAAGTGATAACCCCCTTGCGAATGTTGCCCTCTTCCGCTATCGAAATTTTGGCTGACAGCACGGTTGTATGGTGGAGAAGCAGCAACTCCCGAATCTGGAGTTCGGGGCGAGGCGTACTGTGTCAAAGGTGGAGAAAGTTGTTGCGAGGGCGGGCGTTGCGGTAGCGATGGCGGAGGAGGCGTGGGCACCGATTCATCCGAATCATTTGGAGTGTACTGCGGTCTTCGCGGAGGAAGACTAATATTTGAAGGTGGTGATTGCGTAGAGTGAAGCCCACTGGATTGGGCCGTGTGCGAGTTAGTGTGCATGATGCCTGCCAGGGCAGCTGCTGGTCCTTGAGGCACAGTTGGGCTTGTTGGTTGTTCAGGTTCGATATCCCGCTCCCTGGAACGTGTCGATATTGGTGACTGTGGACCACTGTGTCCGGCTTCGCCCGATATCTCAATGTAGTTTGCCGGCGCAAACCCAAATTCTCCATTGAGCCCAACCAAAGTCCAATCAGGGTCTGATGTATCGTATACTGAAAGTGCGGCATCTTCAGAGAACGATAACTCTTCGTCGGTTTGTCGTGCATAGTCATAAAGCGCTTTCGCGTAATGGGTTGGTTGAGCCTGCAGAAGCTTTGATTAGCTCTGCCCTTTCACTGGCTGATGCTGTGCCGTTTGTAGTGCAGGTGGGACCCGTTCCACTCCTGAAAGCTCAAGCATTGAGAACGGTTGCATCCGGCAATCCTACGATATCATGTCGTGCTTACCTCTTCAACGTAATTGTTCGGAATTAAGCCGACCGGTTCTTCTTCCTCCTCGCCCGGTGCTCTTTTCTTCGCCTTCCACCAGTCGTCTTCAGTACTCTTCTCAAGTACATATATGAGCTCCCCTTCACTCATAGCTAGCTCATTGTCGTTTTGAGGGATGTATTCGTAAAGAGCGGTGCAGATTGAGAGGAAGACCATATTGCCAAAGGTTGGGTGCTCTTGCACCACAGTGGACCGACCGACGTTGGGGTACTCCGGAGTCCTAAAGTTTTCACTCACTATCTCCTATAATTAGCTATAATTAGACAGACTACAACAACATTCCATTCATGCTGCAGGATGTATCGCTTGACAAGTGCCGGTAAGCTGTTGTAGTTGTTGATGCAGTAATGGCCAGAGCCGCGCTTGTTCCTCGGCTCGTCGGCTAATCATGACCGAAGTTACCATGCGTACTCTCTACGGACTACGGTATCTAATAACCCCTGTTTCATAACTTGCATCCTGGAAGTTTCAGTGTTTCATTGGAATTTTCAACACCGTACCAAGTGCATACTATTTTTGCAGTCTCTGGCGTTCTCAGCATGAAAACAACAATTTCATTAGATTTCCAGAGTAGTCGCTGTTTTCACCCTTTCCTTTAGTGTCTCATAACGGTCATAATCCATCTCTATTCTGGTCTACCTAAATCTTCCTCTAGAGCCGATAACAGAGCAAATTAAACATGTCAATGCCAGCACGTGTTGATTTACCATCTTGGGGGTTTGCGAGCGTAGACTAAAGCCGCTATCTGTCTTTTCAGTACGTATATCGAAAACCTTCCTAAATTCAGGATCAGCAGGAAACATTTGAATCTAAGGTAAACTGGATTTACCGTTCCCTCAATGAGCTTCTTGCCAATTCTTTGCCGGGAGTTGGCATAATAGAAGTATATGGAAAAAGCGGCCACGAATACGATCATCAGGATATGTGAGCTTTAGCCGTCAGCCATGACCTCAATGTCTATTTTCGATTCCTACCCTATGGAGATCCAGACCGCCGTGATATAACGAGGAGCTTCCTTTTGTCGGACAATGAAGCTGCCAGCAACACCACCCAGTCCGTTGCATGCTGTTACTGCGGCTGCTGTAACCGCTCGCTTCCATTGGCTGCGAGATCGTCAGCTGTGTGTTCAGGGATGTGAGATGGGAAAACTCTTGCCCAGTGATGTTATTAGCTTGGTAGCTGTTCAAAGCCGCCCAGTTGGAGACGTATGCACCAGTGGCCAGGTACACACCAACATAGCGAACTGTGACTTGATCCGAGAAACCCAACATCGCGAAGCCTGCTATAAGACAGATAGAGTTGAATGAAATTACGGGCCCTCGGAGCCGATACTCTAAGTTTTATTATTATCCCCTCGTCTGAGACGTACATCACCAAAGGGTCACTTACTGTCGCCAATACGAGAGGATAACAATACTGGAATTGCAGCGTAATAATAGGGCTTATTAACGTCAGTATGGTTTAATTAACCCTTAGATACATCGTCAAGACTCACAGGAGCAGAAAGCAGAATGGCTTGATTTTCAGTGAATCCCATTCCGCTCTGGAGACTTGAGACAACATGAGCTACCTCGAGAAGTCAGAAACTGCGAGAGGCTTACATTATTGGTAGGAAGTACGAAAGAGACGTGGAAACCAAGTTCTGCACTCAGAAGATTAGGTAATTCATGGCGAAATCCGAGGTCGTGGCTTACGAGAAGAAAGAACTGCGCCGCGAAGCCGTAAATCTTCGGATCGAGAAAATGCGTCAAGACTTCGGACCATGTAAAGGGGGCCGGAATAACATCTCCACGATCTTTCTGGATTCGTGACACGGCGATCTTGCTCTCTTCTGCGCTCAGGAAATAGAAGCTGAGGTGTGCTCTCTCTGGAAAATCCACGATCCAAAAGTAAGTAGCCGAACCGATGACGCAAGCCACCTGTAATCATAAGACGACCGGTCATGCAAGATAGGTAGTCGACGTAGGTTACCAATCCTTGTACAATATACATCCATTGCCAACCCTTGAGACCTCCCCGACCGTCTAGATGGTTTAGCTGGATTATGTTAGGCTATTCCATTGTCTCGTGTCGAGCATTATTACCCCAAATTTGACGATACCCCCAGTTGCCAAAATGATGACCTCGCCGCATTGCAAGAAGGCGAACCTAAGTTGCTGCTCCTCTATTCTCGGTCAGCACTTCTAGATCGGATTCTCCGCCAGTAACAGCCTTACCTCGCCTATACCATGATGAGATTAGCAGAGCAAGGCCTGGGTAAATCCCCGCCTGTAGAACAAACGTCATCAGTAATGTTCGAGGATACTGGATCACAGCTCCCACCATGGAAACCCCAAGCAGCACTCGCATGACGACCATCTGTCGCCAAGTATGGATGAAAGCTGTACACTGCTGTACTCAGCTTGATAGATCTAATTGTCCTGTAGGCTACTTGCCAATGTGATCAAGCCAAAGCAGAAAGTGGTGATGGTAAAGAAAAGTCGAGGCCCCATTAGTCGAACAGCAATGGTAGCAGGAAGCTGAAAGCACACGCTGGCCACCGTAAAGATAAGAATGGAAAGGGAGTAACGGTTGCCCTGGTCTAGGCCAAGATCTTTCAGCATACTTGTAACAGAGGCACTGGAAATTATGCCGCTGTCCAACAGGTTGAGACTACATAGGAGTCCTGCAATGGTACAGAGTCTCAAGTCAACTTTGAATCTAATTTTCCTCTCTTGAACGAGATTTCGAGGGTCATCTTCCGCTTCTGTCGGTGCCATATGCGGGAAGACGTCGGTTGAACGGAAAGATTTGACAGACATCTTGCAACGGAATGTCTTTTTCTAAGGTCGAGATCAGCGCAATTGAAGTAGAAATAAACTGAGAAAACACTATGAGGAAGACGTCGTCATTATCGGCATAAAGCAGTCTTGTGGCATCATGTCCGAGCAAGTCCTAGAACCTACCTTATTAAGGTCCGTACCCGGGGTGCAGCTGGTAGGGGGTTGGAAAAGTTGAGCCGGGGGTTGGAAAAGATTCTTGGCGTCGGGTTGAACTTTAAAAATGGCATATGCCCCGCACATCCAAGACCTGGCGTCGGGTTGGAAAAGCTTGGAAGCCTATGCGAAGCATATGTCAAGATCATCAAGCAAGACCACAAAATAATTCATATCTGATCATTAAGATCTCGACTAAGCATATGCGCAGCATCAACTGAGCATAAAGAAACATCGATGAACGATGAAAGCATCAACGCTGAAAATCAAGCGAATGAAATACAGATTGACTAAATGATTTGAATGTGAGACAGTGAGAGTTGCAGTTCGCATATGTCGCGCATATACTAAAAAGAAACTCAGCTCGCTCAAGATTCGTGCAATGCAAATGTTGAAGACGATGAGAAAAATGATGATGCAAATCACGAGCAGATCTGACGAAGATAACATGAGCGATAGCTTGTGAATGAGCATGTCACAAGTTGAGTTCATGATTCACATGTTTTGTGCATATGCTAAGCATAAGGTATGTAGAAGAATCTTCGCTCGTCTTGCTGCAAAGTCGATTCATGATTGTGCTGTTTTCTCGATGTTTCGTTCAAGCTGTGCATATGCACGGCTTCAATACTTCGCTCTTGCTGTTTCTCTTCTAGCTACTACTTTAGCTAAATAACATCAATTCTTAAGCTTATGATTAGCATATGCAGAAAGTTGAGTCGGGGCCGGAATCAAAAAAAAAAGTTCCGGCCCTGACTCTAGGTACCTTACCTACCCTACCGTGCCTACTTAGGTACAGTAGGAGTGCAAGGCGCTAGTTCGCTAGCTCAGGGAGGCACCGGGTGCCCCCGAGCTTTAGCTAAGCGAGTCCCGGGCAGACATGAAACTAGGGCACCACGCGGGTAGCAAAAAAAGCCCGACTCACAAATTTCCCCCGCACCCAACTACCAAGTTTACTATTCATTTTTACGACGTGCCCGGAAACATCAATGAAAGACTCACTCTGAAGGTCTACTTGAAGCAAATTCTGAAGCCTATAGTCAAGCCCTGGATCGAAAATCACTCCCGTTTCGTGCTGGAGAAGAATGGTGATTCAGGTCATGAAACAGGGTCAAAAAACATCGTTAGGACCTGGAAACAAGAGAACAAGCTGGAGCACTACTTCAAATGTGCATCTTCATCTGGTTTATCTTCTATAGAGAACATGTGGCAGGTATCAAAACAGGAGCTACGGATTTATCCTCATTGGGATGATCACACTACGAAGGGGCTGATTTACGAAGGATGGTCTCATGTCTCACAGGAGTACATAAATGAGAAGGTTTCTACTATGCCAGAGCGATTAAAAGCAGTTATAGAAGAAGAGGGTAGAATGACAGGCTATTAAAATATAATATATCTCTTTTAATTCAGTAGTAAATTTGGTGGTTGGGTGCGGGGGAAATTTGTGAGTCGGGCTTTTTTTGCTACCCGCGTGGGCACGAACATGTATAATACATGTTTGTTGACTAACCAAATGAAGTTAGTCAAAACATGTATTATACATGTTTATTGAAGCAGGTATTATACACAGGGGTAGTAGCAGGGGGGTCGGAGGGGGGGGGTATAAATTTATAGTATCAACTAAATTGGCTGTTCCATGAGCACGTGACCATCGACGGAGCTATTCAGAAAGTCTTCAGCAACGACCTCGTTCCGGGGCTTACCACCGCGTTGCGGAGGCATGGCTGGTGGTAGGAAGATAGATCTACTCCATACGAGTATAGATCAATGGTGACGGCAGCGAGGTCAAACCCCCTGAGCTAAACCAGCTGGGTTTAGCTTGCTTATATAATATAAAACCAATAAACATACATGAATAAACCGCTAAGAGGTATTATACACGTTTATTGTAGAATAAACGGTTTTTTTCTACCCCTACATGAAACACTCTTCCGTCTTTGCGCCGGCAACACGGACCCGAGGCTCGAAGCTGGACTTCGGCAGGTGGGAAATGCTTTTGCTACACTTACTCCTACATCTTTGGCTCTTCTCCAAACCTTCTACTACTTCCTCAACCATTCTCTCCCCTATCTTCTTTCTTTCTTTCCTTCCGCGTCTTCTCCTTCTCGCTATTCCCAGTTGTTCGGTGCGTTGATAAGAAAACGGTTCGTCGTGCATGGCTTTGAATAAAGAGTTCTGCTTTCTGGATATTTGAAAGTAATCTCGTTTGTTTTGATTTAGAAGTGATTTCTAGTCGTAACAGCTTAAAGTCTTTGATAGTTTGAATGATTTTAATAACCTAAGCTGCTCGCGACGATGTTTATTTTCACATGGAAAAAAGGAAGTAGATCGGACGCTTTGGATAATACATCTAGCAAAAAATTACCTTTCACCACGTCTCGGCAAGACCACATCATCGAACACCATACTCAATAAGAAAACCAAGAATCGCCAGCCGCCGCCCTTCCACGGCGAATCATAACCGGCCCCTCACTTTGCGAAATGCAAATCATACCCCAACCACTTCCGCCTGACCACCTCCTCCGCACTCAGCCCAGGCTTCCCATACGTCAGCGGCAAAAAGAAATACCACCCCCCGACCACAACCGCCATAACCACGCCCGCGGCCCCCCACAGCGCCAGCATATTCTGCTTGCTCATACTACCCTTGACAGGGAAACTTCTTCTCTTTTCTCCCTTTTTGTTGGCGGGGAGGGCTTTAACTTTGCCGTCGATTGCGTCGTCCATGACGGCAGGGTCGAGATTGAAAACGAATTCGAGGAGGGCGCCGGCGACGAGGGCGGAGGAGAGGTGCGCGGGGAGGTAGTGGTGGAGGAATAGCTGGCGGCCCATGAGATAGAAGGGGAGGTAGTGGGCAGCCCAGCAGAGGAAAAAGAAGCCAGTGGAGTTGTAGAGGCGGGAGCGGGTGCCTACGCCATGGATGCGGGGGTTAGATGGTTTACATGACTCGAGTGGTGTATAGGTTTGAGGCTCAATAGGGGAATGGCACACTTACGCTCATCGAGACTATCGATTCCCCGTCTTATGGATAATTGATCTGCGCCAACAATCCCGGCAAACACAGCCAGTAGACTACTA
>JAABUY010007363.1_pt1 | contig 10480 bp, 10 predicted proteins | sample 5560271 | NCBI WGS metagenome assembly JAABUY01 (sample SAMN10711886, study PRJNA513374) | rock metagenome | isolation source: Antarctica rocks | place: Antarctica: Victoria Land, University Valley
TTTTCATCCTTTTTCATCCTTTTTCATCGCTTTTTTTTAAAAAAAAAAAAAGGGCAGAAAAAGGCAGGGACAGGTCAGATATCATGGTTTTCCTTCGGAAAACAATTATATCCCGAAGGGATATCATGCGAAAAGGGAAAGTATCTTAGCCTGTAAAAGGCTAAAGTTCTATTCTTATTTTGCAGTATTATTAATATAAATAAATATAAAAGGTCTAAATGTGTTTTTCGCTATCGTAAATTTTCATTTATTTTTGTTTATCTTTATTTGGTACGTTCAAATTGTTCCCATGGACTAGCAAAATCAAAATAACGAAACTCTTGAGTGATCTCAACAGGCTCTGTAATTACTCGTTTTTCTGAGTCATCATAACGAACTTCCACGTACCCACTTAAAGGAAAATCTTTACGCATAGGATGTCCTTGAAATCCATAATCAGTCAAAATCCTGCGTAAATCTGGGTGGTTTGAGAAGAAAATTCCAAACATATCCCAAACTTCGCGCTCCCACCAACCAGCAGAAGAATAAAGAGATGTTACAGAGGAAACAGGAGTAATTTCGTCAACACAAGTTTTTATTCTAATTCTCGAATTGTATTGAATACTTAATAAATTGTAAATAATTTCAAATCTTAGTCCTCGTGAAGGATAATCAACTGCTGTTAAATCGATTAAAACTTTATATTGAGCATTTATATGGTTTTTCAAGAAACAAAAAAAAGGAATAATGTATTGCGGATATATATAGAATACAGTTTCATTTTTACTAGATACGTGATACTGGATCCATTTAGGTAAATTTTTTATTAATGATTTCGAGAATTTTTGGCTCATCTTTTTATTTGTTTTTCTTTTTATAAGATATTTTTCTATAGTACTCTATAAGGTAGTTCCTAATAATAGAACAAAAAAAGATTTATAGAATTTTAAAGGTTTTCTAACCTGGTATCCCTTCCCGTAGGGACACAAGTTTTCTAACCTGTCCCTGCCTTTTTCTGCCTTTTTCGAAGAAAAAGGATGAAAAGGAAGGGATACCAGTTTTCTAACCTGTCCCAAAGTCCCTTTAAAAAGTACGGACAGGTAAGTTTTCCTTCGGAAAACCTTTGTTTTTGTTAGGATACAATATTCATATTTGTTTTTCTATTATTATAATATAAGTGGAAAACCAAATAAGATAACAAACAATCTATTCTCAATATTTTATTTTATCTGTAATCCGAAGACTATTTGTAGGTACGGCAGGATTTGAACCTACGACCATCAGGTTAAAAGCCCGATGCTCTGCCAGCTGAGCTACGTACCCATACAAAAAAAGTGTTAAAAATTTGGGAAATAGATTCAGGAAAACTTTTAGAAAAGCTTTGTATCCCGTATTTCGCATCCCTTGTTGAAGAAAGAAGAAAAGATAGAAACAATAGAGATGCATTCTTTTATTATGTATTTTTTATTTATAGAATGTAATTCTTTCGTTACTGCCCTCTATAGGAAGTACACATTGGGACAGGAAGGTATACAAGAAACACAACTTTTCTATAAGGGGTACAAGGTTTTCCAAGATTTTTCAGAAATTTTCCTAACCTGTTGTCGTGGTTATTCCTTCCTGTCCATGGCTGACTTGTTGTCTGGCCCTACGGGCAGGCTCTTACTTCCTGTCCATGGTTCGATCCTCCGGATCGAACAATTGTTGACAAAAAAAAAGATTTTTTTGAAGGAATAACCACGACAACAGGTTAGGTTTACTTTTTTTGAAGTAAGAGGTATCCCTTCCTGCCCGTAGGGCCAGACAACAGGTTTTGGTTTTCCAAGGTTACTTGTGTTTATCCCTTTTCAAAGAAAATGGATGGATGCAAGGGATACAAAGGATACGTAGTATAACAGAAATATTGCCTTAAAGTTCATAATTAGAGTTGTCTATGACAGATTGGAAAATATTCACATAAACAAAAAACGTTTTTGATTTGTTAATCTTTGTAACCGATTTATATGTATTATTGTTCACAATCACATTGTCTTTAGAAACATACTGGATCATGATTCGATCCTTTGGATCCAACAATTGTTCGATCCGGAGGATCCAACCATGGTTCGATCCTTTGGATCCAACAATTGTTCGATCCGGAGGATCCAACCATGATTGTCACCCTCCTAACCTGTCCCGTAGTTTTTGTCAGACAATAAGGGCTTCGATCCTTTGGATCCAACAATTATTTCTGACGAAAACGTAGAAAAGGGATTCAGGGAGATAATGATTGCAACAAAATATAGAAAAAACGAGAGTAAGAGTAGGTGTCTCTTGTTTTTCTAAATAGGGAATTATATAACTTTTAACCAAAAGAAAATTTTTCAATTATTTTTACTACGTAAAAAGTTGTTGTTTTACGTAGTAAAAAGAAGTTTTTCAAAGAACAGAATATAAATCAAGGATACTTGTGAACTTTAGAGAACATAGCTCAGTTGGTTAGAGTATTGGCTTGTCACGTCAGAGGTCGCGGGTTCGAGTCCCGTTGTTCTCGATGTTATATATAGTAAAATGATAAACTTTGTAAAAAATCTCTATATTTCTTATACAAATGAAAAATGAATAAAAATAAAGAGCATAAGATAAAAATAATAGAAAACAGATAGGTTATAAAAAATAAAGAAAATATAACGTGTATAACGTCATCTATATTTTTACAGGATTTTATAAAATTTATATTCTTTTGTATATATTTTTTTGGTACTGGTATCCCTTCTTTGTATCTTTGCCTTTTCTTTTGTTTGAAAAAGTTTGTTTTACGGAGTAAAACAACAAACAACAAAGCAACAAACCAACAACCTTTTCAAAGAAAAAAAAGGTTTTCTTGTATCCCTTCCTGGTATCCTAACCTGTCCCTGCCTTTTTCTGCCCTTTTTTTTTTTTAAAAAAAAAAAAGCGATGAAAAAGGGTGAAAAAGGATGAAAAAGGATGAAAAGGAAGGTTTTCCGAAGGAAAACGAAAACCTTTGGAAAACCTTGTATTCCATCCTGGCCCTACAATGAAAGGGTTGAGTACCATAATGGCTAATGTGTGTGATTGCAAATCACTTTATGACGGTTCGATTCCGTCCTCAGCCTCAATATACTTTTCTGTTTTACAATGGATAATCTCTATACCATTTATAGGATATAAAGATTATAGATCATAAATATTTTTTTTTGAAATTTTTTTGAAGGCTTTCTTGTATCCTAACCTGGTATCCTAACAAAGACAAAGAAAAGGAAGGTTTTTTGAAGGAAAACTTGTGTCCTAACCTGTCCCGAAGTCCCTTCCTGTCCTTTCTGTCCTTTCTGTCCGTAGGGACAGAAAGGACAGAAAGGACAGGAAGAGGGATACAAGAAAACCTTTGTTTTTGTTAGGATAAGGGATACAAGAAAACTAAATTTTTGTCCTTAATAGCTCAGTGGTAGAGCAGATGGCTGTTAACCATCGGGTCGCTGGTTCAAACCCGGCTTAGGGAGATTTTTTGTACATAATAATATGAAATAGGCTTAGTAGGACTTGAACCTACAATTGCGACGTTATGAGCGCCGTGTTCTAACCAATTGAACTATAAGCCCTTATATATTATATAGTTGTTATAAAAAAATTGATACTCTTTTTTCTATAGCAACTATATAATGTTTTTTATATTTTATTTCTTTCTGTTCCGCTTTTCCAAAAAAAAAACTATGTAAAGTTTATATTCTTATAAAGAAGAAGATTCATATATCACGATATAGAAGACTCTCTATAAAAAGTACGTTACTGTACTTTATTTCTTATTTTATCTTTTCAAAAAATAAAAAGATGGCATCACTTGTGTTCTTTCTTTGACAAGATTTTTCTAAAACATTCTTCACGCTTTTATCTCTTATAAGGTTCTATTCTTTTAGAGAGCTTTTATAAACTTCTCAATAAAAATTTAGGGGCGTGTAACTCAGTGGTTTAGAGTATACGCCTGATAAGCGTAAAGTCGAAGGTTCAAGTCCTTCCACGCCCAGTTTCCCTATAATGTTTTTATTTTTTCAATATTTTTGTTATCCCTAATAAAACAATAACAAAAGAATATAGATAATTGTTTTCCATCATTACGCTACTGTTGTTTGTTGTTTTGTTGTTTGTTGTTTGAATCCGTAAAACAAAAGGATTCAAACAAAAGGATTCAAACAAAAGGATTCAAACAAAAGTATTCAAACAATAGCAATAATTGTTGCGCTACTGTTGTTTGAATACGTAAAACAAAAGAAGCACAATCATGATCTCCCGAAGAAAGAAACATTGTTTTTTAACCTGTCTCTGCCTTTTTCATCCTTTTTCATCGCTTTTTTTTTTAAAAAAAAAAGGGCAGAAAAAGGCAGAAAAAGGATGAAAAGGTTAGTTTTCTTATATCTATTCCTGGTATCCCTTCTCGAAGGAAACCTCTGGAAAACCTTTATCGTAGTAAAAGGGATATCAAAAGAAGAACAGTCATTGTTTTATCAGCCTTTTTAAGGAAATTATTTGTCTTTATTATCTTTAGAACAACGTTATAAATTCTCATTCAAAATATAAAGAGTATAGGGTGATTAGCTCAATTGGTAGAGCACCTCGCTTACAACGAGTAGGTTAGTGGTTCGATTCCACTATTACCCAATTTTTTTTTTCAATTGTTGTATCTCTTTTTGAAGAAAGCCAGTTTTGCAGAAAAAATATTCACTTTTTTATAAACCTTATTATTTATCATTTTTGTTCTGTGTAGATAAACAAAAGAAAAGATACGAAGAAGAGACCTTCTTTTATTTTTTTCATTATGGTTGTTTTCATATAAGGAAAAATGTAAAAGAAGGGATACCACGTATTTTTAATCATAAATAAAGTATCCAAGTATATGTTAAGCCCAAAACGAACAAAATTCCGTAAATATCAAAAAGGAAGAACAAAAGGCATAAAGCCAAACCAAACAGAATTGCAGTTTGGTAAATACGGTTTAAAATCGTTAGAGTGTGGACGAGTTTCAGCAAGAACAATTGAAGCTGTGAGACGTGTTATGACACGTAAGTTTAAACGCGTGGGTCAAATCTGGATAAGGGTTTTTCCAGACCTTCCTATAACAAATAAACCTGCAGAGGTTAGGATGGGTAAAGGAAAAGGAAGTGTGTCTTATTGGGTTTGCGCCATACAATCTGGACAAATTTTGTATGAAATGGATGGAATTCCGCTTCAATTAGCAAAAACAGGATCACAACTTGCTTATCAAAAGTTACCTCTCAAAACTGAATTTGTTTCTCTATAATAAAAAATACAAAAAACTGTTCTATCCATTTCTTTTATAACCTGGTACCGTAACCTGTCCCTGCCTTTTTCTGCCCTTTTTTTTTTTTTTTAAAAAAAAGCGATGAAAAAGGATGAAAAGGAAGGTTTTCCGAAGGAAAACCTTAAACCTATTGTCTGGCCCGTAGGGCAGCCCTACGGGAAGGGATACCAGGAAGGGACTGAAAAAAAAGCCTGACTTGTTGTCTGGCCCTACGGGCAGGCTTTTACTTCAAAAAATGCAAACCTGTTGTCCCTTCAAAAAATGCGAACCATTTTTTGTTGTGTCCCTTCAAAAAAGATTTTTTTTGTCAAACATGGACAGGAAGGAAGGGCCTGCCCGTAGGGCCAGACAACAGGTTTCCATTTTTTGTTTACTTTTTTTGTTTCAAATAGTATTTTTGAAGGAAGGGACACGACACAAGGAAAGCCTTCCCTCTCCCTTTTTTTTTTAAAAAAAAGGGACAGGGTACGTACTTGTTTTTCCCAAGTAGTAAACAAAAAAGTTTACATATATATATTTGATCCGGGTACACCTTCTTGGAAGATAAAAAAAGAATATATATGCATTAATCTAAATGCAAACAATATTTGTGAATTTCATGATTGTCACCCAAAGGGTGACAATAATTATTGTCTGACAAAAACGTAGAAAAGGGATTCAGGGTGACAATAATTATTGTGCTTTGCACAATCATGATCTCCCTTCTAACCTGTCCCGTAGTTTTTGTCAGAGATAATTGTTTTCCTTTGGAAAACCATGATAAAAATTTGTTTATGGAATAGTACATGGATCAATACTTTATAAAAGAAATACAAAATAATATAATAAAATAAAAATAAAAAAAAAAATGCCTCAATTAGATAAAATTACCTTTCTTTCACAATTTTTTTGGTTGTCTTTTTTCTACCTAGGATTCTACTTTTTAATTCTTAAATATTTCTTACCGAAAATGAGTAGAGTGTTGAAATTCAGAAAAAGAAGAATGAATACTTCTCAAGAGGGTGTTACTAATGTGGCAAAAGAGAGTGGTAAAGTAGGTAATAGTTACCACACCCTTTTATCTACCACTTTAACAACTTGTAAAAGTGCGTTTAATAAGAATTTAAAAGAGGCTGGAGACTGGCTATCGAAGACTGTATCTGAAGGCAACAAAACAAAATTAAAAGACACAAATATAAATTTTATTTCCTCTCTAGGTGAACGATCTATTTCCCAAAGACTCTATATTATCCAAGCTTTTGCAGATCTTTCAGAAAGAGCTCGTTTTGCTTTGTTAATTACTAAATTTAGATTTTCGAAAAAAGCAAATTTTTCCACGTTGAGTGATATTGCTGCACTTCATAAAACAGAAGAAGCGCCGATATATAAGAAACCGTATTCGTATTCCTTATCGGAAAAATCAGAAACGACAAAACCTTCGTCAGAAAACAAGAGTAAGAGCAAAACAAAAATACAAAAAAATACAGAAGTAGTCGCACAGAAAGCTGCTTTAACAAAGAAGGCCGGTAGCAATTCTTCTTCGAATAAAGAAAATAAGGGCAAAAGTAATAAAAAACGATAAATTGTTGTATCCCTTCTATGAATTTATAGTATCTTTCTTCCGCAAAATGAATAGACCTTCCATTGTTAAAACAAACGAAAAGGGATAGATAGAGGATTTTCAAATGGTTTTCCAAATATAAACTATGTTTCCTATTGTTTTATTCACTTTAAAAAAAAAAAGCGATGGGAAGGTTTTCCTAACAAAAATGGTATTTGAAGGTAGGGGTACGACACAACAAAAAAAGTAAACAAAAAAAAAACCTTTTTGAAACAAAAAATGGAAACCTGTTGTCGTGGTCCTCCCTTCCTGTCCATGTTTGACAAAAAAAGCGAACCTTTTTTTGTTTGCATTTTTTGTTGTGTCCCTTCAAAAAAGATTTTTTTTTGTCAAACATTTTTTTCAGTCCCTTCCTGGTATCCCTTCCCGTAGGGCCAGACAACAAGTCAGGCTTTTTTTCAAGTTTTCAAGTAAAAGCCTGCCCGTAGGGCCAGACGACAGGTTCAAGGTTTTCCTAACAAAAATAGTATTTGAAGGTAGGGGTACGACACAACAAAAAAAGGTTCGCTTTTTTTGGAGGAAGGGCCACGACAACAGGTTTAAGGTTTTCCGAAGGAAAACTTACCTGTCCCGTAGGGACAGGTTAGAAAACTTACCTGGTATCCCTTCCCTGCCTTTTTCTGCCTTTTTCGAAGAAAAAGGATGAAAAAGGATGGGACAGAAAGGGACTTTGGGACAGGTTAGGATACCAGGTTAGAAAGAATACAATAAAACCTTCCTTTTCATCAGGAATAAGAAGAAGAGATACAAGGATACTTTCCACAGATAAAGATAACACAATAAAGAAGAAATAATCCTGTTTCTTTTTTTGAAAAATAATAAAAATCTCTATGAACATAATATATATTATAATATCGTTTTTACCTTTCGTTTCTTTGGCAGATGCTCCAGAAAATTGGCAAATAGGATTTCAGGATCCTGCAACACCAATTATGCAAGGTATTATAGATTTACATCATGATATTTTCTTTTTTATGCTTGTAATTCTTGTTTTTGTAATCTGGATGTTAGCAAGAACTTTGTATCATTTTCATCAAATACGAAATCCCGTTCCTGAAAAAATCTTACATGGTACTACAATTGAAATTGCGTGGACCGTTACACCCAGTCTTATACTTGTATTGATAGCAATACCCTCTTTTGCATTACTTTATAGTATGGATGAAGTAGTAGACCCTGCTGTTACAATTAAGGCCATTGGTCACCAATGGTATTGGAGTTATGAATATAGTGACTACAACCAATCAGATAGCGAAGGCCTACTTTTTGATAGTTATATGATTCCAGAGGATGAATTAGAATATGGGCAACTAAGACTACTAGATGTTGATAATCGTGTGGTCGTTCCTGTGAATACTCACATTAGAATGATTATAACTTCGGCAGACGTTTTACACAGTTGGGCAGTTCCCTCGTTAGGCGTTAAAACTGATGCCGTTCCAGGACGTTTAAATCAAACTCCAATCTTTATAAAAAGAGAAGGAGTTTTTTACGGACAATGTAGTGAACTTTGTGGAGCTAACCATGCTTTCATGCCAATTGTGGTGGAGGCAGTATCCCTAGAAAATTATATTTCTTGGGTATCTAACAAATTAGATGAGATGTAGTAGTTTTTACATACAGTCTCATGGTTCGATCCTTTGGATCCAACAATTATATCCCTTCTAACAAAAACTGCGGGACAGGTCAGATATCATGGTTTTCTAACCTTTTCATCCTTTTTCATCCTTTTTCATCCTTTTTCATCCTTTTTCGAAGAAAAAGGATGAAAAAGGCAGGGACAGGAAGGGATACCAGTTTTCCTTTGGAAAACCTTAAACCGGTTGTCTGGCCCTACGGGCAGGAATATCCTTCAAAAAAAGGTTTACAAAAAAAGCGAACCTTTTTGAAACAAAAAATGGAAACCTGTTGTCGTGGTCCTCCCTTCCTGTCCATGTTTGACAAAAAAAGCGAACCTTTTTTTGTTTGCATTTTTTGTTGTGTCCCTTCAAAAAAGATTTTTTTTTGTCAAACATGGACAGGAAGGATATTCCTGCCCGTAGGGCCAGACAACAAGTCAGGCTTTTTTTGTTGTGTCGTACCACTACCTTCAAATACCATTTTTGTTAGGAAAACAATTATTGCTGTTCTTTGAATTCGTAAAAAAACAAAACAACAACCTTTTCATCCTTTTTCATCGCTTTTTTTTTTTTTAAAAAAAAAAGGGCAGAAAAAGGCAGGGACAGGTCAGAGATTATGTTTTTGTTAGGATATAAGAAAACTTAGTGTCCCTTCAAAAATATTGTTTTAAAACCTTTTACTACGAGAAACAAAAAAAGAAAAACAATATGATTTGTGTTGTTTTGTTGTTTTACGTAGTAAAACAAAAGGATTCAAACAAAAGAAGGCAAACAACAAAAAATACGAAAAATATATGAACATCTTTTATATTGTTTTTTTGCAAATCTTTATTTTTCGTATTTTTTGTTCTATTTCAAAATAAAAATTTAGACCATTTATGAGAAAACACCCATTTCATTTAGTAGACCCAAGTCCATGGCCAATATTTGCCTCTTTTGCAGCATTTTTATCTACTGTGGGCGGGGTTATGTATATGCATGCCTACAGTGGCGGCGGGTTGGTTCTTTCATTGGGACAATCTATGATACTTTATTCTATGTTCGTGTGGTGGAGAGATGTAGTTAGAGAATCTACCTATGAAGGACACCACACTTCATTAGTACAATTAGGCCTTCGTTACGGTATGATTTTATTTATAGTTTCTGAGGTAATGTTTTTTTTAGCATTTTTTTGGGCCTTTTTTCATTCTAGTTTAGCACCCTCAGTAGAGATCGGCGCTGTATGGCCTCCAAAAGGAATTCAAGTGTTAAACCCTTGGGAAATCCCATTCTTAAACACTATGATTTTACTTTCTTCAGGAGCAGCAGTAACATGGGCTCATCATGCCATTCTTGCAGGACAACGTCAACAGGCAACCATTGGGTTAACTTTGACTGTACTCTTGGCTGTGTTTTTTACTGGTTTTCAAGGGTATGAATATTTAGAAGCTCCTTTTACAATTTCAGACGGTATTTACGGTTCCACTTTTTTTTTAGCAACAGGATTTCATGGATTTCATGTTTTCATAGGAACTGTTTTTTTGCTTGTTTGTTTAATTCGTTTAATTATGCATCATTTTACAAAAAAACATCACTTTGGTTTTGAAGGTGCAGCCTGGTACTGGCATTTTGTGGACGTAGTTTGGCTTTTCCTTTTTGTATCTATTTATTATTGGGGAGGTGCTTAAAAACTCTATAGATAAATAATACACAGAAATTGGAACCCTTTTCAAAATAGTTATTTTTTAAAAGATACATTATTGTTGTTCTTTATAGGGACAGGTTTAAACATTCCTTTTTTTGGTGTCTGGCCCTACGGGCAGGAAGGGATACCACCGCTTTTTAAAAAAAAAAAGGGCAGGGAAGGTTTTCCTAACAAAAAGAATATTTGAAACAAAAAAAGTAAACAAAAAAAAAAGCTTTTTGAAACAAAAAATGCAAACCTGTTGTCTGGCCCTACGGGCAGGCTTTTACTTCCTGTCCATGGTT
>JAABUY010007366.1_pt1 | contig 10478 bp, 12 predicted proteins | sample 5560271 | NCBI WGS metagenome assembly JAABUY01 (sample SAMN10711886, study PRJNA513374) | rock metagenome | isolation source: Antarctica rocks | place: Antarctica: Victoria Land, University Valley
CAACCCTACCTTAAACCCTACGCCCATGGCGCAGGTGGGCGAGAACAACGCGCGCGTGCACGCGGCCGCCTGCGGCGCGCTGCTGGAGCTGGCGGCGGCGCCGGCCGCGGGCCTGGGCGGCCACCTGGGCCTGCTCACGCGGCCGGTCAAGAGCCAGCTGCAGTGCCGCCCGGTGCTGCACCGGCTGGAGCTGCTGGCGGCGCTGCTGCGCGAGGTGCCCATCGCGCATACCCCGCAAAACCCTGGCGGCGAGGGCTTCCAGCTGGAGCCGCTCATGGCGTTTGTAGGCGCCGCGCTCGGCAGCCCCAATGCGGACGTGCGCGCGGCCGCCGTGCGGACAGCGGCGCAGGTGCGCGGCCGGCCCTGTATGCCGCCGCGTCCCAATGCTGTGCGCGTAAAGGGAGCGGCCTTCTCATTATCATGCCGCCGTGTTTCTGCGGCTGCACAAAAAGCAGTTGTATGGATTGCAAGCAGTTTGGGGGGCCTCGCGCTGCGCGTCGCATGCGGTCTCCCTCCCTGCAAGCAGCACCCCCTGACGGAAACGCCCGCCGATGCAGCCCGCTAGCAAGCCACAAGCGGCCACGCTCACATCCTGAACAACGCGCAGGTGGTTGGTATGGCGGGCGCGCCCGCGCGCGAGCTGCTGCCGGGCGACCTGCACCCCAAGCTGCGCGAGGCGCTCGACGCCGCGCTGGGCGCGCCGCCGCGCTCCGCGTCGCTGCCGCCGCCGCCGCCACCGCCGCCCGCGCCCGAGTCGCGGCGCGCATCCAGCGGCGGCCGGCGCGCCAGCGGCGCCGCCGGCGCGCCCGCCGCCAAGCCCGCGCGCGCGCCCGCCGCGCCCGCCAGCGCCGCCGCCGCGAGCGGCGGCGGCGGGAAGCGGGCCGCCGCGGCGGGCGGCGCGGCCGCGCGCAAGCCGGCGGCGGCCAGCGGCGGCGGCGTGCACGCCGTGCACGCGACCGCGGGGCACGCCGCCGCGCAGGCCGCGCAGGCGCGGCCGGCGCCCGAGCGGCCAGCGCCCGAGCGGCCCGCGCTCGGCGCGCCCGCGCCCGGCGCGGCCGCGCTGGGCGACTACGACGGGCTGTTCCCGGGCGCGGCGGAGGAGGAGGCGGGCGCCGGCGGGCCGGCCGGCGACCCCGGCGTGTACGAGGCGGAGGTGGCGGCGCGCGTGGCCGCGCTGGGCGCGGGCCACCCGGCCGTCGCCGAGGCGCTCACCAACCTGGCCATCGTGCACACACAGGCGCGCCGCGCGGCAGCCCTATGGCCGCGGCGCCCCGCGGGGCACCCCTCTGGCGCTCGCGCGGCAACGCGCCGCCGCGCGCCGGGCACCTGGGCGCTCCGACGCGGCCGCCCTGGGCGCCGGGCATCTGCCAGCCATGGCGTTGCGTGCCACATGCCGCAGCGTCCACCCGACGTCGGCGCCCGCGACCACTCCCAGTGAACGCGTCTCCAAGGATGCGGGACCTACCCTACTCTACCCACCCTACCCTTGAGTCCCCGGGCGCGCGCACAGCGCGGCGAGCCAGACCTGGCGCAGCCGCTGTACGAGCACGCGCTGGCGGTGTACGAGGCCGCGCTGGGCCCGGACCACGCGGAGGTCGCGCACACGCTGACCGACCTGGCGGTGCTGCACCTGGAGCAGGCGCGGGGGCCCTGCGTGCCGGCGCGGCCTTGCCCCGGCGCACGCGGCCAGTGCAAGCTGTGTGTCCTGCGTTACTTGAGCACCTGCCCCGTCTGGGTGTCACCGAAGAGCCGAGCGCTCCTGCAAGCTGGATCAGCAGGGTGGGGTTGCTGTGTGGCAAGCTCCTGCACCGTCACCCTCTGCACTCGATGCGCGCCCGCTGCGAACAGCGGCAAGGGCTCCAGCAGACCTTGCGCGCAAGCGCTGGCGGCCTGAGCGGCGGCGCGCGGCGCAGGGCCGCGAGGATGCCGGCCACCCGCTGCTGCGGCGAGCGCTCGCGATCCAGACGCGCGCTCTGGGCGCCGACCACCCGGACGTGGTCGCCATCCGCGAGGTCCTCGAGCAGGAGGACTGACGGCGCGCCGCGGTCGCACAGATCGGAAAACAGGCTGCGCGTGGCGTGCTCTGATATGCTGAGTGTGCTGCTATTGGCTAGCCTCGGGCTGCTCCACTGGAAGGCCACTGAACCCACTCAGGGGAAGTGCAAGCCCTGCCAGACATTCAGTGAACATGTGACAGAGTCGCTGAGCTGTGTGAGTTTTGCAAAAGTGTGATTGCGCAGGGCCAGGAGTGAGTTGCTACTGGAATGAGTCAATAACACGGTAGAGACTGGTCTGTCACCGCTGCCTAGGCTGAGCGAGTCACATTGTATGATATAAGATGCTGGCCTTGCAAACTTGCCTGGAGAGCTCACACGACCCAGCAAACGTGCCCACAACGCTATGCAGCAGTTGCAGTCCCACAACGCTTTTCAAGCAGTTGCAGAGACAGGTTGTCATCAAGTTTATCGTGAAACCTGTGCTGCGTGAATGCTCTGCCCCCTGTCCATGCGACACTTAGGCGCCGCTCGGAAGTTGACCTGCTGCCGTATCACTGGCGAGCAGGGCGGCGCCAGTCTCCCTGTCCCGCCACTCAACGGCCACGGCTTTAGGGTCGAGCAGGTCCTGAAGCGCGAGCCTTGCAACTGTACGCCTCGCTCCTAGGACGCCGAGAGTTGGCAGGACACGCCAGATGGAGAAGGCAGTAGGCTTGTTGATCAACCGTGTCCGCCAAGCGCAGTAGTGGGCAGCGAGCAAGGCAGGTCCTCCGCCCAGGCTGCAGCAGCATTGCCACAGCATGTTTGCACTCTGCAGCGCACCGCAGCTGTGCGCCTGCAGGCGTTCTGGCCGCGGCAATCACAAGGCAGCACGAGCGTGGGCATCTTTGAGGTGCACATGCCGGCGCTTTGACGCACCATGTTTGCAAGCCCAGCATCCTGCACAGACGAGCTGACAGGTGTGGGTGCTCAAACGCAGGGGCCGAGCATCCAGGGCGGGCTCCGTCTGCAGCGCCGCCCAGCAGCGGGCCGGCGCGGCCAGCAAGTTCTTCTGGGTGCAGACAGACAACAAGGTACCAGAGTCGCGTTCAGCGTGCTTCCTTGCAGAACAGCCTTGCCGGGCCCGGCGCTGAGCGCCGTGCGACCGCCGGCAGGACGTGCTCACCGCGGCGCTCGAGAGCGGCGCCTGCGACACACTGGTGCTGGGTGCGGAGGCCGCCGGCACCGCGCAGGCGTGGTCTAAACTGGCCGCCTTCCGCACGCTGCTCATCCGCGGCAGCGCGCTGGAGGACGCGCGCGGCCAGCAGGCGCGCCGGCCCAGGTGTGGCGCCCCCGGCCGCCCGCAGCGCGCAGGCCGCGGCGCCGAAGCCTGCCACGTCGTACCCCCCGCTCGCATCCCGTCCGTGTGCGGCGGCCTCCTGCCGACGGCAGTGTGCAGAGACCGCTGCACGCGCTTGTGTGACTTTGCTCAGTATCCAAGCTCTGTCAAGCTGGCAAGCAGGTCTGCCCTGCCAGCATGGCCTGCCAACCAGGCAGGCCGTGCGTTTGCCTACCCAGCATGCTTTCAAGCACCGAAGATAAGAGCCACGTGCGGCGGAATCTGATGTTCTCGAATCCTGCAGACCCTGGTGTCTGTCTATCGGTCAAGCCCAGGCCGGCAGACGTGCAGAGGCGCGCGCGGTCCCCGCGCGTAGGTCGGCGCGGTGCAGCGCATCGCGAGCGGCGCCGACGTCGCCGCCGCCGCCGCAAACACGGCGCTGCTGGCCCAGGCGCACGTGGTCCTCAACGCGAGCGACTGGCGCATTATCCCTGCGGAGAACCTCATCGCGGCCTTCCAGGCGCGGCGCAGACACCCTACCTTGACCCTTCATGCTGTGCAGGGGTGCTTGCCACTGCCACGCCTTTGACGGTGCTGCCGCCGGCACATGCCCCTTGACACATGCATGTCGCTGCTGGCTGTGTCTGCCCCGACTCGTGAGCAGCGGCGCTGGGCGCCGGAGGTCAGCACACATGTCCGCTTACAGCGCACGTCGCGGCTGGACATTCAGTGCTGCAGCTGTTGCAGCGCACGGCGGGTGGGGGGCATCCACGCGAGGCGTGAGCGCGGGCGCATGCGTAAATGCCTGACCGCGTGCACAGGGCTCTGCCGCCGAGCTGGTCGCGGCCGCAACCTCCGCTGCAGATGCGCGCGTGATGCTGGAAGCCCTGGAGGCCGGCACGGCGGGCGTGCTGCTGCGCACCAACGACCCCCAGCAGGCGCGGCTGTCGCGCCGCCAGGCCGCCTGCGCTGGCAGGCCTGCACCAACCGGTCGCGCGGGTGGACCAACGTGGGGTGGGAAGCGCGACAGGGGGCGTGCATGGCGGGTCCTGTCTCGCATGTTGCGCATGTGCATGCACAAGTTGCTGAAAGGTGCAGGAGTAGGACTGTCCCCAACCATGATTATTCTAGCTTTGATGCAGGTGCGCGAGCTCGCAGCCTGGCTGGAGGCCCGCGCGGCGGAGGGCGCCGCGCGGCTGGCGTATGAGCGCGCCGTCGTGACGCGCGTCGCGCCGCTCGGCATGGGCGACAGGTGGCCCCCTCGCTTGCCGACCTGCGGACCCCGGACCCGATCCGCTCCGACACCGAACCCGTTCTGTCAGCGCATGCACGCTCGCACTCTGCTCAGCGCTAGGGAGCGCGTGGAGGAGCAGCGGTGTCCCCGTGCAATGCCCATCTCTTGCCGCCGCACGGCTCCGCTGCACCACACGCCTGGCGAGGAGGCCCCATGACAAGGCGCCATGGGCGGGCTGTCCCGGCGCATCACCCTGCATCACTGCCATCCTGCCAGCACTCTCGTGGCTAGCCTGCGCCTGGCGCCGCGCCCGCCCGGCCTGGCTCGCACCCGATGCAGCATCCCCAGGGACACTGGTCCTGCTGGCAGGCCCAGCGCTGAGCCGCGCTGGCGCCCGCGCACCTCGGGGCATGCGTCGCCCTCGCCGGCCTGCCCATCAGGAGCATGGGACTGCTCGAGGGCTGAGCGCCGCTGCTGGCGCGCCCGGCGCTGAGCGGGGCGCGCGCCGGCCGCGCCAGGGTGTGCGCGCCAGGCGAGGGGCTGCTCATGGGCAGAGCGCTGCTCTGCTAAGCCTGGCTGGCCCGGTGCTAAGCGGCGCGCGTGCCGGCCGCGCCAGGGTGTGCGTGGACCTCGCCTGCCTGCTCGCGCCGGGCGAGGGGCTGCTCGTGGGCAGCTTCGCGCGCGCGCTCGCGCTGGTGCACAGCGAGTGCGGCGAAAGCGCGTACATTGCCTCGCGGCCCTTCCGCGTCAATGCTGGCCCGGCGCGCTGCCCCGCCTCCCTGCTGGGCCGTGGCGGGGGCGGTGGGGGGCGGTCGCTCGCTTGGCGCGCGCGCGAGGCGCTCGCCCTACTTTGCGGGGCCTGTCTGCGGACAGCCCTGTAGGTATCCGCGCGTCAGGGCGCAGGTGCACGCGTACGTCGCGCTGCCCGGCGGCCGCACCGGCTACCTGAGCGAGCTGCGCAGCGGGGCGGAGGTGCTGGTTGCGGACGCGGCCGGGCGCGCGCGCGCCGCGCTCGTCGGGCGCGCCAAGGTCGAGCGCCGGCCGCTGGTGATCATCGAGGTGCGCGCCGTCGGGGGGGGGCTGGGCGGGCTGGCGACGCCAGTGCGCACGGCGCAGCGGCGCCTCGCAGTCACCCGAGTTTGGTTAAAAGTGCCAACTTGAGGTAGGCATGAGAATGGTCTCAGGGGTATTTTTGCTACTTGGGCGGAGGCAAGCCGTGCACACCCCTGCGGCCGGTGTTGACCGCAGGTGCATGCGGGGGCGCAGGCTGCGACGGACGACGGCGAGCGGCACTCGCTGCTGCTGCAGAACGCCGAAACAGTGCGGCTGGTCGGGCCGGCGGACAGCCCCGGTCCCCCCGGCTCGCGGCCTGCGGGCGCAGCCGAGCGCGCCAGTTCCGCGCCGCAAGACGGCGGCGAGCATGGCGTGGACGGCGAGGAGCGCGCGCGCAGCGCCGGCGAGGCTCCCGCCGCAGCCGGCCGCCCCGCGGCAGCCGCCCGTGAGCCGGAAGGCAGCGAGGCACGCCGCGGCGGGAGCGGTGCAAGCAGTCCGGCGGAGGCCGTGGGTCCATCGGCGGACGGCGCGGCGCCCGCCGCGGCGCCCGTGGGGGACAGCAGCGGGGCGCCGCACGGCGGCCCCGCGGCTGCGAGCGAGGCCGCGCGAGAGCCGCGCGCTGCCAGCGGCGCGCCGGGCGCGCCGGGCGGGGGCACGCCCCGGCCCGACTGGGTCGCCACGGCGGTGTCGGAGCTGCGCGCGGGCGACGCGATCTTCCTGCTGAGGCAGGCGGGGGCGCGGCACACGGGCATTGCCGTGCGCGAGTTCGTGCTCGAGAAGTGAGCGCGTGAGGTGCCGAGTTCCCCCGCCCATGTGCCTTGCAGCGATGAGATCGCCGACTCGAGCTGCATATGACACCGGATGAGCCGAGCAGAAGAGCAGATGTAATGACATCACATGGCTGGTTACAGGCACGCAAAACAGTGCTGCACACATGCCCGCGCAAGCATAGCACTACTCTAATGCCATGCCAAAGGCCAAGAGCGCTGAAGGTTGCCGGTCACGCACACCGGCCTTCTTAGGCAGCAACAACATGCAGGGGCGGGCTGATGCCACACGCGCAAGAGCGCATGCATGCTCTCTATGCCACGCTCGATGCTACCACCACTGCAAAGCGGCAGCGCACCCTCACTCACTCACAGCCTGTACCCGCTCAAGCCCTGGCCGGCCGCTGCCGCCCCTGCTGCCGCCGCCGCCGCCGCTGCCGCCGCCGCCGCCGCCGCCGCGCCGCCGCGCCGCGCGTCACTCCTCGCCCGGCGGCGCGTCGGGCTTCTCCTTGTCAGGGTCCTTTTCAGGGTCCTTCTTCTTCTTCTCCTCCTCCTCCTCCTCCTCCTCGTCCGGGATCTCTGGATCGCCCGGCAGCCTGCGCGGCATTGGCGTCTCCAGCTTCTCGAACTCCGGCTGCGTGTCCGGCCGCCGGCTCGGCTGCGGCGTGATCCACTCCTGCGCACGGCGCGCCCCCGGCTGGTCAGTGCAGAACCACACCGTCGGCACCGAGGAGCGGCGTCTGCATTTACGCCACCCAGGCTGCGCGGCTCCCCGTAGCGCGCTGCGGCCTTCAAAGCTCCCCAGTCTCGCGGTCAGTACACGCCCTGCGAAGGCGTGACCAGCGACCAGCTGTGGCACCAGGCCTGCTCCGAGGCCATGCTCTCGCGCCTGCACTCAACACGCTAACAGAATCCAGCAGGGAGACGTCAAGGCACTGGCAGCATACATGCAGCCTTCTGTCCGTGAAGCCAGTGCGTGCACGCTAGCGCTGCGGCGGGCGCCCCTCTCGCGAGCCGAACACTTGTTAGCACAGGTGGAGGAGCGCCAGCACTTACTGTGCCCCTGGCTAGCCAGTCACGTCGGCAAGGCTGCCTGGGGCCAGTAGCTTACAAGGCTGCCATGCTCACGCTCCCGACACTGGTCAGCACTCGGCACGCAAAGCTGCAAGAGCCGGCACCTGCGACAGCCTGCGTGCAACGGTCGCTGGCGCACCTGCGGAAAGTCTATCGGCGAGCGCTCCTTCTCTGTCTCGGGCTCCGGGTAGGTGCGGCAGATGCCCAGGCGCCTGCCGCCTGGCCGCCCGGCCTGGAAAGGCCTCAGGCCCTCACAGCGCCGCAACGCCGGCCCGCTCCTGTGTGCGCATGCAACCAGGCACCTCGGCCTCGGGCACGGTCGCGAAGCATGCGCATGCTGGTGTCGCTCTGTGCTGCATGCTGCTGCACTGCTGCGTGCCATATCACACTCCATACCCGCGATGCGCAATCGACTCTTTGGCGATCGAGGAGGAGCTTGCGAGTTGCGAGCCCACAGACCCTGTGCTAGCAGGGTCTGGACAAGCAGCCGCCCCAGGACACTGCTGCGAGACCTGCCTCTCCAGGCAACGCTTCGATCGACAGTGGCAGCGGAGGCGAGCTCTGTGGGTGACCATGGTGCGCCGCGTGCTGCCGCTCTCCTGGTGCCTGGTGTCCGCTCACACTCTGCGGCGCTAGACGTCGCTGATACAGCGTGGTCTGGGGCTGCACGCTGCACGGCTGCTGGCCGTGCTCTGGGCAGTCGGGCGGCGCTGCCAAACAGCGGCGGCCGCCAGGTCGCTGAGACATCTTTTGCACTCTGCGCGCAGGACCAGCCGGTGAAGCTTGCGATCGTCATGAAGGTCATCGGTCGCACAGGCTCCCGCGGACAGGTGCGGAGGCTGGCTGCTGCGGCTGTCAGGGAACTTGTTCCTATGTACGGCGCGGCTGCCTGCGCCCAGCGTCGCTGGTCCCTGTCGGGGCAGGCAGCCCCACGCAGAGCAGGAGGCGGGCCAGCGCTTGACACAAGCCTGCCGTCGAGCAGGTCACGCAAGTGCGCGTCAAGTTTCTGGACGACAAGGACCGCCTGATCATGCGCAACGTAAAAGGCCCTGTGCGTGAGGGTGCGCTCCCGTGTTTCTCCTGTGTGTACTCTTATGTGGTGCGCTTATGTCGTGCTGTCGTGCTCTTCACAAGGCGTGGCATGAGCAGTCTCGTGTCTGCTCTCACCCGGGTTGCGCACGTCTGGAGGCTGAGGGCACTTGCACGCTCACCTACTTACTGTGTATCAGCCGACTTTTAGCTGCCTATGGGCGCAGCCTGAGACAGGGCTATGCTTTGCATATCAGCGCGACCGCAGCTTCGCAGGCAAGTATGCATTTGGCCACCGCCAAGGTGTCCAGTTTCCGATTGCACGCGCTCGTGCAGGCGACATCTTGACGCTGATGGAGTCTGAGCGTGAGGCGCGGCGGCTGCGGTGAGGGGGCTGCGGTAGGGGGGCTGTGGCAAGGGTGCTGTGGCAAGGGGGCTGCTGTGAGGGGGCTCCGAGTGGGCTGCTTCAAGCGGCGCGGAGGCCAGCCAGAGACAAGCTGAGTCCTGTGCACCACGGGCATTTGGTCTGCTTCTCCAACAGTGTGCGTTTGGCACCAGCAGTGGTGCAGGAGCACAGCAAGGAACCCAGGTTGTTGCTTTTGGTGTACACACTGTAGAGGCGGCTGCCAAATGAGGTAGTTTTAGTGCCGCTCTGTATGCACCGAGCTACACGCCGCAAGTCCCGCCTGACATCTACCTACAAGCACTGAAGTAAGCAGTGCTGAATACTTGAGCCTGCCAAAACTGCACTCGCCTGCAGGCAGAACTGCTGTACAGCAGCGCAGAAGTGCTCTAATCCCTCGACAAACGCACCCGCGAGCAGCCCAAAAGCGGCACCTGAGCCGCATTGTATCTGCAAAACTGTTCCGCGTGCAGTCAAAGAGTGCACAGGTTGCGCACCAGAGCCCTACCAGAGCTGCCGCCAGCTCAGTTCACAAAAGGTTGCCTAGCTCCAACGTCCTGCCAGGCCCTAGACCATAACCATAAAAAGCACGAGCGGCACTTCCCACCCATACCTACAGCCGTCTGCACCAGTCCCCCTACACCTTGAACGAGTCGACGATGGCGGCCGCGAGCGCGGGCGTCTTCGCCGCCGCCAGCCCCGCCAGGCTGATGCGGCCGTCCTTGGTCATGTAGACGTGGTGCTTCTGCGTCATGTTCTCCACCTGTGCGCCGCTCTACAACATCAGAACCAGACTATGAAGCGCGATGTGGCAGTAGGGTGAAGCCTTTGCGCCGCTCCGTACTGTCAGAACATCAAGCATGAAATGGCAGTAGTAACATGAAGCATGAAGTGGCAGTAATATGAAACGTCAAGTGGCAAGAATGCGACGAGAAGGCACAGGGATTGCATGGGGCAGCAGCCGCAGGCACATGCGTCACTGCAACGGGGCTTGCAGTCGCAGCCAGAGCTGCTGCGGTGCAGGGAGCGCGCCTGCTTGGGCGACAGGCCCGTGAACGAGAACATGCCTGCCGCAGCAGCACAGTGAGCATGTAGAGTGATTGGGTTATAGGGTTAGGGTTAAGAGAAGTGCCTGCCGCAGCAGCACAGTGAGCATGTAGAGCGAGCGCATTCTGTCTAGTGTGCAGCAGGAGCAGCTGAGACGTTGTGTGCTGTGATGGCCAGAAGCTCACAGACAGGTATGCGTGCATGTCGCGGCGGCCCGCGGGCGCGCAGCCACTGCCTGCGGCATCAGCATCCGATGCACGAAGCAGGTGTGCCCCTCCTCATCCTGCATGCGCACAGCAGCAAATAGACCCGAGAAGGCAGAGCGCCCCGAGGCGCGGCACACCGATCTGGCGCGTCACAAAGCCCCAGTCCCGGTCAGGCTCCAGCTTGGCGAGCTCGTCGTGCAGCAGCTGCCGCACGCTCTGCGCGCCACGCGCGCACGCCAGCGAGTCAGCCTCCATCGCCAAGCGCCTGTCAGTGCCCGCCTTGCTCATGCAGACCGGCACAGTCGGTGCCGCGGCCGTCTCCGCGCTGGGCCGGCCGGAGCTTCGCGCGCCTG
>JAABUY010007368.1_pt1 | contig 10477 bp, 8 predicted proteins | sample 5560271 | NCBI WGS metagenome assembly JAABUY01 (sample SAMN10711886, study PRJNA513374) | rock metagenome | isolation source: Antarctica rocks | place: Antarctica: Victoria Land, University Valley
GTCGCCCTGTCACAGGGTCCCCAATTTGCTATGGGGCTGCATCCGAACAATAACGGCACCCGGCGCGGACAGTCGGTTCTCGAATGTGCTCCGCACTGCTCCGCAATGGCTCCGCCCCTGTCGTTACAAAAGTGGTGCGGATTGATCTCATGCGTAAAGTGCTTTGAAACTTTGCATGAATTGAAAACTGATGATGACAATGTAGAACTGGTGATGACGCAACTTACTAACAGAGAGGCAGTAACGTAAAACTTGAGAGAAAATTCTGAACATTCCTGTTGAAGTGTGGACATGCAGTTGTCTCCAGTCAAATCATTACTGGACCAGTTGCTAAATGTTGAGTCATAGGTCAACCTTAGTCCAATGCGTATGGCATGTGTGGCCCGCGTAGCGGCCTGTTTGCGTGTATATAGACGCTGTGTTGATAGCGTTGTATACGCTGAGCACTTGCAAGCACAATTGTAAAGATGTAGATCTTACTTACGTGCCTGCCACGACCGACCTCGCTTCAACAATTCCTTGATAGATTGGATCTCAGATACACATTCCCAAGGATACACTAATTTGCAGAAATGCCTGGATCAAAGAGGTATTGTGTCTAAACAGTATGCAGTCAAGCAAAATGTGTGTTAGGCTGCGCAATGCATTGAAATGCATCTTGGAGGCTATATTTACAGTCATGTAGAGAGGCTGTTTTCGAAAGCTGCTGAGAACAATTGTAGCGTTTGCTGCTGGCTGTTAGGTCGAGGCTGAATTTCAAAGTTCTGACGGCCAGCCACAAGCGCAAGCACGATGCATGTAGAGCTGAAATTGGAGGTTGTGTTAGTGATTATACCTATATCAGCGAAATCCGCAAAATTCATTTGCTAAACCATTTGCTCAAGCAACAAGAGGTATTCCATTTTCTGCTGCTGATCGAGGAACCATGCCCTGTAAATCCGACATGTTAGAAGTGACAGCCTGTCTCAGTGGGTAACATGCAGTCTATTGAGGTGCCAAGCTTCAGGACAGCTCGCGCTGCAGCATCTTCATCCATGCTAGACTGCACGAGTTTAGCGCTATACTGTCTTCTTGCCCACTGAACGAACTTGGTCTGTCAGAGTGCTGTCCGAGACAACATCCTTGGCAGCGCTGATACCGCCTGTGTAGGTTGACGGCAACTTGTGAGCTGTCAGACGCACAGCATTTGCATCTTCCACCATGAGCAGCCAGCCTGCTTGTACATGGCTGCCTTCTAAATGCTCAAGCCTCTCCAGTGTTGCTTCCCCTACAGCTCAAATTGCACCACCAGCAATCTCTTGCATTGTCTGCTCCAAAAACGTCAAAGCTTGATCTTTGTCTGGGCTCAGAGCAGCCTCAGCCGGCTCTGCTGGCGCGCCCTTTCGCTTTGCTCCAGCCTGAATGAAGCAGACCAGATGAGTGATCACTTTGCTGCAGCTTGTGCGTGGCGCTGTTACTACAGACCTGCATGCACAGGGTTACAGTGTGCACCTGCTTCAGGGCTTGCTTCTGCTCTTTGCTCAGCTCAGGAATAGCAGCTGTTATAAATCGATTAGCAGCTTGTATGTTGACTTCAGTAGCTCTCTTTGACTTCTTGAGTAAGGCTTCTGAGTTGACCTTACTGACTTTTCTTTTGAAGCGGCTTATGCGTTCCTGTAAGCAAAATCGTGACTCTGATGACCCAGCAGGAGCCTCAATGAGCTTTTGAAAAGTCTGCTTGCAATTAAACAAGTTTGTCTCTGGTACCTCCTCTTTGGCAAAGGCGTGCTCCTCAGGGGATGTACCGTGCGCACGCAGATATAGACAAAACAGAGTTTGGATGGCCTGTGCAACAGTCAGGTGAAGCTCCGCCCTTTCGAAAGGGCTGGCCTGCAGCAGGTCTCCATAAAGTCAACGTGAGCAGAACGCAATCACGGCTGGAGGATGCACTGTCATCACCTGTGCTAGGTTTTCCTCTGATAGGCAAGGAATAAGGCTTTCCTCGAGCTCCGCCAACGCTTCCTACGACGCCACCACAGGAGCCGTTACAAGCGCCAGCAGAGCACTTGCAAGAAAGCTGCAGCCAATATAGGCAAGCAACAACTTGCGAAACAGCTGCAGCTAACCTGAAATGTCTTCAATTGCCTCTTCACGTCTGATGGCAAAGCAATGTCCATAGTTGGCATAAACTGCAGCTGTGCGTCCACACTGCTGTGTACTTGCTGGTCGATATTAGGGTTAGAGCAAAGCAGGCGAAGCATGGCTGCATGCATTTCCATGGTCTGTCGCTTTATGCGTTGCTCAGGATTAAGGCCTGCTGTGAAATAAACTACGCTACGTCTTTTATGTGAGCAATATACAATGTGCATGTAACATCATCTTGTGAAGCACAACTCCGGAAGGTCGTGTGGGAGCGCGAATTGCAGAGCATGTCAGTATGTGGGGTGAATGCAACTTGCGTCTAACTGTGATAGTCCTTAAGCTGCAACTGCAGTCACCTGATTTCGATGCGTTGTCGACAAGTGTCTTGCGCAATTGGCACAGCTCTGCAAGACTTCTTTGCAACGGTGTGTGTGTCATATGCTATACAAAATTGCGTAAACTTTGACACAAATCTTGATGCTTTGTTCAAGTTGTCTGCTGAATAGCATCCATTGTTACAAGTATAAAAGCAACCGCATGAAGCATGTTTATACATTTCACACTCAATTTTTGCATTGATGGGTTGATGACACCAACGCTCAGACCCATGCCTGCGTAGCAGAACACATTGGCAGTTGATGCCTACTGACGTAGTGATCAAAGCGTTTGCTGACGATAGTGGAAGCAAAAGTTTAGATGTGTCCGCCTCAGACGCACAGACAACAGAAGTATGCATGCCATGGCATCAACGAAAGTGGGCCGAGCAAGTATCACCAACATGCGTCTATGACTTGATGATACTGCTGACCTCACCAGCTTGCTGCCTAGTCGTTGAAAGTCGTGCTTGGTGATGACACAGTTCTCACTCCTCAACATTGCAGCAAGCTCAGAAGGCAACAAGGTGACCCAGAAGTGCCTGGTAGGGCTCATTTATCCATGTGGCCATGCTGTGCAATGCTGCCTGTGCCTCTGTCCCAGGCTGTCATTGTGTCAGCATGTGTTGGCATACTGCTTGCACAGAACTGTCACAGGACTGTTTATGCCATTCTGAAAGTTTGGGCATAGATTGTGCTGCACCGGCCCAAGCAGCATGTCAAACAGATTTGCACACCTTAAATATGACAGGATCTGTTGTGAAGTGCCTGATATGTATGTGCTGACCACGGCAACATAAGTGAATGCCGTGCTGTGTTGGTTATCTCTGCCAGCAGCAAGTCAGCAATCTTGTGCATACCTTGTGCAGCAGGGACACAGAATGCACAGCAAGCAGATGTGCAGAGCAGAATATAAACGTCAGTACAGTGAGACGTGACAAGTGTGAAACATACCTCACATATGTCGGCTAAATGCTGGCAATCCTAGCAAGTCTGCGGCTTTGCTCACAAGACGTTTGTGGAGTATGTTGGTCAATATCACCGTCACGCGTCTTCATGCTGTTTAATAAGCACAGCTTTGTGAGCTCGTGATGACGCTGCTCTTTGCTGGACACGCAGGTAGCAGTTGGTGATCATCAGGTCACAAGGTTGGGCATACCTTATGCACAGTGAGTAAGGATGGATCAGGAACTGGCTTGGTGCCTGCTAGTACACATGATAACCTGCGGGACCAGCTCACTTTGTCAAGCGCTTTGTATTGTCGACTTCGCAGATTAAGCAGCAAAGCGTGGAACAAGCAATGGCGCATACTTTGTAAGACATCATCACACCAGTGCGATATTGTGGGCTCTTGGCTGTCTGATGGCCGGCAATTTGCAAGCGATAGCACGCGAGCTTGTACGTAGCAGTGTCGTTGGTTGTGCGTGTGACTGCGTCCACTATTAGGAGTGTACACACCGATCACTAGAAGAGTGGACACCGACTGCACCCTTTAGTAGAATTACCCGTGCATGTGTTGTGCACAAGAGCAGGGAAGCTAAACCCGATAGACCAGATTGGTGGTGCGCTTCCTGGATGGCACATGAAGGCTTACATCGCCTGCAAACATAGGATCACCAGTAATAGTAGGCATCAGTAGCTGCTGCTCACCAATAGGTTGGGCTGGACTGCCAAGCAACGCTGCCGGCAACGCAGCAAGTCCACCAGCTAATCGCATAGGTCACCAACCTTGCTATTAGTCTGTTGCTTCCTGTCCCGGCTGCAAATGCATTATACGATGTCGTCTAGCCGATCAGGCGCACATGGATTGGTATCGCCGTCTCAGCGGCCCAGACCTTCTCTAGCGCCTATCAGCCGTTGCTCGACCTCCCGGTGTCGAGCCTTTTCTTCTACAGCGTCTCTCAGTACTTGGCAATCAACAAAACACTTCAGTGCTTTGTATACGCCTGTGAAACAAGGTAAGGCATGAGCTGTAAGTCGAGACAGCGCAATGACGGGTCTCTGTGCTGGTATCACACATGCTCGATCAGCAGTAGAACGCATGCAGAGCAAAAAATTGACCAGACTGCAGCGAAGCCCTGTTATCTCATGTCTTAAAGATGTGGAAGACAAATGGGTTGCAGATTGTAAACAATCAGTATACCTCATGCAGGCTCCAGCTGCCGGCAAGTGACAAGAATGGGCAACAAGTCAACTACTGGCATTTTTGTACCACTTGTCAAGCTAGTACGAGCAGCAGTGGGGAAGAGCCAATTCAACCAGTTGCGTGGAAAAGGCATATCCTTGCACTCACAAGGTAACTTTGTCATGTTGCTGAGTCCAGTAGTGCAACAACAGCTCATTTGGTTTCTGTTGGGTTTTGCTAATGTGGCGCCATTGATACACTTTCTTTGTGACGTGCAGTTATCAAGAGTTTTGGTAAGAGGATAGGAGCTGACAACAAACAGGTGCAGGGATTGGTGAGGCTTGCAAAGCAGAATGGAGAGAAACTAGGATTCTTAGCATGACAATATGAGAAACCTCAGCAGCTGCAAGCGAACCAGTTGGCTTGCTTGTCTGCCATGCTTAAGCAACACCCTAGGCATTACATGGCTTTGAGCTTGCTAGAATCGCCCAAATTGGGCTATTGGCTCCCAAAATTCACGTATTTGTTTGACATGAGAGTGTGTTGATTTGGAATGCATTGACATAAACATGAGTGCCGGCAACAGCCCGTGAGGTGGCAATGCAGCAGCAATTGGTAGGTGAGTATGTGTGCGTCTGCCCAATTTGTTGGTATGAGTGGCTCAGCAGGTGCACAGGGCTTGTTGTTACAGCGTAAAAAATCAGCAGCATACTGGGCTGACATTAGCGATAATTCAGGCACACTATGGTGTGAATTATTGGCAGGCACTTATGCCTCTATATACTTTGTCTCGTGAATTGTTTTCCGACAGTTACATGTGGTCAACGCTTTTGTGTGAAGTTGCGCACAGTGTATGTCATGCCATTACTGTACATGTAACTTGTGCTGTCCATATTCGACGACAGAACTTACAGATCTGAGTGGCAGCACAATGGACATCTCCAACTGAGCTTGCCTAAGAAGGTCCTGATGACTGTTGCCAGAATGAAGGCATCATGCGGCATACAGATCAAACTACAAAGCTGCCAAGTATGCAAAGCAGTGTGTGCACATCTTTTGAGCAATACCACCATGGTCAAGTAGTTCCTTATGTCAGCAGCGCCTTCTAGCTCAACTCCTACATTTGTTTGCATGCAATTGTGAAGGATTGAAGAATGTTCTCAAAGAAGTCTATGATTGTGCGTTGTCCTAGAGACGCCAGAGCGTAAGGTTCAAGCAGGGCAAATGTGTGCTGGGAACCTCATTTGCCGACGTTGATGCTGCCACCTCCAGCAGGAGTATGCTCAGCTGCACTGCTTGTGGCTGGTGCCTCTGGAGAAGAACTGCCACCTGTTGATGGAGTACCCTCTGCTGCACCGGGTGATGGGCTAGCAGCATTGTTGAACACCTGATTTGCCGCTGAAGTGCTGCCGTTGAATGTGGAGCCAGAAATGTTGGGCAAAGAGCTGTTCAAAAACAACACTGGGCCCTGCTGTGCTGTATTATTGTTAAAGGTGCAGTCGGCTATGTTGGCATCCTGGCAGTTGTTCTGCAGCCAGCAAGCAAGCTGTCAATCATGTCTGCATGCATGTTTGTCAAGCACTGCACTTGAGAAATATGTAGCAGCAAGTATAGAAGGTTAAGCCAACTGAGCGCGTCCTTTGTGCCAATAACACTTGCGTCCACACCAAACCTCCCAATGCAAAGCATCATCATTACCAGGGTCCCTGATACTCAGATCGTAGATATGCATTGCCAAGGATGCACTGATTTTGCAGAGGGTGGTAAAACGCTTGGATCATAGAGATACAACCCATACCAGTGGTGTCAGATACAAAATGCAGTCGAGCAAAGTGGTGTTAGGCTGTGCAATGCATTCAAATGTTTTAAAACGCATCTGAAAGGCCAAATCATCCCCAGGATGCAGGGAGCCCATCTCAGGCAGAAACTCTTGTGACTTAAGTCTCAGCAACAACGTGTCGTTGATCAGCAGCAGCTCTCAACACTCTCAATACTGTCAAGCACACATGCCCTTGCATAGCCCTTATACCTGGTATATAGCGCCACCCTTCTCAGCACCATTCCCAGTAAAGGTACTGTCGCTAGTCATGCCGGTAGCGGCATTCTGGTAGATGGCCCCTCCATTTCTCGCAGAGTTTGCGTTGAACACACAAGTGGCCACATTGCCCCTGTAGTTGTTCTGGAACAGCCCTCCGCCACTGCCTCCAACTCTGTTGTGTGTGAAGGTACAGTTCTGCACTGAGCCTGCAAAAGAGTTTTGGAACAGACCACCGCCGCTGCCTGTGGCTATGTTGCTGTCAAACAGGACTCCTGTGACGTTGATGTTACCAATGTTTTGGTACATGCCAGCCTGCAAGACCAACAACTTGAGTTCAGCATGCGAGACAACAAATTTCTGCCTCTCCTGGAAGACCCATCACCTGACAGGGCGTGTTGACACACGTGCAAGGCTGTGCCTGTCAGAGGCGGACGCATTTCACACACGTATGGGTGAGGCTGTCCAACCAGTATTCAAAACGCATAACACCAGCCTCAACAGAGTTCTGGTCATGACTACCCCAGGCACAAAGTATGCAACCTCATGCCCAGCCTGGCAGCAATTCATTCCTTCCTTTCAAATGACAACGAAGTTGCAGGAGCATACCCCAGTTGCTCCAGAATTGTTGAGGAACGTACAGGCTGTGACAGAGCCAGTCATGTTGTTCTGGAACAAAGCTCCTCCCTGAGTGCTGCCGGAGTTGCTGTTGAACTGGCAGGTGTCAATCACGCTCGAAGAGTCTGCCTGCGAGACTGCACCACCTGACTGCCCTGCTGTGTTGAAGCTGAAGAATGAACCAGTGATGTTGGACTGGCTGCCAGAATCCACAAATATGGCCCCACCTGCATGCATCACCTGTTATACCCCGTGAAGTGACAGTTTGGATTATCAAACACACTACGTACAACTCTCAGCATGGTGAGTGCGATGCACTTCTGTTAAGAATGTGCGTGTTCATTGCTCACACAGGTGAGTCTTGTTCAGGCTCTGATGTTATACCTCAGGCTGCAAGGCATTGACTGCAACCACATTTAGGCTGACTGAGGGCTTTCGGTTGCTGGGCACTGCAAGAAGCAATGAATGACCAGCTGCAGCAACTCAAGGGTAGGCAAGCCAGCAGACAGGCCAGCATCAATGACAGGGTCAGAGAACCCCACCCGCGCTGCGTGCCGCATTGAAGGTGAAGTTGGTATGTTGAACAGTGAGGGAGGAGTTGACGATGTAGATGCCAGCGCCTCTGGCTGCCGCATTGCTCTGGAAGGTGCTGCTGCTCAGGATTGAGGTGCTGTTGCCCGACACCACCAGTGCACTTCCTTGACTGTTGGCAGCGCTGTTACCAGTGAAGTTACTGCCCTGTATTGCAGCAAGCAGGTCTGTACCTTGTTGTATCTCTTCATAGTTGCTCTGCATGCCTTTCATGTGAGCTGCAGTCACACCCCACCCACTGGCTCCCTGATACCTTGCGACTGAACAATGGGAAGTCAAGTATGTAGTCTTGTATGTACAGGCCGCATTTCAGATCATTACTAGCCAGCAAGCTCAGTGTATGCACCCTGGACGCAGGCCCCTAACAACACGTGTTCATGGCACACACACAAGCCTTTTCAGCTGTATTGAACTTCCGCTGGTTGAAAACTAACGCTGCTGTTGTATGGCATGCAAAGTTACATGCACGACTGTATGTGCTACCATGCTGGGCCATGCAGGCAGCACTGCAGCCTGCCAAGCTCCACACCTGAATGATGCTACCACTGTTGCCTTCCACCACAATTGCACCGCCTCTGGCGCCGGTGTTGTCCACAAATGTGCTGTTCTGGATAAAAGCAGCTGCACCATTCTTTATGTCCATTGCACCTGCAGGTGGCAGGTGACATGTCTGGCACCTTGCGATTTAAGGTACATGGGTTGATGAAGTGCTCATTTGGTCAGAACAGGGGACAAGCAGCACTGATCTCAAGTCACTGTTCCAGCCAAGCAGGAAAATAAGAACAGGTCTGAAGGCTTCGCTGTGATACATTGCAGTGTGCACTCACTCTGAAGCTCCATGTACTCGCAGTGCACAGTGAAACCTACACGATGCTGAGGTTTGCTCTCATGTGCCCAACCGTGGTGATATACATACGCAGGTCTGTTATGACAGCCAGGTGGAGCTGATGTGCTTCTCTGCTGCAATGGGCAGGATGTAGACAAACAGATCAGAAGGGACATTGGGGTGGTGAGCACCTGGCCCGTTGGTGTTGCACTGGCTGAAGGTGACGTTGTTGAAGCGCACGGTGCTGTTGCTGACAATGACGAAGCCGGGCAGGCTGGTGAATTGGGAGTCCTGCACTGCCACATTTGACGGCAAGTCTGCAAAGCTCAGCACCAGTCCAGCATCTGTAAGCATGCAAACCACATCTTGTCAGCAGCCCTGCTGCCTAAACATTTCAACACACTGTACTGCACCTGCACTTGGTATCAACAAATATTCTTCAGTGTACAGGTGTATCAACTGGTTGTGCAGGCAGGGCATAACATACAGGTCCTCCATGCATCCTCATGTGTGCATATGATCTGTCAAGATCACAGTGTGTAGTCTGCAGAACATGTTGTCTGCATGCTCACCATCAGGATCCATGTCTTGAGTGAAGGTAACTCCTTGAAAACTGCTGGAGTAAGCTGCAAGGCTGGCACTACCCAGCAAAGGCACTGGCACTCCTGGGCCTTGGCATACAATGCTGGCTGAGGCTAAGCTGGTACCCCCAGGCGCCCCTGCACACATGCTTGGGGTTGATTTGAATGGCGTATGAAACTGTACCAACAGTGCCAAGCAGCATCAAAAGGTCTAGACAATATCAAGCTTGGACATGCCTTGTGATCAAACCCAAGCTCACAATGCTGCTGGTACCTGCTAGATCGATGACACAGCTTGTGTCGAAGGTGGGCACAGCAGGAGGCGCAGGACTTGGAGCAGCAGCAGGGGCTGGTGCTGACCGGGGCAAACCTTGAGCTAAGCTTCCACTAGGTATGGGGCTGAGTGACACAAAGGACGGCACAGGCGCGCCTGGCGGCACCCCTTCTGTGTCTGGCAGCCCGCTCGTTGCCGGAGCATCTCCTTAGCGTGTGAAACGACAAAATAAGCAGCAGCAGATATGACGTCGCAACAACAGGCTAGTAAGGGATACACAGCTTGACGGCGGACCTTGAGCATAGCACAACGGCGTTGTTGTCACGAGCAGCACAACGCAACCAAAGCACACCGTGCAGAACGGTCTCCAGAGCCAACTACTCATCCGTGTTGCTTGCATCAATAGTTTAGGTTGCACGTGCAGCTGTGCTGTTGAACCTCGAACATCCACCTACATTGCTTGCAGCATCAGCCTGATTCGTTGGCACGACATACGATGGCACGACATCCGTTGGCAGACTTGCGATTTGCACGGGAGCAGCCTAAGCATCGCCGGCTGGATGTGCGTCAGACCCTTCGCCTGTTTGGACCTTCCAAGACTTTTTACAACTACGCGTCATGGCGGCGATGCCTTTGGGGCGGCGGCCAGAATAGCAACAGCTCAACAGTCACTCCCATAGAGCATTGGTGGATCAGTATTGCCCGCTTTCTCTTCAGACAGCTTACAATCACTCATGTAGCAGCTAGCTTGTGCATTGACCATGGCTGAATCAGATGCACCTAGACCATGGTGGACCTAGCCAGGTGGTCCAGCAGAGTGGCATAATGTGATATATCCAGACATATCGGCGTCATTGTTGTGCTTTTATGTTGCATGACTCTCCAGACATATAGAGGTCGTACCAGTAACACCCTCAGATTTGACTGGGCCA
>JAABUY010007369.1_pt1 | contig 10476 bp, 14 predicted proteins | sample 5560271 | NCBI WGS metagenome assembly JAABUY01 (sample SAMN10711886, study PRJNA513374) | rock metagenome | isolation source: Antarctica rocks | place: Antarctica: Victoria Land, University Valley
ACAACGTCAAGACGTCCGTCTGCGACATCCCGCCCACCGGCCTCAAGATGAGCGCGACGTTCGTGGGCAACTCCACCGCCATCCAGGAGATGTTCCAGCGCGTGTCGCAGCAGGCGCGCGCGCACCTCTTCCCCTGCGCCCACTTGCGCGCTTGCGGAGGCCGCGGGAGCTGAGCTGCAGAGGCGCATGACCAGCAGGGTTGCTGCATGCAGTTGTTATTAGATGTTGTGGCAAGCTATGCATGTGCTCTGGCGCATGCTTGCGCACGTGCAGGCGTGCGCTCCAGCTTGCCAGCGCACATACGCCTGCGGCCGGTGCCCTGGGCTGACATGGAGTGTGTGCGCGCGCGCGCAGTTCACTGCCATGTTCCGGCGCAAGGCATTCCTGCACTGGTACACCGGTGCGCGTCCTCCTCAATGGTCTGTTTGCGCTGTAGGGCTCTGCATTCGTGCCTCGCTCGACGTGCCGCAGCCCCGTGCCTTGAGCTCATTGGGCGATGCCAAGGATGTTCCGCTTGTCCAGACTGGAGCCTCGGTCTTGCGTGGTGGAGCTCTTTACTTTATGTGCAGTCAGTGCTACTGCTATCTGCCTCATTGCGTCGCCACACAGCATGCGGGCAGGGGCATGGGCACGGCGTGCTCCTGCACCTCACATGCACTCACACACTCATACCCATACCCCAAACGCCAAGAACGGGCGGCTGCGCAGGCGAGGGCATGGACGAGATGGAGTTCACGGAGGCCGAGTCCAACATGAACGACCTGGTCAGCGAGTACCAGCAGTACCAGGACGCCAGCGCCGAGGAGGAGCCCGCATACGACGAGGAGCTCGACGCCTGAGCAGGCGCCGCGGCCTAGGCAGAGCGCGGCCGAGGCTCACCGGCGCGCCTGTTGCTGGCCAGCACGGGGGCGAGGAGCGCGTGCGCGCGGGCGCGCGCCTGAGGGGGTGTCTGGCCAAATGCGGGCTGCGCGGTGTGCCAGGGGCGGGCGAGCTTGGAGTGGTCCTTTTGGCTGCTCGGCAGGCGTCACAATGTTTGGGGGAAGTTCGCGCTGTGGCGTTGTCAGGCAACGGGTCGGGCGCATGACGGTCGTCGTGGTGGATGATGCAAATGCTGTTTGCTGCGGTGCGCACATGTACTGCTTTGAGCTTGTCGGAGCATCCTCGGCCTGTCTGGGATGGGGGCGAAGCGGCCCGGGAGCTTCTGGGGAGGGGCTGGGCTCTGCATCATGCGCGCCATGCTGCTGGGGTCGCGCATGCGGGCAGGGTGGGGCCTGCTATGGGGGCAGGAGTGGCAATGTGGCGCGTCAGGCGCAGGTCGCTGCTGGGGCTGGGCAAGCAGTGTGAAGTTCTGGGGTGGGGCCTGCGCCCTTCTGGTCCAGTCTGTGTTTCCTGCAGGTAGAGCAGCGCACCGGCGCGCAGCAGCGCGCATGCAGGTGCGTTGAAAGTATGCATGGCAGCCCAAGGGCCAGGAGCGGCGGGCGCCGCTCTGCCCGGGCGCATGCTGGAACGTCATGAGGGCGCACCAAGGGCCAGGGGCAATCAAGAGGCTTGCATCAAGACGTGCCTGCCCGCCTGGTTGCTGTTGATGTCAGGCCACCGCACGTGGCGGCGTAAACCGGCGGTCGCTTGCCTTGGGGGCGCGCCCGCCCTGCTGGGGCGGGCGCATGCGCCGGGGTGGGCTGGTAGCGCCGGGCGAAAACGATGTGGTCAGTCGGAGGGGGCGAAACACTAAGCAGACGGTGACGGTGGCCACCGCCGTGGTTGGGACGGGGGAACTGCCGCCATGTAAAACCATTTGTCTATTGCTACACATGCCTCCTTGCCTCTGCTCTGTTCCTGAAGTCGAGTGAGGACTGGCAACCCCTGGTTCGTGTGTGGAAGATGGCAAGCCCGGCAGGAATATTTACAGTCACGCAACAACAAACAAGCGCAGGGGACTTTCACCAGAGTGCAGGTTGACATGATAAGGCTCAAGGCGCGCCCTCCTGAGCTGCAAACACGGCTCCTTTTCTGCAGCCACACGGCACATGCACCATTGCATGGCCCCCTGCAGCGGACGCGCATTACGGATCGGAGCCGCCCGCCCCCGGCGCGCCGAAGCTCAGCCGCAGCAGCAGCTGGCGCAGGTGCGGCGCGCGGCGCGCGTCCTCGAGCTGCGCGCTGCGCAGCAGCGCCAGCAGCGCGCGCGCCGCCGCCTCGAACTCGCACGCGATGGCGGCCGCCTCGGCGGCGCCGCGTCCACCAGCGGGCGCAGCGGAGGCGCCCGGGGCGCCTCCGCCGGGCGTGTCCGCCGCGGCCCAGTCGGCGGCCTCCGCATCCTGCAACAGCGCAAGCAGCTGCGACAGCTGCATGGTGCGGTGCTGCCAGGGCATTTCCGCAGAGCGGCGCGCAGCTGTTGCAAGGTGCTTGGTCGCTGATGAGGGCGGCATGCTCGACAAGACAGGGATAGACTTCCTGGGCAGGCAGACCAAGCAGCCTTCATGAACAGGCTTATCCGGCAGGCGGCTTGCCCCGCTGCTCATGCACTGTGTGCGGCAGAGTCCGCTCGGCCCGACCTCACAGATGGCACCTGTATGACGGAGCACAGACGCCGGCAGACCGCGAAGACAGCCGTGAGCGCTGCGGCCGGCTCGGGCATGTCCAGCAGCGCCTGCCGCCGGTCACCGGGCTAACGTCATGGCCCAATGCCTCCCAACACATCAAAAACAGGTGTTCGGACAGGTTAAGCAAGGCCAATGACTGCAATACTGGCTTCACATGCATGTGCGGCTCCTAGGACCATCATTGGCAAGCATGCAACCTCACAGACCTATTGTCAGCGCCAACAAGCATCCGTAAAACTCTGGCATGCAAGGAGTTGGTCCAGTGGGAGCAGCCGCACCTGCGAGAGCAGCGCTGCCAGGCACGCTCGATGCGCGCGCTCGGCCGCGCTGAAGTCCTTGGCGTCGGCCAGCGCCGCAGCAAGCGCGGCGCACTGCGGCTCCACTACGTCCACCTTCACAGCACAACGACGGTAAGTGCTAACTCTTCAAGCTATGGCAGTAGTGCTGGCAGGGTAGGTTGACACAATGGCAATGCTGAAGAAGCGACACCGAGCGGCTGCATGCGAATCGAGTCCGACACGCATGACTCGGCAGCCCGCCGCATTTGCCATGCAGTGCCTAGAAAGCCATCTGCAGTAGTTGTGCACTGGCAAGGGGGGTGCGGCTGCCGCATGCGCACCACGCGCGGCAGAACCAGCGCGTTGCCGCTGGGCGCGCAGGCGGCCCCCGGATCCAGGAGCGCCCCGGGCGCGCGCCTGCACGTAGACGAGCAGGTTGCCCAGCAGGTGCGCCACGCGGTGCCGCAGGTGCCACAGCGCGCGCGGCAGGCCGGCTCCCGCGCCCGCGCCCGCCGGCCGCCCGGCGGCGCGGCCGCCGCGGCCGCCGCCACGCAGCGCGGCCCAGGCGGCGTCCAGCTCAGCGCACGCGCGCGCGAGGCGCAGCAGGAAGCGCGACAGGCCGCCGTAGGCGGCCAGCGCGGCGGGCGTGAGCAGCAGCGGCAGCGGCCAGGCCGCCGCATACTCCAGCGCCAGGCCGTCCCAGGCGTCGTACGCGGGCAGGTGCAGCGCAGGGCCGCCCGCCTGCGCGCACAAGTCAAGGTAACATGCCAATGAAAGGTTCGTCTTGACGAGTACAGTATAGGCGGGTCAACGCGCACACGGTGAGTGGGGACCGGCAGCACGCTGTCAAGCAGCCGGGCAGGAGCATTCAACCGTCACTCAGGGGCGGTACCAGCACGCCAACCGCGGCGGACCGGCCGCTGCTCCATGGCATGGCCGCATGCCCGCGCCGTGCAAGCCTTGTGGCCGCTGCAGAGTGGCAAGCACAACGCGCAACGGCATACGCAGCGCAATGCGCGACGGGCGGCCGCACCGGGGCGGGCGCCGCGCCGTCCGCTGCGAAGCGCAGCCGCACGTTGGCGAAGAGCGGGTCGGTTGCGGCGTCGCAGGCGGCGGCGGCCGCCTGCAGCGCGGTGGCCGCGTCCGCGCCGGCCGAGCCCGGCCGCGGCGGCAGCGCCAGCAGCGGGCGCGCCTGGTCGCGCGGCGGCGACCGCCGTCGCGTGCGCGCGGCGCACTGTGGTGCAAGTGGCCGCGCGCCCTTTGCAAGAAGCGCTCAGCACGCGCGGCAGCCGAGGCAGCACTGATTCGACGCACCTCCTTGCACGCCGGGCCGCAGACCAGGGAGTGCTCAGGGGCACAGGGTGTGCCGCTGTGAGATGCAGCAGGCTGGCGGGGTGCGTGTGGCATTCATCTGAAGCTGGGGGTCATAGGGTTAGGGTTGGAGTTCATGGGCGCGCGCGCCTGCGCCAGGAAGCCCTGGAACAGGTCGCCGCGGCCGAGCAGCAGGTAGGCGCGCAGCGCGGCCAGGTGCGCGGGCAGTCCCGCGCCCGCGCCCACGCGCGCCCACAGCTGCTGCGCGGCCTGCGCGCATCCCGCGCACAGCGCTTGGAGGGAGCATCTTTTGTCTTTCCTGCGGCCGGCTACCTCGCAAAAGTGCAACGCTGCACGCTATGCCCAGCGCGCCGATGATGCATTGGAGCTCCTGCACAGGGCGCGCTCGCAGCTCGGTGCGTTTTGACACTACTGCAGCAAGCACACCTGCGCCACTGACTACCAGGACCGTCTGTTGCAGCAGCAGAGGCAGCGCAGCACCTGGGCGCGAATGCGCTGCACAGTGGCCTCAAAGTCCAGCGCGCTGAAGGACGGCGCCGCTGCCAGCCGCCGCAGATCGGCAGCCCAGCCCTGTTGCGCCGCCTCCGCAGCCTGGCCGTTCCAGAGCTCGCCCATCCCGGCAGGGCCAACGCCCGGCCCTCCGCCACGCTCGCAGGCGGTGCCCGCCGCGCCCCCGGCCAGAGGCAGCTCCGTGCAGGGCTGGAGCGGCCTCGCGGACGGGCCGCGCGCAGCCGGCTGTCGCAGCGCGCGCACGGCCTTGCCGACGAAGAGCACCGCCTCGGCGGTCGCCATCGAGATGCCGGGCGGCACGGCCGCCGCCGCCACCTGCACCGTGCTGGGCGTGGGTCCTCGCAAACACAGATGCAGGCCCACACATGGCGGGGTCTATAGGCAAGATGCATGTGCAAGCACAAGCGCACGGCAAGCCTTGGCAAATGCATGATGACCCTAGGACGGCCTGGAGCGTGTGCCCCAATGTGCGGGGGGGCAGCAGGCGCCGCTGGGGGGCAAGGGCTCGCACGTAGAAGCCCCTGTGCCATTCCGCAGCGGCGACGTCCTCGGCGGACGGCTGCGCGCCGGCCGGCGCGTCCGCGCCCGGCTCCGCCCGCCGCACAAATAGCTCGCCGGCCGCGCCCTCCAGCAGGCCATGCACCATCCTGCAGCGCCCGCCGCATTGCAGGCACCGCATCTGCCGATGGCACATAGACTTGCGAGTGCGGCGCGCTCCTGAGCCGCACGGGCACTGGTTCCGCTGACGTGTCCCTGGGCATGAGGCAGGAAATGTATGCCTGCGCAGGAGTGCATGTGTGTCGCAGCAGAGGCTGCGCCACACGCGCGCGGCGCCGGGCACATCGTGGGCGCCAGGGCCCGCGCAGCGCACCAGGCGGACATCGCGTGCAGCATCGCTCGGTGGCAGTGCCAGAGCAGGCGGCCGAAGCAGGCCTGCAGGTCGGGCGCGCCGCAGGCCGCGCGCTCGCCCAGGCGCCGCAGCAGCGCCACGCCCGCCAGGCCCCCCGCGCGCGCCTCGTGCGCGACCGCGTGCACCTCCGGCAGCAGCACCTGGCGCGGGACGCGGCGGTCGCGCGCGCCGCGCTCGCATGTGCTGCATGGCCTGGCTGCTTTGCCAGGCTGAATATCCGCGCGCCCACGCAACCACCTGGCGCAGCTGTCCCGCTACGCTGTGCTGCGCAGCCTGTTGCACGCCTATGGGTAGTGCGCAGGCGGTGCATGCTTGAAAACCTTCAGGGCGAGTGTGTAAACTGCCGCACAGGACGCATGCAGATGCTGTCCATCCAGCGCAGTGCTCGCCCGCTAAAGTGCACTCATTAAGCCCACTGGGCTGCAGGTGGGTGCTCATGCAAAGGAAGGCATCCCAGTCTGATGCCAGCGCGCCTGGAAATCCGCCAGGAAGCAGCGCAGCGCGGCGAGCGAGGGCGCAGGCGCGCGCCGCAGGGCCTGCTGCGCGGCCAGCACGGCGGCCCGGTACACATCCAGCAGCTCTGCACAGGCCCGCAGTGCTGCTCAGCGCAGCCACCGTGTGCCTGGCTGCCTCCCGGCGACCAACTGGTGCGGCCGAGGCAGCGCCTACTCGTCTCAGGGGCAAGCAAGCAGGCCAGGTGGCCAGTGATAGCGCCACGAGAGCTTTTGCAATGGAAGGAGCGTCTGGCGCGGCCAGCGACCTGTGCAGCAGCAGGACACCACGACCCCGCAGCAGCGCTCGCGCCGTTTATGCCGGACGCGAGCGCGGAGCAGAAGATGCTGCGCTCGAGCCCTGGCACGCGGCAGGCCTCGACGAAGGCCTCCAGCTCCCGGCAGTGGAAGCCCAGCGGGATCAGGGCCTTGAGCTTCTCCCTGCGTGCAGCGCCTCTCTTGCTGCTTTTGCCATACCACAGTGAGGTAAAGTACAATTGTTTTGCGCTCTAGGAGCAGCTTGGCAGGGCACCTGTCGGGCGGGTCTAGCCAGTCAACATCGTCAGCGAGCTCGATGTTGCTCTGCCACGGCGCGAGCGGCTCGTGCGAGCTGCCGCTCTCCACAAACACGTCACCAGTGTAACCAATCAGCGCCAGCAGGAGCTCCTCTATCACGACCGCATGCCGCGACGGGGCTGCGGCGGCCACTGCAGGTGCAGCTTCCTGCACTGCCGCCATCGTGTTATGTAGAAAGATGTGCGCGCCAGGGATGTGTTGCGCGCCAGGGATGTGTTCACTGCGTCACCGGCTGTGGCCCCCACAGACACCAGAGTGCTGTGGTTTCGGCATCGTGATGGTTAACTGGCTATGGCTAACTGGCTAGAAAAGTTCTGTGATGATCTCTGATGAATGTAGGGTTGAAAGGAGTGGTTACATCCATGTTGGCCAGTCAGCGGACAACTCGGTGCTGCCAAGCGGCAGGCCAAGCAGGCAGGCCAAGCGCAAGCGTCTTGCTTGAGCTGAGCTCAGGCTGCTGACCCTACACTGAGCACAAGGTGACAGCAGAGTGACCGAGGCAGGCACAGCCGCGAGCGGCATTGCACCTCGGCAGTGAGGCAGCGCCCCGTGCCGGCAATACACCGCCCTCTACCACTAGGCTGCACACGCCGGGCCGTGCGGCGGGCGCCAGCGCCGCTCGGGCACAACGCAGCGGGGCCATCGTGCGTGGGACGCACCATCCCCTCATGCGCGTGCTCCATACAGAAGTTGCCTTCGACCTCGCCCAGGTGGTTGAGCGCCGTCTGCGTATAGCACCCATTTTCTGCGGAGCGCTGGCGGGTGACGTTGATCATTCCCTCACGCACGTGCTCCCCAGAGTACAGGGCTTACGTCTCGCCTGGAGCGGCGTAGGCCAAGTACAACGCCCCAGACGAGACACAGAGCCCTGAATTCGGTCAGGGCGTGTGCGTGTGGGGTTGCTTAGTTACACCCGCAGGCGCTGCGCGGAATTCGCCGCCACATGCCGCCGGTGTTCAACGACTGGGCAAGGTCGGCGGCAAGGTCTATACGGAGCAAACGCTGCATTACTGCGTGAATGCACTTACAGTACAATTGTTCACTCCTGCACACGCCATGCAGCAGCACTATGCGCGGCTGAAGCGCAGCAAAGGCATACACACAGGACTTGTTGAACCAACCCTCCATCAGGAATACAAGCTGAACTGGCATGCTGAGCACCTATGGCACCACAGCGACCTCTCTGCTTGATTGACGCGCCAGTCTGGCCTGCCTTGCTGCTGTGCTTTGCGGGCCATCCTGCTCAGCAGGCTGCCTATCAACCGTGCCCGTGATCCACGCCTGCTGAGTAGTTGCACAGGCCGCACCACAGCCACTGACCGCGCCCCAAGAGCAGGTAAAGCATAGATAAAGTCCTACAGACTTGGAACCTAACACGCATGCGCAAAGGTGCCAATATGGCACGAAAATGAAGTGCGCAAGTGCTGCGAAGCTGCTCACTGCCGCCGGGCGCACCGTGCAGCCTGCCTGCCCGCCCGGGCAGCAGGCACAGCAGCCAGGCCACCTGCCTCGCGGACAGCAAGCCTGCTGCCAACATGTGCACCAAAAAAGGCGCTGCTGCACGCCTACGCAGCAGCCAGGGCGCACTCAGAGCCGCGCCGCGCGCCTGGCGCGCCATGCAGCCTGCATCTCGACCCACGCCGCGCCCGCCGACAGCGTGCCGTCGCCGGCGCGCTCCCAGGCGGTGCCGGCTCCCCCGGACGGCCCGGCCCCGGCGCGCGCTGCGCGCGCCGCGGGGCCCCTAGGCGCCGCCGCGCCCGGCGCTGCCGAGGCCACGGGCACAGCCGTGGCCCCTGGCGGCCCATATGCGGCATCGGCAGCGCCGGCCGCGGCGGCTGCGCCCACTCGAGCTTCCGCTGGCCCAGGTGGCGACCGCGCGCAGGGTACCGCGCCTGCATGTGCACGCGCGCTGAGACCAGGGTCACGTTCAAGCCCAGGCAGGTGGCATGCGCTGTATCATGACCTGCATGCTGGTACGCCGTTGCGAGCCAAAGCGTGCGACTGCCACGGCACAGGCTGTGCACTGCACTGGACCTGCGCTCAAGCAGGGGAGCCGCCCGTGCATGCACATAGTGCAGGATGACGCGCTGCAGCCATGCTGCGCGCGCAGCCGGGCGGCCGGGCGCACCGGGCGCGACGCGCGCGCGCTCCAGCAGCGGCAGGCGGCACAGCGGGCAGCACGCGGTGCGCGCGCACAGCAGCCGCGCAAAGCACTCCGCGCACGTCATGTGCCCGCACGGGAACACGCGCCAGTCCGCATTCGCGCGCACCTGCAGGGGGGACACCGAGTCGGTGCCTGACAGGCTGCGCGCCGTCCCAAGCCACAGACTGTGCTGCTAAACTTGCGCTTCACAACACACACAAGAAACAGATAGAGTGGAACAGCTGCCGCTACAGTGTGGGCTCATAACGCCTGCTGGCTCCTCTTTGGCGAGGTCCCTGGCTTGCCGCTCGTATGCGGCTTGCGCAGACGTGCCATGCACCTGTGCTCATTCATTGGATGCGCATCCACACTTCCATTGTTGCAGGTCTGTAAGACTCAAAAGCAGGGCACCACGCCGGGTCCGCCATCTCGCACCGCCTCGGCCCCGCGCAGGCAGTGACCTTTGGCCGGAATTGTTTGAACCTGCACTGCACGGGGCAAGGCCTCGCGCCTCGTTGAGGCAGACGAGGCACTCGCGCGCGACGCCCTCCTGCTCCACGGGCGGGCTGCCGACCGGGACGGCCTTCAGCACCTCGCCCGGCGCGCAGGGCGCGCCCGCCGGCCCCCAGGGCGCAGCGCCCGACGGCCCCTCTGCGGCACCCAGGAGCCCGCGCTCAGGACACGCGCAGCGAGCAGCCACCACGCGCAGCGAGCAGCCACCGCGCGAGCCCAGCCTCACGTGCGACCCTGACCTTGGTGCTGCAGTGGGGCACAGTGATGTGTGGCCGAACGGGCACAGATGCAAGCCCTGTCTGCACGCCCGAGAGATTGGGCTTGCTTTGTCTCACACCGCACTGAGCTGGCACAGCAGTCGTCGCCGCCAGTGCCAGCAGAGGCCGCCTGCAGGTGAGACCCGCCCCGACCTACAAGCTGAGCCAGGCAGAGGTGCTCGTAGGGCCCAGCTGCAAGCCCAGCAGGCCGCGTGCGCAGGCTGCGGACGGCTCAAGAGGAGCGCGCACCCGCAGCATAGGCGCGCGCATCAATCTGGCGCTGCCTCAGCCGCACCACCCGCCGCGCCCTGCCGCCAGCAAGACTGTCTGTTGCACGGGCTGCAGCAGGCACAAATCGACCAACACCAATGAGATGCAGTGCTAAGCAGGCAGCTGGCGCTCGATTGCGCGCAGGCCCTTGCACACCACGGTCGTACGTTCCTGCGGATACAGCGTGCGTACAGCCCGACGCTCAAGCTTTACACGGCAGGCAGCTGGCACAGCCGGCCAAGCATGCAGGAGGGAAGCGGCGCCTTGAAGGCCGGGCAGCCGTGCAAGCGACAGGATGCATGCAGGACGCCCGGCGAGACGGCGCCGCAAGGCCGGCAAGGCCGGCCAGGCCGTTATGGGGCGGGCGCGGCGCCGCGCCCGACGACTAGGCAGCAGGACGCGAGTAGGACGCCTGGCAAGGCGGGGCCGCAGGCAAGGCCCGGCAGTTCTGTCACGGGGCGGGAGGCGCGCCTGACGACCAGGCAGCCGCCCAGGCAGCAGGACGCGAGCAGGATGAGCAGGAAGATGGTGCCGATGGCGAGCGCGGAGCAGGACGCGCGCGCGCACAGGCTGGAGCCCAGGTTGGGGCAGCA
>JAABUY010007372.1_pt1 | contig 10473 bp, 15 predicted proteins | sample 5560271 | NCBI WGS metagenome assembly JAABUY01 (sample SAMN10711886, study PRJNA513374) | rock metagenome | isolation source: Antarctica rocks | place: Antarctica: Victoria Land, University Valley
CCTCGGCGGCCAGCGCGGCCGCCGCCGCCTCGCCCACGCCCAGGCCGGGCTCCGCCAGGTCGCCGGGCAGCGCGACGACCCTCTGCCGCAGCTCGGCGCCTCCCGGGCGCTCCCTGGCGCGCGCGCGGGCTCGCTGTGAGCAGAGCCCTGGCGCGCGCGCCATTCAGCGCGCCGCGCCGCAGCGCTGACAGACTCCCGCGCCCGCGTGACCCGACCGAACGCGAGCTGAGGCCATGCTTCAGACTGCCATGCATGTCCGCGGAGCGGCACAGCAGCACCTGCCGTGAAGGGAATCGCACCATTACAGGGTCCTCCCAGGGTCCCACATACTGTCAACACGGCGCTGTACAAGAGCAGACTGCCAAGCGCTGGCAGCCGCAGCGCACCACAGCTCCAGGAAGAGCGGCCCAGACAGCACGCGCGCCAGGCGCACGCGCGCGTCCAGGCCGCGCCGCGGCCGCAGGAGCACGTACACGCGGCGCACGCGCGGGCACTCGCGCAGCAGCGCGGCCAGGGTCACGCCGCCCACGTAGCCGCTGCCGCCCGTGAGCAGCACGGTCGCGCCCGCGTACGCGTCCCGCACGCGCAGGCTGCCCGGCGCGCCTGCGCGCGCGCCCGCGCATGATGCTGGAACCAAAAAACGACCCCAGCGTACGCATGCCAAGCTTAGGAGAAGGTTGGGTTTTTCCTCAAAGATTCCAAAACCGAACTAACCTGTCAACTTTTGTTTCTTGGTGCAACAGGTCACATCATCACCAAAGTATATCTGCACACTGCTTGCCCCGCCTGCCTCTGCGTGCATGCTGCCCGGCGGAGGGTGACGCGAGCGGGGTACGCAGGAGGGCAGCGGAGCGCTATCCTGCCATCGCGGCCTCAACTGGCCAGACCATGAGCTTGGCAGCCAGCGGCGCGCCTGTGACGGCACCCTCCTGCTCGTCAGGGTCGGCGTGGTCCGCGCTGGGTGCACGGCGCCGCGTGTCGGCACGGCGATGCAGCGCTGCCACCTGCCAGCCGCGCATGCTCCCACCACTGGGTGCACCGCCATGTCAGGCGCCCTGACAGCTGGCAAGCGCTGCCCAGGCAGGGGGCGCGCGGGCTGCTGGCATCGCGCCCTGGCTCTGAAGGGCCGGCTGGCAAGGAGCGATGACATGCAGCGCCCGGCACCGTCCGGCTGCGTCAGGGCGCATGACAGGCTGCCAAAATGGCTCACCTGCGCTTCGGAGAGCCGCTCCAGGGCCGCCTTGCAGGCGAGCGCGAGCGAGGCACTGGCCAGGAGCGGCAGAGCACTTCGCAGGTTGTGCACCCAGGCGCCCGGGCGGCAGGAGGCAGCTCCGGCCGCGACGGCCGCCAGCCCGCCCCAACGGCGCACTCTGTGCAACACCAGCAGAGTGCTTCAGGCCTCCAGGCAGGCGCCTTTCAGATTGACAGGGCCTCTTGCCGAAATCTGTCCATAGCTTCTGGACGCTGCCCTCAAACTAGTGTGGCCCCAGGGCTGCAGTCAGGAGTAGTACTTTTGTGTCAGGCACTACCACCCGCCAGCGCAATTGAGGCACAAGAGAGTGGCAGGGAGGAGTATGCTCACCTGCGCTTCTTGCGTGCGCTGTCGGGTTCGTCCATGGCGAGCCCCTGCTGCCAGTGCCGCGCTGCCTTGCCGCAGGCAGCCAGCGCCGAGCTCCCTGACAAGCAACTGCCTAGCACCTGGCAGCGCACGCAGACCTATTTTGGAGGCTGGGATGCACACAGGGAAGCTCGAGCTTGTGGCTGCAACCATGTCGTGACACTCTTTAGTGCAGGAGCAACACCGGCAGCACTCAACAAGCCACTCATATGGATGCGTCTGACACTGGTCCCTGCACGAGACAACGTACACTGAGAGCTAAAGCAGCCGTCGAACGCTGCTGTGCACACGGGAATTGCACATGTACATATGTCAACGCACCTGCAACTCGCATGTGCAGCCAGAACAACCAATACGTTGCGACTAAGCTCAGCTCCGGAGCCGGCACGTGCCAGCCTGCTCAGGGACAAGCTTTTGCGCTACATGCGGTGTCTGTTGTAGTGTCGGTAGTGCCAGAGGCAGGCGTGTTTATAATAGATGGAGGCTCTAATATCAGGATGGTGCATGCGCCAGGCCATTCGGGCCGAGGTTCATCATGAGCCAGGCATGCATGCCCAAGGACGCACCCGTGGTTGGGTACGGCAGCTACCCAACGTTGCCGAGGGTTTCGTGCCAGACAGTTCCGGAAGCCCATTTGCAAGCTTTGAAGGTACGACAAACTCCTTGGCCTCTCCTGTGGACGGCTGGCACTGTGTTTGCGCGCCTTCCAGCTGAAGGTATGTAGCACGCTGAATCCATATGCTTGTGTTGGCATGCAGCATGGCGCACGCAAAGCTCGTGCCTGCAGTAGCCTTGCTCTTGTCACATCTGTTGGGCGGTCAGAGGAGGTTCGTTTCAGATCCTGCTGATCTTGGTTCTCTGTGGGGATGCAGAGGCGCGCCTGGCAGCACTCCTCACGGACTGCCCGACGAGCCAGCCGGCCACAGGGAGGCTTGCAATGGGGGAGGCCCGTGCAGGTCGTACCCGAGACGCCCATCTCGCAGGAGCAAGGTCCGTGCCCGAACAACGGAGTAAACGATCGCCCGTCGGGACTTTGCATCTTCTGCTTGGTCGGGGGGGGGTGGGGGCTTTACTGACGTAAACAGCGGGCTGTGGCGCGTGCCAGGGCTCTGCATCACATCCAGGCCACCATTGAGGTAGCCAGCACGCCCGGGCTGCGCGCGCCCGCCGTGCCCAGCGTGCAGGTAAGCACGCCTGCCAGCAGTCTGCTGGCATGCCCGCTCAGAGCTGTGCGCTAGTCTGGAAGCAGGGCCAAGCTCTGGTGCACACTGGGTGACCCTGTCTTCCACGCGTGAGCCAACCCGACAGAGCCTGTGGTCTGCAGCTTCCACAGCCTGCTGGCTGTCACAGCTGCTCAGGTTCCGGCTGCCTGGCTGCGCAAACAAAACAGCGCAGGCCTGCCCTGCCACAGCCACCGGTAAACTGCTCCGCGCGTGCAAGCAGAGCTCCACTCTGGCAACCTGCTACTTGGCTGCAGGGTTGTTTCTGACTACTCTGCATAGCGCTGTTCTCACGCGGCGCAGGCGCAGAGCGTGCAGATGTCCGCGCAGCCGTCGTCGACCGCGTCTTGTGCATCGTCGACGCACAGGAGCGTGCAGAGCGTGCAGGTCACCGGGGTCGAGGTTGCCGAGGCGCAGGCGCGCCAGGCGCGCCCTGCCTCTCAGCGCCAGGGCGCCCAGGTTGCAGAATAAGGCCTTTTATCCATATTCAGCACTCGTGTCCACAGTACTGCCCAGCCGCTCAGGCTGCTCACGCAGCTTCTGCGCTCCCGCATTTGCTCAAAGTCAGGCAGCACGTGAGATGCTGGGGCGATACCGTGCTGCCTTTCCTGGGTACTTATTTGATACACTCAGTGTCCGATACGTGTGACCTCGCGTACTCAGCCTGCCTGCTGCCAGGTGTGCTTCTTTGTTTGGACCTCCTTGCGCCAGCATAGACTTGATCCCGCAACCGGATGATTGCTGACTGGCCAGCGTTCGCGCAGACCGCCGCGCAGCAGCGCAAGCGGCGCATCGTGGATGTCTATGCGGCGACGCTCGAGGAGACCAACGAGGAGCCTGAGAGCCCGGCCCGGGCGGCCAAGCGCGCGCGGACCTCCCGTCTGTTGTGGGACGACCTGCTCGCCGGGGCGCCCCTGGCCTACGCCACCGTGACGCGCAAGGCGCTTGCCCAGGCGACCAAGGCGCAGGCGGAGGCGGAGTTCGCGGAGAGCTATGCGCAGGGCTTCGCGCATGCCGCGGGGCCGCGCGGCAGGACCTCGCGCGCGTCGCCGCCGCGGCGGCCGCGCCACAGGCGCGCGGCGGCCGCGCGCCCGCAGGCCGCATGCCCGCCGCCGCCGCCGCCGCCGCCACCGCCGCCGCCGCCGCCGGGCGCCGCCGACCCGGCTGCGGGCGCCGCATTCTGAGCGGCGCGGGAAGCCGACCTGGCTGCCGCAGCCGCCGTCTACAGGGCGTGGGCCTCGCCGCGCGGCTTCGGGCAGGCCGCGCGCCCGCCGTTCAGCCCCGAGCTGGCCGCGGCGGCCGCCCGCATTGCCGCGTGGGCCTCGGCGCGCGACGGCGAGTGCTGGGTGACGCGCAGCCACATCCTGGAGGCCGCGCTGGCGGAGCTCGCGGGCGCGGGCGACGCGCACCGGGCGGCGCGCAGCCGCATCCGGGTGGCCACGCTGGCGCCGGAAGGCACGGCCGACGGGCCCTGGCTGGCGCCCAGCCGCATCCTGGAGGCCGCGCTGGTGGCGGTCGAGCGCGCGGGTGAGGCGGCTGCGGACGCCGCCGCGCTGCCGCCTTCCGGCCATCAGTCCTGAGTCGCATTTGACTCACGAGATGCATTCCCCCCTTTCTGCCAGGGTCGACTGCTTTGCGCCCAATGCTTTCTGCTGCAGCTGTGCTGCAGGGTGTTCTCAGTCAGCATGAGTGCGGTCAACATGGATGTGCCCGGGCTCTCCCTAGTTTCAGGTTGAGATGCCATGAGTGCACTGTCAGGGTACTGTGACTCTGACTGAAAAGCTATGCCGTTCAGCAAGGAGTTGCTTTCTGTCTCCTGCGGAGACAGGCTAACTTGAAAGGGTTGGGTTTCTGCCCTCCTGATGTCCTTGTGCGTCTAGCTCTTCGCATTAACGGAAAGGCGTCTAGCTCTTAGCTTTAGAGGGAAAGTGCTTTGTGCACCTGTCTGTGAAGTGTCCGGGACCGTGTCTAGAGTAGCATGCTTTTCAGTCTACATACCGATGCAGGTTTGTACTAAGAGGTCGGCGTGGACAGTTGCAAGGAAAAGCGTGCGATACGAATGTGCACTGCGTGCTTGTGCCATGGGGCCTGCTGGAATCCAGCATCATTGGCATGCAGTGTGCTGCATGTGAACAGACCCTGACCCTGCCTGCTGACACTGCTTGCTGTGACCACTGGGAAGTGTTGCTGTAGGACGGGGCACAGCGTGCATGTGTGAATCAGACCTGCTTCGATAGGCTTGTTACACTGCCTTACATGTGACTGTCTGTCACTATGAAAGCCGGTCCCATCCCACACCGTCCTTCCAGGGCGCTGGACATGCTGTGATAAGCGGCAGCCAACCACACTCAAGACATCGCCGGGCAGTACAGAGCGGCAAAACAGCTGTCTCATCCCATGACAACACGAATTTGTTGTAAACAGGAGCATGCTGCAGCTTTGCGAGGGTTCCGGCATGCGCTGCTTTTGCCGCCATGCTTTCCTGCTGCAGCTTTTGCTGCTTGGTGCGCCAGCAGAAGCCGTCAAGCCCAGGTGTGCCCGGGCTCTCCCTGGTTTCAGGTTGAGATGCCAAGAGTGTGCTGTCCAGCGTAACAACACGTACTTGTGCGTCTAGCTCTTAGCAGAGTGGTAGAGGTGAAAGTGACTGTGTGCATCATTCTGTGTCTTAGCATCAGTGAACGAGCTGAGATCTCTGTGAGCTGTCAGTGACCATGTATTGAGTAGCATGCGTTTATTTGAAGGCGTGCTACTCTGTACATGGTTGCTAACAGGTCGCAGAGATCTCGGCTCGTTTCCTTATGCTAGGACGCAGAACGATGCACACAGGCACTTTCCCTCTATCACTCTGCGACGAGCTTGACGCACAAGTACGACTTGTCACTCTGACAGTACACTCACGGCATCTCAATCACGGCATCTCAGCCTGTAAGCCAGGGAGAACCGGAGCACATCTGCCAGTGTCGGCATTCGAATGGCGCACCCAGCTTCTGCTGCAGCAAGAAAGCATGGGCGCAAGCAGCGCACCCAGCGATCCACGCAAAAGCGAGGGTACGCATCCTGTGACCTTCAGGATGCGTCTATGATGACATTACTTGCCGCGTACGACTTGCCGCGCGGCCTCGCCGCACACGCATAGCCCTGCGCGTAGCTCTGCGCGCAGGCGTAAATCTACCCTTACCTGAGCCAAGCCGCAGGCGCAGGGCGCCTACGCGGCAGAGCTAGTACTGCTGAGCGTACATGAGCGCCGGTGCTAGCTTGCGGTGCAGGAAGAGCTCCTGCTGCACCCCTGGGTCTCACCTGCCTCAGTCAGGTGGTGCAAAGGTAAGGGCATGCTCATGCATGTGGGCAGCATGTGCTTGGCCGCATGTGGCAAGTCTTGTACGGAACAAGCTTGCCAGCAACTACAGCGGCTGCGCACCGGCGTCTGCCACTGCCAGGCAAAAGCACCCGCGCAGGGATGGCCAGTGCACGCTGCGCAACTCAGCCAGAGCTAGGCTGAGAGTGAGGTGCTAGCCAAGAGCGGCGGTACCGGAATCTGACCTATACATGCATTGAGGATGCTCAGGCGAGGAACGCCTGCCTCTGCTTGCACTGTTTGCCCCGATTTCCAAGCGGTCACCGGGCATCCACTCGGTTCAAATTACGTAAGCGGCAACATCCTGCTCTAGTGGGCGAAGTGTACAGGAAAGCAAGCCAGGTGATGCCACCATGTAGCATATGTAGCACATATGCAGCTATATCTGCAGCAGGCCTATGAAAGGATTTCGACAGCTAATAGGGCATGATATGTAGGGCATGCATGTGGTCGTGGAGCAGCGGGCCACCAATAACAGGCGCATGCGAGCCCTATTGCCAGTGCCGCGCTGCTTTGCCGCAGGCAGCCAGCGCCGAGCGCCCTGACAAGCAACTGCCTAGCACCTGGCAGCGCATGCAGACCCAAGTTGGATGCTTGGATGCACACAGGGAAGCTCGAGCTTGTGGCTGCAACCATGTGGTGACACTCTTAAGTGCAGGAGCAACATCGGCAGCACTCGACAAACCACTCAAATGAATGCGTCTGACATTGGTCCCTGCAAGAGACAACGTACACTGAGAGCCAAAGCAGCCGTCGAACGCAGCTGTGCACACTGGAATGCACATGTACATATGTCAACGCACCTGCAAATCGCATGTGCAGCCAGAACAACCATTTCGTTGCGTCTGAGCTCAGCTCCAGAGCCGGCACGTGCCAGCCTGCTCAGGGACAAGCTTTTGCGCTAGCATGCGGTGTCTGTTGTGGTGTGGGAAGTGCCAGAGGCAGGCGTGGACAATACAGATGGAGGCTCTGATTTCAGTGTATGGTGCATGCGCCATTCCGGCCGAGGTCATCATGAGCCTAGGCATGCATGCCCAAGGACGCACCCGTGGTAGGGTACGGCAGCTACCCAACGTTGCCGAGGGTTTCGCGCCAGACAGTTCCGGAAGCCCATCTGCAAGCTCAGAAGATACGTCAAGCTCCTTGACCTCTCCTGTGTACGGCTGGCACTGTGTTTGCGCACCTTCCAGCTGAAGGTATGTCACACGCTGTGGTGACATTCTTTCACGTTGACATTGCAGGCTTGGCGCACGCAAGGCTCATGCCTGTAGTAGCCTTGCTCGGTAAACATCTGTCGGGCGGCCAGAGCTGCGTTCCAGCTCCTGCAGATCCTTGGCTCTGTGGGGATGCAGAGACGCGCCCTGGCAGCACTCTTCACGGATTGCCCGACGAGCCAGCCGGCCACAGGGAGGCTTGCACTGGAGGAGGCCCGTGCAGGTCGTACCCAAGACGCCCATCTCGCAGCAAGGTCCGTGCCTGATTCATGCCCGTTAGGACTTTGCATCTCCTGCTTGGTCCGACGGGGTGGGCGCTTTACTGACGTGAACAGCGGCTGTGGCGCGTGCCAGGGCTCTGCATCACATCCAGGCGACCATTGAGGTAGCCAGCACGCCCGGGCTGCGCGCGCCCGCCATGCCCAGCGAGCAGGTATGCACGCCTGGCAGCAGCCTGCTGGCATGCTCGCTCAGAGCTGTGCGCTACACTGGAAAGAGGATCAAGTCCTGGTGCACAACTGCTGACACTATATTCCATGCTTGAGCTACCCCCACAGAGCCGGTGATCTGCAGTTTCCGCAGCCTGCTGGCTGTCAAGCTGAGCTTGTAGGTCGTCTGGTCGTCTGGCTGTCACAGCTGCTCAGGTTCCGGCTGCCTGGCTGCGCAAACAAAACAGTGCAGGCCTGCCCTGCCACAGCCACCGGTAGACTGCTCCGCGCGTGCAAGCAGTCCAGCTCAGTGGTCCCACTCTGACAACCTACTGCTAAGCTGCAGTGTTCTTTCTGACTGCTGTTCATAACGCTGTTTTAACGCGGCGCAGTCGCAGAGCATGCAGCTGTCCGCGCAGCTGTCGTCGACCGCGTCCTGTGCGTCGACGACGCACAGGAGCGTGCAGGTCACTGAGGACGAGGTTGCCCAGGCGCAGGCGCGCCAGGCGCGCCCTGCCTCTCAGCGCCAGGGCGCCCGGGTTGATGACCAAGGTCTGCGTATCATTATGTTCATGTAGTCGGCTCTCATGTCCACAGCATTGCCCAGCCGCCCAGGCTGCTCACGCAACGTCTGCGCTCCCGCGGGGTGGTTGCTAAGACTCTGACGGCACTTGAGATATTGGAGCGCTTCCGTGCTACCATTCACGAACATATACTATACTATCAGTGTCCGACACGTGTGAGCTCGTACTCGGCCTGCCTGGCACCAGGTCTGCTTGTCCGTTTGAACCACCTGGCGCCAGCGCAGACTGAATTCCGCAATCAGACAGTTGCTGAGTGGCCAGCGTCCGCGCAGGCTCCCGTGCAGCAGCGCAAGCGGCGCCGCGCGGAGGCGCTCGAGGAGGCCGAGGCGGAGCCCGAGCGCCCGGCCCGGGCCGTCAAGCGCGCGCGGACGGCGCGCCTGTCGTGGGACGACCTGCTCGCTCGGGCGCCCCTCGCCTACGCCACCGTGACGCGCGCGGCGCTCGCCAAGGCTACCAAGGCGGATGCCGAGTACACGCAGAGCATCGAGCAGGGACATGCGCCGCCGCCGCCGCTGCCGCCGCCGGTCGACGCCGACCAGGCAACCGCCGCCGCCTGCTCTGTGGCGTGGGAGGCCGACCTGGCCGCGGCCGCCGCGTGTTACATTGCGTGGGCCGCGCCGCGCGACGGCGAGCAGGCCGCGCGCCCGCCGTTCAACGCGGATCTGGCTGCGGCGGCGGCCTGCTACGCCGCGTGGGCCTCGCCGCGCAACGACGAGCGCTGGGTGGCGCGCGTCCCCATCCTGGAGGCCGCGCTGGCGGCGGTCGCGGGCGCGGGCGGCGAGCACCGGGTGGCGCGCAGCTACATTGTGCATGCTGCGCTGGGGGCAGTCAAGGGCGCGTGCGATGAGCACTGGGTGGCGCGCAGCTTCGTCCTGGCGTTCGCGCTGGATGCGATCGAGCGCGCAAGCGAGGGGGCTGCGGACGCTGCCGCGCTGCCACCTTCCAGCATTTAATTTCCTGATAGACACGGATTTTATGTCGCGAGATGCATGCACTGACCTCTGCGAGGGCCAACTGCTTTGCGCCCAATGCTTTTCTGCTGCAGCTGTGCTGCAGGGTGCTCTCTGAAGCATGAATGCAGTCAACTTGGATGTGACCGGGCTCTCCCTGGTTTCAGGTTGAGATGCCATGAGTGCACTGTCAGGGTACACTGGTACTCTGACTGGAAGGCCATGCCGTCTGGCGAGAAGTTGCCTTCTGTCTCCTGTGGACATGCTGACTTGAAGGGGGCTGGGTTTCTGCCCTCCTGATGTCCTTGTGCATCTAGCTCTTCTTCGCGTTAGAGAAAAAGGCGTCTCTAGCTCGTAGCTTCAGAGGGAAAGTGCTTTCGTGCACCTGTCTGTGAGCTGTCCGGGACCGTGTCTAGAGTAGCATGCTTTTTCAGTCTACATAGCAATGCAGTGCATTTGTACTCTGGGGTCGGTGTGCAAGGTCAGTGGATTTAAAAGGCCTGCTGCAAAACACTCTTGTGCCATGGTGCCGGCTTGCAATGTAGCATTGTTGGCATGCAGCACATGCATGTAATCATATCTGAACCCCACGCGCCAACACTGCTTGATGTGAGGACTGGGAGGCGTTGCTGTCGGACGGGGCACAGCGTTCACGTGTGAACCAGACCTGCTTTGACAGGTTTGCAACAATGCTTACATGTAAACGTCTGTTACTAAGAAAGCCGCTTCCGTCCCACACTGTCCTCTCATTACAAGCCTGCATCACGCTTATGTACACATGGTGATATTGTTGGTAGTAAGAAGACGGTGTGGGACGAGAATTGCCCGACAATGGGCAGGACGAGCGCCCGCTGCCGCCGCAGCCGCCGCCGCCGCCACCGCCGCCGCCGTTCAAGTGCTGACCAGAGCAGCGGGTGGGCAGCAATACAAGCTTGTCGGCATCAGACGCGCCTGGCCGGCAGGCTCAGGACGTGCTGTAAAAGCAGCGGCCAGCCACCACACTCGAGACGTCACAGGGTAGCTCAGAGTGGCACGACACCTTCCAGCATAGACTGCCCACAACGACACGGACTTGATGTCAATAGATGCGTGCAACAGCGTTTG
>JAABUY010007375.1_pt1 | contig 10472 bp, 8 predicted proteins | sample 5560271 | NCBI WGS metagenome assembly JAABUY01 (sample SAMN10711886, study PRJNA513374) | rock metagenome | isolation source: Antarctica rocks | place: Antarctica: Victoria Land, University Valley
GGGACCTCGAGGCGGACCGGCGCGAGCAGCTGGCGGACTTGTACCGAGGAGCGGTCACGTCCTCGGTGGCCGGGCCGTCGAGGTGAGCAGATGGGTACGGGCAGACGCGCACGCGCATCTGCAGCGGAGGCACGAGCTCCTCGCTCGAGATGGCAGCGCCTTGGACCGCTACGACGACGCTGAACGTCGCGACCAGCAGCACGCGGTCCGCGAGCAGGAAGAGGTGGACCGGCAGACACCGTAGCGACCAGCCCTACGGCCCTGACCCGAGTCTGCCTGGCGAGATGGGCCGGTGACGTCGTCGAGCACGTCGCCGAGGCTAGCCGCGACCTCCGCAATCAAGTCCGCGCCACTCGCTCTCGCCGGTAGGCGATCTGGCGACCTCCCGCGCTCTGCGCGCCTCCCGCCCAGCCCTTGCCGCACCGGTCGACTGCGAGGCGCCGTGACCCGCTACTCGCACCGAGGAACGGTCGACCGCGGGGTCTCAGCAGGTGCGGCCCTAAGCGGCGGCCAAGAGGTGGGGCTCCTCCTCGGTGATTGATCCCACTGATTGGGATGTTGGTATCATTTGCTGAGCTGTGGTGCTTGGCTCGTCACCATGACCAACACCGGACGACCCCGTGAGTGGGACGCGGCGACGTACGACGCCTTACCGCTACCGCACGAGCAGTGGGGACACCGGCTGCTGGCCACGCTGGACTTGCGGGGTGACGAGCGGGTTGTCGACGTCGGGGCGGGCACAGGCAGGGACACCGCCGCGCTGCTCGAGCGTCTGCCTGACGGCCACGTGGTGGCCATCGATGGGTCGATGACGATGCTCGACCGGCTGCGCGACCGCCTCGGCGCGGTGGGAGCCGACAGGCTTACCGTCCTGCAGGCAGATCTGCGCGAGCCCCTGACGCTGTCGGAGCCGGTCGACGCGGTGTTCTCCGTCGCCACGCTGCATTGGCTGCCCGACCACGAAGCGGTCTTCCGGTCCCTGGCGGCGGTCCTGCGCCCCGGGGGCGTCCTGCGCGCCGAATGGGGCGGCGCCGGCAACCTGGCCAGCATCAACGCCGCCTTGGTTGACCTCGGCCTGGCGTCCGTGAACGAGGCCCTCCAGTTCGCCGGGGCGGAGCAGACCGCGGCGCGCCTCGGCGCCGCCGGCTTCGTCGACGTCCAGGTCGAGCTGGTCCCGGACCCGGCTCAGGTCCAGCCCGGCGACCAGCTCGAGGCGTTTCTGCGCACCGTCGTCCTCGGGGCTGTGCTCGACCCGCTGCCCAAGGAACGGCGCGCTGAGGTCGTCCGCGATGTCGCGGCACGCCTGCTGCCACGACCGGAGGTGGACTACGTCCGCCTGCAGGCAGCAGCGGGGCTACCCGTGGCGCCCAGCGCTTCCTAGCTGTGATGCAAAGTCCGCGCCCAGGGCGCAGGCACGGGCTGGCAAGGCGACGCTCCGCGACGCCGCCGGCGACGCCGACATGAGCGGTTGCATCATCTTTAGACCGCTCGTACCGCAACCGATGCCTTCTGGAGACGGTGACCCACGTGGCGGCGGGGTGGGGCTGGCGGACGGTGAAGGGGTCGGGGACGACGACGACGGCGACGGCGACGGCGGCACGGTCGGGGTCGACGACGGGGACGGACTCGCCGTCGGCGGCGGGGTGGGGCTGGCGGACGGTGAAGGGGTCGGCGACGACGACGGCGACGGCAGTGGGGAGGGCGCCGGCGGCGCGGTCGGGGTCGACGTGGCGGTCGGCGATGCTGCGGTCGGCGATGCTGCCGTCGGGGTCGGAGACGCCGTCGGCGTGGCCGTCGCGGTCGGCCCGGGCAGGGGCGTCTGCGTGCTCACGCGCGCTGGCAGGTCCGCCTCTGTCACCGGCGCGCGGGCCGGGACTGACCGGAACATCGCCGTTCCTGGGACGGAGGCCGTGGCCGATGGCCGGGCCTACCTCTATCGCACGGTTCGCGACGGCGCTCGGGTCCAGCTCTGGCGCTCCCCCGCCGGCCTGGGCACGGCAACCGGGCCCGACGCGGCCAGTGAGAACCCTTTTGGGTCTCGCTGCACGTGTGCCTCGGGGTCGTCCGACGGCGTCGACGACGTGGGAGCCGCCGGCTCCCGGCTCGGTGGCCCTGGATCCGGTGCCGGAGCGGACGTCGTACGAGGTGCCTGTGGGCCGGAGCGGAGCGTGGCGCTCCTCTCCAGCGCCACACCGGCCACGGTCACGACCGTGAGGCCCCCCAGCAGGACGATCACCGACCGCCAGCGTCCGGCTCCGGCTGACTCTGCGTGCCGACCCGCCGCCATCTCCCGCCTCCTCCACGCCCATCCTTGACGTTATCTTCCCCGGATGCGGTAGGCCAAGACGCTGTGGGCGGAGCGACGTGACCGACCGGCGGCGCAACGGCTGGGCGACGAGCGGAGATCCGCCCGAGCTGCTGCGCCGCACCCGGGCAGCGCTCGCGGCAGCCAGTCCTCGCGCGGGAGCGCCTGCACCGTCCGCACGGTCGGCGCGACGTAGCTGCCGGCGCCGAGCTGGAAGAACTTCGCCAGCGCGACCTGGGCCTCGAGGTGGAGCCAAGTACCTCTGGGCGAATGTAAGCGGACCTTGACAGAGCCACACGGGGTTGGGCAAGCGGTCGCGGCATTGCGGGATGTGCGGGACCGGCGACGTCGACGAGCGCGGGCGCCGTCGCGGTTACGTGTCGTGGTCGGTGTCTGGCGGTTGTAGTTGGGCGGCGATCTGGTCGCGGAGCCGGTGTCGGAGTTCGCGGCTGGCCGGCGCCGCTGGAAGTGTGAGCAGTAAGCCTCGGTCGGCGACGTCGCCGGCGCAGTCGAGCAGTGCCATGAGTCCGGCTGCGGCGCCACCGGCGGTGCGGGTAGCGCAACGGCGAGGTCGAACGTCGGGTGGCCGCGGCGCCGGGCGGCGGCCACTTGTTCTCAGGCGGTGCCGAACGCGTCAGCGTGGGAGGCGACGATCACTCGATGAGGTCGGCGAGGTCGGGGCCCACGCAAGTCACGCCCGCGGTGGTCCCGGCGCCGACAAGCTTGACGTCGTGGAGCAGACCATCGCAACCGACGCCGAACACGCCGCCACGACTACGTCGGTACCCGTCCCGCCCCGACGGTCACGTAGCCCGCGGCCACCCCGGCTCCGGCCCCGCCGTCCACCACGCAGAGCAACGACCACACCGGTCGGTATGGCCTGATCGGGCTCGGCGGCCTGTTGGGGCTGTTCGGTTACAAGAAGTACCAGGACCTGCCAACCAGCCGAACTAGTTCTAGAGGCGGTCCGATCGGTGGCGTGGACACTGACGGCTTCGGCATGCGTCGCGTCTGACCCGACCAGCTACCAACTGCCCGGTGTGCGTGCCCGATACAGTTGATCAACCCCCTGGTAAACCCTGGTGCTGCCGGTGCAGGCAGCTCAGCCGTCGGCGACGTCTCACCGCTGGGGTGCGGTGATCGGGCTACGCACTCAGCGTCGCCGCGTCCCGTCAGCCGAATGGGCGCTCAAGTCCGACGGCGAAGCTGCCGATACGAGCCAACGTGCTGCCCTCGTCCTCGCTCTCGCCCTCACCTTCGCCTTCAGCCGGTACGCCGCTGGACACCGGCGCTCAGCCGCTGCTGCCGGAGTTACTCCAGAGCGGCCTGCTCCTCGGCCTGTCGGTCGGTGTTCTTGGCTTGGCGGTCCTCGCCGCTCACCTGCTGACGGCGCTGCAATGAGCGACCAGCACCGGCCAGACACGACGGATGCCTGCGACGACGAAGGAGCTGAGGCCATGGTGGAGCAGACGCGATGACCACGCCGAACACCGCCGAGCACACCTCCATCGATCAACCCGGGCCGCCGGGGGCCGGGCACGTCACCGCGTGGACGACCTGGGCGGAGCTGACCTGGGCCCGGATGTGCCCACCCTGGATGCACGCCGACGGGCTGTCCCCGAGCCAGCGGCTGCTGTTGGCCATGGTGTTGTTCGGGCCGGTCACCTACCGACAAGCCGCCGACCAGACCGGTCTGAGCCCAGCTCAGGTCAGCCGGCTCTGCGCGGCCGCCCTGCGACAGCTGGCCATGGCAGGACACCCAACTGACGGGACGCTTCGGGCATGACTGGCCTCGCCAGCCCGACCGGGAGCCAACTGCCCCGCGCAACGACGTGGCAGTCATCCGAGCTGGTACACACCCGCATCGGTCCCGCGCTGACGGCCACGACGTGGCGCTGTGAGAACTGCGGGCACGACAGCCCTCACCGCCGCCGCCGGTGCGCCGACTGCCGCACCAGCCGCCACTGACCCCGGCTCCCATGAGCCACCTGGTCCCCGTGCCCGGGGCACCAAGCGGCCAACGGCTGACCCCCTGCAGCACAGGCAGCCAGCACAAGCACCAGGCGGGCCAGCGCACGGTGCATCGGGTGCCGGAGGGGTATGTCGGCTGCGGGCCGACCGGTCCCTGTCACATCGTCACGGAGGCACGATGACCCTGGTCCGCCGCACCACCCTTGTCACGACCCTCGCCGCTGGCGCGGCGCTGTTGGCCGCCGCGCCGGCGCAGGCGGCGCCGACCTCGCAGGACAGCAGTTGGCTGAAGTCCGCGCACCAGCACAACCTGACCGAGATCGCGGCTGGTCAGGCGGCGCAGAGCCGGGCCTCCTCCGCGACCGTCAAGGAGCTCGGCGCCACACGACCGGCGACGCCGCCCTGCGGGCGAAGGCGCAGCTGCTCGGTGTGTCGTTGCCGTCGGCGCCGAACGCCATGCAGCAGAGCGAGCTGGCGCAGGCCAAGGCCACCTCGGGGGCCGCCTTCGACGCGGTGTTCCTGCGCCAGCAGATCGCCGGGCACCGGCAGGCCCTGGCCGCGGGCAAGGCTGAGCTCGCCGCCGGCTCTGATCCGCGGGTGTTGGCGGTGGCCAGGATGTCCGGACCGACGGTGCAGAAGCACCTCGATGAGCTGCTGGCCGCGCAGGCGTCGAGCAGCCCCACCGGGGTCAACGCCGGTACCGGCGGTCAGGCCGCCGCCAACGACAGCGCCCCGCTGGGGGTTGGTGTCGCCGCGCTCGGCCTGGCTCTGCTGGCCGGCGCCGGGACCATCGTGCTGCGACGGGCCCGCGCGAGCGCGTGAGCCGTTCCTGTCGAAGGACCGGGGCTGGCTCGTGGACGGCGCTGGTGGTCGCTGTCCTGGGCCTGGCCCTGGTGGCGGTCGGGGTGTCCCTGGCCCGCACAGCCCCGGTCGCTGCGGCGTCCGGGCTGACGATCGGCCAGGGCGAGGCGGGACCGGCGGGGCCGGGAGCTGTACCGCTGGCCCGGGCGTCGCAGGCTCCGGCGATGCCGGTGGTGCCGCGCTTGCTGGCGCTGCCCCGGCAGCACGTCGTTGCGTCGGTGCAGAGCGTCGGGGTGACGGCGGGCCGCCAGCTGGACCTGCCGAGCGACCCCAGGCAGGTGGGGTGGTGGGCCGGTGGACAGCCAGTCGGGGCGGCCAGCGGGTCCACCGTGATCGCCGGTCACGTGGACAGCGCCCGGTCCGGGATCGGCGCGCTGGCAGCTCTGCTGAGCGTCAAGGTCGGGGACCCGGTGGAGGTCAGCGCCGGCGGGGTGGTGCTGCACTACCGGGTGGAGTCCCGCAGCACCTACCGCAAGACCGCTCTGCCCGGGGCGGTCTTCCGGCTGAACGGCCGGCCCGTGCTTACGCTGGTGACCTGCGGCGGTCCATACGACTCACGCACCCACCACTACCGCGACAACGTCGTCGTCACCGCCCTACCGGGTACCGGCCGATAGCCCCCCGGCGAGCAGCGGCGTCGGCTGCCAGAAGCGCTGGCGCTGGGCTGTTGCTCTGCCTGCGGCTACCTCCCCTGACAGTTGCCGCTGGTGTCCGGTCCAGCCGAACCGCGGAACGCCACACCCGATACCCCGCCGGGCCGGTGGCTGACCCCGGTGCCGCTGCCCCAGGCGTTGCGGCTTGCTCGGGCCAAGCAGCTACATGCTCGTCATGCTGCTCGCCTTCACCGGCTGCGCGATCACGGTGGTCTAACGGACGGCAAGGTGCTGCTGGAGGAGTTCGTACAGCCCGTGGGCCTTATCGCCATCGCGCTGTTCCCGGGTTGGGGTGCGGGCCGCGCAACAGTCGTACGAAGCGGTGTCTCGAGCAAGGCCAGGTCACTGCCCGTCCTGCAGCACGGCGGAACTATCGTGAGGCGCGGCCGGCGGTGGCGCCCGCAGTGGCGCCGCGGGTTTGGTCCAGCCCGCCGTACCAGTCCCAGAACGAGCACGGTCGCGTCGTCCAGCAGCTTCTCGCCGGTGGCCTGCAGCACCGCGCTGGTGAGCGTCTGCACCGCCTCGCGGGGGTGCAGCTCGACCAGGGTGGCTAGCAGCTCGACGATGCGGGCTCCGGCGGCATTGCGTTCCAGCATCCCGTCGGTAAGCAGTACCAGCCGGTCGCCGGGTTCCAGCGCGAGCTACTGGAGCCGGTAGTCCGCGTTCGGCAGCACCCCGAGTACCGGGTCGACCTGAAGACTGACCTGGCTGACCTGGCCGCGGCGGACCCGCAGCGGCAGGACATGCCCGGCGTTGACCACCGCAGCCCGGCCGGTCGCCAAGTCGACCTGCAGCAGCGCCCCCGGTCACAAACTGGTCCGGCTGGGCATGCGCAGCCAGCGCGGCGCTGGCCGCCCGGGCCTGCTCGGGCACGCCCAAGCCGCGGCGACGGCAGTTGCGCAGGCTCCCGAGCACCAGGGTGGCCAGCTGCGCGGCGTCCACGCCGTGGCCCATCGCGTCAGTGACCGACAGATGCAGGGTGTCACGGTCCAGGGCGTAGTCGAAGGTGTCCCCGCCGGCGATGTGCGCCGGCACCAGCTAGCCGGCCAGAGTTAACTGGGCGGCCTCGCAGGTGTAGGACCCCGGCAGCAGCCGGCGTTGGATCTCCGCGGCCAGCGACATCGGGGCGCCGCGCTGGCCCCACTCGTACAGGTCGGTGTACCGGCGGTCGGCAATCACCACTTAGGCCAGGGCGTGCGCCGCCGAGGCCAGGTAGGCCACCGTCTGCTCGTCCGGCAGCGCCGGCAGAACCAGCTCCAGCACCCCAGCCCGGGCCGCCGTCGTGACCCGGCTGCACCCGTCAGGAGTGGGATCGGTGACTCTTCGCAGCCGCGAGCGAGACGACGCCAGTGCTGGCGTCTACGGCACCGTGCAGCACGTCGACCACTTCACGCGCAACGGCAAGAGCCCGAATTCAGGCGCGCGACGGTGTGGGTGATCGGCCGTCTCCCACATCGACGGTTTTACTGGGGGGCGCGCTGTCCGAGGCCGATCGCGTAGTTGGTCCAGAAGGTGCCGGCGTTGGGGCCGCCGTTGCAGGTGCCGTCGGACTCGCCGGGTGCCTTGATCCAGGTGTAGGCGTCGGCGAGCGGGTCACCGGTCGCGGTCGTCATCTTCAGGCCGAGCGCCCGACCGGCGGGGTTGCACCAGGTGTTGCCCGCTCCCAGCCCGTTGCGGGAGGTGTCGACGAGGAAAGGCTTGCCACCGACGAGCGGGGACAGGCTGTCGCCGTATCCGGTGTTCAGCGCATTGGTGTTGAAGTTGCTGACGTCCAGGCTGAAGCCCCGGGCGTTTGCGATGTTGGCCTGGGTCAGCCGACCTGCCATGACGGACGCGGGCTGCCAGTTCGCGCCGCCGGCGTCGAGGTACACGCTGGTGCCTGGGTTCGCTGTCAGCGCCGTGACCGTGCCGGCGATGAGGTTCAGGCGTTCGCTCTGGTCGGCGGCCGACAGGCAGTCCAGCAGTGGCAGCGCATCCGGTTCGACGATGACGACCGCCTTGCGGGCACCGATCCCAGCGGCGAGCTGGCCGATCCACTGCCGGTACGCCTCGGCGGTGGGTTCCCCGCCGGCGGAGTAGCTCCCGCAGTCCCGGTGCGGGATTGCATAGGCGACCAGCACGGGTAGCGCCCCCGCGGCGGTCTCCGTGCCGACCCGCGCGGACACTGTTGTGGCCAGGGAGGACGTCGCCACCCAGTCGCCGTACCAGTCCGCGGAGGTACCGACGGCGATCTTGTCCAGAGCGGCCGCGCCCGAAGGGTCGTACGACCGGCGGGCGTCGGCGGCTTTGCGGGCGTTGGAGCCGGGGTCGACGTAGCCGGTGGCACCAAGGAAGGGGTTGCCCGCGGTCGTGGTTGTCGGGGGCGAGGCTGTCGTGGTCGAGTTGCTGCCCACCCGGAGCAGGTCCAGGCGCAGGTTCCGGTCGCAGGTGCTGTCGCTGTAGTCGTCGACGAAGCTGACCGTCACCCGATGGGTGCCCGAAGCCCACGTTCCGGGTACGGGGTAGTCGGCCCAGGTTGTGGAGGGGACGGCTATGGTCGCCAAGGTCGTCCCGTCGACTGCGACCTGCATGTGCGGAGCGCCCTTGCACTGATCGCCCTCGGCGCGGACGGTCAGGCTCCCGGCCGACGCGTTCAAGGACCCGGCCGCGGTGCCGTTGGACCAGACGAGCAGGCCGCGACCGGCGCTGGCTGTCGGGTCGGAGAACACCTGGCCCGCGCCGGCAGTCAGCGACGTGCTTTCAGCCTCCTGCTGCGCGGTGGGGGTGGAGGCGACCAGGGCGACGCGGTCCAGGCGCAGGTTCCGGTCGCAGACACTGTTGCGGTAGTCGTTGGTGAACTGCAGGGAGATCCGGTGCGTACCGGCGGTCCAGCTGCCCGGGATGGTGTAGCCGGCCCAGGTCGTCGAGGGGACCAACACGCTCCCGGCCCGTACGCCGTCCACCAAGACCGTCATGGCTGGGGCGCCCGAGCACTGGTCGCCCTTGGCCCGCACGACGAGCTGGCCGAAGGTGCCGGTCGTTACCGTGGTGTTGGCAGTGCCGTTGGACCACACCAGCAGTGCCTTGCCCCCGCTCGCCGTCCCGTCTGAAACTACCTGTCCGGCGCCGGACGTCAGGCTGGCGTACTCCGCCTCGTAGGAGCTGTCAGTCGCGCTTGCGGCAGATTCGGGCAGCAGCGGAGCGGCCAAGATGGCCAGGACGACGGCAGCCATCGGGGCAGCAGGGCGGGAGGTGCAAAGGCGTAACAGGTGCACGGGAACTGCCTTCCTTGGACGGCTTGTCGTGTCTGTCGTCGGCCGGCGAGATGTCCTGGCTGCTCCATTGGGGTGATGCGGCTGGCCGCTCAGGGCTGACCCGATCGGTAGCGGAGGTTGGACCCCGGCGGCGAAGGGTCGCTGCGCCGAGGGCGAGCTTGCGAGCTCCCTAGTCGGCCTCTACCAGGACCCGCATCTGGTCGCGGCCTGGGTCTGGGGTCGGCGGCGGAACTGGCGACGTTGGAACCGCAGGTGCTGTCGGGGGAGGGTGCGCAGGCGGTGCGGGAGTTCCGGGCGAGCGTCGGTGACGACCAGCATGGTGTGGCACTGCCCGCTGCGGGTGGCGCCGACCGATCGGTCGCTGACCGACGCGGAGTGGGCGCAGGTGGCCCGGGACGTGATGCACCGGCCCAGGATCGCGCCGCCCGGTGACCCGGGTGGTTGTCGGTGGATCGCGGTGCGGCACGACCAGGAGAGCACCACACCGTGGCGGTCCTGGCCCGCCAGGACGGCTCGGCGGCAAGGGTGCCCAATGACTACCGGCGGGTCCGGGAGGCTTGTCTGGCGGCGGAGCAGCGCTACGGGCTGGTGGTGACGGCGCCGGCGGACCGGACCGCCGCCCAGCACACGACCTGGGCCGAGGTGGGGAAGGCCAGCCGGGGTGGGGTGGTGCCGGCGCGGGACTGGCTGCGGGAGCAGGTCCAGTACGCCGCGGCGGGGGCGCGGGAACCGGCTGGGTTCCTGGACCGGCTCCGGACCGCGGGCGTGGTCGTGCGGGAGCGGCATGACCCTGATGGGCGGCTGTCGGGCTACGCCGTCGGACGGCGGGAACCGGCAGGGAAGTGGTGCTGTCCGGCGGCGGGAGGCTGGCGGCGGACCTGAGCTTGCCCCAGCTGGTGGCGCGCTGGCAGGCCGCGGGCGGTACCCAGGAGCTGCCGGCGGTGATGGTGGAGTCGGGGGAGCGGGTGGCGCTGTGGGAGCAGGCGAGCGCGGCCGCGCGGTACGCGTGATCGTCCAACTGTGCGGCGAAGCGCGCCGCGTGACCGCGGTCCGGGGGCACTGTGCTGCCGATCACACACCTGCTCGGCGAGCACACGGGCGCGTCCGGCGGCGCTGTCGCGCTTACAGCGGGTGACTTCCATCTCGGTACGTTTCGCTCACCAAGTGTCAGGACAGAGATGCTCCGAATGGGTGAAGTAACAGCTAGTCACTGCTCCTGTCGATCCTTCCACGTAACTATGTACAGGACGCCCGGGAGTCCCCGGGCGTGTGAACAGTGACGACGTAAAGATCCGGACAGTCCTCACCGACACCCACGGGTGCACGGAGACATCGGTCGCCAGACCGTCCGGGGAGCGAGTGGCGAGACCGCCGTCCATCGGCTGGGTCCCGGACGGGTCCCGGAGATGGGGCATCCATGCTTCTCCC
>JAABUY010007376.1_pt1 | contig 10472 bp, 12 predicted proteins | sample 5560271 | NCBI WGS metagenome assembly JAABUY01 (sample SAMN10711886, study PRJNA513374) | rock metagenome | isolation source: Antarctica rocks | place: Antarctica: Victoria Land, University Valley
GCCCATGACGTCTACAAAATAGAGCAGAGACATTCGGCACTGCCAACATTCTGTGACCATAGACAATATGAGACCTGCTCTGTGCCAATCTCGCTGTATTTGCAATCCTAAATCCTAAACCCAACATGCAGGCAAGGCAAAGTATGATGCCAAGAAGCATGCGCTGGTATGGAAGATCAAGCGCTTCACCGGACAGACTGAGAGTGCACTGGTGGCCTCTGTGGAGCTGATTGCCACCACCCGGGAGAAGAAGGCCTGGGCTAGACCACCCATTGGCATGTCCTTCCAGGTAACAATCACAAATAACAACAACAATGATAATGATAATAAATAACAATAATAATAACAATAACAATAATAATAATAACAACAACAACATTAAGTAACATTAGCAGTAACAGTAGTAGTGATAACAAAAAGAATAGTAATAACGCTAATAATAGTATCAATAAGAACAATAACATATCAATGGTTATGCTTTCCGGCTCATGATGAGCTAGGTGCGTGCAGGGGATGTCTTGTCAAGCCTTTTTCAGGTGGCGTTTTGTTTTGGGCATACTCTGCCATGATCTTGTCATGCATGTCATTGTTATCTAGAAGGGCTTCAGTCACTTTCATACAGCATGAAAGCAGTTTGTTGGATGTCAGGAAGTGCATGCAGCACCTTTGCTGGATGCAATCAAAACATTGTAGCAGCTAACTGCTGTCAGTAAGGGGAAAGCATGCGTCTGCCAGGCGACCCAGTGGCATGCCATTCCAGATTAATCACATTTCCTGTCTGAGAATAGTTCTGCAACTCAATTTGCAATGCTTCCATTGCACAAGGAACCCTGACTGTCAAGCCACCCATCTCCACATCCCTGCGGGCATCGTGCAGATCTGTTACAAAGCATCAAAGCAGGTTTCTGATGCTTGCAAGGGCTCCTGAACCAAATGGCCATCAGCATGAACGATAGTCACAACTGCAGGACACAGCTGGACATGCATGTAAGGCTGACCCACATTTGCATGAAGTTTCAAGGTATCCTTGTGAATGTAGGTACCCATGTTTAGCGCCAGTGGTTTGAGGGTGCAGTATCTAAAGGTCTGGGAGAAGAGCAACTACAAGGTTGACAAGTGGGTCAGGAAGGTTTGCAAATCTGGCGACTACAGCGTGAGGGTTTGAGGGGCATGACCTTAGGATTTAGGACTATCTGTAGGGTTTAGCCAAATCCCGCCCTCATTAATGTTGCTGGGTTGACATTGTCACATCAAGTCGCATGGCATGCATGGCATACGTTGTCGGTCACAACATGCTATATAGGTGCTGAGAGCAGCACTGGAACAATGTGCTGCTGCTGTCTTTGTTGCTCATGGCTGTGTCTACTGCACTTTAAAGCTACAGAGTCAAACGTTTGGCTGTAACTACCTTTTGACAGCTTGTGTGCCTTGTGTGAATCCCCAACAGATGTGAATTGTGCATGTCAAGTGGTCCAGTGTACAGCATTGACTCTGCGTTTGTGCATTCAAATTTTCTAATCTGCACGTACCTAGCTCATCATGAGCCGGAAAGCAGTACCAATATTATCTTTATAAGCTGTTGGATCATGGTGCGTTTCATGTACATCTTTGTGTTGCGTGGTTTGCAGACAGCTGCACTGGCATGCATCAGGTCATCGAAAGTTTTTCGATGTGCAAAACGGTTTCACTCTGCAGGCGGCTTTCGTGAACTTGTCTTACGAAAAGACTAGCAGCTGAAGCATTTTCCAACCACCGGCGAACAACCACAGAACACAGCTTCAGCGCGCCGGTTACGAGCCTGTCTGCCTTGTGCCTGAGTGGACGAATACCTGCCTGTGCCTGCCTGGACTCTTCGAACCAGCCTTGACACACATTCTGAAGGTTTTTACTCTGCTGATATAAGTATAAACAGTGCTTCTTCCTGCGACGGACCTACATGCTTTGTGCCTGAGCTCGTGGCCGGCAGCGCTTCTATCAGCTTGGCCTAAGCTCAGCCTCAGATTTCTTTACAGTCGACAGCTTGCAGTGTGTCAGCACTCAGCCAGCCCCTGTTGTAATACGACACTTCCGACATGCATATGAAACCCATACATGCCTGCCGACATATTTTGCACTGACCCTTTCACACATGTGGTGATCCCGACAGTTTACCGAGCTTTGCTGACAAGTGCAGTTTCGAGAATTGGTCATCGGATTCATACCACTAAGAAAAACGGTTTCAGTACGTACTGTATACAGCTATGGCAGCGAATTCTACATTGGTGTGCAACCCGTACAAAGTTCAGAACGCATGATCATACGTATGTATACAAGTAGGTCAATTCAAAAGCTTGTCATGTGCATTTGTTGCAGCAACCTGGGCATGGCCTGCAGCATCTCACAATTCATTGCAAGTATGAACACTGATAGCCAAGTCAGACAGCATTTGCATATGGGCTGCAGGTTATCAAGCATGGCACACAGATGTTTATTTTGAGAGATGTACAAATTACTGCAGCATACATACTCTGGCTGTTTTGCCAACGTCTTAAGAGTGCTTGGCGCTGGTGTGATCCCTCAAACCCTGTGTTGAGACGAGCCAGGAGCCACCACATATGGAACAGGTTAGATGCTTCCCATCAAAACTCTGATGGGCTGCTGTGCCAGGCTTGCCTGATGAAGTCCTGTGCTTTTGTGGTTTGCTTGATGGCTCTGGCATTGTGTTTGAGCTTGAGGGCTTGAATGGGCTGATCAGCCTGTCAGGCAGCTTCTGCCTCTTCAAGTTTGCTGCTGCTTATGCACACCTTTGGTTGATTTCTTCTGTGATACGAGGCAGGAGCTGCTCATATGCTTTGCGCTTGAGGGGCAAAGCCAGATGGCAGTTTCTCTTATAGGTGCTGCTGTATCTGTCTGCTTGAGACAAGTCAATAGAATCTTGTCTGCACCACTCCTGCAGCAGGTCTTTGCGATCCTGTCGCTTAGTTTCTTTGATCTGCTCTTGTTGCTGTTGACGCTGAGTGTACTGTTCAAAGCTTTGCACACCATGCTCTTCTTGCAGGATTGGCAGTAGGTGAGGCTTCCAGTAGGTCTTGAATGTGAAGCTGCCAGCATGAGGCTTGTACATCTGGACCTCACGGTGTGGAAGATGCTGAAAGGTGGAAGGCTGCAGCTTAAAGGTGTGCTTGAGGGTGTTCTCTGCCAGGGAGTGCTCAATCAGACAGTCTTTACAGCAGCGGATGCTGAACTCCCAGTACACTTTGCGAATGGACTTGGCTCCACAGAGCATGCATCCATTGAACCCTGCCAGCCGGAGCTTGTCTTTAGTCTTGAATGACAGTGCTAGGTTTGCTTTCTGTTCTTCAGCTGCAGCTGCAGGTCGCTTACGTTTTGCAGAGGCCCAAGCTGCTTCCCACCAGACATCAGCTGATGGCTGCCTGAGTAGAGCTGCAAAGGTTTTGTTCACGCAAGCAAGTTGTAAAAGCGCTTCTGGATGTGCTGAGTTTGAAACTGCGGCAAGCACCTTCTCCTGCAAGGCTTCTGGGATGCATCTGAAGGAGGTCATGCCGCCTTTGTGTTGCTAAATCAAGCCGGGCCGTTGCCTGCAGACGTCATGCTTTGTCTGAAGCTGAAGCGTCACAGGCTGGGCAGACGGTCTCCAATTTGACCGTCTTGTCGATCACTCAGCACAGCTTTCGGGAGCGTCAACAAGGCGTGTGAAGTGATTGTGTTACACGCGATAAGCACTGACGCCGTGCCTACCTTGTCAACACGCTTGACACCAGGACAAGACTTTGCAGATCAGCATGCCGCCAGGGCAGATCCAAGAGGCCTTTAACTGCTCGGATGCCGAGCTGTGAGGTATCAATCCGGACACCACGCTATAGATGGGGACTAATGGATGGCATTCGCCCCCTCCATCGCCGCTGATTCCGCTAACGGGCGATCCAAGGTGGAAACCAACCTCACTCGGCCTTCTTCACCTTCGAATTCGCTGCCTTCTCGGCCAAACAACACGATTGACTAAATGACACACAGCGGTTTGGCCAGACCGCATCGATCGCTCGCAACGCTCGCTTGATTGAAACATAAGCATCAGCCTCGTGACCATGAGGTCCATCAGCAGTCTTATACTGCGAACAGCCAGAACGCAGTCCATCGGTACCGGATTGCACCCCATCGCACCAGCATATGGCAGCCGCAGCTTGCAGGCGATGTCCGGCAAGGTGTTTGGATTCGGATCTCACAACTCAGACAACGATCCACAAAAACTTGAGGCTGAGAAGCGAAAGAACTTGCAAGGCGATCCCGCCAAAGGCAAAGAGCAAGAAAATCATCACATGCCCGGAGCAAAGGGCTGGAACGAGGACTTGGCCTCAGACTCAGAAGCTGCAGTCAAAGCAGAAAAGCATGCACCAGACACTGTAGAAGAAATGCAGAAGCTTTCTGTTAAGCACCTGCACGGTACTGTAGATGAGGAGCCATCAACCGCTGAGAAGGACCCCCTGAAGAAGGGCAAGTCTAACCCAGTCAAATAGAGGCAAGCATCTGCCTTAAACCCAAGATGCATTGAAGTTGCACGGATCAGAAAGCATGCACAGCATTGCCTGAAGATGCCACAGAAGCAAATTAGTGCAGCCATAGCATGTTCTGCTGCTTCAACAGATTGACTGAGCCCTCACCCACGTATGCATGCATTATTATGACAAGTTCTAAAGCTGTAGCATTGACTTGCAGGACACCACAATTGATCAGACAACAAGAGAGAAAGATATCTTTCTTGTGCTACTTGAACCCATTGGCTATTGCCTAGGCAGTTGATCAGAAAACCTGGCTGTTGTGGTTCCCTCAAGATACCAGCCATACTCTTGATCTTCAGTGTACTTTGTTTTATCAAGTGTCTCAATGATTACAGCATTGTGTTACCTTTTCCAGCGGCGCAAAAGTGTGCTTACGTGACATACGCTACTTGCAGTACATGATGTATGTCCTCTTGGCTCTCAAATTGTGTAATGGCAGACAATTCTTTTGGAATCGTTATGAGTCGGCAGCAGGATCCTGGCTTGACAGTACTTCTTGCATGTTGCGTGCAACTGCACTTGCAGCGTACGTAGAACACTGTTGTCACCTCGATTTATCTTGAGAAAATAAGGCAAGCCATTTTTACATGTCTCGTCAAAATCACCAGCCAGTGAACTTTTGTTGTGATGGACTACAGTGCTGTATTAGGTGGTTCGACACAGAGGTTGGGATGTTATACACTTGGAACATTGCATTGCGTCGGCCACAAATGACACCTGCCTAAACGATATGCTCATGTGTCCAAACACACAAGCACACAGTTCAAGATGGTGCTTCTAATTTCAGCCCTATGTAATCTGCAACATAGTTTGGGCTTCGGCACGGCAAGACTCAACTTCACCAGGCAAAGAGCCATAGCGGCATCTATGTCTGATACAAAAGCATGATCACCTAATGCCAAAAGCTGTAGCCAACATTCTTACACCCATTGTGACCAGACCCTGAAGTAGCAGCTCTACAGGCTAATGGCATGCCACCCATCATACATACCCTCAGCGTTACTCAAGGCTGCCCCGGGTTCCATTTCGAATGAAACATAGCACAACAGTCATCACCCTTTTTCTTTGAAATTTTGAGCCTTGCTTTGCAGCAGAATTGTTCCTGTATGCAGCCTCAACACCATGAGCTGTCTTTGCGGCATGCAGCCGTCACCCATGCATCAAGCATGCCATTAAAATCTCCAACAGGAGCCTGCTGCTTGCCATAGGCTGCTGCCTGATCCTTGATATCTTCTGGAATGGGGTAAATCCGGCTCCAGTTTCTGCCCTCATGCACATGCTCAGAAATGGTTTCTAGAATGGCTTGCTGCTGTGCTGGAGTACGACAGGCTGGACACCGGGCAACACAATTCACCTACATCACAAGCAGCATCAAATTTTGATAATTTCTCATAGGAATTCACCCTTTTGGCCATGTCATTTTCATAGGCCACTGTTGTGGAGTTGCAGTGGACACTGTATTGCAAATTCGTGAGTGCCAGTGCATGATGGACCATTATAGTAGCTTGTTATGTTTTGGAAATTATTACCATGATCATGCAGGAGTCATATAAAACATATAAGGACTGGGTGAGGTGACAAGCAGTCCCAGGCATGATCTGAGCCCTGGCTGAGACCATTTATTGAGTCATTTAGTCATTCACTCATTTTTGTACTGAACACATGTCTCTCCCTAGGGTCAGGTGCGTACAGTCTTGAGTAGCTCCCTGTGTTGGCTCAGACCTCAGAGGCCATCACATGTAGGGCACGTACTTGAGAGTGGCAGCAGTTGATCTTGGGTCGAGTACATTGATCAAGGCCAAGCTGAACTAAACAGTATACATTCAGGTTGATAGAGCAGTCTGAGTGGGGCACACCTGGGTCGATGAGCAGTCCATATCAACACAAGCATTGCAAATGTCATCACTTGCAATTGCAAGATCCTTGGAGCTGAGCTTCTGCTGAGTCTCAGGGCTCATCTCAATCTGCCTATGAGCACCCTCTGCATGCGGCATGGTGAACAGTTGGTGAATATGGTGAAAAGGTGGTATAAAGGTGGTGGATATGGTGAAAGATGGTGAAAAGGTGGTCAAAAATGCAACTGTAACTCATAATAGGTTGGCAGTGACATACAGTCTGCTGCATGCTGACTGTACAGACATGTGCATCAGCTCAGATATTCGGATGTGCCAGTTTCTGCTTTAAACAGTCACTACTGAATGCGTGGTGCGAGGTGAATCCACAGTGAACATGCGCAGTGTTGCATCAACAAGTCTTGCAGATTGTGTACCCGCAACTTCACTCACAGCTCAGCAGGCAAGTCTCAAAAGCGTTTTCGTTTTCCTATGCATTCTCATACCCATTTTCATTATACATTCCCAGTGGAGAAGAAAACGTACAGAAGTTCAACTCAACTCAACTCCGATCTGGTCAACAATGACAGTGTTGAGTACTGCAAAGAAGGCAAACAAGCAATGCAATGGATCAAATGTGAATCCCGGTCTGAATGCTGATGACATTGCTGAGCAGGACGATGCACGTCCAAGTCAACATGCAGAAGTCAGGCAGGAAGAAGAAGAGACAGATGCTGAAACGGGGCAAAACGACTTGAGCTTAGCTTGGTGACCCATGGTTAGCTGAGACTGCTACTTGCAACAAGAATCTGAAGAAGAAGCACGACCAAGAGCCAAAGGAGAAGAAGAAGAATAGATGCAAGGACTGACCTGGGCCAAATCCAATCAGCCTGAGGAGGTCACTGATGACGTTGCTGAACAGCGCAGCCAAAGGTTTGTGGCGAGTTGATGACAAATTGGGGCTCAAATTCACCTGAACCACCGCAGCACAGAGATTCGTAGGTTTCATCAGAGTGCAGCATTATCAAGCAGGTCAAAATCCCTGCCAACAGTGGTGTGCAACTGTGGCAATGTTAGCAGGTGTGGAAATTCAGCCTGTAAGCATGTTTGTGCTGGACAAGGCTGACCAGGCCTGTGTCTGCCTCTTCAAAGCGTGGCCAGTCGACACACTTTATCGAATGGTTGTCACAGCATGGCACAGCATGACACAGCATGACACAGCATGGGACGGCATAGCTTGGCATGGCACAGCATATCACAGTACGACACAGTGAGGGGCACCATGCCGCAGCATGACACAGCACAGCACAGCGTGGCACAGCACGGCACAGGGTAGTGCAGCATGGCAAAGCATGGCACAGTACGACACGCTGACAAGCACCACGCCGCAGCATGACACAGCATGGCACAGCATTGAACAACATGGCGCAGCATGGCCCGGCATGACACAGCATGACGCAGCATGGCACAGCATGGCACAGCATGGCACAGCATGCCACACCATGACATAGCATAACGCAGCATGGCAAAGCATGGCACAGCATGACAGGAAATGTGTACCTCCATGATGTAAGGGCGCAACTCTTGGTCCAGCATGAAATCAAACCGGTACATAGCAAAGAAACTTGATGCTCCATGCGTATAGCCGTCGCTGACTCCCTGTTGACAAACAAACAAGGATGTCAGCATTGTGGCTTTGCAAAGTGTGCACTGCAGGACAAATGTTCTGCAGAATGCAACTATCATCAGCACAGGTGTGACACAAGACTACGAGGTGCATGCGTGTAGTCATTGCTTGGCGCCAGATACGAGAAAGATGTTGTGTGGTGAGTCCGTGCAGGGTTTTAGGATGTCCTGCCAAGGTCTAGGGCGTTTTAGGGTGAGCAAGTCAAAGCCTGTGCAAAGGTCCCTAACTACTGTAGCCTTGTGTGGCACAGAGCCAAGAGAGCTTCTAGGAACCAATCAATGAACACATATTGTGTATATATTCTTGATTCCCTAAACCCAGAAAGTCTCAATTTTGAATGGCCAAGGGTCAGCGCTACCCACTGCTGCAGCCTTCTTCATCTTGTACTCACTCACCATGTCAACAGCATGTGGTGCTTGTTGCTTAAAAGGCTTTAGCATGAACATCACGGCAGCTGCATGCTAGTTGCTCAATAGCATTTTGGTGTACCACGAGCTGAAGTTGCATCTCGTCTTGGATTTGGAGTTGTGTGTTCAATTTAGGGTTTTCCGTTCAAACCCTAAGATAATGCATGCAGGATCAAATGCAGTTGGACATAATTGATGTGATCATACTGGCAATGACAGAAACACAATAAGGTGTATACCTTGAGTTTGGGTTGCATCTTGAGAAGCAGCTCTAGAATACGAACCTTCAGCTGCGGTATCAGATCCTCCACATCATGCCCTGTTGACGCCAAACAATGAACAGTCTTGTAAAAACCCGAATCTTTAGGTTACTTTTTGATCATACCCTTGACATTCACAAACCCAGCAGCTGAGGATTTGGATCTTGTCCCTTCAAAAAAAAATCTGAGACATGCAGATTCCACTTTTGACCACATCCTCAAGGCTCAAACCCACAGCAGCTGAGTTCTGACCTTGTGCATTCAGAGTGACAATGAGGTTATGCACGTGTGGCTGCATATTTGACTCCGGATGATGACACCTTCCATTTGCTTTGCCAGTACATGATTCACAGTCAAGTCATGTATTCAATGCTCAACATGCAGGTTGTACTTTAATGGTGGTCTGTATGTTCAAAACCACAGCAGCTACAGCAGAAGTACCTTGTGCCTTCAGACCATCTGTGAGAACATTGTGATTGCATGTTCACCATATCCTCACTATTAATAACAATCAGCGTATTGTCAATATTCACACCCACAGCAGCTGAGGTCATTCCTTGAAAAAAAATAACATATCCTCACTATCAATAACAATCAGCGTATTCTCGATATTCACACCCACAGCAGCTGAGGTCATTCCTTGAAAAAAGTAAACAGAAAAAAAAGAAAAAAAAGAAAAAAAAGTCATTGTTTGTTCTCTGTGAACAGCTATGCAAACATGCAGACTTGACACTCATTATGTGTCTCGACAATGAAAGCCACAACAGGTGAGGTCGCACCTTGTGTCTTCAGAACAGCTGTGGGGACATGCAGATTTCAGCTGATAACAAATAATGAAACGTGAGCTTAGCCAGCAGGCATCAGGTGCGTGCAATGCAAGTCAGCTCCCTCCAGACTGCATATTCAGGTATTAAGGTTTGCCAGTCATAAACCCTCATTTAGAGCATCACAAGTGTAGTGGTTGGGTTGCCCTAGACCCAAAACCCTATATTGCAATGATCAACATGCAACGCCATGGCAGCTGGGGTTGGGTTACCCTAAACCCAAAACCCTAGATTGCAATGGTCGAAATGCAAAGCCACAGCAGCTGGGGGAGTACCTTGCTCCTTGAGTACAGCTGTTAGGGCTTGCATGTAGTTCTTGCCCTGGTCCAGGTGCTTCTTTGATGGTGGGAACTCCCAGGGCGCTGTGTAGTGGTCACCCACCACATACGCATTCACATTCTACATGCATCATATATTTACGTTTGCATTCACATTCACATTCATGTGCATGTTCTCATTCACATTCAAATTTTGCACTCATCACACAGTCACAGTCACAATCACAATCACAATCACAATCACAATCACAATCACAGTCACAATCACAATCACTATCACAATCACAACCACAACCACAACCACAACCACAATCACAATCACAATCACAATCACAATCACAATCACAATCACAATCACAATCACAATCACAATCACAATCACAATCACAGTCATTCACATTCACGTTCCCGTTCCCGTTCACATCCACATCCACATCCACATACATACGCATGCTCTCCTTCACGTTCAAGTTTTGCGCTCACCACACAATCACAATCACAATCACATTCTGGACTCAGCACATGTTCACCCTCGCATTTTGCACACTCACCACTCGTTGATTGCGTCAACGAGGGTTTCATGAGTGGCTGCAGCAATAGCTGACGCAGTGTAAAGAAAGAAGAAAGA
>JAABUY010007377.1_pt1 | contig 10470 bp, 9 predicted proteins | sample 5560271 | NCBI WGS metagenome assembly JAABUY01 (sample SAMN10711886, study PRJNA513374) | rock metagenome | isolation source: Antarctica rocks | place: Antarctica: Victoria Land, University Valley
CGCGTCGTTGGCGGTGTTCCACGACACCGCGAGGCCTCCGGCGACGCGGGCGACGGTCAGGTGCTGGCACACGATGCCTTCCAGTGCCCACCGCAGTCCGCGACGCGACAGCTTCGCCCGCGGCGGCGCGGCCTTGGTGGTGGAGTCCTCGCGTTGGGCCTGGATGGTGGGGAGGTGCTCGATGGTGGTGAAGGACATGGTGCAGGATTCACAGATTGTCTCGTAGCGGCAGTCGAGCTCGATCGGGCGGGCGCAGTAGCCGTTGCCGAGGGCCGCGTTAGAGGTCGACGCGGGAGCCCATGACGACGGTGCGGTCCGGTGGGAGTCCGAAGCGGGTGGAGGGGTCGGCGGCGTTGTGGGCGAGGGCGATGAAGAGGACCTTGCGCCAGCGCGCCATTCCGGGTGCGCGGGACACGGTGAGCGTGGCTCTTGAGAGGAAGTAGGACGCGGTGTTCGGGTCGACCTGCATCTCGGGGTGGTCGCCCGTCGAGGCGGCCCGCAGGGTACGGGGGATGTCGATGTGATCGGCGAAGCCGTAGCGGATGGTGAGGTAGACGATGCCGTCATTGGCGTGGCCGAGCTCGTCAATGCGCAGCCGGTCGGCCTGGTGGATGTGCGGGACGTTCTGGGCCTGTGCCGAGACGATGACGACGTGCTCGTGCAGGACCTGGTTGTGCTCCACGTTCGCCCGCAGGGCCAGTGGCGTCGTCTGACCCGATGGGTGGGGGAACACCGCCGTCCCGGGGACGCGCCGCACGGGGCGGGCGCGCAGCTCCTCGACGAAGTCGCGGAGTGAGCCTTCCACGGCCGCCCGGTTGCGGGTGATGACCTGCCGGCCGCGTTGCCAGGTCGTCATCACGGTGAACATCACCGCGGCGATGAGCAGGGGCAGCCAGCCTCCGTGGAGGATCTTGGTGAGGTTGGCAGCCAGGAAGGTGGCCTCGGTCCCCCCGAACGCGACGGCGGCCAGGACGAGCTTCCAGGTCGGCCAGTGGAACAGCGCCCGCGCCACGCTGAGTAGCAGCAGGGTATCGATCAGCAGTGCCCCAGTCACCGATACGCCGTATGCCGTGGCCAGGCGCTGCGAGGAACCGAAGGTCACCATGAGCAGGAGGACGACGACGAACATGGCGGCATTCACCGAAGGCAGGTAGATCTGCCCGGCTTCCTGGTCCGAGGTCTGCCGGACGGTCAGTGGGGGGAGGAAGCCCAGTTGCATAGCTTGCCGCGACATGGAGAACGCGCCGGAGATTACCGCCTGGGAGGCGATCACGGTGGCCGCCGTGGCGAGGACGACCATCGGCAGCCGGGACCAGCCGGGGACCAGCATGAAGAACGGGTTGCTGATAGCGGTCGGTGTGGAGAGGATCAGGGCGCCTTGGCCCAGGTAGTTGAGGATGAGCGAGGGAAAGGCGATCGCGAACCAGGCCCGGCTGATCGAGGACCGACCGAAGTGGCCCATGTCGGCATACAGGGCTTCGGCGCCTGTGATCGAGAGAACGACCGCTCCCAACGCGATGAAGGCGACAAACGGGTGCGAGAACACGAAACCGATCGCGAACGTCGGGGACAAGCCCTTGATGATCTCAGGGTCGCGGACGACCTGGCCCAGCCCGGCCAACGCGAGCACGGCGAACCACAGGAGCATGACTGGCCCGAAGAGGGCGCCCACCCGGGCGGTGCCCCAGCGTTGGGCGATGAACAGCCCGGCGAGGATAGTCGCGGCGATGGGGACGACGAACGGCGCCAGGCCTGGGTTACTGACGGTGAGGCCCTCGACGGCGGACAGCACGGAGATGGCCGGGGTGATCACCGAGTCGCCGTAGAAGAGCGAGGCGCCGAGGACCCCCAAGGCCAGGACGAACGCGGTTCGGCGGGAGGTTGTGCTCATCAGCCGGCGGGCCAGCGCGGCGAGCGCCATGACGCCCCCCTCCCCGTCGTTGTCGGCACGCATGACAACCAGGACATACTTGAGCGAGACGATGAGGCTCACCGACCAGAACACGAGCGAAATAACCCCGTAGACGTCGCCCGCCGTCGGCTTGACCGCTCCGTCGTCGATCGAGAACACCGTCTGCAACGCGTACAGGGGACTGGTCCCGATATCGCCGAAGACGACGCCCAACGCCCCCAGCACAAGCACCCGGGAGGCCGGGCGCACCGCACCGGCGGTCACGTCCCCCGGGGACTGCCCTTCAGCCGGCTCCGGCGTGGACTTCGGCGAGGGCGCGGACGACGCCGGCAAGGTCATGACTCACTATATGGACAGCCTGCGACGGCCCACTCCAAAGGGGCCGTCAAGCGACCATGGACCGCTGCTGCGCCCGAAGCGGGGCATTCTCGCCCTGCTCAGAATTCCTGAAATCGGACGCTCCTGGCCGATGGCCGAGCCCCGTAGGGGACGTGGGAGGTCAGCCTGCGTAGTCGCCTCCCCGGTGACTCATGTCAAGATGCGCGCGTAGGTGGCTTCGTTGACTCATGTGCGGATGCTCGCGTGAATTGTTGTTGTGCGGCTTGGCGGGAGATGCCCAGCTGGGTGCCGATCGCCGACCACGATGCTCCGGTTTGACGGGCCCTGGTGACGGCGGCGGTGAGGTTGCGTTCGGCTCTCTTGGTCTGTTCGTGTGCGGCGCTTATCCAGTCCAGGACATCAAGGCGCCCTTCGGCGGTGAGCGGTCGCGGTGGTTGGCCTTTGCCGAGGGTGGAGCGGCGTGTCTGGCATGAGGGGCACAGCGCAATGGTGCCGAACGCGACGGTCGCGGTCAGCGTGCATTGCGGCCGGGTAACCGGGTCGGCGGCGTAGTGACAGGCCACGACGGTGTCAACGGCTCGTTGACGGCTTCGGCTGGTCACGACGCTGCCTGCTGGGTCGACCCGTGAGCAGCGACGGTGGGCTTGTTGTGGGCGGCGGCCTTGCCGGTGGTCTCCCGTAGGAGATCGGCGGTGAGCGCCTGGATCTGGCGTTGGATCGCGGCCGGGTTCAGGTCGGCGTAGGTGTCGGTGAGGATGGCCTTGTCCTGCTCGCTGAGCGTGGTGTGGGTCATCGAGCGGCGGTGCGGTGTCTGAGCGGGGTCGTACTTCTTGGTGACTTTCGCGCCGTTACGGACCTTGGAGACCAGCTTCTGCTGCGCTGAGAAGTAGTTGGTCATGAGCGACTGCAGCGCCCAGATCTGGTTCAGCAGCACCAGTTCTGCTGGGGTGTCGTAGCGGTGGTAGCCGACCACGGTCCGCACGATGGCCCAGTTCTTCTGCTCCACGTGCGCGCCGTCGTTGCTGTTGCCCGAGCGGGAACGGGTAAAAGTGATCTTCTCCTGCTCGCACCAGCGCAGCAGGTGCCAGTTGATGAACTCGCTGCCGTTGTCGGAGTCGATCCCGATGATCGGGAACGGGAAGACGGCCCGGATCTGAAGCAGCGCCGCGAACACCCACTTCTGCGCCTTGTTGCGCACGCTGCGGTTCTCGGTCCAGCCAGTGGCGATATCGGTGACCGTCAGGGTGTAGCAGTGCTCTCCCATCGCGCTGCCGCCCTGGTGACCGACCAGGTCGATCTCGACGAACCCCGGGCACGCGTCGTCCCACTGGGCCCAGGTCCGGATCGGGATCGAGTCCTTGAGCAGGCTGCCCGGTTTGGTGTGGCTGCGTCCGCGCAGCACCAGCTTCGCCCGCTCCGACGCCAGGCGCCGGTCCATCGTCGCCGGCGACATCACGTTCAACGCCGACGCCGTCACCTCGCTGACCTGCAACTCCTCGAACCGGCGCAGCCGGGGCACCAGGTCAGCCATCATCGGGGCCAACCGCTTACCGGTCGGCGCCCCGAGCACCGCCCAACAGAACGCCAGCGCCGCAACGACCTCTGCCCCGTAGACCAAGGCGATCGCGGTGCGGTACCAGCGGGCGGGCAGGGCGGCCAAGGGAGTGATTCTGGACGAGTTGTTCGCCACAGGGCCTACCGGCCAGGACCACTGCCAGCCGGACAGGCGCGCCCTACGCGCGCATTTCTAGATGAGTCAACGACTACCTCTTCGCGCGCATTATTGATGAGTCAACGCGGGACCTTGCGGGTCTGCTGTCAGCGGGCTTAGCCTGACCCAGGAACCTCGGGACGAGGCCGGTCAAACCTCGCACCGCTCAAGAAGGACATTCCCATGACGACCCAACTAGCAGTGGCCTACGGCCTAGGGATGCTCGCTCTGGTCAGTCCCTGCGGCTTCATGATGCTGCCGGCGTACCTGGCCTACAACCTTTCCGACAGCAGTCGACCCGCCGCCGGGTCGATGTCGCGATTGAGCCGTGGACTCGGTGCGGGGTTGCTGGTGAGCCTCGGCTTCGCGGGGACGTTCATCGTGGGCGGCCTGTTGGCGGCGATGGGCCTACGGTCGATTACCGACGCGGTCCCGTGGTTCTCGGTGGTGATCGGCGCCGGGCTCGTGGTCGTCGGGTTGGCGATGGTCGCCGGCCGTCAGGTCGGTCTCCAGGTCGCCCGCCCGAGCGTGAACCAGGCCAGCCCGGCCGGCCGCCGCCTGGTCGGCTTCGGCGGTGCCTACGCGCTGGCCCAGTTGGGCTGCGGCATGGGCTCGCTGCTCGCCCTGATCGGCACCGGCATGGCCTCGAAGTCCGCCCTGGGCACGATGGGGGTGTTCGGCGCCTTCGCACTAGGGTCCACCACCATGTTGGTGATGCTCGCGACCTCGACCGGACTGATGCGCGATGCGCTGGTCCGGAGGGTGCGCGGCATCCTGCCAGTCGTAAATCGCATCTCCGGGGGGGTGCTCGCCATCACCGGTATCTACCTGATGGTCTACTGGTCGCCCGCGCTGTTCGGCGGTGGCGGTTCCTCGAAGACCTGGGCGAGCCGCCTGGTCCAGGACCTGTCCGCCTCGACGCAAGGCCTGGTCCGCGACCACAAGCTCGCCCTGACGCTGCTCGCGGTCGTGGTAGTCGGCGTCAGTCTCATGGTGGTCCGTCGGGACCGCGCAAGCGACGGCGCCTCCGCGCCGGCGCAGGACGAGCACAAGCAGGACGCCCTGACCAAGTGATCGGTCAAGGTCGCTCCCGCAGACGCCTGGCGACGTCGGGCGGCAGCTGCCGGTCAGCACCAGTACGCCTGCCGGTCCTGCGGAGCGGCGCTCAAGTTCGCCCCTAGCCGGCGCCGGCAACGATGAGCAGGGGCGGCCCGTCATGGGCTACGGCTGCGCGCTGCTGCGGGATGAGCCCGGCGAGCAGCGCCTCGGGGTCAGCCGGGGTTTGCCGGGCAGCCCCTCCCGTGGGCGCCTCACCCCCCGTCGTGGCCCAGGTCGGCACGCCGGACGCGTCGACCTCACCCGCCCTAGAGCGACGGGAGGAGCCCCAGGGGGTGCGACTGTCGGAGTGCGGGGTGGGGAGTCCGAGATCCTCGAAAAGGGTGCCCATGTCGCCGCCAACCCTACGTCGTGACCCGGACACCGCCGCGGTTCGTCCCCGCCGCTCGCCTCCTCACAGCGCCCGACCAGCATGACCTCCTACGGTGGCCCGGCGAATCTGTTGCCGCAGGTGCCGTTCTGGGCCGAGCTGCTGATCTTCGTGGGCAGCGCGGCCACGATCTGGGTTGCCGGGATCCCGCTGTCGAACTACACCGACATCCTGGCCGACCGGCTCCACCTCGGGCAGGCCCTCGGCGGGTTGATCCTGCTCGCGGTGGCCACGAACCTGCCGGAAATCGCCATCACCTACAGCGCCGCAGCAAGCGGCAAGCTTGACGTCGCAGTCAGCAACATACTGGGCGGCATCGCCATCCAGACAGTCGTCCTGGTCGCGCTGGACGCGTTTGGTGTCCGCGAACGACGGCCTCTGACCTACCAAGCGGCCAGCCTCATCCTCGTCATCGAGGGCGCGGTCGTTCTGGCTGTACTGGTCGTGGTGGTGATGGGCACCCAGCTCCCCAAGAACCTGGTGTTCGCACGGCTCTCGCCAGATGTGGTGCTCATCGCCCTGGTATGGGTGGCCGGGCTGCTCCTGACCCAGCGCGCCGGGAAGAAGCTGCCCTGGTCGCGCAGCGGCGAAGCGCCCGACAGCCAACCGGAACCGCGTGGCCACTCCCAGAAGAGCTGAGCAGCCGATGCGACCCGTCGCGGTGTCAGCACCACTAGAGTCGCTCTGATCTTCACCGCTGCCGCCCTCGGCACCCTGGTCGCCGGAGCACTGGCTGAAGAAAGCGGCACCGCAGCAGCTGACCACGTCGGCCTCTCCGGTGTCCTGTTCGGTGCCACCGTCCTGGCGGCTGCCACCTCCCTACCCGAGCTCAGCACTGGCCACGGCGGTCAGGCAGGGGGACTACAAGCTCGCCTTCGGGGACATCTTCGGCGGCAACGCCTTCTTGCCCGTCCTGTTTCTGCTCGCGGTGCTGGTCTCCGGCAAGGCGGTGCTGCCGAACGCGCACGCCTCGGACATCTACCTCACCGGCCTTGGCGCCCTGCTCACCGTCGTCTACATGGCCGGCCTGCTGTTTCGCCCCGTCAAGGAGCATGCCCGTCTCGGCATCGACAGCATCGCCGTCCTGCTCCTCTACGTCATCGGCATCATCGGACTGGTGGCGCTGCCCAGCTGACCGGCCTGCACCTGGCGCGCTGGCCTGCACGATGCGTGCCGTCAGACGACGCCCCAACCAGCAACACTGTGCCGGACCGCAGGGCTCACTGACTGCCGCCTACTGAGTCCCGCGTGGGGAAGGCTGCTCCTCCTTCGAGACGGCGGTACGTTGGGTCCCATGGTGATCATCGGTGGCGGCAGCTGGTGGCCCCGTCGAAGGCGCTATGGGCGAGGCCCTTGGGGCTACCCCCGCCGGTACGGACGCGGCAGCTCCTGTGGTCGGGATCTGTGCCTCGTCGAGAGCGGCTGCTGCCTCGCGGGGGCGATGGGCTGCGGCCCGCAGCTCGGTCTGATGGGGCCGTCTCTCGTCAAACGATCTGCCCGCGCAGCCAGAAACCAGCCGCGGACGCTCGACGGAGGCCTTGGCCGATGGACCCAGGTGTTTCTCCTTGCGGCTGTCCACCTATACCAGAATGAGATCAGCCCCAGGCGACGACCGTGCTGCCAGTACACGCCTACCTGCTCCACCTACGCGCTGACAGCGTTGGAGACCCACGGGCTGCGCCGAGGCCTGCGCCTGACCGCCGCGCGACTGCTGCGGTGCCGGCCCGGGGCGCGGGGCGGCGCAGATCCGGTGCACCCTTCTTGACCTAGAGGGGCAGGCTCTTCTGCTGGACCACCCCGGGAAGCGCTTCGTGAGTCCAGTCAGCCACATCGTGCCTGCGTCTTCAGGGCCTTGGTCCTCGGTACGACGTTCCGCACACGCGAGCCGTGCTACACGAGCCAGGATGGTCCGCACAGCACCGACGATGACGTCGGGATGGGTCAGCGGCACCATGTGCGCCGCTCCGTCCACCGTCGTGACCTCCCCGTCTCCGGTGTCAGCGAGGCGCTGGCACCAGTCCTGAACGGCGATGCAATCCAGCGCGCCACGCAGCACAACGACCAGGAGAGGAATCTGCGCCAGCCCGAGGTCGGATCGATACCCGGCGCACGGCGTTCATGCCGCGCAGCATCGTCATCACGCCGGTCTTGCGGTACTGCGGCAGGAGCAGCGGCGCCTCGAAGAGGTGTTCGTGGGCTGCCGTTTGTATCAGCTGGGGGAGCATGTGCGGCCAGCTTTGGGCCCTGGGGTCGGTGACTGGCCCCACCAGCACGAGCCCGACGACGCGCTCTGACCGTCGAGCCGCCTCGATGACGACGGGGCAGCTCGCCGAGTGCCCGACCAGAATTAACCTTCGTCGATCGGGGACAGCCCGAAGGAGCCGCCCGGCCTGACACTCGACCGTGAGGTCGGTGCCCGCCCGGCAGGCTTCCAGGGAAGGAAGGACCACGAGACCCTTGTCCAAGAGGCCGGGGCTCACCTCAGCCCAGGTCCTCGCGTCAAGGTCAAGGCGCGGGACCAGCACGACAAGGACGCTTTCGGCAGGCGGGGCATGGGTCATCACCCGCCCGACCTGCTGTCGGGTCAGCTGAGGGGCGCGGTCAACTCGATGTTGATGTCGTCCGGGTCCTGGAACGACAGGATCGCCATGCCGGCGTCGCTCATGGCGTTGACCTCGCCGTGGTCGATCCCAGCCTCGGTCAGCGCTGCTGCAGCACTCTCGAGCTCAGCGAGCGAGGCGACGGCGAAGCTGACGTGGTCGAGGCCCGTGTGCTGGGGGTCGAAGCCGGTGCTGCCGACCGGCCGCAGGCCGAACAGGGTGCCCTGCGGCGTCTGGTAGAGCGTGCCCCCGTAGAACTTCTCGGGCGAGTCCTTCACGCCAGGCTCGTCGACCGAGTCGGATACGTCGACCGCGACCGGCCAGCCGAAGACCTGGTCGTAGAAGGCCTTGGAGCGGGCGATGTCGGTGACCGTGAGCCGGACGTGGGCGAAGCCGGGGCTGTTGATGAGTGCCATGACCTCACCCTACCCACATCAGTGCCGCGTCCCCCGGACGGGTGACGCGGCACCGGATGTGACTCTCTGGTGGCGGCCTACTTCGCCAGGAACTCCAGCAGCGTGGTGTTCCACTCGTCGACATGGCTCACGTTGCAGCCGTGCGGGGCGCCGACGAGGACGTGCAGCTCGCTACCGGAGACTGCTTCGTGGGTGAGCTTGCCAGAGCCCTCGAAGGGCACGATGCCGTCGCCGTCACCATGAAGCACGAGCGTGGGCACCGTGATCTTGGGCAGGTCCTCCCTGAAGTCGGTGGTGCCGAACGCCCCCATACACGCAAGCGAGGCCTTCTTGTCGGCCTGCCTGCACAGTGCGACGGCCTCCTGGCGCTGTTGTTCGGTGACCTTCAGCTCGCCGTCCACCGAGAAGAACTGCATCGTGAACTCGTCGTAGAAGGAGTCCTCGTCCTTCGTGAGGTCGGCGGTCATCTTCGCCGCCTGCTTTTCAGGCAACGGGCCGTCGGGGTTGTCGTCCGTCTGCATCATGTAGGGAGGGACCGCCGAGGCGAACACGACGCTGTGCAGGCGCTCCGCACCATAGAGGGAGAAGTACCGGGCGACCTCGCCGCCGCCCATCGAGAAACCGACCAGGGTGACGTCGTTGAGATCCAGCTCCTCCAGGAGCGTGTGCAGGTCCTCGGTGAGGGTGTCGTAGGTGTAGCCCGACATCGGCTTGTCGCTCCGGCCGAACCCGCGGCGGTCGTAGCTGACCACGCGATATCCGGCCTCGTGCAGTGCGGGGACCTGGTCCTTCCACGCCTCGCCGGACAGCGGCCAGCCATGGATGAGGACGACCGGTCGGCCAGGGCCGCCCGTGTCGTCGACGTGCAGGTTGGTGTCCTTGAACAGACCGTGGTGGGCAGTGACCTCGCTCATGCTGATACCTCCGTGTTGTCGGGTGAACGTGGATCGTCGGCGACGTCCGCCACCTACCCCTGCCCCGGTCGGCAAACCGGGCGTTGGACCTTACCGGGAGCGAACGTCCGACATCCGTCGGGACCACCACACAGCGCGGGACGCGAGGACAGTGGCAGGCATGAAGCTCAAGCTCGACCTGCATGACATCTACAACCGGGGCGGGGACATCGACCGTGCCCTGCGGGCGGTCATCGACGAAGCCGTCACCAAGAAGGCCCCGCTGGTCGAGATCATCCCGGGCAAGGGATCGGGCGCGCTGAAGAAGCACGTGCTGCGTTTCCTGGACCAGAAGGAGATCAAGTCCCTCTACCACCGCGTGGAGAAGGACTCGAACAACTTCGGCCGGGTCTTCGTGCACTTCCGCTGGAAGTAGCTCCTCGCCACCGGCTGCTGTCGGCCCTGGTGTCGTCGACCAGCCTCGAGCTGGCGAGGGCGGCGCGAACGCCGGCCGTAGGCTGCAGGCACAGCCGCGCCCGTCCTGGCCCCTACCCTCGCCGTCCCCCGCAACGGCGACTCCTGGGTCCTCACTGCCGAGACCCGCGAGGTCCCGGCGCCCGGGCTGGGCGAGATCACCGTGCGGGTCGCCGCGGCGGGCGTAAACTTCATCGACGTCTACCAGCGCCAGGGCATCTCCCCCCTGACCACGCCGTTCGTCCTCGGGTCCGAGGCGCCGGGACGGTGGAGCGAGTCGGCGAGGGAGCCGCCCACTCGCCGGGCGACCGGGTGGCCTGGGGCCAGCATCGCGGCAGCGCGGCCGGGCTCGTCACGCTCCCGGCCTCGGCCGTCGTCTCAGTTCCGGCAGGCCTCGAGCTCGACATCGCGGCCGCGGCGATGCTGCAGGGCCTCACCGCCCACTACCTCGTCAACTCCACGTATGCCGTGCAGCCCGGCGACACGGTCCTCGCCCAGCCGTGGCCGGCGGAGTGGGTGAGCTGCTCGTCCAGCTCGTCAAGGCCAAGGGCGCGACCCTCATCGGCACGGCGGCACGGACGAGAAGGCGGCCAAGGCGACAGCGCTCGGCGCGGACCACGTCATCAACTACACCGAGGT
>JAABUY010007379.1_pt1 | contig 10467 bp, 10 predicted proteins | sample 5560271 | NCBI WGS metagenome assembly JAABUY01 (sample SAMN10711886, study PRJNA513374) | rock metagenome | isolation source: Antarctica rocks | place: Antarctica: Victoria Land, University Valley
TCATGTGTCTCTATTATGACTAGTTTCGTATACCAGCGTCCCGCCGTCAGCTATTCAGGCTAATGTACAGAGTCCAGCGGCCTGATAACAGAGTGATAGCAGCAACAACAGAGAGTGTAACAGTCTTGTAATGATTCTGTCTGGTTACACAAGACCGTCGTGACGTCCTTGCTTCAATAAAGTCTCCAACAGCAATGTTTCAGCAAGATTCAAGTGTCATTTAGCACACCAGGCTCTCCATACTGCACCAATCTATGCTGTCAAAGTCGCCAGCAACTGCTGTGTCGCTCTTCTGAGCACCACAAGGCTGTCCTAGGAGCAGCTTTGATACGGCAGAATAGAAAGGTTCACCATTCAGGTCAGCTGGAGCCACGTGTATTAGGGCAGAACTGAACCCTAGCGAAAATGTAAGAAACAGTCAGGAGATCGACGTATAGTAGCTCAGGACTTCTAGGCGGATCCGAGCCCTTCTCGGAGGCTTGTGGGCCTGCACAGAACCTTGCTACTTTCACAGCTTGAATTTGTTGTCATGCCGACGACTGATGCACTTGTCGAGGGTGAAATAGGCAGTGCGGAAGATCCCTCACCAGGTCAGCAGTTAACTCGTCCTCACCTTTCTTTCAGCACCTCTGATCTATGTGTCTTAATTTGTCTCGCGCAGCGTCTGAGATATGCTGATTGCAAACTCTAAACGTTTCCATACCAAAGCAGCCTTGCCGACCCGTATTATGATCGTTTCGTCAGGTACTAAACCTGCTGTTTATGCAGAACGTGAAGAGCGAGAAAGTCTGCTCACCAGAATATTTCGGCCAGCTTCTTCTAGAGGCAGAGTGGCTGCAGCTATCAGGTTGGTGCAACCTAGACATGGAAGTAGATCTGTTGGTGGCTTCTACTTGTGTCTCTTATTGTTGCGCCCATATTCTGGACTGTTTGTTGAGCACCTCACAGCTGCTTTTGTGTCCAGGAGGTCCTTCGCCTTTTCCCACTCTGCAAACCGTCAGCGTCAACAGCAGCCTGTGGAAGATATAGAAACGGGCCAGGTGTCCACAGCAGGGCAGCGAGCAGATAATGATGATTGCTTACCCAGAGCAGCAGACCTGGCATCAGCAACTTCAGCACCAGATGCTTTGCGACGGCAGAGCGTCCAAAGTGCTACTGACAGCGTCATGCCAGCTTCTCCTCCGCACTTGCAGACACGCAGTTCAACTTTGTCAAACGGTGCAGCAAGTCCTGCAGCAAGTCCAACTGCCCAGGTCAGCTCAGCAGCGATGCTGGGGCGGCTTTTGTCTGTCGGAAACAAGGGCTTGAAACGGTCCCCAAGTGGAACTCAGCCAGTATGTCTCATCTGTCTGGAAAACTTGACTCCGGAAGATTTTGAGGTGCACCTCTTGCTTGTGCTGACCTTTATCTGATCTATTTCAATCTGGCTGCCACAGCATTGACGCATATGCTGCCTGCGTGTTTCAAGCTTTGCATGCAATTTCAGTCCAGTTATCTTAATCCAAATTTCACCTGCTTATAGTTGTCACCTGCAGTGACAATTTGTCCGACTTCCCAGCACTTTTGGTGATGTTTTCCAATTTCTCGTGCATGACATCCAGGCTGGTGAGGCTATCCAGCTGGAGTGCGAATGTCGCGGAGACTTAGCATTGAGGCACCATAGCTGTGCCGTCAAGTGGGCACATGTGAAGGGAGACAATGTGTGTGACATCTGCAAACAACCCATTAAGAATCTGCCTGCCATCACACCCAGAGCTCCCTCAGAGCCTGGCAGTGATGTGGACATGACAGGCTTTGATGACATTGATGCACAGAACCACCCTCACGGTCTACACGGTAAGTGCTGTTACATTGGCTGGGCCTGCATCTTGGATGTAATCAACATTGACAGACTATCTATTGATGATGCTGCATTCAGCACGGGTCTGAATTCTGCTGATTGTATGTCAGAATCTGGGCTGTGTGCTGCAGGGCCCTTTGTGGCAGAGCAGATGCCAAGCAACTCAGATATCATATTTGACTGCATCAGAGTGACATGGGTGGCAATGATCATCTGTATTCTATTCTTTGAGATGAATTTGGCTTCAGCACTGTGGACAGGCATCATCACTGGGCTTGCGTACACATTGTTTGTCAGAGCCATGTATCAGTCTCAGTTGGATGTTCTACACAGAGAACAGGCTATGCGCCAGGGACGACTGCAAGCAGCAGGTGCACAGACAGCAGCTGATGGTGCGAGCCCAACGACGCCATTGAATCCTCAGCCTCAGCAGCAGCAACAGCAGCACCCATATGTGATTGTTGTCTAAACTACAGGTGCTGCGTTGTCACAGTCTAGCGTTCCAGACCTGTGCTGGTCTTGTAGTTGTAGTTTGGGTTCTGATGTATTTCTATACTGACTTAAGAATTGCAATACGCAGCTGTAGAGGTCCTGGTGGGTAGATTCTGCATGGTCTGAACAATAGTCCAACAGGGCTGTGGATTTTATCTACTGCTTGAAAGGGCTGTGAAGTGCATGTCTGTATGTGCACGATTTTGCATTGCACTAGCTCACTGGCAATGCCACGAAGTTTCCTTTGATTTTGCTGTAATATATAGCAGGGATGCTGCGCAAGAATTGTTGCATCATTTGTAGTGACTTTGCTAGAGTTATTGGCTGGACCAATCATCATCTGGCGGGTGTCACTTTGCCATGTTCAGTGCGGATTGACACCTGCCTGCATCAGAACCTTATGCCAGATATCATCTCTATGATTAGTGCTTGGTCCTTGCTGACCTGCAGTAGCACGGAAAAGTGATGAGCGCATGTACCTTATGGAGTGTGTACTGTGTATGAGCAAGTACTGTGCAGGAGCACTGCAGTGATGCATGCATTTGTAGCAGTCTGCTGGTGTGCTACTCATGACTGGGAGCAGGACTGCTCCTGCTCAAGCAACGCTGCCATACAAATCGACTGTCCCAAGTACTTGTCAGAGCAAGCAGCACCAGGGGAGTGCAAAGCAGGGCTGTCACTCATTAAGCAGCGCTGCAGCTGCAGTGCACACAGTGTTGACATTGCAGTATAAGCTGTGCATGTGCCTTATTATTGATATTCTTCAAGTACTGACAAGTAATGCAAGGACAGACTCTGAGAAGCTGACAATCTTCTGCATAACTCACCAAAGATGCACTCGTGAAGAAGGTAACTGCTGGCTGCCATAACATACCAACACCCTGCTCGCATTTCATCCTGCAGCTGGCCTGGCATCCATGCTGAGCATCCCACCAATATCTGTGCTTGTTCAGTTTGCACCTGACCCAGGCGGAAGAAGTTGTTGACAGATTCAAATCCACCAAGATACAAACCCTGCAAACCAAGCACAGGGAGCAGCTCATGCTATACAACGTTGCACAGCACATGCGCTGCCAGATCAGTCTGAAGCTGTGTGAGACATATTCTGAATTGCTCTGCTTGTGGGGCTGCCGACCATGCTCAATAACAGTATGTGCTTTGCCTGATGTCTTAACTATCTGCATGATGCTCCTGGAAATGCATGCAGTCCTCTACAAGGAGGAACAAACAAAACTGCGCCCAACAGCTGAACTCGCAACATGTTTTGCATGCTGATGCAACAGCCTGTAAGCTGGTAAAATAGCACTGGTAGTTTGTCGTGTGAAACTTAGGCTGAAAGGTATGCAGACAATGCAAACATTCTGACCTCAATTATCTGTGTTGCTCCCTCAACTTCCAGGCAACAATGTAATATGTTGGCTGTGCCTCGGCCGCAGGGTCCCCCATAGTATACTTGCTTGTCTTGCAGCTCCTCTGCAGACACAGTCTGCACACACTGCGATGTGTATAGCATGCTGAAAGTATGAGGGCCGTGGCATGAGCCACAGGCAAGGACATACCTGCTAATGCCACTTTTGTCGAGAGATCCTGCAAGTGCCGAGGAAGCGGCATGTTGATGATGAAACCATTGCTTCCCAAGGAGTCTGTGACAAACACAACACATGTGTGTGGCTTGCTGCGAGAGATGTCTGTATGCAGAGGGTGCATTTTAGTGTTATGGTCAGCCAGCACTATGCGTTGCGTACCATGCTGGCATAGCAGGACTACTGCATTTGTGAATTGTCCCACTCCTTTCTCTCGTGCAAGTAGCAGACAGCCTTTCTCTGGTAAGGTCAGCTCATGTGCCCATACAGGTGAGTCTACAGGTGCGCCGGCCAGTTCAGCCTTGAGAGCTGAGTTTGTGTGCTCAAGTGCCACAAGGTGAGCTCTGAAACTCCTCCAGTCAGTTAGGGCCTGCAGAGCAGCTTTACACTATAGCTTTGGCAAGCATGGGGCTGCGACGTTTTGTCATGAACTTTAAATCCGCAAATACCTCGCTCAATTTCGCATCAGGATCCGGCTGTGCTTCGCTGGAGTCACTCTGACTCCGAGGTAAACGCGTCCTGTAGCTACAACAATGCTGAAGTACAGATTAGACCGCAGCCGCTCTGTACACGCGCTGCAATTTCATGCAGTGCGCTTCAGGGCAGTGACAAACAAAGGCTGACGCACGTCGGCGCACAGAAGGTGCCAGCGCTGCGGCGAGGTGCCGCTTGGAAAGGCCTTGGCTGACGGCATGGCACTGCAGAACGGGCAGTACTAGCCGATGCCTGCATTGCTGTGGCTGGATTGTGCAGCCCTGAGTTTAATACTGCTGATGCGGAAAAGAAATGAAAGCACAGGAACTGCGCAGGTCTGTTCTGCACCGTGAACCATGGTTCTGCAGGTGTTTCAAATCACAGATGAGCGTGATTTATCTGCCACAAGGCTAGGGACGATTTGTTCTACATGTGGCGTGAGCTTTTGCCCAACCCTTGGAACCATCTGTTGTGATTTGGTATATCAACCAGCACTACATTGCCAACTCTACATCTACTCACACAGCAGACAGGCTGCCACACATCACACGTAGCCTTATTGGAAGAGCATCATCAAAGGTTAATAACACAATGTGTGCCAGGTTTCCTAGATACATTCGATCTCAGATACATGTTTCCAAGGCACTGTTCTGCAGAGCCTGGATCAGTGAGAGCCAGAGCCGTATTCTGAAACAGTCAATGGAGCTTGCAAGCAGTGCTAGGCAGCACAATGTGTACCATGATTTTTACAACACCAGACAGACAACGCTGGAGACACATGCAATGCTATGCACCAGCGCACAAAATTGGCCAAGGAGGGATGATTTACTGAAGGCGTAACAAATTAAGCATGTATTGGTGAGAAGGCTGAAGCGGGAGCAAAACTACTTGTTGGCTGCCTTCTTGGCATCGCCCTTTGTCTGCCTGGCCTTGCCTGCAATGAAAGTCAACGTCTGTGTAAGTGCAACGTCTCAGGCTACAACCACGCTGGTTTTACATTCTAAGCAGCTTATGAAGGAACACCAAATGGTTTCAGCAATAGACTGCAAACCGATCGGGCGATTACCTTCGGCCTCCTTCTGGTCGTTGCCTGTGACCTTGGCGACGTTCTTCTTGAGGCCTCCAGCCAAAGAGTCTCCAGCACCCTCGGCGTAACCCTTGGCCTGTGCAGAGCGTTCAAACTCAGGTCACAATCTTAAGTGTTTGGAAACAGATCGACGGCACGAAAACCAGCATAGCAGTCGACGGCACCTTTGCTGCCTCAACCTCGGTGTTGCCCTCGGTACGGGTAGCCTTGCCTGCGGTCCGCAAGCAAAGCTTCAGCACAAAGAAGACAACAAACGAAGTTGTCAGGGTGAAAAGACACAAGGTCTTCACGCGAGCGCGTACCCTCAGCCTCCATCTGCTTAGCACCCACAGCAGCACCAAGGGTCTCTTTCACGGCACCCTGGGCGGCCTTGAGGTTGCCGGTGACCTGCAGCAGTCAAGCACATCAGATGCGTTCCACGTCAGCAGGACCACCGCAAAGCTCGAGAGCTTCTTGCAGCTTACCTTGCTTGGCTCGCTCTTTGTCATCTTGAATCACTTGTTTGTCGAAAGCGAGACGTGTGAATCTGCGGACTTTGCAGGCGCTTGTGGAGAGCAACAGTATGTGTTTGACTGTGCGGGCGCCAAGCTTGCAAGCACACCTTTCGGGAAGGGGATTCGAAATAGTATTCCAATTTCGTCTTGAATATATTTATAATAGCTCTAAAGGATCGCCGCATTGCACGACAACCAGCACACTTGTCTGTGTGCAGGCTCACTGCTTTGGGATTGTAGCGCTCGTGGCTAATTGGTACAGACGGCAGCAGTGTATAGCAAGACGGAGGTGGAAGATCGGCCTTGACCTGGCCGCAGTGCCGCAAACAAAAGACTTAGCGGTGACAGTATCCAGTTTCTGCAGCACCGCAATATGCATTCAGCAAGAGCCGTGCACAACACAATGCACCTGCTGCCTATACAAGTTTGCCTCTGAGAGACAAAAAGTGTGCTGTCACTTGTACTGGCGCAAGAGTGCATTCAAGGTACCAGATCATGAAACTTCTGTCAGCGGTCAGCTCTCCCTTGCCTGTTTACTTTGATTTTCATGCAGATGCTGATTACTGAACTGTGTCAGCAGCTCTTGCACTGAGCCAAAACTAAGTCAGGTTATGACTGCAATCTGCTGCTTTTGCTGTGGTAAAGCTATACCATGTATGCAATAGGCAAGACCATGCTGAGTCCGTGAGGTATCAGGGGATGCTCAAGTACATACTTTCAAGCAGTGCACAGCTACGCAGATTGTGTGCCAGTAATATCAACCGCAAATTTGTATTGTTGCCCAGTCTTGACCAACTACAGCACAGCTAAGGCTAGCCCACATGGTATAGGATGTTGCATCTTGATCATGAAGCAGCAAAGGTACAATGTCTGGGTGGCTATGCAGCAAAATGTGCTCAAGGCCCACATGTGCAATGATGTACAGTAATGTACACACCAGAGTGTGTCAACCAGCGTCGTACATCAACAGAATTGGATTTACAGCATTGACATCAACGCAAACAGTTTATAGGTTGGGGTCACAGTGATTTGATTGCTCAAGCAGCTGTTCTGTGATGACAAGTAGTCTGATACAATGCGACGCCGGGAACGACATGAACGCTGTGACAGAGACGTACCAACACATCAAGTGCATGCATAAGTGCTTGCTCTTGTTACTTCCCACTACTGCCCTGGTCGTTTTGGGTTTGCCCCCATTGCAATGCGGCCTTTCTGTGCTAGTCAGGTTGCAGGCAGCTGATCACTTTAACGCACAGAACAAGGACTCAAGCAAGTTCAAACAGCCAGCAAGAGAAGCTTCAGCACGCCAGTCATAAGCCTGTCTGCCTTGTGCCTGATTCTGTGGACAAAGTATTTGCCTGTGCCTGACTGGAATTTTTCAAAAAAGCCTCGACACACATTCTGAGGACTTTGTCTCTGCTGATATAGGTATAACCATTGACACACCCTCCAGTGTCAGCTCTACATGCTTTGTGCTTGTGCTCGTGGCTGGCCGTCAGGTGTCATCTTTGACCTAACAGTCAGTAGCAGATGCCACCAATATTCTCAACAGCTTTCAAAATCAGCCCATGAGTGTAACTTCAGCTGCCGACGTGCATTTCAACGCGTTCAATGCATCGCGCAGCCAGGCATAGCCTTGCATGACTGCATAATGTATCAGATTCTCCATGATCCAGGCATTTTACCGGGCTCTGCAGATCATTGCACTGCAGAGCATTACTGGCAACGTATATCTGAGATCCAATCTATCAAGGGAACCAGCGATGCATCAGCCATACACTATACATTCATGCCCGACGGAGCAGTCAGTAGCACCTGTAGACCAAGATGTGTCTGCTTGTAGACTTCGAACCCCAGCTTGCTGTTGATTTGCACAGATGATGTAAGGATGACAGAGGTCCTTCACATGCATACAGCAAAGGTGTTGTACAGGTGGATTCCCGTGCTTTGTGCAAGCCTTCGGTAACAGCTGGTGACTGCTTTCCTTGCACTACAGTCAGTCGACACCACGCTCAAGCATACTCGTCGACTGCTGGTGTGCTTCACCATTGGGCCCGCCGGCCGCGCGGGTCATGTATGGGATGGATCAAACACTGCCTGCCTGGACAGCGGCCTTGGACCCGGTCGATCTCCTGTGGAATGATAGTTCCAGCGTGTGCGAGCCTTCTCAGCAGGAAGCAGCCAGCGTTGTCTGCTTTCCATCCGCATCCCAGTCCTCAGCAAGGCCTGTCCCGAACAGCACTCAACCCGGCATCCAGGCTCAGTCAGGCGCAGCAGCATCAACACAGCAACATCAGATGTGGGAACCTGTGCCTTTTGCTCCCGACGACTTCCGAGCTGAAGTTTTCAACCTGTTGACTGCTCCTGCACTGACCACTGCGCGACCACAGCCAGAGGTCCAGCCCACTGAGCAGGAACACAGTCAGTCCGCACCGACCTCATCTGGCTTCATCGACGGCACTGAAGACAGCAAACAGCGAGATATGTCTGCGTTGTCTCGAACACGAAGTCAAACGAACACTTCAGAGCAGAAGCAGGCTAATGCTCGGCAGTCTCAGAAGCGCTTCAGAATGCGTCAGAAGGTGTTTATCCAGTTTGCTTGTTTGGCAGTGCTTCCTGCCTATCTGGGCAGAAGCCTGAGCGATGTCGTCACTTGCATCAGCTGCAATATACTGCACAAGGCTGCTCTGCCTCCTCTATTGACCTTGTTACTTTTACCTCAGGCGCGTTCACAGGCAATTGAGGCTCAGCTTGCCAGCACAGTTGCAGAGTTGTGCAATCTTCGGGTACGGCAGCAACACTTGGAAAGCAGAAATCAACTGCTAGAGAAGTGCTCTAGCCTGACCAAAAGTCAAAATTCAGACCAGGTGAGTGGGTTGAGGTTCAGCTCAGTACGTGATGGGCTGACAGGCATGGCCTGCTTGACTGATTGCATTTTTCACGCAAACTATGCCTTCTGCAGGATGGTCCATATGAGAAGCTGTACATTGCTCATGAGACAGACGCCTCAGAAAACGGACCATCCGTTACAATCTCTGTGCAGGGAGAACGCCACCAGATGACAGTGCAAGAGATCAGTCTCATGCCTGTTGCAGAGTTTGCTTCCCTCTGGATGGTGAGATGTGGCATCATTAGCCCAGCTGCATGCTATTCCCCTGGCATCACATCCACAGTGTGACTTGATAAATTGACATTTGCAATCCTCCATGTGATGAAACTTCCCTGGCTTGGGATATATTCCTGCAAGGACCTTGTGTCGAAGTCTGAGCTTGGTTTGCCTGCCTGTTGGCTGCATTACAACCAAATTCAACACTGCGCTGCACAACAGAGCATGCATTGAGCGACATAATGGTGGGCTTGCGTAGTCCATCAAGAGCAGAGCACAAGTAGTGTCGCTCATGTTGCTCTTCCCCATGGCTGCAGCCAACAACCAACATGGCTGGCGTCTTTTCAAGGCATCTTCTCAGCAGCTTGCTTTGCTTTGATTTGATGCAAGTGAGTGTCACACATTACAGCCATCAATGCAGATAGGATTAATGGCATTGTACTGACCTCCCCACAAGCACAATCCACACGCACAGTCCAGGATCAGTTTTTCCTTCCACCAAGTGTGTCATGTGACTGTTGCAGGAGTACATTCGGCTGATAGGGGCTTGCTTGATTCAGCTTGAGCAAAAACAGGATCCACGTGCGCAGAGCCTCATGGAAAAGCTGACAGTGGAATCAAGTCGGCTCGTTGGCTGTATCAAGCTGCTGAACCATGACGTGCACAAAGCCATGCTTGATGGCAAGCTGGATCCTGGTCTGGCAAATGCTCACAAGCTTGGGGCTGCGTTTTACACAAACCTCACAGTGAGCACAGCACTATCATTGTACTTGTTGCATTTTCTAGGCTGTAAAGGGATGACAGCCTGGATTCAGTCGCTTCCTGGATGTGGGTGACTTGCATACATCTATGCAGACTTCAACGTTTATCCTTCTGCATATTGTCTGCCCTCACTGCCGTAGTCACTTGCAAACATTGCAAAGCACACATTCAAGTTGCTGCCTGAAGTTGATGCGTGCTATCTTTGGCATGCTGCCTCTGATGTGCTGCCCTTGCAGATGAAGGCAAAGTTCAGAGTCAGATTCGCTGTTTTTCATCAGGCGTTGTCAAATTTTGCAGTTTTGCATGCTGCCCACAGCCACAGTTTATGCAGAGCAAAAGCTCAGCTGTTCATAGCCAGGCTGAGCTTTTGCTCTGCATAAACTGCATGTCATGATTGCATGTTATCTCTTCAGAGCAGAGCCTCAGAAATCACTACTGTGGGACATGGTCATAATGCTAGCATATGGCTTTAGTCAGCCAAGGTCTTTGACTTACAGTTTGGCGGTGACACATTGCAAAGGATGTTGCTCAACCTGCATTTGGGGTGATGCAGAGGCTGTTGGCCTTTACAGAGGAGCAGATGCAGGATCTCATGCTGTTGAGGCGCTTGTATGTCACCAGACGAGGGC
>JAABUY010007380.1_pt1 | contig 10466 bp, 10 predicted proteins | sample 5560271 | NCBI WGS metagenome assembly JAABUY01 (sample SAMN10711886, study PRJNA513374) | rock metagenome | isolation source: Antarctica rocks | place: Antarctica: Victoria Land, University Valley
TAGCAGTCGGACAGCCCTATAGGGCTGAAAATCCACATTTCATTTTTATTGCTTCAACGATTCGTTTTAGGTGAACTACGTAGCTAATAGAATGTCAGAACCCAGGCCTATGAGGGCCAGAGCTCTTGAGAATCGGTCCCTCAGGCGAGAACCTGAGCCTATGAGGACCCCTACCGCCGATCCTCAGAGTCCCTGAGCCTACCAAGGGTCCAAGCCCATTACAACCTCCGACGTTCCATCGGTGATAAGGGTCCAAGCCACATACAACCTCCGAGGGACCCCGCATGGGCCGCATGTAACCTCGCTTGCCCCATCGGCGATGCTTGAGCTTAGCCTTCTGAGTATATAGAGAAGGGTTCGCTTCTGTATTTCGTAGCCTAGTGTTAACTTTCTATACGAATAGGTATTACTAAGCTACTACCAAATTTGATCGTATTACCTACGCGCATATCCTCTAGTGTGGCTGCGCGTTCCTCGGGCTACTCACATAGAACCTCTTTGGGGCCCTTCTGATACGCATGCCTCGCCCTGATTGGTCAGTTGTAGATATCACGTTATTTCTTTGCTTCTGCTTCTGCTTCTGCTTCTGCTTCTGCTTCAGCTGTCTGACTCGTAGCTTAACTATCAGCTGCTTCTGCTTCTGCTTCTGCTCCTGCTTCAGCTGTCTGACCCGTAGCTTAACTATCAGCTGCTTCTTCTTCTTTTGTCTAGAGCTTGATGTCATTGATACCGAAGTGAAGAGCTCGAGGCCTAGACGTAGTAGATCATTGATCTCCCTATTTCACACCTTTGTCTGTTGAGCTGAGGTTACGACAGCTCGTTTTCGAGTAGAAGAAGGTTTTAAAGTAAAGAGCTCAAAATCTAGACGTAGTACGATAGTAGAGAATTAACCTTCTTTTGCCATATTTTTGTAGTTGCTTCACACGAGAAGGCCAGCCTCAAGCCTGAAGACGTAGAATTCAGTCACATATAGCTTCTTCTTCTTCAAGGCTAAGTCTTTGAAATTGCTGATTGCGTGCAGCAGCAGTCTTTCGACCATTGATTCGATCCCAAAGAGTACTAGTTGATATTTCATATTGACGAGCGATTTTTGCTTGGGAAGGATTTTCGTTGGCTGCTGAAGCCTCGTTTCAACGGGCGTGAGCAAGCATTATGCGCTTTTCCTGTGAAAGTTTTATATCTTCAGAAGGTATGAAGAACATAGGGGGGGTGAGAGGGATGAGGGGGATGACTGCCATCGTTTTGCTGATATGTTGAAGAATTATACCAATAGAATATGGAATGTGAATTTTCAGCCCTATAGAACTGTTCGACTGCTAGGTTTAGCCGAGTGCTAGGTGTAGGGAACGAATAAAACCGTTTTTTCTACAATAAACGTGTATAATACCTCTTAGCGGCTTTTTTGCTTCGCTTTTTTGACTTTTTATTATCTAAGCATACAAGAGCCATTGATTGAAGGATTACTCTGCTGTCGTCACCTCGCTGTCGTTCGTTCTACTAGTACTGTTATGAGTCTGCATAGAGCGAATCATATGAGTGTATTCTAACTAGAAGTTCAAAGCTAAAGAAGAAAGAAGATGAAACATGTCGAGAATCTTATACTCACAAAGGCGCGCTAGACCACTAGCGTGTCAACACCAGCCCTATACTAGTCTATGATAGTTTAACATGATCTATGTTAGGCTAATTCAGAGTAACGAGGCACGCTCGCAACATTACTCTCTATCTTCATCTAGCAATGTTCTCATTGCTGCAGTTCGATCGATCTTTCTTTCGATTTCTATCTTGACTTATTTGAATATTGTTCATGAAAGTCATTTACGATCTTCTGACATCTCTTGAACTCATTTTCATCGACGTTGTATCAATGTAGATCGACATTGTATTCTTTTCAATTGACACGATATTGTAGTCGTCATCTGTAGTGTCTGAAGTTTCAAATGTTCTTCACTTTTCATTCATCTTCGTCATTCATCACTATAGAATCAGACGACTCATTTCATTGTTCTTTCAGAGAGTTCTTTAAATTCAGTCGCAGCAGATTTGAGATGAACTTTGAATGAATCTTCATTGTCGATGACAATTTCAGTCAATATGCATGTTCGATCTCGATCAGAATCTTGAAAGATTCTAGCATCTTATCATCTAGTTTCTTTGACAATCTTGCAATCGTAATGTTTCTAGAATCTAGAAACATCATGTCATTTATCTTGTAGATTATTTTCTTTTGATGCTTGTCAGTCTGTTTCTTCATTGTGACTCTGACTCTTGCTAATGCTTGCTTGATCAATGTTAGTGATCATTTCATGTGTTCGAATATATTCTTCGCTTTGCTCGCTTCAATTCTAGCTTGAGTAATCTCATATTCAGTTGAATTCAAATTGAAGCTTATACGAAAGTGAAAGCTCTTATTTAAAAAGAACGCTGACTGTTTAATTGACAATGAAATAGCATTGTTATTGACAAATTCAGTCATAAATAATCAGGTGAATTAATCATCTTGCATATACGAGCAATAACTTCGTAGATATCATTTCACATTCTGATTCGCTCTTTCTGTTTGATCATCAATCTGCGAATGATAGTTTGTGAATAGTTTCATCTTGATGTCAAGTCTCAGACATAAAGACTTTCAAACAATCAATATGAATTGTGAATCATGATTGAACATTATTGATCTTGATAGTTCATGAGTTCTGAAGACTCATATCAACAGTAGCTTGACTGTTTATTCTGCGAAGATTTCTTCGTCATCTGATCAACATGATATATAATGTCGTTTCTTAAACAATCGATCTATGACTGTCAGAATTGCGTTGTTTTCATCACTTTTTGATAGATTGATAATGAAGTTTAATGATATGTTTTGTCATTACTGCTTAAGTATAAGCAATGACTTCAGCAGTTCATTGATTCAATCTCTTAATACTTTTGATCTACGATAAACATAACAGTTTTGAATGTAGCGTTTGATCATCATTCTCATCTTCGATCAGCAATATGATCATCTTAACAAGTTTAATGTTCAATTTATGTCAGAATGATCATTGATTGAAAGATCATATGCTTCTCTTATTAATCAAGTGATCATTGACTGAGAAACTCATAGTTTATCATCTTTTCAGAGTACTTCATCAAGTACTCTGCAGTTGTTCAGATCAATATCTTGACAGATTCTTCTGTTCTGTTTCAGAGCTGCTTGAATATCAATACATAGTTGATTCATTTGATTTTCGACTATAATTTGATTCTGAATAGAAATCACTTGTTTGATTGAATCTTCATTAATCTTTGATTCTTGTTTCAACTCTGAGTCAAATCTGAGCAAGATTTGAGTCAGATCTGAGTCAGATTTCTGATCATCTTCTTGATCAACTTTTATTGACTGCAATTCAAACTTGCTTTCTGACAATAGCATCTGATGCTGATATAGCTTTCAATCATTGTTTGTTTCAATTGACTTGACATCTGACATTCTGATCAGCACATTGACTTTCAAATTCTGTTTTTCTGACTGATATATGATCTTGAAGTTATATTCAGATAACTTCTCAGTTCATTTAGTCTGTTGTCAAGTCAGTTCTTTGATGATCATGAAGTACTTCAAATTCAGATGATCAATGAAGATCTTGATTAAAATATCTGTACATTTCAATTCAGAGCATCAATGCTTCAAGCAACAAATAATGATCAGCAGTTCTTTGTCATAGATTTCGTAGTTGCATTCTGCGAAAATCATGTTCTTACTATAGAAGATCATTGAATGTAGAATGTCTTTATCATCATATTGAGACAATACTTCGTCATTGACATACTTCAAAAAGTCAGTTTTCAGAATAATTTTTCTGATCAAGTCAAAATGCTTTCATCGATCATTTGACAAAATTAGCTAAAACTGACTACAAGCTCATCAAGCTAGCATCAGTCAAAAATATCTGTTTAGTCGAGCTTCTAGCTCACAAGCTCTAATAGTCACTCATCAACAACTAATAGCTAGCTACAATCACTTGTAGCTCTTGATGACAGTCATTTGCTTTTTATGCTCAAATAATACAATGCGCAATGTGTGTCATCTGATCAGTGTTCACATTCAGCGCTCGTTATTATCAGTATGTGAAATTTGTAATCTGTGCACGTTTCTTGACAAATACTTATCACGTCATTATTTCATGATAGGTAAATTAAGATATTTTATTCAGATTTATCTCGTTGTTGCATTGAAACATCATGTCGTGCACTGCTCAAAAGTTTTAGTTTCTTGAAGACAAACTTATGTATTTCATAATGTCTTGTACGATTCTTCATTCTTGCAAGCACGTTGTATAAATTACTCGCAATCAATAGAACTAAAAGCATCAAAGCAACTCACGATTGTGTTTGTTGTTCATATACAAAATATTCTACTACTATCACTCGAGTTCTATATAATCGCTCTTACTTTCTCGTCGAACGTCAACATTGACATTCAATTTCTTCTTTACTCTCTTCAGAAAAATCTGATACTCGTCTTTAAACGTCAGTACACATTCACTTTCATTTGCTCTTTGATAATACAGAGTCTTAGTGTCTATCTTCAGCTGCTTGCGAAAGTTGTTGAACGATCAAGCGTAGCTCATCTTTTGACTATCTTTCATCTTCAATGTTCGTAGTCGATATGTAGCTCTGACTTCGTCAAGCGAAATCTGATCAGATTTGACTTCAGTTGTGTCTTTGAGTTCTTCAGACATTTATCTTGCATTAGTTATCGCTCATTTCTATAGCTGAAAAATGAATGTTCACATCTGAATCGTTTTTCTGATCTTGATTCTGTTCATCATTCAATATTTCTTGAAGTGTTTCATGTTCATCGCTATTCGTCGATTCTGATTGATTTGTTGTATTCTTTGTCTTTTCTGTCGCGATTTCTGTGTTGTTTGACTTTTCGAGCTGCGATGTTCGATTTCTTATGAAACTAGAGACTTCATTCACAGAATACATCGACGAGTATCTTGAATCAGTGAGAGAAGAGAAAGAATGTTCTCTGATGATTTTTCAAGACGCGTTAATAGTCAGTAAATCATCTACCTGATTGCAATTGAAATTATACGTCGCAGAGATGCTGTTGAATACGTCGTTTTCGTGATATTCAACATGACTTACGACGTGTTCATGCAGCATGCTCAATATCAAATTTCTTCAAGTCTCAATTTGCTTTCGTCAGCTCTTGATCATTCGCTTATGTGTTACTGTTGCATGTTAGTCAATCATTGTTCAATCATTTCAAAGATAAAGCACAAGAGAACATTGACAGTTGAGATGTTATACTCTCTACTGCAGCTTCTTTTCATTTCTCGATCTTCTTCTGATCACTTGTTCATTCGCTGATGACATGTTGAATCGCGATTGCTATGAGTATCACGATTTCGTCTTTCAGCTCAGCAAACATGATTCTCGTGTTTGATAGTTGATCAAGACTACGATCTTCTTGATTGAAAAATGAGACAGCAGTGATCTTCACGATCATCGAGACTAGAAAACAACATTCTTCAGACTAAGTACATGTCAGTCAACGCATCATGTCTGTGAAGATGTTTATCTTTTCAATATCAGAGCTGATGAAGTTATCATTAACTAACAATCTGATGACATAGTTCGATGTATTGACTTTCTCATAAAAGACATAATGATTCTTCACTACATCTCGAATCTGAAACATTATTTGTGCTCAATATTGTTTGATAGAATCATATAACTGTATCTGTCAGTCTATTGATGATATGACAAGATTTGAGTTGCACATTATCTTTCGAGCTTTGTCTATTGTTGATCTTTTTGCGACAAAGTAGTTTCTTCGTGATCTGTGTTTTAATTGATGTGCGCGATCTCTGTTTCAGAGATTGTGCATGAGATTGCTCAAGAGAACTCATTGCAGCTCTGATCATGACGTTATGCTCTTCTCTACTTCACACGTCATAATCGTTGTCAATAGAATGAGTTCTATGTATTTAAGCACATCGACATGAGCTGCAGCAGAGACTGTTCTCGATCGTCATCTGAATTCTGCTCAAAGAATTTCTCTAGAGTTGTCATCTGAATCATCAATCTGTGCTGCGTTGTATCGTGAACTCAATGCAAAAGAACTTGACGAAAATTCTGTCAATCTTTGAGACTTTGAGATTCGCTCATTGAGCTGAAAAGATGACGAGATTGATAACGACAAGTGAGAATGCTGTTTACGCTGATGCGTCTTTTTCTTTGACAAGATGTTCTTGAAAAATCGAATAACTCTAGTTGTTAGAGATCAGCATAGAGCGAGTCATATGAGTGTCATTAAACTAATAAATAAATGCTAAGAAAGAAAAGTATCTACAGAAAAGAACTCGATTCTTATATGTGTGTTTCTCAGCTCTGTGCTAGACTCGATTGAGTTGATGTCTTACACATATGATGCAGAGTCTCAATGACATTATTTCTAGCTCGAATGCTCACTAGACTCGATTAGAATGAAATCAAGGCGAAGACTAGAAAGAATAGACGAAGACTAGGCTTGTAACATTACTCTTTTCTCTTGACTATTCATGTTTGCATGAATGTTATTTCTTAGTGCGCTTTTGTTGAATATTTGATATGAAAGTCATCAATCATCTCTTGAGCGTTCATAAATTCGTCGTCGTCAGCGTTATATCAGTTGAGATCGTTGTCATAGCTCTTTCATTTAATTCGATATTGAAGTTGTCTTTGATATCGTCGAGAGTTCAATATATCGTTGATTTCTCATTCATCTTCATCGTTTACCACTATTGATCTCGAAGATTCATTCTTCTGATCAGACAAAGAGTCATCGACGACAGAACGAAGAAGCTCTGAATGAAATACATCATGTATACGTATAGTGTCTAATAGTTTCAATTTATAGAAGAAGTCAACAGAGTCTGTGATCTTGAATGAATCGAGCATCTTGTCATCTAGCTTTTTGAAAAATCTCGCGATAACGATGTTTCTTTCGTTCAGAAACATCTTTGATTCGATCTTGTAATTGATTTTCTTTCTATGCTTGTTAGCTTGATTCATCATTTGTTTTCGTGTTTTGATCAGAGCTTCACGAGCGAAGATCAATGTCTTGTTCATTTGTTCAGATATATTCTTGACTCGATCGATCTGCAAGCGTTCGCGAATGCTTTCATACTCGATGATGTCAGAGTCGAAGCTCATATGAGAATGAAAGCTCTTGTTCATGAAGAAGAAAATCAAGAAGATGACTGAGAACAAGACGTTATTGTCAACAAACTCGATCATGAATAGTCACTTAGATCAGTCGTTCTGCATATACGAACAGAAGAATCGAAGATATCGTTTGACGTTCTGATTGACTCGTTCGCTTTGATCGTCGATCTGAGAATGATAGACGATGAACAATCGAAGAAAAATGCTCAATCGTTTGCAAAGAAACTTTCATAGTATAAAGATGAATTGCGAATTTCGATCAGATACTATGAAGCTTGATAGATCATGAGTTCGATATACTCATTGAATCAGCATTTCAGCTGTCTTTTCGACAGTGATATCTTCATCATCAGTGATGCAAGAAATATAATGTCTTTCTTTTGACAATCTGCAGATGATCGTCAGAATAGCGTTGTATTCGCTCGAATCAGATAGATCAATAATAAAGTTCATTGCTATGTTTTGTCATCGCTGTTCAGATATCGATAAAGATTGAAGCAAGTCATTTGATTTATTTCTAGATGTCTTTGAACGTTGACAGATATAGCAGTTTCGAATATATCGATCTATTGTTTTTCGCATGAATGATCAATAGTAGTTTCGCTTTATGACTTTCACAGTTCTAAGAATATCAGAATGATCAACTGACGATTGATCATGCATCTCACGAATCAGATTCATTTGTAGAAGCTCGTTGAACAAAACTCATAGCTGACTATCATGATACAAGATTTCATTCTGAGTTCGACAATTCTTCAATTTGATATCTTCATATTGTGTCTCGTCTCTTGCTATTGCTTCGCGAAGTAGCGTACAATTCTCGTCGATTCTATTAGTCTCAAGAATCTGTTTATAGATTGATTCACTGATGTTCTCTTCTAGATCAGCAATTTTCATTCGATTTGAAGTCAGAATAGTGATTCATTGATAGCGAACGCGCTCATCTTCTGAATCTCTGAGCACGACGTCAGCTTGACGAGTTAATGCATCGATCTTGATGTTCTGTTTGTCAGATCGATACATTATTCTGAAGTTGAAGTCAGCGAGTTTCTGAACTCAGCGCATCTGACGTCTGCTCAGCTCTTTATCTTTCATCAACGAAATGAGCGCTTGATGATCGATGAACATCTTGATAGAAATGTCAGTTAGCTTCAGTTCGAGTCGTCAGTGTTCAAATGCTCGAATGATGATCAGAAGTTCTTTATCATATATCTCGTAGTTGCATTCAGCAGAAGACATGTTCTTGCTATAGAAGACAATTGAATGTAGTACTTCTTCGTCATCATATTGAGAGAGAACTTCATCGTTGACGTAGTCGAATGAGTCAATTTCGAGAATAGTTTCACGAGTTTGATCAAAGTGACGTAGTATAGAAGTCTCGATCATACGTCTTTTCATATGATCGAAGACGATCTGACAGACTTCATTTCATTCAAATATTATCTTCTTTTGAGTGAGTTGAATCATTGAATGAACAATCTTCGAAAAGTTCTTGATGAAGCGTCGATAGAAATTGCAGAAGTCAATGAAGAACTGTATCTGAGTGAGATTATTGAATGTAGATCAATCAACGACTGCTTGCATCTTTCGCGAGTTCATCTTCAATTCTTCGATTGATATCAAGAGTTCTAGAAAGATAGTTTTCTGAACATGAAACTCGCACTTGTTGATGTCTATCTGTAGATCAGCTTCTCGTAGTCTATTCAAGATCAATCGTACATGTCGCTTGTGTTTCTTCAGAGTTTTGCTGTAGATGATAATGTCATCTAGATAGATCTGACAAAACTGATGTAGATATTCAAACAATACGTTGTTCATATAATGCTGATAGAACGTCAATTCGTTTGTTAATTCAAAGAGCATTACATGATATTTGTATGAGTCGAAGAAGATAATAAAGATAGTCAAATCTTCGCTATTTGAGTGCATACGAAGTTTATTGAACGCGACAATGATGTTCAATCGAGTCAGATACTTGCTTTCTTGTATACGAGCGAGAGTCTCGTCTATCAATGACAAAGAATAGCGATTTCGTTTGATCAAAGCATTGAGCTTTCTGTAATCGACGCAGAAACGCAGACTATCATCTTTTTTTTCGATGAACAAGATGAGCAAGACGTATGATGCGAAGCTGAAGAAAATGAATTCTTTGTTTAGATGATCGATCAGATACTTCTTTATCTTCTAAAGCTTGTGATCGAACATCTGATATAGTCTGCTTCGAGAAAGCATTTCTTCATCAGTCAACTCAATTTTGTGATCGTAGAAACGATGCAATGATAGCTGATCGATCATTGCTCGATCGAAGATGTTTAGATAGTCGTGATATTCAGAGAAAAGCTTGATCTTGACTTGCTTGAGAACTTCAGCGTGAGAAAGCTCATGCAGATTCACTTCTTCAGACTTGTTTTCAGCTGTAGTTATGAGTCGATCGATTTTCAAGACAATAACAGCAAAGATCTTGACATCTGAACGTTTGATTAACATTCTATATGTCGCTGCTTCTATCATTGCTATGTTCGTTGAACTGAAAGAGAATGATTTCAGAATGAACGTTGATTTAGAATTGATGCTAGTCAAAGTCGCGTCACGCTGTTTTAACTGTTCGATGAACTTCTTGTTTTGACTGGTTTGAGATGTAACGAAAGTGAAAGATCTCTTCAGTATATGAGTAGAAGTCAAGCTCTTTCATTTCGTGATTGATTTATTGCTTGAGAATAGAGCAATCGATTTCTGACTAGTAGGGTTGAAATTCGAAAATCGAAGAAAATCGATTCGCATATCAATTACTAGATCGATTTTGTTCATTCATGTTTTTTCGAGAATCATTTGATGTTGATCTAATCGAGTGATCAACATAGAAGCTGTGTCAATCGTATGATCTTGAACAGTCAGGTTCGAATAGATGGCATGAATAATGAGTTTCTTAGCATAATGATCGTCGAATTCTCGAATTGACTTCGCTTTGATCAAAGTCAGAGACTCGATTTGCAACTGATCACAAACAATCTGCGCGATCACTTCATCAATGAACGAATAGTCAGCAGCTTCGATGTCAATCAATGACTTCAATGAGTAACTAATTTCATTGCTAGAAAGTACACATTCAGTAGTCAAAGATTCAGAAGCAAAAGAATCATCTGATCTGCTCGTCGTTGAAGAAATTAACACATCTTTCATCACGTCTTTGATGAAAGTCTCTAGTTTTTTGCCTCGCTATTCTCGAAAGACATTTTCTCATTCTCTTTATTCTTCGAAATGAC
>JAABUY010007383.1_pt1 | contig 10462 bp, 11 predicted proteins | sample 5560271 | NCBI WGS metagenome assembly JAABUY01 (sample SAMN10711886, study PRJNA513374) | rock metagenome | isolation source: Antarctica rocks | place: Antarctica: Victoria Land, University Valley
ATGAAGGATATCGAAAAAGATATAATGTGTTTGTGGCCTTGTGGTACTCTAAGTGGACCGATAGACAGTCCGTCCATCTGATCTCAATATGCGCAATAGATTCCAATACAAAACCGTTGAATTCTCCGGGTTCGACGGTGAAGATCGAATCGAAAGCTTGTCTTTCCTCCGTGTCTTCGCTAATACAGGTATTCCGAGGAGGAATCAACAACCCAAAGCCCATAAGAAAATCATTCAACCGCCTCTTCGCTTCGGATGTATCCTGCTTGAAAGCGAGAAAGGCCTGCCCTTGGTAGCCGTCGAAGTCGTCGACAACTGAGAGTTGTTGTGGTGGGCAGGTGCCAAAAGAAGGCTGAAACAACATTGTCTGCCAGCCCAAGATTGCAAAGACAAGTCCTCGACATATGTTCAGCGATTTCTCATCCGATATCTGGTTCAGCAACTTGCTAAGGACCAATTCGTCGATGATACGATCAATGCTGGGCTCAGCTTGAGCTTCGAGAACTTCGGCTACATCAATGAACAATTTGGTGATTCGGGAACTTTCAGACCCCAAGGACTGTGGCAACAAGGTATAGACTGTCTTGGGAAGCGATGCCAGCTGCTGATTGAGCCACCATCGGTACCATTGTAGATCAACTAAGTCGCGCCCGGACTCCCCAATCGAGGGGAAAATGGACAAGACAGACGGATCGATTTCGATAGTTCGAAGATGCTTCGCTGTGGTCGATTAGTTTAGGCTAGGTACGCATGAGGTTGCCGTACTTTCGCGATGAACCCACCCCTTCAATGAGCGAGCAGCACTACCGTTACGATGGGAGGACACATCCGAGAAGGATGATTGCCTTGCCATGCCCAATGTTTTTCCTTTTTATTGATGGCACGTAAAAGGAATGAAGTTGAATTTCGGGGTCGAGGACCATCATGAAAGTTTCATACAGCGCGGCAGGGGGACGAGCCATAATTAGAAGACTCTTACAGTGTGCAACAGAAGGGTGGGTGGCTGCAGGCACTGCCATCCCAATGTTGTTTCACTGCCCTAACGTATTGATGATCGCTAGCGTACGCGGCTCGGATCGCAAAGCTACTGTAAGGTAAGTTACTCGTACCATGCCGCCTTACCTACTCTAAGTGTGCATTTTAGAAACGAGTAAGGTAGCGGTATATGGATGGCTTAACTGTAAGGTACCTTAGCGGAGCAACCTAGAAAGTTTTTACGGCAGTAAAGCTGTTGTAGTTCCGTAATATGGTTTAACCGTGCGTCCTTAATGGTTCGATACTAGACTGTAATTTAAGGGTCAACGTTTGCTCTGATAGCGCTACATGTTGCTAAACATAGAGTTGTGAGCTCGCTTCTAGCTTTTATGCGTAAACATTTGACATCGAACAACACTATAAACGATTCGTGAAAGAAGCGATCAAACGGACTAGCCGTTTATTAATCGTAAATTCAGACTTAAGCGTTGCAACAGATCTCAACAGTAAAAGATCGATAAGCGAGAATTCTACTGCACAATTAAATATTGCGAATTTCAAATTTTCGAAATCACGTTATCACTAGTAGATACTGATTGAATTTGTAATAGATAATTAATTGCTACTGAAGTCATGAAGAGTATTCGATAGAAAATCATGAAGAAAGTCATGAAGGGAGTCATGAAGAAAGTCATGAAGGAAGTCATGGAGAAAGAGTGTTCAATAGGGAATTTTGGTAGAGAGTTCGATAGGAAGTTTGATAGCGAGTTTGGTAGAGAGTTTGGTAGAGAGTTTGGTAGAAAGTTTGATATCGAGTTTGATAGAGAGTTTGGTAGAGAGTTCGGTAGGGAGTTCGATATCGAGTCATGAAGGGTGCTTTCTATTGAGCTAGTTAGCATGTGCTATGAAGCATGTATGAAGCATACTATGAAGTAGATCATGAAGTAGGCTGGTGAGTAGACGAACGAGTAGATAGCTGAACATGTAGGTAGGCGAGCATGCAGAACGGTGAGTAGAATGATGAGCATGTAGGATGACGAGTAGGTAGTTGAACATGTAGGTAGGCGAGCATGTAGGGTGATAAGTAGGGTGGTGAGCATGTAGGGTGACGAGTAGCTGAACATGTAGATAGGCGAGCATGTAGAATGATGCTCGAAGACTTATAAAATCGTTGTTTAACCGTTAGCTCTGAAATAACGCTTGTTCTAATGAAACGTTTACAGCAATTCTACGTAGTGATATTGCTACTGTTCATTAACAGTTCGCAGCGTTCAATGCTTATATTTATAAGGACGTAGTTGACTATTTACTATTCGCTCAAAAGTAACGCTCGTTCTATTGAAGCGTTTACGAGATTTTTACGTAGTATGTTTACTACGGTTCATTGGCAGTTCGTGACATTTAATGCTTATGCTTTTAATTATGTAATTAATATCTTACTATTTACTGGTTTACAACTACCAACCCGGTAGAACTACGGTTGTTACTAGTTAACCATACAATAACTGTAAATACTTTCTATGTTGCTCCGCTAAGGTACTGTATTTGAAATTACACCACGCCTCTCACTACATCCATAAGCACGTGGTAAGATAAGCTCCACCCCGAGCCAAGAGTTTACCTTACCATTACAGGCGCAAACTCGGTTTGAAACGCTTAGTGTCCCTTTCACTAGGGTAATGCCTCTTATCTATAATCCAAGCGCTGGGCGCAAGAACGTGCATAGAAAATATGCATCCACCTGATGTTTGGTTGGATCACAGCACTTCCCAGGGTGGGTATCTCTCCATTTACGGAGTATTGATGCACTACTCCGTTGGCCGCGTCATGTGAGGAGCCGGGGGAACGCTGAGAGAGTGACAGCCTCGTGGAAACACACTTGTAAGTCCATTGCTTCGTGGGCAGTCTTGATCAGAGCGAGTGTATATAAGTACATATGTTCTCTCCTATGTGACGCTGTCAAGTCGTTGTCGACCATGACTAAAGAAGAACCAGAGGGGTGGGTACCGTATTTCAGTGAGGTTAGATCCTTGCTATTCTCACTTACTAATTGTGTTCCGAAGTCGTACGATTGACCATAGCCAGTTATGGGAAAAGGCTCTTGAGCAGTACCGCAAGGAGCTCAAAGATGGCGATGACTACGAGAGCGTCATTGGCGTCAATAGTATGGAGGAGCTGCTTACTCAAGCAAGAGACTTAGAACCATCAGGAGCTCGTAACAAGAATATCCTGTCCTCGTTGAGCCGATTAGAGCCAATGCTTTTGCACATCAATGACTTCTCTGCGGTTACTGCACTCTTTTTGGGAGCTAGTGCGAAAAGTGCGGCTCTTGTCTGGGGTAGTATACGAATTATATTGACCGTATTGCTATAATTCTGTATGGTTTCACCACGCTAATCAGTTCGGCAGCTGATCTTGCCTGCCGGAGGAGACATGATACGAGATATACTCAATATGCTAGAAGAATTGAGCATGTCACTGCCAAGGTTTCGATCTTATGAGAACACTCTGCCTATGAATGAAGCGCTTGAGTCTTCTCTTCTTGCGGCTTATACCGAGATGACCTGTTTCTGCGCTCGAACAATCAACTTCTTTCGAAGTAATCCTCATTGTGAGCCACCAACAGCCCGGAGCCTTTGATAGCAGACTAAAGACATAAGCTATACTACAGCGTAAGTCTTGGGCGGACTTTGACGGCGACTTCAAGCAGACAACGAAACGCCTCAAACGCCTGTCCCAACTTGTGGACAACGAGGCAGATGCAGCTCGCATGCGTGCTGATGGCGAACGGAACGCAGAAATTCTTGCTGTAATGCACGCGCTTCAAGCCAATACGCTGACTCATGACGTTCTTCAATGCTATTGTATCCCTCTCGGGATTGCGGATCGATTTTTCGGCCGGGAGGAAGCCTTGCAGCAAGTCAGAGAAGCTCTTCAACCGGGTAATGATCGGTCTGGCATTCGCTCTATGGCACTTTACGGTATGGGTGGGGTTGGAAAAACCCAGATTGCACTGCACTACGCAAATAACTCACGGGGCTCCTTTGACGCAATTTTATGGATATCCGCTGATAATTCAATCAAGATGGCTCAGAGCTTTCTGGAGGTTGCTCAACGGCTAGAACTCATAAGTGATGGCCTAGAACCACAAGACAGCGCTGCAGCAAGATCGAAAGTCAAGACATGGCTAACCCAAACAAGTAAGAGACAATTACATGAACAATCGTAGAAAACACAGCTAAGCGGCCACAGCTTGTCGATGGTTGTTGATCTTTGACAACGCTGACAACTTGAGTATTCTAAAAAATGCTTGGCCTGGCACTGGGCGAGGATCCATTCTAGTCACGTCACGCGATTTCAGTGCGTCGTTTAGCCCTGCTGCCACTGGTTTCCACGTTCAACCGTTTGAAGACACAGTAGGAGCTGCTGCGTTACTTACGCTTATCAACAGAGATGAGACGTCGTCCGAAAATCAGGTTCTGGCTAAAGATATAACGCACGCATTGGGTGGACTACCACTTGCACTCAACCAGATTGGTGGTTTTATTATTCAACAGCGCTTAGCACTCAAGGACTTTCTTCCGTTATACGAGAAGAACGCCGCAAAAATAAACGCCCGAAAAAGCCGTCTCAGTGATTATGAACATTCATTGAGTACTGTATGGGAGCTGGCCCTCAGTCAGCTTTCAGAGAATGCAAGTATGCTTCAAAAGCTGTTAGCCTTTTTGGACCCCGATCAAATACATGAATCGGTCCTTATGGGCGAGGTCGGTGATGAGAGCTCCAGCGACTTCGCATTCCTATCGGATGAGATGGAGTAAGTATTGGGCATCTGATTCCATCCAAGTATTTAGTTAACTTCCTTCTCAGCTTTTTGGATGCTAAAGAAGATCTACTGAAAGCCGCCTTGATTGAGCGATTTGACGATGCGACGATTTCTGTTCATCGACTTGTCCAGTCCGCCATTATGAACCAGCTATCGGCCGAAGACAGAATTCGAATGACTGATTATGTGATGAGACTGCTGGTCAAAAAGTTTCCCAACATATGGGAAAGCGATGTGGGGCACCAGCATTCTGCTTGGAAAGCATGCGAGATGTGTTTGTCTCATGTCAAATTCCTAGTCAAGCAAGTCAGAAAGTGGAAACTCAAATTGAAAGACTCTCAGACTTTTGCTGATCTCGGTCTTCGTTGCTGCTGGTAACAGAACAAATTGTTGTATTGCCAGAACTGGACAGTAGCTTATCATAAACAGGTATCTCTATGAGCGCGAGAATTACAACGATGCCCTGGAGATGATACGAACTACGCTCGAGAGCTTCGAGGACAAGGAAACCTTGGCATACGCCAGCGCCGTAGATCTATCTGGTCTCCTACAGTTGGACAACGCTCATCCAAGCGCCGCTCTGGAAGAATTCGAAGTTGCTTTAAAGATACGAGAAGCTATCCTTGGCCCAGATGATGCGTTCATCGCCTCAAGCTTCAATAACATCGCCTTAGCCTACACAGAGCTCAATGACCTCTCTCAAGCCTACTGTTATCATTCGAAGGCCATTGATATCCGACTTCGGACTAACAGCGATCGTATCGGTAATTCTTACAGCAATATGTCTAGTACCCTACTCCGCATGGGTAAACCGGACGAAGCCGAAGAGATGTTGGCCCGCTGCCCTTCCCTCAAAGACTTCAAGGATGAAACATTCCTCAAAACAGGCAACCCACGATTTTCTGGCGACATGGTGCTTCTAAGCCGCATACGTGTGCAGCAAGGGCGTCTCGACGACGCCATCCGTCTAAGCTCCAAGGCATTAGCATTCCGCCAAAGTATGCTAGGCAATCGGCTCAAGACTTGCGACGCCCTCTACCTCGTTGCCTCTCAGCTACAGCGAAGAGGCAATATTGCGACCGCCGTGAGCCTTCTGAACGAAAGCATTTCAATAGCGGAGAACCTGCCTGAGGGAAAAGGCTACGATGCGCGATCGAAGTATAAGCTCGGAACAATATATGAAGGTCGAGGGGAGCTGAAGCAAAGTCATGCTTTGAAGACAGCAGCTAAGTCTCTTCGCCAAGAATTAGTCAGTGAGCAGGGGTCAAAGGAGGAGGATGGTGGAGATGCTTACGAGAAGCTCTGTGTTTGGATGCTGTGGTAGATGGTCAGCAAGGACTACGTGTCTCTTTCTGCTACTGCTCGAAGTCATCTGTCAATCTGCGCCTCGAACCAGACCAGATGGATGTATAATGGGAGGCTAACCCCATAGGCTTGTCGGGTAGCTTTGATTGGAACAGGAAAGCCGTGATTGAGGGGTGGCGGTGGTAGCGCTGTGTGAGAGTTAATAGATATCAAAACCTTAACAGAGAAGCGCTTTTCAGAGAGACGCCCAGAGACGCGTTCTACTAAGACACCCATCTTGACCTTCGTATCTTGGCGAGCGAACACTCACTGTCGGATGGTTCAATAATGATATTGATGCCACGGGCATTCTAAGGTATGTGTTTCAGCAGTAGCCCCAGATAGCATACACTATGTGCCGGATATCTACACCTCGATTAACACATCTTCATCCTCATCTTACACTGCACAAGGCTGACCAGCATCTCTGTTTTATCAATTAAATGCCTGTTTCAAAATCGACGGAAAATCTAACCAGTCATTGAACGTTCGAGTCCGTCTCAGTTACTAGACTTCATTATATATGAGAACCACCTCGTTCGTCCAAATATTGGCACTATGCACGCGGACCTAGATCATCTTGGAAGTCAACGCATAAGAGAAAGCTCTTGCTTTCTTTGCATAAGAGATCAATGAAGCAAACTTTCAGGGCTCAACACCTACCTACAAACCCAAGCAATCTTCCGCATCAGTACGTGAAAGAACCGGTGAAATTGTTCACCTGTTTTTCTTCGCCCGAGCATTCCTGAAAACCTCTAATATTCCTAGAAATAAGAACAAGGCTTCATACCAAAAATCTTTCAGCCCCTTTCGAGAGTCGGATAAAAAAGATGTTGAACACCAAAATTAATTCTCACCAAAAAGTACTTCAATTCATGAGTATTTGTGTCTAAAAACCCATCAAAGTTACTTGAAAAAGCCATAAGCATCTAAAACGCATGTCAGCAAGATTTCGAAATGCAGTTATGTCGGAGTATAACGTCTTGAATGTTTAGAAACTTTTCTCTACAGGTTTGTATGTGTTTTGGTGAGGATCGCTTAATTTGGTGTCCAACAACATTTTTTTTATCCGACCCTCGTTCATTTCATCTTCTCTTTTTCGTCCCAGGGGAGATCTATCCCTTTGCCGTCGATTTCATATATTATTGATATCCCGAAACCCTCGCCTCTGCACGCAAGCAGAAGCAGTATGCCGCCACGAAAAAGAGAATAGCTTTGCAAATCCGCAGCTCAATTGCCCCGAAAAAGGCAAGCTTTAAATTTCCCTGTTCTTTCATGCATCCCCCCCTGAACCAAACTTCCCACCAAGTTCCCCATGTCAATGATCACTTCTGAATCGTCGACCCCTTTTCTCCAAATTTATTCTCTAAAATCTCTCGCTTTCCCACCCCTTTCTCGCCCCCTATCCCCCACTGCTATCACTTCTTAACAACTACTTCAAACTTACTCACCTTTACCCCTCAGCTCCGAAAGTTTCAACGCCATAACCTGGTAGATTTATGATTTACATCGTCGCTGAACACGCAACATGCCTGATTACAAGATTCACCTTCAGCCGGCGGAAGAGGCGACGATGTATATTTTTCTGGCTTTTTTTCCCTGAAGGCGGAGCGAAATTAGCCAAGACCAATGCGCCGAAGCTGAAGAACTTGAACCACGGAATACGAAATACGCTGGAGGAGGGGAGAGGCAGAGAGAGAGTGAAGAGCCTGGCTCCACGGCGAGAAAGCGGGAAGCTATTCCCAGCAAACGTGAGACCTTCAAAGCAGAGGATGCCGTAAGTCAGTACGTATCAGAACCCCCCCCGCCAAACACCCCCCTCACGAATCCCACAAGCATGCGCAAGGCTAAAAGCAAAGCCCTCGACCACAGCCTCCATAACCGCGTAGCCAAAATCCACGTCTCCTGCACATTGTAACCCTAAAAACGAACCAACACTCCGCCTACTTGAAAATCCTCTAACGTTATTGCAGGTAGGGGACGCAGGAGGGGAGGGTCGGGTCGATTATCAAAATACCTCGTCCGTGGGTAAAGGCAGAGCAAGGGTAGAGCAAGGGGAGGGTTCGCGGAGATGGCAAGGCGGCAGTTGCACGCGGGGGTTGAGATGTGGGCTTGGAGGGTTGGAGATGTATGTGGGGGGGGGGGGAGGGGGGGATGTAGGTAAGAGTCGTTGCTAGGTCTGGGCTGGTTCAATTGATATGGTGCTTTTAGAGGGGTGGGGCGGAGTGGTTCGGAGTGGCTTGATGGGGGATGGGATGGTAGGGTGGTAGGGTGTAATCGGTATGATGGTGCCACGCCTACACGTTACTGTCGTAGGTGCTGGCCACCTACCTGATGTATATCACCCAGATGATGGTTTAATTTCCCTCCTAAATTGGCGGGAAACATGTATAAAATCTGAAAACTCTGTTCTTACATAACTCTTACATAACTAAAAAATGTAGTATAGAGAGAATAAAGTTTTTCACATTAAAACAGCCTTTTTTTTATCGTAAACGGAAATTATCATCACACATAACCATCTCTGTGCGTTTGTTAACTTACTAAACCGCGAAGCTCTCTGAAAGATTTTTGAATTTTGTATGTGAGTTCTTGCAAAATAGAAAAGGAAAATTAAAACAATCTGAGTGATGTGCAACATACAGTAGGGGTTGACCAACATCTATGATCAGTAGATGTAGGGCGTGGCACGATTAATGCGCTGCAGCTGGATTTATCTCGTGCGTTTGGTAGCTTCGCTCATTGCGCTTTGAAATTGTTCGTTGGAAGAGACTCAAGGAGTTGTACAGACGTCGTTATAGCTAGTGCAGCCCTGTAGGGGGGACGTCCAGGTTGCCCGTTGCGTGGCCACTTCGAATTCAGTGCTGAATCACCCTAGTGACTTTGATCACTTCAAAGTACCCCTTTGGCTCTTTGAATTGCCATTGGACTTAGGCACTACAATACATACCTCTACCTCTCTGTGCAAAGATTGATGTCTTGGCTGTCTAAGTTCAGAGACATTCTTAACCGTTCTGAGTTGTCACTGACCGGACCGGAAAACAAGAGCAGAGTTCTTGGATATGAGATTGTATTCTCATAATAATAAATTGATATTCAAAAGGTAGTGTGACCGCACGCAGAGTTCAAACTTCTTCTCGAATTCAATCAGTAGCAGCATTAATATAGTTTCTCAGCGCCATCAATTAGATTATTGTTTACTTAACTCTCGTGCATGAGAAGCCGAGGCGCTTCGAGTAAACCGCTCGACGTACCTTAAACTACCTTTGACGCAACACGATATTGTTTCGGACGACAAATTTTTTGAGTATCCACCTCTTCAGCGCCGTCTCATGTATCCCATTACAGTTGCCCATCGGTACGAAAAATTCCACATGGCCCCTGCCCGTCCCCAGAGAATGAAGCAGGGTTATACGGACTAGCACCGTGGCCCAGGTCCAATTGGACTTTCCCCAAGGGGCACTCGGAACTCACATCCAGTCCGGTACTCGGCTGGATGATTTCTAGTTCACAAAACAGATATGTGGGCTCGGCGGAGGAGCTGGATTCCGCAAAGCCGTAGCAGTTGGGGGTGGAATAGCAGAGGCGGCAGCAGTCGCCACGATGGGTGACGGAGGTTTCGACTTGTGGGAATATGACTAAGGATTCAAAGCTGAAGGTGTTTTCTTGGTAGAGGTAGCCGTAATTGTTGGTAGCTAGACATTGAGTAGGTCCTGCGGCGGCGCTGGACGTACTCGAGGTTGAGATTGAGGTCTAGTGGAGTAGGTGTTAGTTATACACTATGGAACTAAATTACAACAGGGTTGAGGGAAAAGATCAAGATTTACCGTCGTTGTTGCAATCAGTAGGCAAGAGCATGCAGTAGAGACAGCGGTTGGGTTTTCCGTGCAGACTGAGGTGAATGGAACAGTCGTTGTCCTGACCCACTTTTGTCAGCCTATAGTCAAAGCTTGGTACAAGACAAAGAGAAGCTTACGTGTGGGTAGGTCCGAGGTAGGCGCTACAGAAAGGGCTTGCGACGGCACTACTACCGAGTAATGCACGAAGGCAATTGTCGTGATAGCAGGGGCCCCGGGCCGCAATTTGTAAAGGGTGGCAGTGACAGATTTTAGCGCTTTTAGCGGCCAATATCCCGAATATCCGTTTAATCTCATGTCCCAGATTTGCGTCACTTTTAGCTGAGGCATATCCATAAAAGCGTCAATATCCATAAAAACGTCAACATCTCTAGAACTTCTATGAGCGCAGTATGCGCCTTTATCGTTTGGTTCAACAAACATGACTATCCTGACATTTGTAGCATTGATAGTTGCAACG
>JAABUY010007388.1_pt1 | contig 10457 bp, 9 predicted proteins | sample 5560271 | NCBI WGS metagenome assembly JAABUY01 (sample SAMN10711886, study PRJNA513374) | rock metagenome | isolation source: Antarctica rocks | place: Antarctica: Victoria Land, University Valley
CCCGACCAGCACGCGCACGGACCGTGGCGTCGCCGCCCAGTCCTCTGCTGTGATACCGTCCGGCCTGTGTGCACTCATGCCCACGCCTTCCTGCACGATCCCGGCCAGCCCCCCCTGAGCGATTACGCCCATTGTTCGTCCAGTCCGCCTCATCGAGAGTGCCTATGACTCTCTCGTTGACCCGGTCGCGATGCCGCACCATAGATTGCGATGTCTAAGAAAATGATACTCCACGCAACTCCCTCGCTCCGATGAGCACAGCCAACACGATGTACGGGATGGATCGTTAACCAAGATTTAACACGCCCTTAACGGAATAGGGGGCTTGTAGGTACAACCCTTGCCCTCGATTCACCGGTACATCGGGAAACCTGCCGCCAGGACACCGTGTATAAGGAGCGGCGATGGTCGCGACAGCGCTGCCCGCGCTGTCGATCTATGGTACTGGACCATCTGTGCAGGGCAATACACGACGACCACGACGACTAAGGAGGAGATCCTGTGACGCGACACAACGACCGCTATGCTGGCGCACCATCCACGGCGCACCGGATGCGGATCCGGGCCGGTTCCATCATGGCCATACTCGCGACCGCGGCGGTCCTGCTGGTCTCCGCCCCGGCACACGCCAAAGCGGCCCCGACGCTGGAGGGTATTCCCCGCCTGTCACACGTCTTTACAATCGTCTTGGAGAACGAGGGATATGCCGCGACATGGGGACCGGGCAGCCCCGCCCAGTACCTCAACTCCTTGCGGTCCTCAGGTCAACTCCTGACACAGTACGACGCCGCCGGGCACGCCAGCAACGACAACTATATAGCGATGACGAGTGGACAGGCTCCCAACCCGGACACGATGGCCGACTGTGTTAACTGGTTCTCCTGCGTCCAGGCTGGCAGCAGCCCCGCGGTCGGCGGCGGGATCAGTATCGCGGATCAACTCGAAACCGCGGGCCGCACCTGGAAAGGCTACATGGAGGACATGCCGGCTCCCTGTACGCACGCCACCACAACTGACGTCAGCGACCCGTATCAGGGCAACAGCACCGCCGGCCCCGGCTACAATTACGCCGACCGCCATAACCCCTTTATCTACTACGCGCCGATCGTCAACAACGGCGCGCGCTGCCAGGCCCACGTGGTCCCCTACACCGCGCTCGCATCCGACTTCGCGCACAACACCGTGCCCAACTATGCCTATATCGTCCCCAACACCTGTCACGATGGGCACGATGTCCCGACCTGCGCCAACGGCCAGCCCGGCGGGCTCGTCGCCGCCGACGCCTGGCTGCAGGCCAACGTCCCTCCGATCCTCTCATACATCAAGACCCACAACGGTCTGCTGGTCATCACGACCGACGAAGCGGCAAACACGGACACCAGCGGGTGTTGCGGGGCCGGCGTCGGCGGTTCTCACGGCTTCGGCGGCTTGGTCGGACTCCTGGCTATCTCGCCGACGATCAAACCAGGGACACAGAACGCGACCCCGTACGACCACCCCTCGCTGCTGCGCACCGTCGAGGACGCCTTCGGGATTGCCACGCACCTCAATAACGCGGGCGCCGCGACCGAACACGCCATGACCGACGTCTTCACGCATTAAGCCAAGTCGATCACAGACCAGGCCGAATAACATAGATAGACCGGAGGAGAAGACATACTATGACCGACGATCGTTTGACTCGTGATGGAGCAAGCACGCTAGACCAATTGCCCACCCCGGTTTCACGCCGGCGTGTCCTGGCCGGCGCGGCCGGGATCGCCGGGGCGCTGGCCCTTGGCAGTGTAGACAAACTCGTGGGCGGTGTGGCCGCGGCGGCGTCGACGCCGCTCCCCAATCCCGCCACATCGGGGATCGAGCACATCGTCGTGGTAATGATGGAGAACCGCTCCTTCGACCACTTCCTCGGCTGGTTACCGCACGCCAACGGGAAGCAGACGGGGTTGCGCTACCCCGACCCGGCGGGCGTCATGCACGCCACCTACCCCTTGGCGCCCGACTATCAGGGCTGTGGGCATCCTGACCCCGACCACTCCTACGAGGGCGGCCGCATCGAGTACGACAACGGCGCCTGCGACGGGTGGCTCAAGGATACGAGCAACGACATCTACTCGATCGGCTACTACACGCAGCAAGACCTGGCCTTCTTTGGCCAGGCGGCGCCACGCTGGCAGGCCTTCGACCAGTACTTCGCCGCGATCCTGGCCGAGACCTATCCGAACCGCTTCTATCAGCACGCCGCGCAGACGGATCGCCTCCACAATTCGTCGACGACCTCGACCCTGCCGACCATCTGGGATCGGCTCGCCGCGGCCGGGCTGACCGGGCGCTACTACTATGGCGATATTCCGTTCCTGGCCCTATGGGGCGCCACATACCTGCCGATCAGTCGCCCCGTCAGCGCCTTCCTGGCCGACTGCGCGGCCGGCACGCTCCCCCACGTCTCGTACGTGGATCCGCGTTTCCTGGACGAGAGCAGCGGAACGTCCGGCGACGACCATCCGCACGCCGATATTCGCAACGGCGAGGCGTTCCTCAACACGATGTACCAGGCCGTGACCACGAGCCCCAACTGGCCGCATACGGCCCTGGTCATCAACTATGACGAGTGGGGCGGATTCTACGACCATGTGGCGCCGACGGCCGCGCCAATACCGCCGGCCGACCAAGCCGCGGGGAACAAGGATGGATTACGCGGTTTCCGCGTCCCCAGCCTGCTGATCTCACCGTGGTCGCGGCGAGGGAGCGTGTCGCACACGCTGTTCGACCACACGTCCGTGCTCAAGATGATCGAGTGGCGCTGGGGCTTGAGCCCGCTCACGGTACGCGACGCCACCGCGCACAACCTCGCCAGCGTGCTGAACTTCACAGCCCCGAACACAGCAGCGCCTCAATTCCTTGTCCCGCCCGGTCCATTCGGCGTGCCGTGCCCGGTGCAGACCGCGGTCAGCAGCGAGGAGTGGGGACCATTGCAGACGCTCGCGCAGAGCTACGGCTGGCCCATCTATTAAAGGACATCCGCTCCTCCGCGCCCGCGTTGTAACACCGCCCGCCCTAGTACACGCTCTGGGCGTCTTCCGCGCCCGTGCCCTCTTCGGAGGGTACCGCCTGTGCCCCTCTGCGTTCTCACCCCACTATCTCGAGGCGCACCCTGGCGAGCCGGCTGCGCCAGGGTGCGCCTCGAGATAGTGGGGTGAGAGCGACATGCCCCCGTCGTGCGCGCGTGTTCCTTGACAGGCCGCCGATCCGTGCTACAATGGCCCTGTCGATAGGACGTGCGTCCCCGGGACGGGGGCCGCTGTGGGGCGACGGAGCACGGCGTTGCACGGGCGTTGCACGGGACGCTGCACGGGCATTGGACGGGCGTTGCACGGGCGCAGCACGAGCATGACGTAGAGCGCCACTGCGGCGCCGCCCCAGACCGTGTAAGGTCCCGTCCCCGCCCTGACCTTTCAACGCTTGTTGTGAGTTATTTGGGTCATAGGCACTCTCGATGAGGCCGGACGCACGGCTTGCGCGGCTATGGCACCAGGATGATGAGGGTGAGAGCGAACGTTGCCAACCTGCCCGTTCGGACGACACCGATGGTGGCCTTGCCCATCTCTGGTGGCGACAGCGGAAAAGGCCTCATCGAGAGTGCCTATGACCCCGTCTGCCCGTGGGATTGGCCGGTCGCGGCGCACGGGAGGACGTCGAGAGGGGAAGCGGCGATCTTTGTCTCCGCGCGCCCCCACTTTGTGTAACCGACGTCGCGTCACGCGGTACACACGGCCGCGCCCCGGCACGGGAAAAAAGGTGGGAAAGTCTCGTCGCCGCACGGACCATCAGCGCAGCGCTCGCAGTCGGCGGTTGACCAGGTTGCGGTCAAAGCCGTCCGGGTCGAAGTCCCCGCCCAGCCACGTCAGCATCTCATCGTACTCCTCCCCGCGCCTCCGCTTCAGCAACGCCAGGAGATCGTGGTACGCCCAGATGCCGCCACAGTCCTCGGGTGGACCAGCCCGCGCACCGGCGATGCACAGCAGGGACGACCGGCGCTCATCGGGCGGCTCAATCGTCCGGACCACGATATCATGCCGCCAGTTGTCCCCGAAGTCGTAGAGGTAGGTCAGCGTCGCGCCGGTCGCAGGGGCGATGGCGGCCAGACGTGTGCGCCGCGCGTCGATCACCGGCTCCTCGTCCAGAAACTCGGACTCATAGATGCCGTAGCGCATGGCGCCCGCGCCCTCCTCCCCACCGCCGACCTGAAACTCGTACAGGTGATAGTCCTCCCACAGCATCATCGCCTGCAGGATGGCATGCAGCCGGTGCAGCGTCGTATCCGCCGGCGCCAGGAGCCGCCGCCAGATGCGTGGCGTGCTCTCGCGCAGCGTCACCTCCAACTCATAGATCGCGTGGGGGCTCCGGCGGCATGGCATCGGACGGTCCTCCTTCCTCGCCTGCCGCACGGGCGCGGGCCGAGCCGGTGCAGGCCGTCCGAGCGCAGCGTGCCGTCCGCCGTCACGTAGACCGCCTGGATGGCATGCGGCAGGCGCAGGACGATGACTGCCTCCGTCCGGGGATCGTAGACCTGGAGCAGGGCGGCCACGTCGGCGCGCGTCTCGGCGGGAGCGTCGGCCAGCACGCCCGGTGTCTCGCGCGGCCACACGTACCAAAAGCGGACGGCGCCGCAGCCAGGGGGTGTAAGCCCAAACCGCCGAAATTTCTGTCACCTGAGTTTAGGGCCGACCACAATGGCGTTTCCGGGTTGCAAGAGTCCCATCGCCGCCTGTGCGGAAAACCTCTAACGTGCGGTTGACGCCTGGGAGCCCATAGCGGCAGGGTTTTCCGCAAGTTCTATGTGGGCGACGACGAGGAGAGTGGCGTAGGTCGCTCGCCTGTCGCCAAACAGGTGTTTTTCGACACGGCTGGATCAGCCACACGCAGGACGATATCGTCCACTCCAGGGCACTCGACGTTCTACGTGAGCGTGACAGAATTTTCGGCGGTTTGGGCTTACACCCCCGAGCACGCATCGTAGGCGTGGACACAACCGATTATGACCGATTTTCTTGCCGCGCAAACAGGACGGACGTGTCACCGCGACAAATGGCGAGGCATGACCGCTCGACGGCGTTTCGCGAAACTACAACTGTAGAAATGGAGGTAGTGTCAGTCTAGATGCGCAAGCCGCAGCCGATACGCAACTCCCTGCTTAAGTGTTGCTTGTTAGCTCTGAGTACCATTTACCTAGCCATGCCATTGCCGTATTATAGTCTATGGCCAGCAAATCTCGATACGTGCTGATGTGGTAGCGACGGTACATCTCACTGTAGATTTCGGCATAGCCGCTGGAGTTACCATGCACTGTCAGATACTCGCCTATGGCCTTGACCATCAGCGTCATCTCCGTTGCCTGAGCCTCCGTGATCGTCGCCCCGCGCTTTAGACGAGTAGGCGATTCGACAGGCAAGTCTGCGTCAACGCCTTGAATTAGGCGCTGGCCGGGCTTGATCTCACTGGGAGATATTCCATCAACGAGGACAATTTCGATGTCGGGGTCGATGGGCACCCGGTAGCCATAGAGGGACACGCCGAGAATATTCACCTCGCGCGCCTGTTGTTGCAACGTGACCAACTGCGCCGGCCCATAAACGAACCGTCCCTGCATCCGTCGTATTTCCACCTCCGCTTTATTGGATCGGGACGAGGGCATGCCCTTGCCGATAACTTCTCCAATGAAAGTGCCGTCGGATGGGGCAGATCGCGTCGCCTTTTCATCCACGTTGCTCATCAATGCACTTCCTTTACGTTTCGTCGTCTTTATGGAATGGGGATACCCATTTTCACGAGCGCACTAATATAGCTAGCGATCGTGCGCTGGATGTTAGCATGCTCGATGCTAGTCAGTTGCAGTTTACCGGCATGCGCGAGCACCTGTCGGCCAACCTGTATCTCTTCAATTAAGGCATCGGAGCTGCCAGGAGCGGTCCAACCGCGGGCCTGTCCCCGCAACACATGAAGATACTCTTCGTACACCGCAGCATCATTGGCATCCTCATGAAGCAAAACATCCGTGTCTGTAGGGCTGTTCCCCCAAAACCTAGTAACACCCCTCGCGTGGTGATAGTTCAAGTATTGCGCCTCGTTGCCTGTAGCATATCTCACATTGACCAACATGGCCCTCATCTCCTTGACGAGTTGTTGTCCATAGCTGGTGAAGCCGCTCCCAGGACTCATAACGCGCCGTCCTTACCCTCCATGATTGACCTCATCCACTAGCTTCTCGTCTTCCGATCTAATATACAGGGTGTCGCGCCATGGAGCTCTTTAGCAGGGTGTCGCGCATTGCGCTTCCCCTGCGCATCTGAAATGAGACTTCTGCTTCTCGCTGCCGGGCCGCCTTACCGCTATCGCCATGGGCTACATGGGCAACCGGTCACGTGCTGTATGCACCGATGCTGTCTCATTTCAGATGCGCAGCGACGACCAGAAGTGCGAGACCCTGACCATAGGCAGGGCGTCGCGCTTTATGGCCGGCCGGGACATCTAGAATGGGATTGTAGCCTTGGCCGTCCCGTTCTAGATGTCCCAAGAGGCGACGTGGAGCGACACCCTGCATAGGTTTGCAGTCGTCCCTATGGAGTAGGGAAGTGGAGTGTGTCGGCCGCGCGCCGCATGACCTCCTCGCTGCGGCGGTCGTAACGTTGGGTCGTCGTCACGCTCGCGTGGCCGGCCATGCGCTGCACCGCGCTGATGTCGTTGCCCGCCGTGAGCAGGTCGCCGACGAACGTCCGGCGCATGTCATGAGGGGTCAGGGGCGGGACGCCGGCCTGCCGGGCACGCTTGTTCAGCATCTTGTAGATGGCGTGGGCGCTCATTCCCTCGCAGTTGCCGGCAATGCGGCCGGCTTGGTCGATGGGCACGAACAGCGCGCCCGGCTCCCGGCCGCGCCGCTCTAGCCATTGGTTGAGGGAGGCGGCGGCGCTCGCCGGGATCGGGACCGCGCGTTGCTTGTCGTTCTTGCCGTGCAGGATGCGCAGCGTGGGCGGCGCGGGGGTGTAGTCGTCGAGCGCGAGCGCGGCTAGCTCGGAGCGGCGCAGGCCACCGGTGTAGAGCGCGGCCAGCATCGCCACGTCGCGCATACCGGACGGGCTCGTGTCCCGCGCGCACGCCCGCACCAGCGCGACCAACTCGCCCGTGAGGACGGCACGGCCGCGCGGTAACCGCTCGCCCTTGTCGGCCTTGACCTCGCACACGCGGCGGTACTCCTCGTCGCTCATGGCGTTGGCGTTGCGGGCCTCCCGCGCGATGCCCCGGAACACGGCCAGCGTCAGGTTGACCGTCGCCGGCGCCGCCCGCTTGTGCGCGGGGCCATAGGGCTGCATGAGGCGCTGCCGGATGCGCGCGACCTGGGCGGCGCGCAGGTGGTGCCAGGGGAAGGTCGCGGCGTCGGGGATCTCGAAGAGGCGGGCCACGGTGCGCAGGCGCTTCCAGACAGCCTCCTGGCTCGCCGGCGACAGGCTCCCGACGTAGGCGTACACCGGGTCGGTCAGCGTTTCCGGTCCAGCCGCCGGCAGGCCCAGCCCGTCGAAGAGGGCGACACCTTGTATTGTCGTCGTTGGCGTCGTCATGGTCATCGTTTCAGACACCATCCACTACTCGCTAAAAACGTAGACGCTCCATATCAATGGGTATTCCCGCCTGTTCTATTTCGCGCAGGACCTTCGCCTTCCACGCGCCATGCTCGTCGAGCGGAATATACGCCACGCCATGTAAATCGGATGGAATGTTTACCTCGCCAGCCTTCACCAAGCAGACCTTGCCACGCCCTAGCTGACCAACAAAGTAGCCCAGCTCGAAGATGACATTCTCCCGTGCGCGCGCTTGCATGTCGGTCGGTGCGGAACTCAACCCTCCAACATCGTCTGGGGTTAGCAGCACGATGGCAAACGCGGCTGACGTGGCATATGCCTCAAACTTTTCTATGAGCGTGCGGCCGCCGTTAGGTTGCTCAGCAAGGATCACGGCCTCAAGATTCTGCCCCTCGACTAAACGGGCGGTCGCTTCCTTCGCGCCCCAATCACGGCCATGAACAATAAAGACGGCGGGTTGCTCGGGCTTGCCCTTTATGGCTTGGTGTAAGGGCGTGGCCACCGCCTGAGCGTCTTTGGTGTCACGGCCCTCGACCTGTCCAGTTGGAGTCTCCCCATCACCAGGGACGTGCGGCACGCGCGTGCCGGCCGATGTAGCAGGGCGAGATGAGGGTGACGCCGAAGACGCGGGGGCGGATTGGAGCGCGGCCCCCGTCGGGACAGTACGCACTCCTATTGAAACGGTATAGGCCCCGCCCTGCAGATCGAGCGACGTGAGCCGTAGGTGGATACCATCAGCATCGTTGCGGGCGACCTGATCGACCGGGATAGCGAGATTCTGGGGGAATAACCATCCCTTCTGGACGATAAGACAGTGGCGCTGCTCGTCGTGCTCAATGAGCGAGCCGATACGTTCGCTCGCAGCGTTGTAGACGATTGCCCCCTTGCTGAAGTGCGGGCTCAGCGTACGCCTCCCCTTGAATTGGTTAGAACAGTTAAAGCGAGACTTGACTGCACTCAGTATACGCGCTCCAAGCGGTAACGGTAATAGATCTTACCGTAACCACTACCCCGCCCGGGAGGCCTATGTCTGGGTCTCTACTCGATGCTAGCTAACAACTGCGCGTGTGCGTTGTCGTAAAGGTTGCGCCGTTTGCCACAAAGCCTGCGCCGTCGTGTCATAAAGGTTGCGCCGAGACGACGATCCTGACAGGGTTTCGCGCTTCGTGATCAACCGAGACGTCTAGAACGGGATTGCAGGCGTAGCCGTCCCGTTCTAGACGGCCAGAACCGGGCCGTGGAGCGAGACCCTGCATGGCGCATCGTCGTCCGCCGATCCCCGCCCAGACGATGCCTACGGACTGAACGACGCGATCCGCAGCACGGGCCGACCACCGACATCCTGGAGCGGCAGGTAGAGATCGTGCGTGCGGGGATCGGCGGCGATGACGTGCGCCTCGGTCGCGACGAACCCTTCGGCCACCTTGCGCAGCGTCCGCCCGCGCTCGTCGAAGATCGACACGATCCCGCTCTCCGCCGCCACGTACAGGCGGCGCGCGGCGGCGTCGAACGTGAGCACGTCCGGCTCGGCCCCGACCGATTGAACGGCGGTCACGCGCGCGGAGCGCAGGTCGAACACCAGGAGTGTGGCGTTGCCGTCACAGGCGATGAACGCCAGGCGACGTGGCGCGTCGATGAGCAGGCCGTGGTCATGCTGGCAGCGTGCGGGGAGGGCGTAGCGCGCCACGACGCGATTGGTGCGCGGATCGATCGCGACGAGTTCGTTACGCGTCTGCACGTCGACGACCATGCGGCCCGAGATGGGATCATCCTGCGTGTTGCCCGCCTCGCCGCCGAGCGTGATCGTCGCGCTGTGCCGGTTGGTGCGCGTGTCGATCACGGTGTCGGTCCCGCCGGTCTCGTCGGAGACGAAGACGGTGCGCGCGCCCGGATCGTAGGCCAGGCCATCGGGATAGGCGCCACCCGGTATGCGGGCAATGACCCGTAGCGTCCGCTCGTCGATCACGGCCACCTGGTTGTCGTCCGTCGCCGAGGCGTAGACCCGGCCGAGCGCGGGCACCGCCAGCACCCCATGGACACCGGCGACCTACGGGATGTTCGCGACGATCCGCTGCGTCTTGGTGTCGAAGACGCTGACGATCCCGGCCCCGAGATGGGCGATAAAGAGCAACCCGGTGCGCTCGTCCAGGCTCTCGTAGTCGAGGCGCGAGGAGCCACCGGCGAGCGGTACATCGGCGATGGTCCGTAACCGGAGCTGCGGGGTGGCGGCGTGGGGCGCGGCCCCGGCCAAGAGCAGGAACAGGAGCAGCGCCACCACGACGCCGGCAAGCCCGCGCGGTCGGAGGCCGCGCCTGCGTTCCCACACCGAACGCGTGCGATCTCTGCTCATCATGTCCCTCCGTCGGTCCCTCCGTCGGTCCCTCCGTGACCCGTCACCGACCCGTCACTCCGCTGGGATGGAGGCGGCTCTCGGCGCGTCCTCGAACGAGACCTGCGGCATCGTGCGGTCGAAGAAGATGTTCTTGTGGCTCACGCTCATGGACAGCGCGACCGCGAGGTCGGCCGCGATGACGCCGAGATGCCGCGCGGCGGCCGCGATGCGCGTCTGGCAGCGCGCGTCCACGTTGTTCAGGCTGGCGATCTTGGCCGCCGAGCCGACCGCGATCCCCAGGTCGATGCAGCGGATCTGGCAGATCGGGCCGGGGAACTCCCAGTCGTCCCGCTCTTCCTTCTCGCGGTGCACCGCGCGGGCCTTGAGGAACTGCGCGCAGGTGGCGTACCCGCAGGCGCCGCAGTCGTAGACGGGCGGGTACCAGTGGGCCAAACCGATGAACAGGACCAGGTCCAGCTTCTCGGTCACATCCG
>JAABUY010007389.1_pt1 | contig 10456 bp, 2 predicted proteins | sample 5560271 | NCBI WGS metagenome assembly JAABUY01 (sample SAMN10711886, study PRJNA513374) | rock metagenome | isolation source: Antarctica rocks | place: Antarctica: Victoria Land, University Valley
AGCCTTCCTCGCCACCTCCCGCGCCTTCCTAGACGACACAATAACGCAAAACCTCAACGCGCTCCTCACCCCCTCCCGCGCCGGCTTCGACGCCTCTTCCACCTCGCTCCGCCGCCCCGCCACCACTTCGCGCGCCATCGACGCCCGCACCTGCCGCGCTTTCAGGGAGCGCGTCCTCTTTCCCGCGTGGCAGGCTAGGGATGATGTGCTGGATTATTGCGCGGGGGTGGCTGGGGGAAAGGAGGATCGGGATGGGGATGGGGGGCTAGGGGGTGAAAGGGGGAGGGAGAGGGAGGTGGTAGATGAGCGGCTGGATCCGTATTCGGGGCGGGTGGGGCGGGAGGAGGAGGAGGAGGAAGGGGGGAGGAGGGGGGTGTTGAGGGGGTTGGTGCGGAATGAGAGGGGGGTAGAGGGGATTGTGAGGGCGAGGACGTGGGGGGTTCTGAGGGGGAGGTGTGGGGATGGGAATGGGGACGGGGATGGGGATGGGGATATGGGGTGGGAGGAGGCGGTGGGGAGGTGGAGACGGGAGAGGAGGGAGGGGTAGAGTCGGACTCCTGGTGGTGAGGCATTGGCGGCGTAATATTAATGGTTTCTGTAATGGCGATGTTGGAAGGCACTAAGGTACCTACCAAATCTGGTCATGTAAACTTAGTGAAATGCATACCATCACTAAGGTAGCTGGCGATGATGAGTGAATGCTTTCTCAAAGGCTGGACAGGAGTGCGCCCGTCCTTGGGGAGTGCTCCCAATCCAGAGGAGAGCTCCCAATCCTGAGACGTTCGACGACAACCTCTTAATCCCTCTGGAGTGGATTAGCTACATGTAGATCAAACCCGTCGTTGGCCAACAATGATGATTCAACCACTACATTCAAGGACTGAGGAATCACAGAGGGGGCACTCCTCCTCTGAGACGTTCGACGACAGGCTATCCAAGCCTCCGGATCAGGTTAGAGTCATCAGGATCTGATGAACAAACCTTACTGACTTGTACCGGTGGTTGCAAAGGCCTAGTTTAGAGTTGAGGCGTCAACGAGTATCAAATGGTCACCGAAAGACAAGAGCACTGTAGATGGCATTACATAGTCGACTGAGTAGAGGATATCACGTTGGCTCTCTGCTCAGCAGTTTGAATCTGTGGAAAGCAATGCGCTTTTTTTCTGCAAGTATTTTCCATGGTTGGATTCCCTGCTAAGCTCTCTGCTTTGCCCATCCCTCCATCCACCATACTGAAAACAACATAAAGCAAAGCAGAAGAAAGGAAAGCACACCGCTACTTTCAGACAAATCTAACTTACTTGTACTCCACAGGTATGGCCCTGAAGGATCCACGAAAGATGAGGTATTTGCGCCGACCATTTTGTTTTGTGGTAGTATACAGTAGAGTACAGTACAGTGTGGAAAACAAAGTCAATCGTGCCCTTTGACGTTGATCCGCCAATCCACGACCAGTCCACAACGGAGGTAGTCCTCCCGTTCCATTCTGGAACTGACACGCTAGAAACCGAAAGGCTCCTTGAGTTGACTCCACCCCGAGAAGTCGATTACATTATACGCATCAGTGAGTCGATAAAATTGTAAGGGAAACGCTGAATGCCGCAAGACAAATAGATTGGGAGTTCGTACATGGTTGATTTTGGGAAATAGATTGGAAGATACCTCGTCGTGGAAATGGAAAACATGCGTGGAATCGCTGGTATCATGAGGTGTAAACAGTGACAAGGAAACGAGGACGACGATTGGTGATGTGGTTGTCGAAAGACACGAACTTAGGAGGCTAGAAATCATCCGGCGTGGCGTTGGCAAAGATGTAATTCTTCGGCTTGTGCGGCTCCAAATGCTTCGAGCTCTCCTGGTGCGCTTGCTTCTGCTCCGGAAATTCATGGAAGAAGAATTCCGGCACTTTCGGATCGCTGTTGATCTGGAACTCGTGGTGACTGCCTCCGACCCGGGAGTATTCGTTCTGCAGCGGGAGCGGGAGCGGATGAGGGAATGGGTTGGGAAAGTGACTCGCTGCGCCGCAGTCTTCATAGCCGATGGGCGACACGTACAACGGTTGTGGCATGTGAATGGTCGGAGGGAACGAGTAGACTTTTGGCGAAGCCGTCGGTGCGTCGGACCACATCCCACACGTCGGAGGGCCGGTCGAGGAAGGGGGTGAGTATTGCAGGAATGAAGTATGGAAAGCCGGAGCCGATTGAGGAGGTTGTGGAAGGTGCTGTTGCTGCAACACGTGTTGCTGCAACCGAGCCAGCATCTCTGCATTCAGAGGCGTCGCAGGAGGGGAAGCGAGATTGGAGTCCAAGCCCGACGTATTAGGGCCGAAGTACGCAGAATAGTCAGTGTTGTACACGAAAGGAAGCCCGTGCCGATCCGAGAGATAGGGGAGCTGCGGGGTTTCGATGTCGGGAGGAGACAGAGGCGTCGGAGAAGCCAGGCTGGCACTGGATGGCATCGTCTGGGAGGAAAGGTTGGTCTCGCGACTCATGACGTTGGCGCCGTTGGAAGCATCGATCTCAGCGAAACTCTGGAACTGTAGGGGCGAGCGCTGAGCCGAGCCAGGCGTTGGCTTTTGTATTCGTCCGTGTGCTACGTTCAGGTTGCTGCTCGTGGACTTGATGCGACGAACAGGAGTCGACGGTCCGAGAAAGGAGCCGACGGCGGTTGGTGACATGGACAGCGGTCCGGCACAGGAGCGACTTCGAAGTGCTGTCGCACCGAGGGCGGCCGGTCGTCGCCGGTTTCTCCGCGCAGCGATATCCAGCGGAGGAATATCAGGTTGCTTGAAAACAACCCCTTGCTGTTGTGACGGTGGTTGTTGCGAGTGGATGTCGATAGTGCCAAGGGTGTTGGCCAACTCCGAGGATACAGAGCTCCGTCGCGTGAACGCTTCTTCGGGAAGAGCTGGTGGATGTCGCGATGGCTCTGGCAAGCAAAGCTGCTGCTGCGTTTCCGGCCCCTGACGAACGAGTTGCGAAGGGTACGAAGTCAAGTGCGGTTGATGCTGCAGACCGTACGTTTCAATCGGATTGCGGTATACGCACTCGTCTGATGAAATGGACGACTGCTGTTGCTGGAGCGGATGATGTTGGTGCAAGGTGCCGTTATAAAACTCGAAAGGGTCTTCGAGGGGAACCTGAGATGCTGGGGCCCAGACACCTGACGATGTTCTGCTGCTCCAGTCGGACAACGCGGACGCCAGTAACGGACCAGCGGTATCGGTACTCGCACTCGTAGCATATGTCGAGAAGCCGTTGGGATCATGTGTCACTAACCCGGTTTTGCTCTCTTGGAAACCACCCCGAAAGGTGCCTTGAGCGGCTTCGGCAGCAGTAATGGCACGCTGCAAGGATGCATAGCTCGCTTCGGCCGACGACTCGTACTGATGATCAGTATTCACACCTCCGGTTGCTGTGCCAAAAGCACCGGGTGCCGTTGACTGTCGGGGAGTGGATGCGAGCTCGGATGAATGATACTCTGGAGGAATGTAAGAGGTTGGTGTCATTGATCGTCCAAAGATCCAGTCCGGTGTGGTTTCGACCGTCTGCATGACTTTCTGTTCTAATTTCATTTGCTGCTTCGCTTTGGCTCTGCGATTTTGAAACCAGTTCTACATATCTGGTTAACATCGTTCCCTTCGACACGACCAAGTTGTGGAAGACGCCGGACTCACAGCTACACGGGGAAGTGACAAGCCTGTCTGTGTCGCTAATTGCTGCTTGACGCTGCTGTTCGGTTTGTGATAACATTGAAACTGTTGTTCGAGCACGGAGACTTGCTCTGGGTTAAGCCGCGGTCTGGTCGAGGTGTCGATTTCCTCGCTTTCTTCGACGGTGTCAATTGTTGACTCTTCGTCTTGGCCGTCAGACGAAAGGTACAGCTTAAGATCGGCGCCATCGAGCTCCAATGGACCTGGGGTTGCAGCAATGGCCGGCGTCTGGAACCTCGCTTGACCGACAGACTCCGAGTGCTCGTCGGTGTAGATTGGGTCCTGAACATGAGCGAAATCCATTGCGACCAGTTAAGGTGCACCTTCGGCGAAAGGATTGGAGCGCTATGTGGTAAATCGCATATATGTGATCCGTATGTATGTAGGAACCCGCCGGCGCGATTGAAGCGTTGCAATGAATTGTCTCGGTGACACAGGCGAAGGAGAGATCGGGGGTCAGGCGGGTCGGCCGATTTGAATTACGATCTAATTGAATCTACTTCGTACAGTAAGGTCCAAGGACAGGACATAAAGAAAGATGACGGCAGCGACAGAGTCGCGGATCTTTCACCGGTTCTTAAAGAAATCAAAGGAATGACTGGAGCGGCAACATGGTGATTTGATTCAACGTCAGGCTTCAACTTACTGTACCTTACTTCCCAAGTACTTGTACCTGACCTTAAAGGAGTTTACAAATTAGGTTAAAGTTGGTTAAAGTTAGGTATTTCTCTAAGGTAAGTTACCCTAGGGTAAGGTAAATATGATACAAATACCTTACAGGAGCAAGAGCACGAAAACGCTCGGGGGATTTAAGAGGGAGGAGGAGTACGGAGTGGTACGATAAGAGAAGTCATCATACATGTACAGTACGCTCCTAAGGATCCTACGGAAGGATCTTCAGCAGGGTAAGGTGGTGGTGCTCTTTGAAGCGGGCCCAATTGTCTGATATGATCACTCCTAATTCGTAGTGTTCGAGTATCTAACTTGGCTGTGGTGAAGAAAGGTAAGAAAAGGTACCTACCGTAGTCGTCGGCATCCACTACTACCGTACCTTGGTTGACATCGAATCTTCTTCTCTTTTCTCGCGCCAGGGACAAGGACGCAGTGTGCAGTATGTGTGCAGTGTGCAGCGTACAAGGGTCAAGGATCCAATGACTTTCCATCACAGACCACCACTTGGGACCCAGCAGGCGTCAATCAGGTGGGGGGTTGAGGAAAGTGACCGGTCAACCGCCGGGCGAGATCTCGAAGTTGGCTTTGAGGGGCGGATCTCCCCTAGCTGCAGCTTCCCTTGGTTGCCTTTTCCTTGCCTGCATTAGCTTGAGCTAGGTACTCGAGTAAGGTAGGTACTGCTGACCCGACGTTTACTTTGTAGCTAAACTGCTATGAGCTTGCAGTATGTCCCCATTCGACTGCATCAAGTCGAGTTGTGATGCCTAATTGGTAATGAGAATGAAATAGGAAAGTAAGATGAATAACAACATGTTGATAAAGACATATGTGAGAGACCATATCAATGTTGTTGTTGATGATGATGATGATGATTGAAGCATGAGGAGGTAGAGAACAGAAGACGCATATATCTGGACATCTTGCAGCAAGTTGACAAGTTGACATGAATGAATGAGTGTATACAGATCAATCTAGAACATACGCCATCCGTAAGAAGCCGTCTTGTCGCCGCCCTGTTCTCGGTCCCTCGGTTCATCGTCCACTGTACAATATGTCGGCCAGTGGGTCCGATGACGGGTAACGACTTGTACGAGCAATTGTACCACGGATTAGTCGAGTCCGTCCGACACAAGTGTTCCCGGCCTCAGGAAGGCTATCGACGTGTACTGTATGTATTGGCTACACTCTCTGGTGAGCATGTGCGTGCATATACTTCTTCTGAGTCCAAGCTCTGAATTCCTTTCAACGTTAGTTGGTTCAGGAAGACTAAAAAGGAAGAAGAAGAGGAATATGATCATGAAGAAGACGAGCACTTGGCGGGCAAGGCATGGCAATTGCCGTTCAAGATCGACGTGAAGGGTGCTCGGTCATTATTCATTTGATCGTTACTGTATTTTTAACAGCTACAGTATAGTACCTAAGGTACCGGTACCTGTACCTAGTTAGTGAGGTATTTGTACCTTAGGGTAAACATACCTACAGTGATGTGTTCTACATACCTTAGGTACAGACAGTTACAGTTATCGGGGAACAGGATAGTTAGGGTGATGTTAAAAAGGTAGGGCGATCATCTGCACTGTTTCACGCTGCCAATCACCACTACCTTATCAAGAATAATCTCCTTGTTGTCTGTTGTCTGTTGACGATGATCATGACTACTGACAATGGAATGGCAAGTGGTCTGACCGGAACACAGACATTGCTAAAAGCCTGTTGTCGGCGTGTCATTATTGTGTCAATGATGGCAACCCTTCGATGGAGTCGGCGTCGTCAACACCAGCTGAGAGGTGAGGAAGCAAGACATTTAAGATTACCATTTCTATGACTCCCGGTGCGATTCGCGAACGGGCTACAAAACCCCTATACACTGCCTTACCCTAAGGAGCAAGCCATCCATGATCCCCCTGTCGATGAACCTTGAGAACCGACGTGACTAACTGAAATTCATTAGACCGTCTCTCTGTCCGGCGGAATTCATGCATGTCAACTCTACTTCATACTGTACCTCTTCTCCTTGGGCAGATCGAGTGTGTACGTAGACGGTAGGAGGAGGACTGGTGGAGGACAAATAAACCGGGTGCACACTCTGTACCTTGCAGCCCGCTAAACCTTCCAACAGATCCCGCACGAAAAGGCGCAACCAAGCGGGCTGACTTGACTTTGTACTCGAAATGGATTTACAGAGAATCCTTGTCGACGGTTGGTGTCGGTGCGGGACCTTGCAGAATTTAGGTAAGATCGTACCTTACCCCGTACATCAAGTACAGATACTTGAGCATCCTGCGACGGTAACTTGCCGTACATGGTTGATACGAGTGATTTCTAGGTCCCAGGCTGAGAGCAGAACATCGAATACAATATGATATCGCTGAGCGACTTAAAGAACGAGACTGTTACCGCTCGTGCTCACAGTTTCAACTATGCAACAAGCGCTCTTCTAAATGCCTCTAATTACCCCTGGCGGCGGCTGCATAATGCCCCAGCTGGCATGTTGCTGACTATCCGGCGCCACTCCCTGCCATCACATCATTCGGATGGGAGTGATCCGAAAAGAGTGGATAAACATCGCATGTGTCCGCTCACAGACAGCAACTGATCGGCGTGACGCTTCGATTAGGCAACTCCAAACCCCCATTCTGTGACAATTCGTTGATCCAGAGGCTTGGACCGAAGTACGAAGTTCAACTTCCAGCGAATCATATACGGTTGCTGTTTCCGAAAGCGGTAGGGCAAGAGCCTCATGTCTCTAAAGAATCGTCATTTTGCACATATGAGCATACGTCCAGGTCCTTTCGATTCTGCTTTGGTTTACTTTGAGCACTTCATAGACTCGTGGATATCAACGGAACGCAAACGCGAATTGTGTTTCAGCTCCGGGAGTACTCTCAGCAAAGAATGCCCTAGCAAAAGTAGAAAGAGAATACAGCTTTGTTCCTGGTCGAAAGCTGTTTTCACTGAGAGATTTCCAAGGTTTGTCCGTACGGTGATGTAAGATCATCAATGATGACAGAGTCATCGGCCTGTAACGAAGGTGGTCGAGGGACTGTCCCTTCTTATTCATTGGGCAGTTTGTTAAGTTTCTAGTCTTGCAGCGCGTTAGAAATTTCTACTTCCACTTCTCTCGTCTTCTCGTCCCATCCTTTCAAGCGCACACTTGTCAGGTCCTTTACAATCCAGTCTGCGCCCGCTTCCTTGATCAATCGGAGGTCATGCGTCGTTGCCAGACCAATGACCTTGCATCCAGCAGCTTTCCCAGCTCGGACGCCTGCCGGTGCATCTTCGATGACCAAAACGGCCGCACCGGCAGGCAACCCGAGCTTGGATCTCCCCAGAAGGTAGCAGTCAGGGTCTGGTTTGCCCTTCTCAACGTCCTCGGCCACGACGAGGTGCCGTGGCTGAGTGAGCTTCAGGACCTCTAACCAGCCGGTCACAAGAGGCTGTGTCCCCGACGTGACGATGGCCCAAGGAACTTGTGCAGCCTCGAGGGAGGAAAGGAGTTGACGGGCACCAGGGATTTCCTTCGCATCTTGGCCGTACTGTCTCGGGATGAGGCCTTCAACGTACTTGACGTCTATTCGATGGTTCAGCTTCGGCCTTCAGGGTACTAGGTGCAGGATCTGCTACTGACATTCCCAATTCGCTTTACTAGGGTCATACAGCTTCAGCGTGTCTACTGACCTCCTACCATGAGAGGTCGCGAGGATTACATTCGGATCTACGTTCAGTTCTTTGCCGAGCCTATAAGACGTCTGGTCAAATCAAAAATTGTCATACGGCAACCGCATGCTCACTTGTGCCAATGCTTTACGATTGCATCTGTACTGTCTACCAACGTGCCATCCATGTCCAGTAGCGCCCCTGCGAAGCGGCAAGTTTCCGTTGGTGCCGTAAAGGCATTGTTCCCCTCATCTACCGGCATGCTTCAAGGTGTATGTGTGCTCCTGCTGTACTAGGAAAACAATGTAGATTTGACAGTGAAGGCAGGGATAGGGAGACTTGGATGTGTAGATGGTGCGTAAGGTAACTTTAGAGACCAAATTTTGATGACCTCGTTAAACCTTCCTCGAGAAGGTTATCAGCTTTCGGCTCGGTTGATCTTTATCGCCGATGCTGAAATCTTGGCATCAAGATGCACACTAACATTTTCAGACTCGGGCAGTTACCTTACCTATAGAACTCGGAATCTCTGAGCCACGACATCGCCGATATGGTGAAACCTAGTAAGTATTTTGAAGTCGTGATGTAGTCGTCCTTCATACTAACATGACCAGAGCCGAAATCAAAACGCACGACGGTACGTCTTCGGCATAAGATCGAGAAAGCAAGCGCATCAAAGCAGCGCAAGCAACGAAAGCTTGCCAAAAACGTGAGCCCAGAGGTTCGAGACAACCGTACTGAATCCATGTTGACAAAAGTCTAGAATCCAGAATGGCGCTCTCGGCTGAAGAAAGATCCTGGCATTCCTAACCTCTTTCCGTATAAAGACAAGCTGCTACACGAAATCGAAGAGAAGAAGAGGTTAAAGGAAGAAGAAGCGGTCAGGAAAAGAGAGGGGGCAAAGGCCAGGAGAGATGGTGTTGCACCGACGGCGGAGGAGGACCCGAAGGCCAATGAGGGGACCGGCAATGAGGAGGAAGAGTTGCTCGACGACGAAGAGATGGATGAGGATGTCGAAGACGACAACTCGAACCCAATGGCCGCATTATTAGCATCCGCCCGAGCCCGAGCCGTGGAGTTCGACGGCGAAGAAGCCGGCGGTAGCGCAGACGAAATGGACGAAGACGACTCGTCCACCGACGGCGACAAGCACGCCCCCATCAGCGACGCCTCCATCCCCGTGGCACCGACCCGCCCGGAAACCTCGCGCCGCGCCTTCGACAAGGTCTTCAAGACCGTCACCTCCGCCGCCGACGTCATGCTGTACGTCCTCGACGCGCGCGACCCGGAGGGCACGCGCAGCAAGGAAGTCGAGCGGCAGATCATGGCGGCCGAAGGCGGCAGCAAACGCCTGATCCTGATCCTCAACAAAATCGACCTCGTCCCCGCGCCCGTGCTCAAGGCCTGGCTCGTCCACCTCCGCCGCTACTTCCCGACCCTCCCGCTCCGCGCCTCGAACCCGGCGCCCAACGCCAAGACCTTCGAGCACAAACACCTCTCCGCCAAGGAGACGAGCGAAACCCTCTTCCGCGCCTTGAAGAGCTACGCCCACTCCAAACAGCTTAAGCGCTCCATCTCCGTCGGCGTCATCGGCTATCCGAACGTCGGCAAGTCCTCCGTCATCAACGCCCTCGCTTCCCGTCTGAGCAGCAAGCACCACTCTTCCTCCGGCGCGTGTCCAGTCGGCGCCGAGGCCGGCGTCACTACCGCCCTGCGCGAGGTCAAGCTCGACAATAAACTCAAACTCATCGACTCGCCTGGCATCGTCTTTCCCTCCTCCACCCCCACCGCTACCACCAATAACACCAATAACGCCAATACCAACACCAACAAATCCAAATCCTCGGATAACGACCAAGCCCGCCTCATCCTCCTCAACGCCCTTCCCCCCCAACACATCTCCGACCCCCTCCCCGCCATCGCCCTCCTGCTCGCCCGCCTCGCCGCCTCGCCGCCCCTCTTCGCCAAGCTGCTCGACCTCTACGGCCTCCCGCCGCTCATGACGGCGGCGGGGAACGCGGACTTGACGACCGATTTTCTGGTTCAGGTCGCGCGGAAGCGTGGCCGTTTGGGGAAGGGGGGGGTTCCGAATCTGCATGGTGCTGCGATGGGTGTGCTGAGCGATTGGAGGGATGGGCGCATTGTCGGGTGGGTGGAGGCGCCGGGGTTGGAGGTTGCGGGGGGGGGTGAGGGGGGTGGTGATGGGGTGGGTGGGAGTGAGGGGGGGAAGGGTGAAGGAGGAGGAGGAGGGGATAGGAAGGAGATTGTTAGGGAGTGGAGTCGGGAGTTTCGTATTGAGGGGCTGTGGGGGGGTGATGAGGGTGGGAGGGGCGGGGTGGAGGCGGAGGTGGAAGTGGAGGCGAAGGGGGAGGCGCAGGCAGGGGGGGGGGGGGGGGGGGGACGGTGCTGGGGGTGC